>Ga0208102_1000008_pt1 | contig 175626 bp, 168 predicted proteins | sample CryBogmetaGMA17M_FD_184549 | JGI IMG/M metagenome (GOLD analysis project Ga0208102, IMG submission 184549) | Freshwater microbial communities from Crystal Bog, Wisconsin, USA - MA17M (SPAdes) | ecosystem: Environmental > Aquatic > Freshwater > Lake | place: Crystal Bog, Wisconsin, USA...
CTCCAGTAATAATGATTAGCAACTGTTTCATGGACATGTGAGGAAGGGAATTATCGACTCAACAGTAGGAGCCAGGTGTGCAGTATCAGACCTTGGACCTTGGGTCATCCCGGAGGGAGATCGCTCATCCTGGGGTAATCTGTCACGCCAGGGGATGGATAGAACGTCAGAGCAAACTGTGGTGAATAATCAAGCCGGGATTCATTGATTGCTGGGGCGATTCGGGTTTTTGTATTACCCGCGGATGTGGGGAATGTGGTGGGGAATTAAAATATTTATGAATAAATTGGGCCGGGGAATATACCCTAACCAGTTGTTATTATTATTGGCGTCCCCACGGGGAGTCGAACCCCGGTTACAGGCGTGAAAGGCCCGTGTCCTAGGCCACTAGACGATGGGGACGCATCGGAAACAGAAGGGCTGGCAGCGTGAAAGGTGGCTTATATCCTTTTGTTGATGAATATGTCAAGAAGCAATTGATCAAAATCAGAAAAATTTATCATCATTCAAAAATCACCGGCTCCCGTAAAATGGTATCTCTCGCCTTCAGGGCAAGATCCGCGATGTCCGGATGGGTCTCTTTCAGAGAGGTGAGCTGTCGCAGGTTGTCGGCTGTTCTCAAGACCAGCATGGCCATATCGCCATCGACAATACCTGCCCCTTGAATGATTTCGTCCCAGTCACCGCCTTTTGCCCATTCGTACATGACCACACTGGTCCATAGATAAAGTGGATTGACGGTAAAACCGGCGTCCTCCATGCGTTTTGACAGGGGGTTCAGGATTGTCACCACTCTATGGCAGGCCTGCCCAAGTTTTCTGGGCATCTTTTTGAGATTGATCCTGCTTTCCTGATCGCCGTCATAGACGAAGGGAGCAACGACGGCGGCCAGCAGTCTTTCATCCCGCCTTGGGAAAGCCTCGCGTCGCAAACATTCGGCAATGAGCAGGGGCTGATCCAGCCGCAGCTTTGACGCCCAGAGGCCTGTCTCGGTCAGGCGGTCGTTATCGTTTACAAACCCTTCCACCTTCAGGAAATCCAGATGGATGAGAAAATCGTCCCACAGATTGGATCCCTTTTTCCCGGATGGAAATAAATGTCCCCTCCGGCTGCGCTGGTAACTGGCCAGGGATTTCGCGAAGATTTCCCGGATGTCATCCGGGGTCTGGGACAGCAGGAGGTTCAGAATCATGGAAAAGTCATTCCGGATCTGGCTGAGGATATCTTCCGGCGCCAGGGACAGGAGTTTCCTGATATGAACAATATCCATGAACCGGCCGGGAATGATCATGAGAAAACCGATCCGGTCCTGCCCGCGTCTGCCTGCCCGCCCTGTCATCTGGTGGAATTCCGTGCCCCGCAGAGGGCTGAATTCATGACCGTTGAAGAGGTCTGAATTAAACAGGACAATCGTACGCGCAGGAAAATTCACGCCGGCGGCGACCGTGGAGGTGGCAAAGATGGCATCCAGACGTCCCTTTTTCATCATCGTTTCCACGAGGAACTTCCAGGCGGGGAGCTGACCGCCGTGGTGAGCGGCAACTCTAACTTCTTGAAGATAATGAAGCTGTTTATGGTTTCTCAGGTAGGGGGAGCGGCTGAGGATTTCTTCCAGATCATAACCGAAGCCGTCATCTTCGTCACGGCCGGAGTCGTCCAGGCAGGTCTTGAGGGCGGCATCGCATTCGGACCTTGATTTGAGGAAAAAAATGGCCGGCAGGAGTTGGAAGCGTTTCAGCACCCGCATAATGTCACCGAAATGGGGAAGCGTTTCCCGGCGCTGCCGGTTTTGAGACTTATTTTCGTGAAACTGCGTGATCCGGGCAAAAATCTTATTTTTCTCCAGATAGGGCATGATCCGGCCGGAGGGATGCAGGAACAGAGGATAGAGCGGGACGGATCTTTTTTCCTCCCGGATCACGATGCAGGCTTTCGTCCGGAGCGAGGTCAGCCACGCGGCGATCTCAGGGGCATTACCGATGGTGGCCGACAGGAGCAGAACATTCACCCGCACCGGTAGATAAATCAGGATCTCCTCCCAGACGACACCCCGATCCGGGTCTCCCAGGAAATGGGCCTCATCCAGGATCACCAGGTCGCAATCCATATTTTCACCGCGATGCATGACATCGTAAAGCTGATTTCTCAGGATTTCCGTGGTGCCCACGGTGATCGGGGCGTCCGCATTTTCCTTGGTATCGCCCGTCAGAATGCCGACCTGATCATCTCCGAAAATATGGCTGAATTCAACCCACTTGGCATTGGAGAGGGCTTTGAGGGGGGAGGCATACCAGCAGCGCCCCCCTCTGCCGAAGAAGGACCGTATCGCCTCCTGAGCAATCCAGGTTTTTCCCGAACCTGTAGGGGCCACCACAAGACAATCCGCTTCCTGAATCGCCTTGAGGGCTTCAAGCTGAAAGGGGTCCGGAATAAACGGTGCTGAGTCGGGCTTGCCGATCCTGGCGAATACACTTTTCAAGATCGGTTCCGCCTCTGCCCTCATTCTCAGAAGATCAGGCTTTTTATGAACTTTGTGGTGTCTTCTTTTTGTGGCGCTGCGGGGATAGTGATGCTGCATTCAATTTTCCGGCAAACCTAAAAAGGATTGCATGACTTTGGATTTTCGCAACCTCGACGACATCCTTCCTTAGCCCTATGTGTCCAACAGTCGGGCCAGGCACGATGATACAGCCTCTGTCAGTTGTTCCAGTAATGTGGTGTCCATGCCCGGTTCGTAGCGTATGTTGGCGGCATCCCCGTGATTGATGCTGCCGATTATGCATCCATTCAGCGTGATCGGGGCGACGGCAATAGACTTGATGAAATATTTCTTGTTTTTTGGAAAGAGCCTGTAAAAGGGCTGGAGATCTTTGTTTGCCAGAACAGGCTTCTTGCTGGTGACGAGATTTCGAAACACCGTCTCATCGATGAAATTCACGTGATCCTTCAGAAGGCTGGATGATTCCAGCGACTGTATCAGTTTAACCGCTTCCGGTCGCTTGATAATGGATATCCAGACAAAGGGGATGTTGAATTCGACTTGAAGACGGGGCAGCAGTTTTTCAAAGAGGTCCTTTACCTGGGTGAATGAAGTCAGAGATTCTTCGATCCTTGAAAATTTTTCGGCAATTTCTTTATTTTTCTTGATGGTTTCAGATATCTCATCCATATTCACGCTCACATCTTGAACTCGGCAACAAGGATAGTATGATCGGAAGGTTTTTCCGCCTGCCTGGGTTGCATGTCAATGTAGCAATCCATGGATTTCTCGGCCAGCGGTGCCGTCGCCAGGATATGATCAACCCGCCAGCCCAGCCCTCGTTCCACCGATTTGGGAACGCGGTAATCGAAAAAGGTGTACTGTTTCGTTTCCCCCGGGTGATGCTTACGAAATATGTCCGTCAATCCCCACGACTTGATTCTGGCGAGCAACTCCCAAACCTCCGGCGTGAAGCAGACATGTCCGAGCAGCCTTTTCGGATCATGCACATCGATGTTTTCCGGGGCGACGTTCAGGTCGCCCAGCCAGATCAGGGGCATATCCGGTGAACTGTGCTTTTCCAGAAAAGCCTGGAAACGTTTGAACCATTGGAGCTTATAGGCGAATTGAGGCGTGTCCCGGTCCCGGCCCTGCGGAACATAGGTATTCAAAAGCGTTATGCCTGACAAACGAAACTTAATCAGGCGGTCTGCGTCTTCCGGACCCTCCTCATCATTCAGACCGAAGGAAACCTGTTCCAGCTTCTGAAGGGATGCCACCGCCACACCGTTGTATTGTTTTTCTCCCTTGAAGACGACTTGATAACCTGCTTTTGTGAATTCAGAAACAGGAAACTTGGCGTCACTCACTTTGGTTTCCTGCATGCAAAACACGTCAGGGCGATTTTCCTCAAGCCAGGGGATAATGATGTGGAGGCGGGACCGGATGGAGTTCACATTGTAGGTCGCAATCCTGAATGTGTTCATGAGACCGTTCCTGATCTGTTTTTCACATTGAAGAACTTTACTCTCTGCAATGCGTGCTTCATTCCGCTATACTGCAGCGGCCCGGTAAATAGCACGATCGTTGCCGGGATTCAAGTGTTTTTGATCTTGTTGGTTAAGTAGACCCCGCCAATGACCAGGGCGGCCCCGGTCAGGAGGGACAGGTTGATGGATTCATCGAGCAAGAGCCATCCGAGAAGAACACCGCTCACCGGAACAAAGTTGATAAACACCGCGGCGCGGGAGGGTCCGATCACCTGAATGCCTTCATAGTACCACAGAAACCCCAGAACCGTTCCAAAGAAGCCAAGGTAGAAAATACCGGTCCAGTCGATGGCGGTATAAGTCATAACCTGTTCATAAATACCTTCCTGCCAGGCCGGAAAAAAAAGAGCCAGGGTTCCGATCAGGCAGGAATAGGTAACGGCATGCAGAGGGGAAAGATCTTTCATGATCACCTTGCCGATCAGAGAATAGGCGACCCAACTGGCCACACAGCCGAGGATATACACTTCACCCCAGCCCAGCTTTCCCCGAAAGATCTCCGGCAGGTTCCCGTGAGAAATAACGATTGCCGCCCCGGCAAGGCAAAGGATGATGCCCATGACCTTGCCGGCATTCAGCTTTTCCTTAAACAGCAGGACGGAAAAAAGAGAAATGAAAACGGGATTGGTAGCCACGATGAGAGACGCCCGGCTGGCGGTAACGGTTTTCAATCCCATGAAGAAAAAAACATTATAGGTGAAAATGCCCGTCATTCCGAGGAGAATGGCAGGCATCAGTTGATTTTTTTTGAGAAGTGGGAAGGACTCTTTCCGTTTACCAGCCAGCAGAATCAGAAAAAACGAAGCGACAACAAATCTCAGAAATGAAGCGCTGAAAGGTTCCACATGCTGGGTCACCACCCGCGCCGCCACGAAGGTGCCCCCCCAGAGGAACGCCGTCAGCAAAAGCTTGCCGTAAATGACCGGAACGGAGATCATCAATGCTTCCGCTTGTCACTTTTTTCAAGAAGAAATGTCACGATTCGGCTGTAATAGTCTTTCAAAACCCTTTTCGAACGGAACAGGCCCATGTGCCCGCCTTCACAGATCAGGGTCAATTTGTTTTCCGGGGCCAAGGATTCAATCAGATCCATGTGCCCGGTGGCCTGCAGGGGCGGTGTAATCTGGTCTTCCGTTCCCCCCAAGGCCCATACGGGCACAGAAGCGGGGTAATCCTGGATGCCGATCCTGCGTCCGCCGATGATCAGCGTTCCCCGGATCAACTCATTGCCGATAAAAATCTTTCTATAGGTATCCCGGATAAAGCTCACGGGAAAGTGATGAACGTAATTATACCATTGATAAAACACTTTCTGGCGCTCCGCGTCTTCCTCATTGCCATGCTTCAGATCCGACAAGAGGTTACTAAAATTGGCAATATGCTGATCCATGCCCAGGAGATAAAAACCAAGGACCTGAAGGCGGCCGTCAAAACATTTTCTGCCCACTCCGACATGCTCATCGGAAACGGTATGGCAAAACATGGAAATGAGTTTGTCAATGTAATCCTCGCCCATGAGTCTGGCAAAATCGGTCAGATAACCGTGTTCTGCCTCCGTGTGCATGGGTGAACCGGCTGAACCGAAGGTCTTTCCCAACTCCGGATGCAAAATGAGGGTCATCATCAGGAGTGGCCCGGGCTGGCAGATCGCGACCATATGGGCGGGATGGCCGGTCATGTTCTTAACATGTTCCAGGACCCGCCGATACTGTTCTATCTGATTTTCGAAATCCTCGTGATGCCGTTTTCCGTCGACATAAAGCGGAATGTCCTCGGCGCATTTCTGCTCCACGACAGCCATCCGGGTCATGCCGTGATCTCTCATGTAAATAGCGACCTGTTCGGCAATATTGGAATGATGTCCGGCGCGGGGAGCGAAAACAACGGTATAGTTTTGGATGTTATGTGGAATATCGGTCGAGAGATCGATCAGCTTTAGACTTGGCAAATCGAGAAGGACTTTTCTATATTCACTTTGGGTTATCCAGTCCTGAGAAGGCAGTTCTTCGGTGAAGAGATTGATAAACTCAAGCTCTCCCTGCCTTTCCTGGTGGAAACGGTCAAAGTGGGTCGTCATGCTTTCTCTCGCGAGACTTAATAGGCTGTCCGTTCCTTCCTGGCAGATCCCCAGAAATTCTGCAAATTTCTTCTGTGAAAAAGGTCCGGTCCAGGGCAGGAAATGACGCGTGGTATTCCACCCCGCATCGTTTACATTTTTAATCATATTGAGTTCAAAGGATAACATCTGATCGCTGAGCTCGACAAAGGTGGCACTGGCCTTAATGGGCACCTTGATCATTTCCATTCCGCTCAATAACGGCGTGATGGCACTCATGAATGATGCAGGCATATATTTTAAATCCTTTCTATTTTATTTAATCTATTTTTGGCATCGCTCCGACAAAAAGCAGGGTCTATTTAGTCCTTCCTTCCCCGTTTGTCAAGGTGCGGAAAGGCAGAAAAAACTGAAATATCTGTGAATTTAGTGTAATGATTTTGTAAAATCATCGGCGGTGATGAAATGGTTTGCTTTTTGGATTGAGGTTGTGGCAAATGGACACCGGTTTTTTAATAATTTTTTAGGTTAAAGGGGTCCCATGCGGATATTAAGAGACAGACTCATCCCCGCGATGGGGGTTAGTATTGTTATTTTTATAGTTCTCTTTTCCGTTATTTTAATGGCGGCAAGTTCGCCGGAGCCCCTCAACGTGCAAATTCAGAAGAGGCTCGAAATAGCGGAAGAGAGTTCCCGGATGTTCTGTGGAGAGAGCCTCATTTACGGATCAGCGGCGCTCCAGGGCCTGTATCCGGATAGACTTTTTCAGCCTGCCTGGATCAGTGATGCCGGCCCTTTACCGCAGGTCGAGTCATTCTTGAATGAGATCCGTAAAGCAGACCTGGATGGCTTAAAACCCGATGATTATCACCTGGGTCCCATCATGGCGTTGGTTTCGGAATGGCGAAGCAGCGAAGCAAAAAATGAGATTTTCCCTCGATCCAGACGCATTGATCTTGAATTGCTGTTGACAGATGCCTTTGTCCTCTACGGGTACCATTTGCTCAATGGCCGGGTCGATCCGGAAAAACTTTATCCGGACTGGTTTGCCTATCAGAAAGACTCGTCTCTGCTCGATGTTGTTCAAGAGGCTCTTGCCTCCGGCAATATCGTGGATGCCCTGAAACGGTTGACCCCAAAGGATCCTCTTTACACAAATCTGAAACAAACCCTCGCGATTTATTCTCATATTGCAAAGATGGGTGGCTGGCCTGTGATTCCCTCTGCCCGCAGCTTGAAGAGTAAAAATGATTACGGCCGGTATCTCTCCCTGTTAAGGCAGAGACTTGAGCTATCCGGTGACCTTGCAAAAACAGAACGGCCCCATTCCCGTTTTTATGACGATTCTTTGAAAAAGGCGGTTAGCAGATTCCAGAAGAGACAGGGGTTAAAAGCCGATGGGATCATGAATGCGGCAACCCTGAAGGAGATGAATGTTCCCATAGAAAGACGGATTCGCCAGATTGTTTTGAACATGGAACGGCTGCGCTGGCTTCCCGAGGATATCGAACGGCGTTATATTCTCGTGAATATTGCAAATTTTGAATTGGAAGTTCTGGAAGCCGATCGCGTCATCATGAACATGGCGATTGTCGTGGGGAAGCAGAATCAGCGCACCTCTGTTTTCAGCGGTAAAATGACCTATATTGAACTTAATCCCTACTGGAATATCCCCCAGAGCATTGCTGTCAAAGAAATTTTACCAAAGGTTAAAAAGGACCCGGCCTACCTGGCTCAAAAGAGGATCAAGGTCATTGAATACTGGCGACGGCAGGAAAGAGAGGTGAATCCGGATAAAATCAACTGGTCCCGCCTGAATCAGGATAATCTTAAATACAGTTTCCGGCAGGATTTTGGTCCGGGAAATGCGCTCGGTCGTTTGAAATTCATGTTTCCCAATAAGTTCGACATCTACCTTCACGACACTCCGGAGCGCCATCTGTTTAAAAGAACCCAGCGAACTTTCAGCCATGGCTGCATTCGCATTGCAAAACCCATCGATCTTGCCGAGTATCTGCTGAAGGATGATCTGAAGTGGGATCGCAGGAAAATTCTGGCTGAGATCGGAAAGGGAAAGCGGCAGGTTTTAAAACTGCAAGAACCGATCGACGTGCACATTCTCTACCTGACCGCCTGGGTGGATCATCAAGGCGAGGTTCAATTCCGTCCTGATATTTATCAGGGGGATGCTGTTCTGATGCAGGCCTTACAGGAGAAGCCCCGATTGCTTACATTGGATGATGTTATCCCTCAACGGGAACTGGTCGGTTCTCATTAGCATGCCTCGTCGCGATTTGAAATAAATCTTGATGATATTGTAAATTGTCGTAGAATGAGATGTAGGACAAGGCACAGGGATGATGATCTTTACGGACATACATCAAAAGCGATAGGAGGAAAGTAACATGCGAAAATTATTTTTGTCGTCGTTCTTCATCATGGCCATACTGCTGATGTTTTCATGTTTAGGCTGTGCCGGTTTGCTTACCGGGAGATATGGTACGATAGCGCCGGATACAAATGCGGCCAAAGCCTTTGAATCATTTCAAATCAGTGCGGATCTCAACTACTATATCAGCGGTTCAGATGAGTATCCCAATGCCCTCATGGGACTCAATAAAAAATATACGCTGGATTCGGCATTTTGGAAGAAGATTGATCCCAGCCCCCTACGTTTCAGGGAACTGGTTTTACAGATGCAGGTCAGGGCTCGTCAGATTGGCCAGATCCAGTATGGCTTTGCTATCTTCGATGATAAAGGAAATCAGATCGGGATATGGTATTCTATCCTGCTGGCCAGGACGCCCGTGCTGATGAAAGACAATCAGCATGTTGAGATTTATACGCCCGATATCGACACCTATATAAAACACGAGAACCGTGACTGACGGGGCGGCCAGTTCCCCCAAAGGAGTTCGTGATTCTGAACGAGGAGGAAGTAATGAAAGCTTTGGTCACTTACTACACACAAACAGGCAATACAGAAAAGGTCGCCCGTGCCATATTCGAGGCGCTTCCCGTGGATAAGGAGCTCATACCGGTCCAGGATATACAGAAGGCGGAAGGATACGACATTGTCTTTTGCGGCTTTCCCGTTCAGATCCACAGCGTACCCGGTAAAGCGCAGCCTTTTATAAAGGGGCTTGGGGAAAATCAGAAGGTGGCCTTTTTTTCCACCCACGGCTCGCTCCGGGGGGGTCAGCTTCCGAAGCAGGCCTTTGAACATGCCATTGGCCTGGCCACCAAGGCTAAAGTGATCGGGCACTTTGGGTGCCGGGGGAAGGCTGATCCAAAAATCATTGAATTCCTGATGAAAAAGCCGGAAAACAGGGCTTGGGCAGAAGAAGCGCAAAGTGCTGATGGGCATCCCGATGCAGCAGATCTGGCAGATGCCAAGGAATTCGCGCTGAAAATGCTGAAAATAGTTTAATGTCAGGGTCTGACCTTTCATAAACCACTGTCAGCAAAGCCAAAGAGGCGGGTTTAAAACCCGCCTCTTTGGCTTTGATCATCCTGCCGCATGCCGCCGAAAATCCTGAATATGCTTCAGATGATTTCCTGAAGTTTCTTCAGCGCCTGTTTCAGTTTTTCTGGTTTCGGTCCTCCGGCCTGTGCCATATCGGGCCGCCCGCCGCCGCTTCCACCCACGATGGGGGCGATTTCCTTGATGATATTCCCCGCATGGTATTTATCCGTTAAGTCCTTGGTGACCAGGCACAGCAGCATAGCGTTGTCACCCGCCTTACTGCCAATCAGAATAATGCCCGATTGAATTTTATCCCGCAGTTTGTCACCAAAATCACGCAGGGTCTTGACATCGGCAGCATCAACCACAGTGGTTAAAACACGGATGCCTTTGATCTCTTTAACTTTTTTGAAAAGATCGGATAAGTCCTTCGTGGCCAGTCGGCTATTCAAGATATCGATCTCTTTTTCCATCTCCTTTTGATGTTTTTGGATTTTCTCAATCCGTTCGGATAGTTCCAGGGGATTTGCTTTTAAGAGGGCCGCGGATTTTTTAAGCTCTGTCTCCACTTTTTTGAAGTATTTCAGGGCTTCTTCTCCGGTTACCGCTTCAATACGCCGGACGCCTGCCGCAACGGACGATTCACTGATCACTTTTAACGCCCCGATGTCCCCTGTTCTTTCCACATGGGTTCCGCCGCAGAGCTCCATGCTGAAATCGCCCATCTTGACAAGCCGTACGACCTCTCCGTATTTTTCGTCAAAAACCGCTGCGGCCCCCGTTTTCATAGCCTCTTCCCTGGGTAGGAGGCGGGTTTCGACTGCCGCGTTTTCACGGATAATTTGATTGGCGATGATTTCAATCTTGTCCATCTCCGCTTCATCAATCTTGGAGAAGTGGGTAAAGTCGAAACGCAGCCGTTCCGGATTGACCAGAGAACCGGATTGCTTGATATGATCCCCCAGTGTTTTTTTCAAAGCAGCGTTCAGGACATGGGTTCCGGAGTGATGGGCTTCTGTCGCCCTTCTGATGGCTCTATCGACTTTCATCAATGCCCGATCCCCGACCTTGATGGCACCCTTCTTCAGTTTACCGATATGGGTAATCAGATTATCCAGAGGCCACTGTGTATCCCAGACTTCGAACCGGAATCCCTCTCCTTCGATCACACCGGTATCTCCCACTTGGCCGCCTTTCTCTCCATAAAAGGGCGTTTCTTCCACAAAGATTTCTGCATTCTCTCCTTCCGCAAGAGCATCCACAGGTTCATCCTTTTTCAGAATGGCGGTAATGCAGGACGTGGCCTCGGTAACGCCATGGAAGCCGATGAATTTCGTGGAAACCCCTTGGACGGCAAGTTTTTTATAACTGTCCGCAATGGCCTGCTCTCCGCTTCCCTTCCAGGATTCACGGGCTTTTTCACGTTGCGCTTCCATGGCTTTTTCAAAGCCTTCCATATCCAGGGTAAGCCGGTCTTTCTTGACGATATCTGCCGTCAAATCTACCGGAAAACCAAAAGTATCATAAAGCTTGAAAACGACCTCCCCGGGAACAATGGGTTGACCGGATTTTTTAAGGGTGGCCACTTCTTCACTCAGAATTTTCAGCCCGGAGTCAAGGGTTTCTATGAATCGTTGTTCTTCATTGACAATAACTTTCCGGATGAATGATTCCTTGTCCGAAAGATCCGGATAGGCGTCTTTCATGGTCTCGACCACCACAGAAACCACTTCGTTCAGGAAGGGCTTGTCCAGCCCCAGGAGTTTTCCGTGACGTGCCGCCCGGCGCAAAATCCTTCTCAGGACATAGCCGCGCCCTTCGTTACTGGGCAGGCAGCCGTCGCCGATCAAAAAGGTCACCGCCCGGCTGTGGTCGGCGATGACCCGCATGGAGACATCGCTGTCTTCAGAGGTGCCGTAGGCTTTCCCGCTTATTTTTGACACAAATCGGATAATGGGCGTGAAGAGATCGGAATCATAGTTGCTGCTGACCCCCTGAATGACCGCAGCCAAGCGCTCCAGCCCCATGCCCGTATCGATGTTGGGTTTGGGGAGTGGATGGAAATGGCCCTCCTTGTCACGGTCGAACTGGGTAAAGACATGATTCCAAAGTTCCAGATGGCGGTCACAGTTACATTCTACGTTGCATTCGGGCCGGCCGCATCCCACGCCGGGTCCTTGGTCATAGAGAATTTCCGAACAGGGACCGCAGGGACCGGTTTCTCCCATCATCCAGAAATTGCTGTCCATTCCCATCCGCACGATTCGATCCGCCGGGACGCCCATGATCTTATTCCAAATTTCAAAGGCTTCATCATCCTCCTGATAAATGGTGATCCATAACTTTTCCTTCGGCAGCCCCATTTTTTCCGTCAGGAATTCCCAACCCCAGGAGATGGATTCCTTCTTGAAATAGTCTCCAAAGGAGAAGTTTCCCAGCATTTCAAAGAAGGTGTGATGACGGGCCGTGAAACCGACATTTTCCAGGTCGTTGTGCTTTCCTCCCGCCCGGACTGATTTCTGGGAGCTTGCCGCCCGGGTGTAACCCCGGTCTTCCAGGCCGAGAAAACAGTTTTTAAACTGGACCATGCCTGAATTCGTAAACAGTAGCGTCGGATCATCCTTGGGAATCAACCCTGAACTGGGCACAAGGGTATGTCCGTGTTCCTCAAAAAACTTTAAAAACGCTCTTCTGATTTCACTGCCTGTCCGCATCAATCTCTTCCTCCTCTGATCCTGCTATCGTTTCAAAAATGATACCCGGTGTAAAACCCTTTGCCATCAGGTGTTGTGCCAGCCGTCGCTTTTCCTTGACGTCCAGTTCTCGGTGTTTCTCACCTCTCAACTTTTTGTGAATCGATTTTCTGACCGCCTGTCTTTCCGGGAAATCTTCGCGAATCTCGGCAATCATCCGTTCACTCAGGGCTTTCGGGATGCCCTTTTCGCGAAGGCTGGATTCGATCTTTCGATTACCGGAAAGTTTGTCAACGGCGAGATGGCGGACCCATTGCCTGGCAAATGTTTCATCATCCAGATAATTGAGCTCTTGAAGCCTGAACACCACGCGGTCAATAATTTCATTGTCAAATTTTTTTTCTTTTAACTTGGCGCGTAATTCTTTTTCACTTCTTGCCCGTAACGCCAGTAAGCGAAAGGCTTTTTGTTTCGCCCTTTCAAAATCATGATCATCGGTCATCAGGACTTCTCTTTTTTCTCTGCATGGACCAGCCCCAGCTTTTCCCGGACCCCCGTTTCGATTTCCTTCAGGACATCCTGATGTTCCTTGAGAAAGGTCTTGGTATTGTCCCGGCCCTGGCCGAGGCGCTCGCCCTTGAAGGAATACCAGGCGCCACTCTTTTCAAGAATGCTGTTTTCCGCCGCAAGATCGAGAATATCTCCTTCTCTGGAAATTCCTTCGCCGAAAATGATGTCAAATTCCGCTTCCCGGAAGGGGGGGGCTACTTTATTCTTAACGACTTTGACCTTGGTTCGCATACCGATAACGTCCTGTCCCTGTTTGAGGGCGCTCACTTTCCGGATATCCAGCCGCATGGAGGAATAAAATTTCAGGGCATTGCCTCCTGTCGTCGTTTCGGGATTGCCAAAGAAGACCCCAATCTTCATCCTGAGCTGGTTGATAAAAATGACCGTCGTCTTGGACCTGCTGATACTGCCGGTCAGCTTGCGAAGCGCCTGGGACATCAGGCGAGCCTGAAGGCCCATCTGGGCATCGCCCATCTCTCCTTCCAGCTCAGCCTTGGGAACGAGGGCGGCAACGGAATCGACCACCAAAACATCCAGTGCCCCGCTTCTGACAAGGGTTTCAGCGATCTCGAGCGCCTGTTCGCCGCTATCAGGCTGCGAGATCAGGAGATCGTCCGTGTTGATACCGATCTTTCTGGCATAGGACACATCCAGGGCATGTTCGGCATCGATAAAGGCTGCCAATCCGTTCTGCTTCTGTGCCTCGGCCACGATATGGAGGGCGAGGGTCGTTTTGCCGCCCGATTCGGGACCGAAAATCTCAATCACTCGTCCCCTAGGAACGCCACCCACACCCAGGGCAAGATCGAGACCGAGGGAACCTGTCGAGATGACGGGGATGTCACCGATCTTCTCACCACCTCCCAGTCTCATAATGGAGCCTTTTCCAAACTGTCGTTCGATCTGGGTAATGGCCAGATCCACTGCCTTTGTTCTATCCATATCCGATGCCATAGTGACCTCCCTGATGTTTATTTTATGATCCTTGAAATGGAAAATCGGCCAATACGGTGTATATGGCCCCCTTTGGCGTTAAATCACTTTTAAACAGGATCAGACCCTTCGCCTCAAATGATCCGGCTGATTCCGCTTCTTTTTCTTCAAGAACTTTATCGAGACCACTCAATCCCTGCGGCGACTTGATCCTGGCCAGCGTGAGATGGGCCCGGAACGGCCGTTCTTCTTTTTTAATTCCGCAGGTCTCAAAGCCCTGATCGAGGACCCCCTGCAAGGCGATCAATCGCGCCACTTCTCCGCCCACCCCCAGCCAGAGGACCCGCGGCCGCCTGATGCCGGGAAACACGCCGAGGCCTTTAATATTCAAATGCAGTGGACGCGTTCCGGCGGCCTGTCCGGAAACAACCTCGGAAATGGGCGGAAGGTTGTCTGCGGCCATATCACCAAAAAATTTCAGCGTCAGGTGGATTCCTTCGGGCCGGACCCAACTGATCGAACCCCGGAGGGTCTTTTTCAAAGCCTCCTGAATATCGGCAATTCTCCGAAGGACCTCCGGAGGAGGGTCCATGGCCAGAAACGCCCGGATGGTTCCCCGGTCAGCCATCTTCCTGTTCCCCAGTCAGATATTTCTTCAGCATCAGCAAAGCTGCCTGGGAGGAAATGACCTTGTTTCTCCGGCGGTCCCACCGGAAAGCATGGCAGCGGCAAAGGGTCTGCTTCCCGTCGGCAAGCGCGATGTAAACCGTTCCCACCGGTTTCTGCTCCGTTCGCCCTGCCGGCCCGGCAATGCCGGTAATGGCCAGTCCGAGGTCCGTTCCGGCCAGCTTCCGGATGCCTTCCGCCATGCGACGGGCCGTGGGTTCGCTCACCGCGCCATAGGCCTCAAGCATATCCGCCGGGACCCCCAGCAGGTCCACCTTCGCGGCGTTGCTGTAAGTCACCACGCTTCGCTCAAGAAAGGCCGAACTGCCCGGGATGTCCGTCAGGCGATCCGTCACCAGGCCGCCCGTGCAGGATTCCGCCACCGCCAGGGTCCATCCCTTTTCTGTCAGGTATTTCGCCACGAGCCCTTCGAGGGTCTCGCCGTCATAGGCAAAAATGTGCTTTTTCAGCCGGCTGATGACGCCTTCCGCGGCCGCGCCGACCCGGGAAGCCACCTCGGTTTCCACGACGCCTCTCGCCGTCAGGACAATGTGGTTTTCCGGGAAGTTCGGATAAAAGCCGATGCTGATGCCGAGGCGGGCCGGATCGAGATCCGCCAGGGTTTGATCGACCGCCGCCTCGGAAAGGCCGAAGGTCTTGATCGTGCGGACGGCCACATGCTGCGCCACTTCCGGGAATTCCCGCCGCAGAATCGGGAGGACCCCTTCGGGCAGCATCCGTTCGACTTCCCGGGGCACGCCCGGAATAACGGCAATCACCTTGCCTTTCTGCTTCAGCGCGAAGCCGGCCGCAGTTCCCACTGGATTGGGGATCACCTCCGCCCCTTCGGGAAAGTCCGCCTGCTTGGCATTATTATCCGTCCAGTTCAAGCGGTATTTTTCAAAGATCCCCCGAATGTGCCGGAGAACGGCCTCATCCCTGTAAAGCTCCAGTCCGAAGGCCCGGGCAATCGCCGCGGCGGTGATATCATCGGCCGTGGGACCCAGACCGCCCGTGACGACAACGGCATTGCTCTGGGCCAGGATATAACCCAGGGCCTGTTTGATGAGACGGTCGTCATCGCCGACGGACATCATCAGGCTCACCGGCCATCCCTGGGTGCTGAAAACACGGGCCATCAGAGACGAATTGGTGTCTTGAGTCCGGCCGCTGATCAGCTCATTGCCAATGGTGAGAATACCGATTTTCATGGAAGCGCTTCCGCCGCAGATTTCCTCATATGCCCCAGAACTTCACCAGAATCAGGAGAAGCAGATTCGCGTAGATTCCCGCCACAACGTCGTCCAGGACAATCCCGTAGCCTCCCGGAAGCCGGTTTTGAAACAAGCGGGCGGGAAAGGGCTTAACGATATCGAATACCCGGAAAAAAATAAACCCCAGCATCACATGCAGAACAGAGGGGGTCACCAGAAACATGGTCCACAGAAAGCCGGCGATCTCGTCGATGACGATCTGTGATGCATCCTTTTTCCGGAAAATCTTTTCCGCCTCCTGCGATACATAAATGGCCAGAAAGGTCAGGGCCAGCACCGACAGCAGGTAGAGAGGCCAGGACAGGGGGGAAAAGATCAGATAGATCGGTATGGCGACAACCGTTCCCGCCGTTCCCGGAGCAAAGGGTGCGAAGCCGCTGCCGAAACCAGTGGCAACGACCTTGATGAATTTTTCGCTCAGAAAACACCTCTTTTCGGACGGACAGGGCGGGTATAATCCTTTGACCTGCGCCAAATTACATACTTTTCACCCCCCTGTCAATCATTTTGATCGGCGCAATCCGAAAGGGGATGACAAATCATTCATAGATCTCATTTTCGACCTGCAGGCGGGTGACGTAGATGATCTCGCAGGCGCCCCGGCCTCCATCCTCGCGGGAAAGGCTGGTTTTCATCGATATGCGCTGTTCCGTATTCCTCCCTTCCACGTTCACAAGGTATCCTTCGAGGACAATTCGGTCATGAACCTTGACATGGCGATCGACCGCCCTGAGGATCGCTTCGTTCGCCGGAATGATGTGGTTATTTGAACCGTGGGACGTGGCGTATTCCATGTCGACGGGCGGATCCTTCCCATTTATCCGGAAATAGGCCATTCGCGTGCTGTCATGTTTGATCGACAGCTGTTTCTGCACGTGTGGGTAGGTCATCATGCCCCATACGATCGCCAGATCAAAGGGCGCGACCTCGGCCCCCCATCCGTGGGTGTACTTTCTTTTGGACATGACGTTCCCCGCGATCCGGTAAGCGGCCACAGGGGTCATGGTCACACTGCCGTTGGTGATATTCCTTTGAAAAGTCTCCGTTGACGCGCAAGGCTCCTGGACGGGGTCCAGATAGACATTGATGATTGATGTACCACCCTTGACCGGTGCGGGTTTGTCCCCGCAGGCCGACGCAATCAGGATGAAAGCGAAGGCGACGGTGAAAAGGATAGGGCGGCAATGTTTCCCGACGATTGCGGTCGTGGTTTCATCTGTCATAGCCATTTCATTAGAGAAAAAGACGCCACATGTCAAGTTATCCCGTTTTGTTCCTGAAATTCATTGACATATGATCTGCTTCATGGTTTTTTTGCGGGGAGGATTTTACTCATGATCACAAGAGAGGACATCATCGGTGAGTCACGCCGCCTCGGCTTCGGAGACGTCGGATTTACAACAGCAGAACCTTTTACGGCGCATCTCGATTACCTGCGGAGCCATCAGGATGAGTATGGCTGGGTGGAGAAGGCGGGGCTGGCGCTCCTGGACGGCACGGATCCGAAGACCGTGCTGCCTGCGGCAAAGTCCATCATCGTGCTCCTGGAGCTCTACTTCCGTGAAGCCTTTCCCCTTTCGCTCGAAAGCCATTTCGGCCGCTGTTATCTTGATGACGATCGCATGACACGGGACGGGCTGGCCCCCCGCATCAAGGCCTTCCGCGATTTTCTGCGTCGCGGCGGCATCGACTCCAAAGTACCCTTCAACCTCCCCCACCGGGTGGCAGCGGCCCGGGCCGGCACGGGAACATTCGGAAAGAATTGTCTCTTCTATGCCGGAAGGACAGCCCGTATGAGTTCATGGGTGCTTCCCATCACCGTGGTCGTCGATCAGGTATTTGCCCCGGATGAGCCTACGCTGACCATGGGCTGCCCCGACTGGTGCCGGAATGCCTGTATTGCCGCCTGTCCGACCAAAGCCCTTCAGGGCAACGGGACCATCGATCCGAGAAAATGCATCTCCTATCTCACCTACTTCGGAAAGAAGATCACCCCGCGGGAACTCCGTGAACCCATGGGCATGTATGTCTATGGCTGTGACCGCTGTCAGAACGTCTGCCCGCGGAATCTCCCCTGGCTTTCCCAGACGCTCCCCATGAACCAGCGGGTCGCGGCAAAGGCCAATGACTTTGAGATCACGACTCTCCTCCACATGGACAGAGCCTTCTTTGAAAGCCGCATATGGCCGCACATGTTTTATGTGTCCCCGGACGACCTCTGGAAGTGGAAAATGAATGTCGCCCGGGTGATGGGAAACAGCCGGGATGAAGGCTATGGCCCGGACCTCGTCCGCGCCTGGCATAAAACCGGCGACGAACGGGTCCGGGGGATGATCGCCTGGGCTTTGGGCCGTATCGGGGGACAGAGGGCAAAGGATGCCCTCGAGTCATTTCTTAACGTGAGCGAGGGGATGGTGCGGGAGGAAATCGAAGCGGCCGGATCCCCGTAGAAAATAATGACAGGAATCCGGCCTCCGAAAGAAAGGGGCGTGTTCAGGGTGTAGGCTCAGGTTGCCAGGTTGTAGGCGGCCGGATCGAGCGGCGAGCCTGCCGGGAAGATCCGGGTTGCCAGATCCCTGTCCAGCAGGTAGATCCCCTGCTTGCTGTCGCCGATCATTTCCATCTGCCGGAGAACCTTTTCCGCATTGGACTCCTCTTCGATCTGTTCTTTCGAGAACCAGTTCAAAAGCGTATCGGAGGCGATGTCATTCTCTTTTCTGGAGAGCTTGACCAGGTCATGGATCTTGGCCGTGATGAATTTTTCATGCTCCAGGGTGTCCTGCCAGGCTTCGAGGGGCGATTTCCACTTCGTTTTGAGCTGCTTCAGATTTAACAACTCCACCGTTCCCCCGCGGTCGATGATGTGGTCATAAAACTTCATGGCATGAATCATCTCCTCATGGGCCTGGCAGCGCATCCAGTGCGCCATGCCGTCGAGGTTCCGGGAATGGAAATAGGCCACCATGGACAGGTAGATGTAGTAGGACTCCAGTTCATTTTTTATCTGTTCGTTCATCAAGTCACGCATCTTTTTTCCGATCATCGGTTTTTCCTCCTTAATCGTCCGTTTAGTTTTTGCGAGTTCATTAGTATTTTGGTTTTAAGATAATTCCTGGTCCTGAAAAAATCAAGGACGGCCGTGAAAAATATTCACCAACGTGAAACGTTTGATCATCCGCATGTCATCGCGAGGCCGGAGGCCGCGGCGATCTAAAGAGCTGAGATGGCTACGCTACGCTCGTAATGACGCATGAGACATTTCCCAGATTTCAACATATTACCCGGCCTTTTTTCAGCAGCCGAATCAATAGGCCTCCCGGTCTTTCAGCACCTCCTCGATGACCAGCTTGCCCCGGAAAACCCGGTAAACCCAGATCTGGTAGGCGATGACGACGGGCATAAAAAAGAGCGCCACGACCGTCATGATCTTCAGCGTATAAACACTGGAAGAAGCATTGAAAATGCTCAGGCTGTACGCCGGATCGAGGCTGGAGGGGATCAGATTCGGGTAGAGGCCGATGACGCCTGTCAGGGTGATCATCACAATCGTCACACAGGACGAGAGAAAAGCGTTGAAGTACTGATTTCTGACCAGAAACAACCTGACGGCAGGCAGCGACGTGACGGCCAGGAGCGGGACGGCAAACCAGAGGGGATGCGCAAAATAGTTGGCATAAAGCTTTGTCTGAAAGGCCGTGTTGATGAGAAAAAGAACGGCAACCAGCACCAGCGCATACCAGGACTTCTTTGCAAAGACCACGGCATGGGCGCTGAGTGATCCCAGTGTCTTCATGGCCGTCCAGAGGGCGCCATGTACGGTGAAGAGCAGGACAAACAGCAGGCCCGTCAGCAGGCCGTAGGGATTGAGCAGGGTTAGCAGGCTGCCGTGGTAACCTGCCCCATCCATCGGCAGGCCCTGAAAGATATTGCCGAAAGCCACGCCGAAGAGCAGCGCCGGAATCAGACTGCCCAGGAAAATCGCCCGGTCCCAGCCCTTTTTCCATGTTTCGCTTTCTCCTTTTCCCCTGAATTCAAAGGCCACTCCCCGCAGGATCAGGGCAAAAAGAATGATCAGCAGCGCGGTGTAGAGATAACTGAACATCGACGCATAAACGACGGGAAAGGCGGCAAAGGTGGCGCCGCCGGCCGTGACCAGCCAGACTTCGTTGCCGTCCCAGACGGGACCAATGGTGTTGATGAGGGTTCTTTTTTCGCCGTCCGTCTTTCCCAGGAAAGGATAGAGAATGCCGACACCGAGATCGAATCCGTCGGTCATGAAATAAGCGGCCCAGAGGACACCCCAGAGGACAAACCAGATGATTTGAAATTCCATGCTACACCTCCTTCAAGGCAAGGGGTTTGACAGACAGCGGGAGGTCCTCCTCCGGTCCCTTCCGGGCATATTTTGCCAGCAGGTAGAAATCCATGATCCCCAGAAAGCTGTAAAAGAGGCCGAAGCCGATCAGAGACGTCAGCACCTGGACAGGCTCGATCTGTCTGGAGACGCCCTCGGAGGTTCTCAATACGCCGTAGACGATCCAGGGCTGCCGCCCCACCTCCGCCACAATCCAGCCCAACTGCGCGGCCAGATAGGGCAGGGGAATCGTATAGAGCATAATCCGGAGAAAAAGCGGGTTGGTCTCCAGCCGGTCCTTCCAGGATAAATAAAAGGCGATGGCTGACAGGATCAGAAAGAGGGTTCCCAGCATGACCATCAGCCTGAAGCTCAGAAAGACCTCCATGACCGGCGGCCGGTCTTTGGCGGGGAAGGCCTTCAATCCCTTGATCTCGGCATTGAAATCCCGGTAGGCCAGGTAGCTGGTGACTTTCGGGATGCCGATCAACTCGACGGCGTTGCGTTCATTCTTGGCATCGGGCAGGACAAGCAGATAGAGCGGAACGCCCCTTTCCGTTTCCCAGATGGATTCCATGGCCGCCAGTTTTGTCGGCTGGGTTCTGGCGACCTCGGCGGCGTGGAAATCGCCGATGGCGATCACAAGAAACGAGCTGATCAGCCCGAAGACGGCCGCCATGCGGAAAGATTTTTCGTAGAACAGCGGTTGATTCTTCCGAAGCAGATGCCAGGCGGCGATGCCCATCACAAAAAAGGCCCCGACCACATAGCCGCCAAGCACCGTATGGGTAAACTTCAGCCAGCCGTAGGGACTGGTGATGACGGCCATGAAGTCGACCAGTTCGGCCCGGTTATTCCGCAGAACAAATCCCACAGGGTGCTGCATCCAACCGTTGGCCAGGAGAATCCACAGAGCGGAGAGGTTGCTCGCCAGGGCCACGATCCAGATGGCCAGAGCGTGGACCTTTTTGGATACCCGGTTCCAGCCGAAAATCCATAAACCGATAAACGTGGATTCCAGAAAAAAGGCGACCGTCGCTTCGATGGCCAGGGGTACACCGAAAATATCTCCCACGTATTTCGAATATTCAGCCCAGTTCATGCCGAACTGAAATTCCATGGTCAGGCCCGTGACCACACCGACGGCAAAATTGATCAGAAAAAGCTTGCCCCAGAATTTGGTCATTTTCAGATAGATCTCATCGCCGGTGCGGACGTAGCAGGTCTCCATCCAGGCGACCAGGACGGAAAGCCCGAGCGTCAGTGACACAAAAATGAAGTGGAATCCAGCCGTCATGGCAAACTGCAGGCGGCTCAGGGTCAAAACATCCATTCGTTATTTTTCCTTTCCGATGCTGATATTTTTATATAGCTCTACATCAAATCACCACGGTCCTGTGTGTCTCGCGATGATCATGGGCAAGTTTTTTCATCCATAACCTCGATGCAAAACATGAGGTCAGGCACTCGCAATAAATTACGGTGAAGGGTTCTGGACTGTCTTGATTTCCCCGGCCAGCCACTGTGTCCAGGCGTCGATTCCCTGACCTGTTTTACAGGATACTTCAAATATTCTGATATCAGGGTTCAGTTTACGAACGCGTTCTCTCAGAACGGGCAAATCGAAATCAGATCCCTCGAGATAATCGGTTTTATTCACCACAAGCGCGTCGCAGATGGAGAACATCAGCGGGTATTTGAGGGGCTTGTCATCCCCTTCGGGCACGCTGAGGATCATGACGTTCCGTGTTGCCCCGATATCAAATTCCGCGGGACAGACCAGGTTCCCGATATTTTCCACGATGATCGCATCCAGGGCGGTCATCTCCAGCTCTTTGAAAGCCATCTCGATCATGGACGCGTCAAGATGACAGAAACCGCCCGTCCGGATTTGAACCGCCGGGATGTCTTCCCGGATGACTTTTTCGGCATCCACCTGGGAATCGATATCGCCTTCAATGACCGCCATCCGGAATTTGTCTTTCAGGCGCCGCAGGGTCTGGAGGATCAGACTGGTTTTGCCGCCGCCCGGAGAGGCCATCAGGTTCATCAGAAAGATCCGATGGTTGCGCAGGGCATCCCGGATCTGACCGGCGAGAGCCTGGTTGTCGGAGAGGATGTCTTCCTTGATGTCGATCAGCCTGATTTCTGCCATTAGATCACCTCGATATTTTTGATAAAGAACTCCCGGCCGGACTTGAGGCGGATCTTGTTTCCCTGACAGGCCGGGCAGGCCGCGTCCCGGATTTCCTTCATATTGACGGGAAAATCCATGCCACAGGATTCGCACTGAAAAATAACCGGTATGCGTTCAATCTTCAGAACGGCCCCTGCCGCGATGGTTTCCTTACTGAGATAGTCGAAATAGCGCTGCATCCATTCGTCCACCAGATCCGTCATTTCACCGACCCTCAGACTGATGCCCAGAATCTTTTTTGCATCGTTTTTCAAGGCATGCTTAACCACGATATTCAGAATGCTTTCCATGACAGATAATTCATGCATCAGCGGGGAATGCTCGTCAACTGGGGGATTTTCCCATCATTATAAGAACAACCACACGGGATTTCAATGAAAAAGAAAAGAATAATCTCATTGACACATCGGCTGTGCTTATCTATACTCAATAAATTACGGTACTTTATGCAGTTGGAGTCTCTTGCATGGACATGCTGCTCAATTTCATCGATATTTTTATCCATCTGGATCAGCATCTGAGCCTGCTGATTCAAAGCTTTGGGGGATGGGCTTATCTGATTGTTTTCCTGGTGATTTTCTGCGAAACGGGACTGGTCGTTACCCCCATCCTGCCGGGTGACTCCCTCCTTTTTGGTTTAGGCGCCATCGCTGCCATGGGGGCGTTGAAAGTTGAATGGCTGTTCGTCATGCTTTCCATTGCCGCCATTGCCGGAGACACCGTCAATTATATGATTGGACACTATGTCGGCCCCAGGGTCTTTGCCCGGGAGAGCGGCCGTTTTTTCAAGAAGGAATATCTCGAGCGGACCCATCGGTTTTATGAAAAATATGGGGGGAAAACAATCGTCATCGCCCGGTTTGTTCCTATTATTCGGACCTTTGCCCCCTTTATTGCGGGAATCGGCAGCATGACCTACTCCCGGTTCATCGTGTACAATATTGTGGGCGGCATCTCTTGGATCGCCCTTTTCATTTTTGGAGGTTATTACTTCGGCAATCTATCCATTGTAAAGAGAAACTTCACACTGGTCATCTTTGCCATTATCTTTATCTCGATACTCCCTGGTGTGATCGAATACGTTCGTCAGCGCCGTCAGATCCCATGACGGGGACCAAGAAAGGATTTGATTCATGAAAAGAGGTTTTACCTGTCTGTTGGTTTTACTGGCACTGCTGGGCTATGCGACGGCAGTCCATGCAGAGGCGACCAGTGTCGTAAAAATTAACGATGATGTGACCATTGAAGAGAACATGAAAGTACGGAATGTATTCGTTCTGAGAGGTCAAATCACGATCAGCGGAACGGTCGAACAGAATGTTGTGGCCATTGGTGGATCCATCGTACTCACCCGGACGGCCGTCGTCAATGGCGATGTGGTTGCCCTGGGGGGGATTATTGTCATGGGCAAAGGGGCGGATGTTCACGGCACGCTGACCGAAATTAACTCATCTAATATCTCAGCGGCCATATCCGATCTCCTCAGTGACGACTGGGAAGGATGGTCCTGGCTGTTCGCCATTTTCTCGGTTGTTGTCTTTTTCGCTATTCTCATCTTGGCTTTATTGATTGTTGCCCTGATTCCGAAACCCATTCAGGTCATTGCTGAGACGATTAAAACAAATACCTTCAAGGTCAGTCTGTCAGGGCTTCTCGGCTTGTTGCTGATTGTGCCGATTGCGGTCCTGCTGACCATCTCCGTGATCGGTATTGTCTTGATCCCGCTGGAAATGATTCTGGTCGTCAGCGCCGCCCTGCTGGGCTTCATCGCTGTTTCGCAACTTATCGGCAGGAGGGTTCTGATGTTGATAAAGCGGACAGGGGGCGGGGTGATCCGCCAGACTTTCTGGGGACTCATAACCCTTTGGTTAATCGGCTGGATCCCTTATGTGGGTTGGATCATCAAGGTTTTGGCCGTTGTCCTCGGACTGGGCGGGGTAATCATGACCCGTTTCGGGACGAAAGAGGTCTGATCTGGGAGATTTCAGATGGCTGATCAAAAGTCAGCGCCCTGGCAGGAAAAGGTCGTTTCTCCGGAAAAGGTGCTGGAACGCATTGAACCGGGGATGAGCATCTTTCTGGGGACCGGTATGGCTGAACCCCGCACGCTGGTGAAGCATCTCATGGCGTCGGCTCAACCCAACCTGCAGGATCTGGAAATGATCCAACTGATCAGCCTCGGAGACTCCCTGTCGATTGACGCCCGTTATTCAAAGAAATACCGGCTCAAAACCTTTTATTCAGGATGGCTGGCCAGCGAATCCATCCGGGAGGGACGGGTCGACCTGATTCCGAGCCGGTTTTCCCGTATTCCCTGGTTGTTTAAATCAGGTGCTATCCGGATTGATATGGCCTTTATCCAGATTACCCCGCCAGACGAATCGGGGTATGCGAGTTTTGGAGTAGGTGTCGATGTGGCGCGTCATGCCATGGAGCATGCCGCCATCGTTGTCGGTGAAATCAACACGCAGAGCCCCCTGACCCTGGGGGATACCCTGGTTCGCGCGGAAGAGTTCGATTACCTTGTTTATGCCACGGAACCGCTCATTTACCTGGATCGATGGCCGGTGGATGAGGTTTATGACAAGCTGGCGGCAAATGTCGCTTCCGTTGTAGAGGAAGGGAGTTGCATTTCTTTTTCCATCGGTCCCCTTTACGAGGCTCTGGGCAAGCATCTCGCTCGAAAAAGACACCTCGGCGTTCATACCCCATTTTTTACAGATGCCCTGATGGATCTGGTCAAGAGCGGCGCGGTTACGAACCGCCGCAAGGCCTTCTTTCCGGGGAAATCAACGGCGTCCTATGCCCTGGGGACATCGGAACTCATGCGCTGGTTGAACCGGAATCCCCTGGTGGAATTCCAGCCTATCGATGTCACGCTGGATCCCAAGAATATCGGCCTGAACAGTCAGTATGTGGCCATTCTGCCGGCCAGGAAGGCCGACCTGACAGGAGATATTGCCTTGAATGCCGGTCGGGGAAATGTAACCGCCGGTCCAGGTGCGGTTCAGGAGTTGTTTGCCGGAGCGGCCCTGTCAAAAAATGGGCGGACCCTCTTTGCCCTTCCCAGCCGGAACCGGAAGGGGGACGCCAATATTGTCCTTTCCGTTGCCGATTACCCCTATCAGTTTTCCAACCGTGAATCCCTCGATATGGTGATTACAGAGTATGGTGTGGCTTATCTGACGGGTCGGACCGTCCGCGAGCGGTCTCAGGCCCTGATTGACATTGCTCATCCGGACGACCGGGCGGAGCTGGTCAGAATGGCCAAGGAAGCCAAGATACTTTATGCGGATCAGATCTACTTGGCCGAGTCGGGCCACCTGTATCCCGAAAAGATCACCTGTACCCATGCCTTCAAAGGCGATCTGACCGTTCGCTTCCGGGCGACCAAGCCCTCTGATGAAGACGAAATGCGCAGATTATTCTACCGCTTCTCTGATCAAGCGGTCTATTATCGCTACTTCAGTCCCGTTAAAACCATGCCCCATGGCAGGATGCAGGAGTATGTCAATGTGGACTACCGCAATGCCATGTCCATTGTCGGTGTCACCGAGGAATCGGGTCTGGAAAAAATCATCGCCGAAGCCCGCTATGTCCGGCGGAAAGATCTGGACCGGCCCTACGCCGACACGGCCTTTATTGTTGATGAAGCTTATCAGGGACGCGGGATTGCCGCCTTCCTGTTCGCCTTGCTGATTCGTATCGCCAGGGAGCATGGGATCGAGGGTTTCACCGCCGATATTCTGGCGGAGAACAAGGCGATGCTCAAGGTGTTCGAAAAAGCCTCTTTCCCCGTGAAAGCCGTTCTGTCCCATGGGGCTTATGAATTGACGATGCCCTTTGCAGACAAGAATGACCTCTCCTGATCATTGATTTTCAAAACCTGCTGGAGATAATGGCCTGTATAGGAAGCTCCGGTGGCGGCCACCTCTTCCGGGGTTCCTGCGGCAATGATCCGTCCGCCTCCGGGTCCGCCTTCCGGGCCAAGATCGATAAGGTAATCGGCTGATTTAATGATGTCCAGATTATGTTCGATGACCACCACGGTATTCCCCATATCGACCAGCCTCATCAGAACGTCGAGCAGTTTCTGGATGTCGGCAAAGTGCAGACCGATCGTGGGTTCATCCAGGATATAAAGGGTGTTACTGTTTGTCCTTTTTCCGAGTTCTCTGGAGAGCTTGATCCGCTGAGCTTCTCCGCCGGACAGCGTTGTTGCTGACTGACCGAGGCGGAGATAACCCAGACCGACGTCAAACAAAAGCTGAAGTTTGGATCGGATGGCAGGGATATTTTCAAAAAAGGAAAGGCCCTGACTGACCGTCATCTCCAGGACTTCAGCAATGTTCTTTTCCTTGTAGCGGATTTCCAGTGTATCCGGGTTGAAGCGCTTCCCATGACAGGCATCGCAGGTCACGTAAACATCGGGCAGAAAGTGCATCTCAATTTTGATCAAGCCATTTCCTTCGCAGGCTTCGCATCGTCCGCCCTTGACATTAAAACTGAACCGGCCGGGCTTGTAGCCCCTGATTCTTGATTCGCTCAGACCGGTAAAGAGATCCCGGATCGGAGCAAAAATACCGGTATAGGTGACCGGATTGGAACGGGGGGTCCGCCCAATAGGCTGCTGGCTCATCATGATCACCCGCTCGATACCGCCCAGGTCCACAATCCGTTTAATCTTGCCCGAGGCTCCCTTCTGCCGGTAAAGTCTTCGGGCCAGCACTTTGTAAAGGGTTTCGATGATCATCGTACTTTTTCCCGAGCCGGATACACCGGTTACCGCGGTAAAGAGGCCCACCGGAATTTTGATATCGATGTCGCACAGGTTATATTCATGAGCCCCCTCCAGATGGATGTGCCGCATGGGTAGAGGTCTCCGCTGTCCGGGAACGGGGATGGATAATTTGCCCGAAAGGTATTGCCCGGTCAGGGATTTTTCAGTTTGACAAATTTCTTCCGGCGTGCCCTGAAAAACGACCTCTCCGCCGTGGATGCCGGCGCCCGGCCCCATGTCGATGATGTGATTGGAAGACATCATCATGTCCATGTCATGTTCGACGACCAATAACGTATTTCCCATATCCCGCAATTTTTTGAGCGTAGCGATGAGCCGTACATTGTCCCGTTGATGCAATCCCACCGTCGGTTCATCAAGGACATAGAGAACACCGACCAGTCCGGAACCGATTTGCGTCGCCAGGCGGATCCGTTGACCTTCACCCCCGGAGAGGCTTCCTGAGGAACGGTCGAGACTGATATAATCCATGCCCACATCCATCAGAAACCGCAAGCGTTCCTTGATTTCCTTGAGTATTCTTTCCGAGATGAGAATTTCCTGACGGGTAATGCGAAGCGAACCAAAGAAGTCAAGACACTCCCCGATAGATAACCGGCAAACGTCGTAGATATTTTTATCCGAGATGGTGACGGACAGGCTCTCCTTTTTGAGTCTTGCCCCCTGGCAGGTGGGACATTCCTTGAGATTAATATATTTTGTCAGGTCTATTCTGACCGCGTTGGAAGCGGTTTCCCGGTATCTGCGGTTCAGCTGATTGAGAACCCCTTCGAAAGGCCTGGTGTAAAAGAAGCGTCGTCCGCCGCGATCGATATGAAACTTGATTTTTTCCGTTCCGGAACCATTCAGAAGCACATCTTGGATTCGCTCGGAGAGTTGATTAAAAGGGGTGTTAATATCGAACTGGTAATGCCGGGAAAGGGCGTCGAGCATCTGGTGATAGTTCATGGAACTCCGACCGGCCCAAGGGATCAGGGCCCCTTCGCGAATGGAGAGTTCGGAATCTGGAACCACAAGGTCTTCATCAAAATACATCCGTGTGCCGAGCCCTCCACAGTCCGGGCATGCTCCATAAGGGCTGTTGAAGGAAAAGATGCGAGGCGCCAGTTCTGAGACGCTGATGCCGCAGTCGGGACAGGCATATCGTTCACTAAACAGGATTTCCTCGCCACCTGCCACATCAATTCTGACGAGCCCTCCGGTCAGTTTGGATGCCATTTCCAGAGAATCTCTGAGGCGTTTCCGTATCCCCGCTTTGATGATCAGTCGATCTACGACGACATCGATGTCATGACGCTTGTTCTTATCCAGAGAAATTTCTTCACTCAGATCTCTCGTCTGGCCATCGACGCGAATCCGGACAAAACCATCCTTCAGCAGCTTCTTAAATTCTTTTTGAAATTCGCCCTTTTTCCCTCTGATGAGGGGAGCGAGGAGATTGATTTTTGTATTTTCAGAAAAAGCAAGAATATGATCCACCATCATATCGATGGTCTGGGATTTGATTTCTTTTCCACACTGATAGCAATGAGGGATACCGATTCTGGCGAAAAGGAGTCGCAGATAATCATAGACCTCGGTGACGGTCCCCACCGTCGAGCGGGGATTCTGGCTGGCTGCGCGTTGTTCGATGGCAATTGCAGGTGAGAGACCTTCTATCGATTCGACCTCAGGCTTATCCATCTGGCCGATGAACTGCCGGGCGTAGGTCGAAAGCGATTCGACATACCGCCTCTGCCCTTCGGCATAGATGGTGTCAAAAGCCAGAGAAGACTTTCCGGAACCGCTGAGGCCGGTAATGATGACAAGCTGGTCTCGGGGAATATCAACGTTGATATGTTTTAAATTGTGCTGAGAGGCACCCTTGATTTTAATGTAATTCAAATCCAATATTCTCGTAAAGAGTCATCATAACATTCAATAGGGGACGACTTCGTAAAAAGTGCCAGAGGCGAGGCGCATGAGTCCTGAGGTGCATAGGGACATACGCCTCAATGATGAAGGATAATATGCAATGCCGGATATAGCTTTTTTAACGAAGGCGTCAAAGTTTAATCTCAATGTGGGATTTCTTCCGTAGATCGCTGATCCATTCCTCATATTTTTTCCCCATCTTTTCTTCTTCAAGCTTTAGTTTAATCTCTTCGCGAACGGCACCGATGGATTTAATGCCCGCTCCTCTTCTATCTAAAACCTTGACGATATGAAAACCGATGGGCGAAGTAAGGACCTGGCTGATTTCGTCTTTCCCGAGCTTGAACACCACCAGATCAACCTCGGGGAGCATCGTGCCTTTCTCAACGAACCCGATATCTCCGCCCGTCGCGGCCGACGGTCCTTGGGAAAATTGAACGGCAAGCAGGTCAAAAGATTCTCCATCTTTCAGGCGCTTGTGGATAACCTCGGCATCCGCTTTCCGCTTTATTCTTGTTTTTTGATCCATATTTTCGGGTACCAGGATTAATATCTGTTTGATCCGGACGGCCTCTTTGCCTTCATAATCATCGCGATGCTTGACATAAAACTCGCCGATTTCTTCGTCGCTGACCAGGATTTTAGCCTTGATTTCCCTGCGCAGCAACTTCATCCGGATCATCTGTTCCTTGATCTCCCGCTTGTAAGCGTCAAAGGTAGAACCCTCTCTTTCCAGGGTTTTCAGAAAATCATCCATCTGGATGCTTTTTTTACTCAGCAGGTCTTTGATGGTATCGAGGGCCTCTTCATCGCGAACCGTCTGACCCTGTTTTGCCGCCCGCTGTTCGATGAGTTTGCTGTCGATCATCCTGTTTAATATGTTCAGCTTGCCTTCGGCGATGATCTTTTGTTTGTCCGGTCCCTTGTAAGAATCCGCAATTCTTTTCTGATAGGGTTCAAAAGCGGCTTCTAACTCAGACCCGGTGATAATATCATCATTCACAACTGCAACGATTCGATCGACAATTTTGGCATGCCCTGCTGCGGCAGTCAGAAACAGTCCGATGAAAAAAACAGCTACCATTCTATTTCCTATTTTCAAAATGAACCTCCAAACATGTTCAAAATAATATAAGCATGAATTCATGCGTTTCTCTTTGCCTGTTTATCATGCCTGTCGTCAAGTGAAAAGAATGAATGATGTGCGAATAAATTGTCATGATGATTGGAATTGATGATTCAAATAATCGCTTGAACTTGGCAGACAAAGCATATATAGAGCTTCTGTCTTTAAAAAAACCGTTTGGAAATGGGAGATTGCAGGACATGCCCAAATTGCTCAAAGAGTCATTGAAAACCATCGAAAGTTATAAAATGACAAATCCTCACTATGAAGAGTTGCTTGATATTCTTGGGGATATTCTGATTTTGCGTGAAGAATACCGTCAGAAGATGCCGGCCGTAATATTCCCAGTCGATGATAGCCTGATTGAGAAAAAAATGGCGGGTGGCTTACCGCTCATCGATTTTTCTGCTGGTCATTTCGATCTCATCAAACCGAAGGAATACTTTTTGGCCCTGCTGGATATTGCTGAAAAAAGGGTACCCGGTGAGACCACGGATCTGGTTAAAAAGATTAAGGATGGCACCATTGATTTCGAAAGACTGGTTCTTAATTCCTTCTACACCCATTATGATGAGCGAGCCGATGAAGTGGAAGAAGATTTCTTTGATCTTGTTGAATTGTTTCTTGAAGAAAGTTTGAGGCCGTCCATGGAAGCCGTTGCGAAAAGATACACCGATATTATTCCTCAATTTGCGTGGTCTGAAGGATATTGTCCGATTTGCGGAAAGGAACCAAAAATCGGACAAATCAGGGAAGGAGAGGGACGCTTCCTGTTCTGCAATCAGTGTGGATTTGAATGGCATTTCCCGCGAATTAAATGTCCTTTCTGCGGCAATGAGGAACAGCAGTCCCTGGCCTATTTCACTGTTGAAGGCGATGAGCAGTACCGTGTTGATGTCTGTAACGAATGCAAACGGTATATCAAGATCGTCGATTTCCGGGAATCCAAGAAGGATGCGAACATGGACGTTGAAGACATCGCCACCCTGCATCTGGATATCCTGGCTAATGAAGAAGGCTATGAATGACGAGAATATCCATGATGTCATTCGGTTGCTCGGGAAAAATCTGGAATTATGGGGGATGCCCATTGTTTCCTATCTGGCGGAGGCGCAGCATGACCCCTTCGAGATCCTAATTTCAACCATCCTGAGTCTGAGGACGAAGGATGAAGTCACCGCGGTGGCAACAGAAAGACTCTTCAGTCTGGCCAGAACGCCGGCCCATATGCTTGAACTTTCAGAAGCGTCGATGATTAAAGCCATCTATCCTGTTGGTTTCTATCGCAACAAGGTTAGGACCATCCATTATATCTGTAAAGAATTGTTAAGCCGTTTCGATTCAACCGTTCCCGACAGCATCGACGATTTGCTCATGTTGAAAGGGGTCGGCCGGAAAACAGCGAATCTCGTGGTTTCGCTCGGCTACGGCAAGCCGGGGATATGCGTTGATACGCATGTTCACCGGATCTCCAATCGCCTCGGATACGTCTCCACAAAAACCCCGGAAAAAACCGAGTATGCTTTAAGAGCAAAATTGCCTCTCCCTTACTGGTCTGACTACAATACCCTTATGGTGGCTTTCGGCCGGCAGATCTGCCGGCCCATTTCCCCGTTTTGCAGTCGGTGTCCGGTGTCCGGTTATTGTGAGAGGAAAAACGTTGATAAAAGCCGTTAATCCGGGCTTATGACTTGTGCGTCCGGTTGCTAAAAAGGTATTGACTTAAACAGGTTGTGTGGCTATGATCCGCACGCTTTCTTGATGATATTATGTTCTCGAGATCATAACAGGAGGTAAATTATGGGCATTAGGGTGGCAATCAACGGTTTCGGCAGGGTGGGCAGATATATTGTCCGGGCCTGTATCGGATATGATGACATCGATATTGTGGCCATTAATTCAAGGGCAAAACCCGAAATACTTGCGCATCTTCTTCGCTATGATTCCGTCCATGGAAAGATCGATGCCGATGTGTCTGTCGCCGGCAGTGACCTGATTGTCAATGGTAAGAAAATTCAAGTGACCAACGTCACAAAGAACCTGGCTGATCTTCCCTGGGGTCAGTTACGGGTCGATATCGTTCTCGAATCGACCGGAAAATTCAGGAAAAAGGACGATCTTTCCGCACATATCAAAGCGGGCGCAAAAAAGGTTATTCTCGCTGTTCCCGGGAAGGGCGTTGACGGGACTTTCGTCATGGGTGTTAATGAAGGCCATTACGATCCGAAACAGCATCACATTATCTCCAACGCTTCCTGTACCACCAATTGTCTGGCGCCGGTAGCCAAAGTCCTCCACGAAAACTTCAAGATTGTCCGGGGACTGATGACAACGATCCATGCGTACACGATGGATCAGAGACTCCTGGACGGTTCTCATAAAGACTTGAGACGGGGCAGGGCAGCAGCGTTATCGATTGTTCCCACGTCAACCGGCGCGGCGACGGCTGTTGGGGAAGTCATTCCGGACTTAAAGGGAAAGCTGAATGGGATAGCCCTCCGGGTGCCGACTCCCAACGTCTCTCTGGTGGATCTGGCCGTTGAGGTCGAACGTCCCGTCACAGTAAAAGAAGTGAATGGCGCCTTAAAAGCGGCATCGCAAAGCTATCTGAAGGATATCATGGCATTTTGCGAGGAAGAACTCGTTTCTGTTGATTTCACGAGCAGTCCTTACTCTTCCATCGTGGATGCCCCCCTGACCAGTGTCATGGACGGCACGTTCGTGAAGGTTTTTGCCTGGTATGATAATGAAAGCGGCTATGCCTGCCGGATGAGAGATTTGGCTCTCTATATTGGCAGAGAATTATAGGACCCACTGCACATGATCAGACCGCTGATTGCCGGAAACTGGAAGATGTTCAAAACCGCGGGGGAATCTCTTGATTTTGTGAGACAGTTGAAGGAAGCCGTTGCCGATATTCAGGAGAGGGATGTGGTCATCGCGCCGCCTTTCACGTCGCTTTATCCTGTTGGCGAGGCGGTGAAAGGATCGAGAATCTACCTGGCAGCACAGAATTTGTCGGATCGGATAGAAGGGGCTTATACCGGAGAGATATCAGCTCGGATGCTGATCGATACAGGCTGTACTTATGTCATCGTGGGTCATTCGGAACGCCGGATGCTCTTTGGCGAGCAAGACGAAACCATTAATCGTAAAACCAGAATGGCCATCCAATCCGGCCTGAAACCCATCTTCTGCATCGGGGAAACCATGGAGGAATGGGAAGCGGGCAAGACATTTTCTGTCATTGAAAAACAGATAAAAGAGGGGTTGAATCAGCTAACAACTGATGATATAAGAAAAATTCTGATCGCTTATGAGCCTGTATGGGCAATTGGCACCGGCAAAACGGCGGCACCGGAGCAGGCGCAGGAAGTGCATGCTTATATTCGACGGGTTATCGCAAGGAACTATGAAAACGGCTTGGCCGTCAATCTTCCCATCCTTTATGGGGGGAGTGTTAACCCGGACAACATCGGCAAACTCATGGCCCAGCCCGATATCAATGGTACCCTGGTGGGGGGAGCCAGCCTGGATGTGGATTCATTTGTCAGAATGATTAAATATAAAATATCTTAAAAGGGGTTATTGAACGTGCATATTTTTACGACTATCGTACATATTATCGCCTGTGTCGTCCTGATCCTCGTCATCCTTCTGCAGGCAGGGAAGGGCGCAAGCATGGGAGCCGCTTTCGGCGGGTCAAGCCAGACGGTCTTCGGAAGCAGTGGCCCGGCCAGTTTTCTGGGGAAAATGACGACCGGCATTGCCATTCTCTTTATGTTCACTTCTCTGGGTCTGTCCTATATGGCCGTGCATAAGGGAAAATCCGTTATGGATGCCGCCTCCAGACCTGTTGTTGAAACGAAAGTGCCTCAGGCGCTACCGCAACAACCGAGCCCGGCCCAGTCCGGAGGACCGATATCAGGTCAGGCGGGACAGCCGGCGCAGGCCACGCCAAAGCCGGCAAAGTAATATCAGCGTCGGGAATGCGTCTGTTTCGTGTTGACAAATCCGCCGGCAGGGTGTTAGGAAAAAGGCCAGCCGCGAATCTTTTTCAACTCAAATGATCGGAATCGATGCCGAAGTGGTGGAATCTGGTAGACACGCTATCTTGAGGGGGTAGTGAGCTACGCTCGTCCGGGTTCAAGTCCCGGCTTCGGCACCATTTTTTGCATTTTGTCGTACCCATGGGGAATAACAGCGAAGGTTGGTTCCCCATTTTCTTTATGTGAGATAAAAAAGTAAAGAGAGAGATGGGGATTGTTATGAAAAGACTTCTGGTACTGCTAATGATGTATCTCTTTTAACCGGCTGTGGTGCTGCAGCCAGGCAATCCGAATTCTGGCAACACGAATCCATTTACTGGAACTGGAGTCATCTCGGGTTCAGATGGTATAGTCATAAGCAAGCCGATTTTGATGATGTTCTGAAAAGTCGGAAAGAAAAATGGTGGGGAATTCCCGTCTATGTTGAACCTCCCGTTAAAAAATAGCCCCAGATCGTCAGTGCTGAAAACTTTATGGGGATGGTTGAATTCCCATCAATCTGAGGACATTCCGGTTCACAACATTTTCGAAATCCTCTCTATCCATCTTGAGATGGTTAACCTTTTGCAGTTCGTGATAGGGGCTGCCAAAGGGAAAATCACTTCCGAACAGGAGCCGCTTACTGCCGTATCTTTCCAGAAACGATTCGATCTCTCGACTGGAAGCCAGCGCCGTATCCGCATAAATGGTCTCATCCTCCCAGACGCTTGAATGGAACAGGGCGTAAAATCCGCCATTGAGCATCCCCAGGTGGGGAATGATGATGGGGGTCCGCCCCTTGACCCGTTGGATGAAATAAAGGGTATTCTCAAATGATTCCTCAAGCAGGATGGGAAGCTGCAGGCGATAGGCTTCCTGAAGAAAGCTCTCGCAACGGGGATCGTCATAGTGATAAACGGGTTCGCATTCATGGCGGTGCCACTTGATCCCCCGGTATCCCTTTTTCAATTCCTCTTTTTTGAAATCATTCCAGACAAAATAATAGGCAAAAACATTCTGTTGCACTTGCTGAAGGTCCAGGAGGTACTGATTGGCCATCTGACGGCATGTGATCCAGGATGACGTATCCTGAAAGTCATCATCATCCCGGTTATAGATATCTTCAACAGGTGCAAAGAGGCACACCCCCTCAATGCCGTCTTTCCGCAAATAGCCCGCGATTTCTTCAAAAGGGAGGCTGACGTTCTGAATCCCGCAGTGCATGTGAGAATCAATGACGATTATGCTCATAAAATGATTGGCTACGGACAGTTCCCCACCCACCGTCCGCTGATACGTTGTGTAACTTTCATCGGACCTGCATCAGGGCGATGCATGTTCAGATAAATGACGCCATCAAACCGGTTGCTTTTGTAAGTCATTTTACCGCTGCCGTCCATGGATCCCTCTCCCCCCTGGCACTTCATGGTCCAGGATACGCTGTCGCCTTCCGTTTTTGTATTCGAGATTTGACAGGTATGGTCCTGTTGAAGCATCTGCGGGATCTGTTGCCCGTCCTTCAGGCAATGTGTCGAAGAAACCGGCGTCATCTGATCGGAAGGGACACCAGGCATTTCCATCCTGATGGTGATTTCCCACAGCCCTTCCTGGATATTGGAGTCGGCAATGACCGGAGCGGTCCATAGCAGCAACAAAACAAGAATCATTCCCACTCGGATTTTTGCAAGCATGACAAATCCCCTCTTTAATACTGATCCATGATCTGTTTGACCTTTTTCAGATAGCTCTTTCTCGCGGCATCATCGACATAGGGTACGGCTCCAAAGAACTGGTGCGCCAGAACGTTGATCCCGCAAAATTCATGGATACCTGTATCCGATGTTTTTTTCATCGCGACGAACATCCCGGATTTCTCATAAATATCTTGAGGAGTTCCCTGGGTATTGAAGACAATAACTTTTTTACCTGCTAGTAGCTTGACGATGCCGCTCGCATCAAGGCTATAGGCAAAACCATAACTGAACACCCGGTCGATATATCCTTTCATCATGGCCGGCAGGCCCGTCCACCACACCGGATGAATGATGGTCATGATGTCCGACCAGGCAATATAATCCTGCTCGGCTTTAATATCCGCAGGAATTTTTCCGGACTGAAAATCTGCAAGATCGCCGGCTTTGAGCACAGGATCAAAACCCAGCGCATACAGATCCCTGACGACGACGTCGTGCTTTTTGGCGGCCAGGACCTCCACAACCTTATCCAGAATGGCATGACAAAAGCTCTGGGAATTGGGATGCGAATAAATAATGAGATGCTTCATGGTTGATCCCTCCTCTTTTTATTTATGGGTTATCATACTCATGAATCCGGTAAAAAAAGCAACATGAACGTGAAAAGACGCCAGCTGACTTCTTTTTCCCGGGAAAATAATATATGCTTTCTTTCGTTAGAGAGGTTTTTCTTCCGGTAATGTTTCTCTTACAGCCAGGCGGCAGAGGTCACTGATCATCAGGTTGGTCAAGCCCGTCTCTTTGGCTTTTTTTCCGATGGTTCGGTAACACATGGGACAGAGGTACACCATCGCCTCGGCGCCGTGGTTCCTGGCATCCTGAATGTTCTTCTCCCGGAAGGGCTCAAAGTTCTTCCCCCGTGGAAAGAGTTTCAGATTCGGACCCGCCAATTCTACACCGCAGCAGATGGCGTTGATGCCATCGTATTGACGTTTCACCCGTTCTACGCCGATCAGGTCAAATATTTCATCAAGATAGACGTCCTTTTCCGGGGTATAGCGGGAGGCACAGGGCCGCTGGTAGGCGACCTTCATATTAAGTTTTTTAATATCGTTCTTGTGTTCTTTCAAATAATCGCGCAGATGCTCAAATATCGAAACGGGCCGGAAGGGGAGTTTAATTCCGTATTCCGGGGCGATGCCTTTCAGCACCGCGTAGCAGTCATCATGAACGAAGACAATTTCCCTCGCCCCCGACTTGGCCAGATTATCCACCATCCCCTGCAGGCGATCCCGCATAATGGATTCGTCGCCCATGTGGGCAAACAATACGTTACAGAAGTAATGGCGTCCCTTGAGGAGCGGCAAACCTTCAAATAATTTACCTTGGAGCGCCCAAGGCATACTGCCTTCCATTACGCACAAAGACATGGCCCGCAGGGCCGGCGCCACCGGCTTCGGCTCTCCATCGGCTTTAAAGCGGTCCGCCATCTGGGCACGCAGGGCCGGATCGGTAAAGTCCCCGGCTTCTTCCATTTTTTTCAGGATCAAATCAAAGGGTCTGGCGTCCTTCGGGCAATATTCGTTACAGGCGATACAGGTGACGCAATCGTAAAGCCAGTCCACCTTTTCGCCCTGAACCAGCTTTTTGAAGGCCTCGCCGCCGCTTTTCTTGTCAAAGGGCAGATAATGGCATCGGGCCAGACAATCTCCACAAAAATCGCATCGTTCTTCGTGAAACATAATGACTCCTTATTCTTTGGATACAATCGAATTTTAAGGCACGGTTTTGTCCTTCTGCGCAGTAACTGGAACTACCGCAAAATTCAGGCTGGCTCTCGCAGGATAGATTCTATAGCGGTCTATCAGAAAGAAGAGGCAAGATAATGATCTTACCTCTTCTTTCTTCGTTCGACCGGTTTATTAATCTTCTTTCATGCCCATGAGCTTCTTGGCCATCTTCTTTTTCTTTTCAAAGTCCGTGAGAACGGTGAACATGAAGCGCTGGGTCTGTGGGGCGCCGGCGCCGTGCCAGGTTCCCACGCCGTGAAGCCCGGACGACCAATGCTGGAGGAACTTGGCGACTTTGAGCCTTTTCTCTGCGGGGGCTGCGGCACCGAAGACCTTCTTCAGCACCGGTCCGACCTCCGGGTCCTCCAGGTCTTTCAATCTCGGCATGGTCACTACGAGCCCGCCGCCGATATCTCCCGCATTTTTAATGATTTCCCAGAATCCATGGGCGATGTTCAGCTTGGCAGCATTGCCAAAGAGATCGTCAGGAAGGAAGACGCCCGATCCCTTGGGTTCCTCTCGCCCTCTCATGGCCGCCGCGATGGCGCAGGCGTGGGAGGTTTCGCTCAGGCGGACCATATCGATGATCTTTTCCTGAATATGGGGTACTTTTTCCACACCGATGTACTCGGCGGCCAGCATGGTCCCCCCGATGATCACATCGGCAAATCCGACCTTGCAGGCCCCGCCGCAGTTCATGCGGTGGGCCTTTGCAAACCGGGTCACCATCCGGCCGGCATACTTGGTCTCCCCGCAGAGGAACACCCTTTCCCAGGGGATGAAGACATTGTCAAAGACCATCGTTGAGGTTTCACGCTGGCCATAGATGGGGTTTCCCAGCTCTTCGGTCTCGTCGCCGAACATCTCCCGCTCGGCTGAGTAGGCGTTGTACTGGCAGATATAGGAGAGCCCGGGGACGCTGTTCTGCACGGCGAAGGACAGGGAGAAAATCCCCTCGTCGTCCTTGAGCCCCCCGCCGGGAAGAACGAGCGTTTCGTGTGCGCCGATGGCGCCGCTCTGGCTCACCTTGTAGCCTCTCACCACGATTCCGTCGTCGCGCTTTTCGACGAGGTGGAGGAAGGCATCGCGATCCTCCTGCTGGGAGGGCCGCTTCTTGCGGTCGCCCTTGGCGTCGGTGATGGCGCCTGAGACTGCGAGATCCTTGGACTGGGCCATCTTGAGCCAGTTGTTGAAGCGTTCATTGTATTTCGTGCCCAGGTCGCGGTCCATCTCCCATGTCGTTGCCGCGAGTGAATTGAGGGCATCGCAGCCGACGCATCGGTAATTGCATGTGCCGACGGTCTGGCTGGTGAGCAGGGCCATTTCCTGACGCATGTCGAGATCATGAATGTTCCGGGCCACATTGAGATTGCGGTTGATGGGCTCCCCTGTCAGGTGGGATGTGGCGACCATGATCTCCTTGCATTCCGGCTGCTGTGCCAAATCGTAGATGGCCGCGTTGGCCATGACCATGGACTTCGTGATGGGGTTTTCGAGCAGGTTCTTCACCCACTTCCCGCCGACATACACCTTTGGTTTCAGCTTCTTTACGCTGTCCAGATACTCCTTTGACGTCACTAAAGCCATCGTTTGCCTCCTTTTTTTGGTTTAATTTTCAGATTTGACCTCTATAAAAAAAGCCGCGTTGCCCCCTTTGTCCGGATAAGCCCCGATATTCTGCAGGGCAATATCCATGACCTCCATTAATTCGTCCTGTGTGCGTTTCCCGGACAAACGCAGTGACAGAGTCTTATTTTTCAATTCAGCTTCCGCAATAATACCCTTTTCGTGAAACCCGGGTAACGCCTTCTTGCGAAGACAGCAGTCCACGAAAGTGGCGAATGTGCCACCCAGACCCTGATAGGTTCCGTAAACCCTGTCGCCGATTTTGACGCCTATAATTTCCAAACCCGTCTCATTCTCCTTCAAGACCAATTTTGATCCTCCTTACAGTAACCGTTCCCACTTCCCTCACTGCCGATCCACGAATCCCCCTGCGGGCTTTGCCAGGGCCGCGGATATAAAAATTACATCTTCCCCCTGAGGGATTGGGCCGCAATGTGGATGGCGTCCCAGGCGCCCCCGAAGGGAGGCGCATACGGGAGGTCCACGTATCCCAACTCGTCGACGGACAAGCCCGACCAGAGAGCGACCGACAGGGCGCTGACCCGCTGAACGGCGCCTTTTTCTCCAATACACTGGCCGCCAAGCAGCTTTCCCGTTGCCTTGTCGCCGACCAGCTTCACACCGAGTTTCTCCCCTTTGGCCATGGGACGGCCGATGGGAAGCCCCCAGATCATGGCGCTCACCGGCTGGAATCCATACCTCAGGGCTTCCTCCTCCGTCAGGCCCGTGGCAGCCACCTCCAGGTTGAAGACCTTGAAGGCCTGGGCGCCCACGATGCCGGGAAATTCCGCCGGATACCCGCCGGCGTTCTGGCCGGCAACGCGCCCCTGCTTGTTGGCAACGTCACCGAGGGGGAAATAAACCCACTTCCCGGCTACTTTGTGGAAGGCTTCGCAGCAGTCACCCACGGCATAGACTCCCTCGCGGGATGTCTTCTGCCGGAAGTCCACCTTGATGGCCCCGCTTTCCCCCATGACAAGTCCCATCGATTCGGCCAGCGTCGTGTTTCGCCGGGTGCCGACGCCCATCAGGATCAGATCGGCATCCAGCTCGCCATGGTTCGTGATCAGTTTCAGCCGGCAGCCCTTCCCCTTTTCGATGGCCACGGGTTTCGTTTCCGGGAGAAACTCAACCTGGTTCTTGCCCAGCTCTTCCACGATCATCTTGGTGAATTCGGCATCCCACCGGATCGCCGGCCGGGGGAGAATGTCCATGACCTTGACATCGATCCCCAGGTTTCTCAGGGCCTCGCACATCTCCATGCCGATATAGCCCGCCCCGATCAGGACGGCCTTTTTGCAGCTTCCCTCGTTGAGATAGGATTTCATCTTCAGGGCGTCGGTCAGGTTCCTGATGACATAGACCCCTTCCAGGTCTTTTCCAGGGATGTCCAGGCGGATCGCATCGGCCCCGGTGGCCATGACCAGAAGATCATAGGGGGACGTGGTTCCATCTGATAAACGAACCACTCCTTTCTGTGTGTCGATCCCGTCAACCCGGGTTCTGATCTTGACATCGATCCCCGTCTTCTTGAATTCCTCCGGTGTACGGATGACCAGCCTCTTGGACTCTTTGATTACATCACCGATGTAATAGGGCATCGGTCAAGCTGCATAGGAGACAAACTCTCCCTTTTCGATCATCGTCACTTCAAGAGAAGGATTCCTCCTCTTGGCCTCGGCGGCCGACGAAGGGCCTCCCGCACCGCCGCCCACAACCACCAGTCGCTGACTCATGCAATGTCCTCCCATTTCAGTCGAATTCGATCTGCGCAAATCCATCCGGGCCGCATCAATCCTTGAGGCTCTCCACGTTTTCCCCGAAGGGTTTGTTGGCGAGCTCGTCCTTGTCCGTCAAGATGAGATCCGCCGCGATCCCCGCGGCATCGGTGATGATGTCCCGGCAGAAAAGCGCATGCTCCTTGCACAACCAGCTCTGCTGCCATGGAACGGTTAGTTCCCGGCAGAGGGTCTTGCCGTGTTTCGCCTTGAAGCGGTTGGGAACCTGGTTAAAGATCCGGTACACGCCCGGCTTGCCGTAAAACTGGGCCTTCGACTTCATGGCCACTTCCTTGGGATCCCCTCCCTCGGGAAGCGAGGCTCTTCCATGGACGGCACTCACAGCCATCACCGCCCCCGCCAGCGCCCCGCAGGTGTCCCCGAAAAGACCGATGCCGCCGCCGAATCCCGTTGCGCATTTTTTCACCTCCACGGGCAGGCCCGTGTCAACCAGGGAAAAAACGGCTTCCGTTACACACTCGGCACAATTGTAACCCAATGAAAAATTCTTCCTCGCCCGCTGACGAATTTCCTCGATTTTTTCCTCTTTTGTCATTGATCTTTCCCCCTTTTTTCAGAATTTTTTTTGTCAGAAGTGCATCTCCGGACATGAAGAAGCTTCTTCCGGATTTCCGCAATAGCCCGTCCCGGAGAGAACTTTATGTCTGGAAAAGTGTATCAAAGATGAGAAAGAGAAGCATCTATCTGTGTAAATAGCAATACGGAAAAATTACGGAATATATACGTATTTTTAATAAGTGTTGATACCATCAGGATAAAATGGAATTATAAAGCCAAAAGATGGGATCTCAGGTTGGCTTTCCTGTTTTTCAGACTCAGTTTTTTCCTGATATTATCCCGGTGAACCTCGACTGTCCTGGCTGATACATTCAGCAACCCTGCCATTTCCTTTGTCGTGCGACCTTCTTTTATAAAATTGATGATCTTGATTTCCATGGGAGTAAGATTGGGATATTTTGAGGACAGGGTGCGCAGAAACGGGGAAATGATCTCGTTTATATTTCTTTCGAGGATTTTCAATTGATTTAACTGATGACTGTTAATATGGTTTATCTTTAGATTTTCGATATACGGCAGAATCAGCGCTCTCATGTTATAAATAACTTTTTCTTCAAGTTCAGTTTTGTCTTCCTCTCTGCGCTTGAGCAGGACTTTAAGGGCAGTATTGGCATCCTCCAGATTCCGGGATTTTTCTTCCAACTCCCGCTCTCTCTTTTTCAATGCCTCTTCCATCACCTTGCGTTCGGTAATGTTACGGGCAATGCCATGAATGGAAATCTGTCCGCCAGTTTCCTTCATGATCCGGGCGTTAACCTCCACCCAGACGGCTTTGCCATCTTTTGTGCGGGTAAGGTATTCCTGCGGGTTTTGTACTTCTATATTGCCGATTTTATTTTGAAAGAGGTCCCGGACAACGGGCAGATAATCCCGGTCCAGAAGATTCTCTATGCCAAGTCCCAGGATCTGATCAGGTTCATAACCAAAGGTTTTAGAGGCGGCGGCATTGCAGGACAAGATTTTACCGTCGAAATCAAGAATAAAAATGATGTCGCTGGCATTTTCAAAGAGCTCCCGGTACTTCTGCTCCGATTGCCTTAATGCTTCTTCCGCCCTTCTTCGTTCAGTGATATCCGTAACAAGTTCAACGATACCGATAAGAAGGCCTTTTTCATTTCGGACAGGATAGCTGCGCAATATCCAGTTTTTTTTGTAAGATGAAAAATCAATTACCTCGTGTGGTTCACCGGTTTTGAGTGTCTTTTCAGCCGGACAAATGCTGCATACTTTGTTCCGATTATGCAGTGCTTTATAGCAGTGTTTTCCGTTCAATTGACCAGGCAACAGGTTGAATGCATCACGCATAGCCTTATTGGCCCAGATAACTCTCAAATCCGTATCAAGATATATGACGAGTTCGGTCATGGCATCAAGAATGACCGATTTTTCCTGTTCTGATTTGCTGAGCTCTTCAAAGAGCCGGCGGTATTTTTTTTCGATTTGACGGATCTGCAAATTTGTTCCGTCAGACTCAGTTAACTTTTTCATTTATGACTCTTGAAGAAAAAATTTCAATTCCACCTTGCCCCCATCATTTTTGCTTCTTGGGATATCCGACCGATTGCGCCAGAATGATTTTCTGATCCGGTCGTAAGCCCATGACTTTTGCCAGGGCTGATTACTTTCATATTCATATGCATAACCTCCTAAGGAGGATTTCGTCCTGAATCATGTACCATATTTTAAGTCAGAATTCTGTGGTTTTTTCGATTATTACAGATCGTAACTCGCCTTCAGCATTTCCGGAATCGGTCGTTCATATGGGCAGCGTTCGATGCATGGTCAATGCGAATTTTTGATCAGCGACTTTATCTTCTTATCAATGATCTCGGTCTTACTTACAGGTTATTGATAATTTCGGCAAACAGATAGCCCTGAAAGAGGCCGATTTTCCCCTCCCGGAGCGCCTGCTGAATCTCCCCCGGAAACCGAAACGGAAACAGCAAATATCGTATAAAAGTTATTGATTTACATTATGCCGCAGGTTGAGGTGCCTTTTCCCCATTTATCGTAAGGGTTTTCTTGCAACACCACAATAACTTAACAATTACGATTTGTAATGTTGCATACTTCTCATAATCAGTCAACATTGACTTAGGGATGACTGCAGCATTCCTCTTAAACGGGAATAAGTTTTCAATTCGTAGCACTTTTCATCCCGTATTCAATGAATTTGGCCGAATGGTTAAGGTGAAGACTTGTATCTATGGGTCAAAGGGCTGTTATGGAAAACAGGTTGAGGCTGGAGATAGAAAATTTCAGGAGCTGATGAACGACTACACGAGATGGGCCACAGGGACTAAATTGGAACCCTCACCCCTGCCAGAGAAGTCAAAACCAATTATACCTTGTGTTTTTGATTCTCCAATTCAGAGGTACCGGATGTTGGGATTCTATTATTTCGTTCTGTTATAAATGTCGTTAATTCTTCTGCAAAGATCTTCCTCGCCAGATCATATAGATGGCGGGATAGATAATTAACTCCAGAATTGTTGAGGTGATTACACCGCCAACCATCGGGGCAGCAATCCGCTTCATGACGTCCGCCCCCGTCCCGTGGCTGAACATAATGGGGACAAGGCCCGCCAGGATAACGCTCACCGTCATGATTTTGGGACGGATTCGTTTCACGGCCCCGTGCATGACACTCTCCTTAAGATCGGCCAAGGTTAGCATTTTCCCATCTTTTTTCCACTTTTCATAGGCCAGATCCAGGTACAGGAGCATGATCACTCCCGTCTCGGCATCGAGGCCGGCCAGAGCGATAATCCCCACCCAGACGGCGATGCTCATATTATAATTGAGCAGATACAGAAACCAGAAAGACCCCACAAGGGAAAAAGGAACAGCGAGAAGGACAATCATCGTTTTGACTGTTGATTTCGTGTTTAGGTAGATGAGAACGAAGATGACAAAAAGGGTCAGGGGAATGACCATTTTCAGGCGCTCATGGGTCTTGATGAGATATTCATATTCACCGCTCCAGACCAGACGGTAACCTTCGGGAATCTTCAGGGTTGATGCCTTTTTTTTCGCCTCTTCCACGTAGCCACCCACATCCCGTCCGGAGAAATCAATATAGACATAGGCTGTCAGCATCCCTTCCTCGCTTTTAATGGCGGTGGGGCCTTTGATGATTTTAAAATCCGCCACCTCGCCGAGGGGAACCTGCAAAATAGGCGGCGGTGCCGACATTCCTCCCGCTCCGGCGGCTGGTGCAGCCGGGCGATTAACCATCGTAACAGGCACGAGGACACGTTTGAGCTGCTCCACGTCATTGCGAAAATCCCTGGGATAGCGTACATTCACGGGGTAGCGTGCCCGACCTTCCACTGTGGTAGTTAAGTTCATGCCGCCGATGGCCGCTTGGACGACCTCGCCCACATCGTCGACCGTAAGGCCGTATCGTGCCGCCTCATCCTTCTTTATGGCGATATCGAGGAAGTAACCTGTTGTCACCCTTTCCGCATAAACGCTCCGGGTTCCGGGGATGTCTTTTAAATGATGCTCCAAGGCGAGGCCGATCTTTTCGATCTCCTCAAGATTAGTCCCTAAGATCTTGATGCCTACAGGGGTGCGGATACCCGTGGCCAGCATGTCGATGCGGGCCTTGATGGGCATGGTAAAAGAATTGGCTACCCCGGGTATGGACAGGGCATCATTCATCTCGTCCGTCAGCTTATTTACGGTCATGTCTGGACGCCATTGGGATTCGGGCTTCAGATTGATGACAGTCTCAAACATTTCCAAGGGAGCCGGGTCGGTGGCCGTCTCGGCCCGTCCGGCCTTTCCGAAGACCTGGGCAACCTCCGGTATCTGCTTCAGAAGTTTATCCTGTAACTGAAGAAGTTGTGAGACTTCGGAAATAGAGGCCCCAGGCATGGTGACGGGCATATAGAAGAGCGTCCCTTCGTAAAGGGGGGGCATAAATTCCGAGCCCAGCTTCATGAACGGATAGACGGTGAGGGCCATGATGATGATGGCGGCAATGATAACCGTTTTCCGGAAACGGATGGCAAAGCCGGCAACAGGCTCGTAGACTTTATGCAGGATAAAGCTGATCGGATTTTTCTCCTCCGGGCGGATCTTCCCCCGGATAAAGAGGGTCATGAGCACTGGCGTCAGTGTGACGGCCAGGAATGAGGAGAAGAGCATGGCGAAGGTCTTCGTATAGGCCAGGGGCTTGAAGAGTCGCCCCGCCTGGGCCTGGAGGGTGAAGACGGGGAGGAACCCCACGGTGATGACTAGAAGCGAGAAGAAGAGGGACGGCCCAACTTCCTTGGCAGCTTCGATGATGACATCCGTCCGGCTCCCCGGTTGCCCCTGGTGTTCCCACTCCTCCAGCTTCTTGTGGGCATTTTCCACCATGATAATGGCGGCGTCCACCATGGCGCCGATGGCGATAGCGATACCGGACAGGCTCATAATGTTGGAGGTGACACCCAGATAGTACATGCAGATGAAAGACATAATAATGGCTAAGGGCAGCGTGAGGATCACCACCAGGGCACTGGGAAGATGGAAGAGAAAGACAATGCAGACAGCGCTTACGGCGACTGTCAGTTTGATGATCTCGTCTTTGAGGGTGGCCATGGATCGCAGGATGAGATCCGAACGGTCATAGGTGGTGACGATCTTCACCCCTTTGGGAAGGCTCGGGGCGATGTCCTGGTTGATCTTTTCCTTCACTCGTTTGATTACATTCAGGACATTTTCACCGAAACGGACGACCACGATCCCGCCGGCTACTTCACCCCGGCCGTCCAACTCCGCAAGCCCTCTCCGGATTTCCGGACCTAGTTGAACGCGGGCCACATCCTTTAAATAGATAGGTGTTCCGCCGGGGGTCGCGCCTACAGCGATACTCTCCAGGTCTTGAAGCCCCCTGATATAGCCCCGCCCCCGGATCATGTATTCCACGCCGGAGAGTTCAAGGACGCGCCCCTCCACATCCCGATTGCTCTTTTTTACGGCCTCCAGGACCTTCGTAATGGGAATGTTGTAGGCTGCCAGACGGTTGGGATCGACGGTGATCTGATACTGCTTTACAAAACCGCCGATGCTTGCCACCTGGGAAACGCCAGGCACGCTTTCCACGCCGAGCTTAATGATATAGTCTTGGATGCTGCGCAGTTCGGAAAGGTCATGTCCACCCGTTTCATCGACAACGGCGTAGGAAAACCCCCACCCGAGGCTGGTGGCATCGGGACCGAGGACGGGATTGACGTCTGAAGGAATCTTGTTCTTCACTGCCTGGAGGTATTCCAGGATCCGGCTCCGCGCCCAGTAAATATCGGTCCCTTCCTCGAATATCACGTAGATAAAGGAACTGCCCAGAAAGGAAAACCCCCGGACTGCCTGAACCTTCGGGGCCGCGAGCAGAGTCGACGTAATGGGATAGGTCACCTGATCCTCGACGAGATCGGGGCTTCGACCCGTCCACTCCGTGTAGATGATGACTTGCGTGTCGCTCAGGTCTGGAAGGGCGTCGAGAGGTGTGTTCTTCAAGGCCCAATAACCCCACACGAGAGCCAGGGCCATCATGAGAAAGACTGCGAATTTATTCCTGGCGCTGAATTCGATTACTTTTGCGATCATGGGGAGACCCTTACACTTTGTTCAGGGTTTTGAAAGGGGTTTCACCCCTTTGAGTTGGGCCTCGGAATCGATCAAGAAATTAGCCGATGACGCCACTTTTTCTCCCGCCTTCAGGCCGCGCAGGACCTCCACTGCACCGTCGGCCTTAAGTCCCGTTTGGATCTCACGGGGTTCAAAGGTGCCGTTGCCCCGGTCCACATAGACCACCTGGCCCTTGCCCGTGTCAATGACGGCCGAATCAGGAATTATGAGCTTTCTCCCTAAGTCGATCCGGATTTCCACATTGGTAAACATCTGGGGCTTCAACTGTCCTCCCGGATTGGGAAGGGTCAGACGGACTTTAGCCGTTCGCGTATCAGCAGAAAAGACAGGATAGATATAATCGATCCGGGATGACCACACGCGGCCCGGAAAATAGCTGAGGGTGATCTTCACGGGCTGGCCTACGCGCACGGCTGATAGTTCATATTCATAGATATCGGCGACGATCCAGACATGGGAAAAGTCGGCCACATCAAAGAGTTTTTCTCCCGGCATAACCTTCATCCCCTGGACGGCCATCTTCTGGAGGATATAGCCGCTGACGGGGCTGTAGAGGGTGAGGGTGCGAACGGGTTGCACCGTCTGCTCGATCTTTTTGATCTGTTCCTCCGAGATGTCCCAGAGGCGGAGCCTTTGCCTTGCCGCCTCCAGGGTGGCCGTGGCATCTTTTTCCAGCATCTGTTTCAAACCCAAAACCGGCTCCGGCGCTTCTGCCTGAGCACCATGGATGTGGCCTTCCTGAGGAGCCTTAATGGTCTGCTTTCCCGCCCATTTTTTCGTATGGATGAATTCCTGCTGCGTGGCCAGAAGTTCAGGGCTGTAGATCTCCGCCAAAGGTTCCCCTTTTTTTACATATCGGCCGGTGTAATCCACGTAAAGCTTCTCAATCCAGCCTTCGATTTTTGTATTGACCGTGGCCTGGTTCCGCTCGTCTATTTCGATTCGCCCCACGGTCCGGATGGTCTTCTGAATGGGCTTGACGGCCGCCTTGACGGTCTTGACGCCGATTCGCTGTTGCAGTTCCGGCGCGATCTCGACTTGGGGGACCTCCTGCACCGCTTGTTCCTGTTGTCCCTGAGATGGTGCCTTTGTTTGAGGCGATGCCTCTATGGGCTTCTCGACAGCCGGTGGCGCTGAGTGCCCTGCGTGACCCTGGGCATGGAGTGTCATGGGAATTAGAGGAAGGATGACGATGGCCATTATTGCGATAAATTTCATTTCTTTTCGCCTCTCGACTTCGAATCCAAGCCGTCTGCAATAGCATGAATTCGGGCAACAGCCTTTTCTCTTTCTGTGAACTGCGTCCAGTATTGGGTCTCATATTCCAGCAGGGTCTTTAATCTGGAAAGGACAACGATCGCTTCCGTTCTTCCGGTGGCATATCCTGAAAGGGCCAACTCCACATCCTGGGTATTTTTCGGAATCAGGCCACTTTTGTAGAGATCCATGAGTTTGTCGGCAGATTTGATCATCGAGATATTGTCGTTGATTGCTGCCGTGACCATGAGTTTTACCGCTTCCAGCTCCTGCTTCGCTTGCGCAAGCCCTGCTTTTGCCTCCAAAAGAGCCGGTTCCTGCTTCGATTTGTAATAGAGAGGAATGTTAATCGTCGATGCCAGGCTCCACATATCCTTGAAATCGCCCCGCCGGTTGTAATAGCCGGCATTGATGCTGAAATCCGGGAAAAACTCTTTTCGGGCCATCTTGACCTTGGCGTCGGCCGCTTCGATCATCTTGTTCCGGGATTTGATCTCAGGCGAATGGCTGAGGGCCATTTGAATAGTCTCTTCGGTATTGTAAATAAAGGGTTGATAGAATAGATCGCCGGGCCTTCCCAGAGTCGCACCCCCTTCTCGTCCGGTCGTTGCCCTAAGCATGGCTTCCAGAGACTCGATTTTCTGTTTAAACATAGCCTCTTTTTCTAGGAGCATGTATTTTTCCGTCTGAGCCATGAGAACCTCCTGCTGTATGGCTTTGCCGGAACTGTAACGGGCAAGGGCAAGGTCTTCAATACGGGTGAAAAGATTCTGCCGCTCCTTCAGAAGGTCAATATTTTTATAGGCCAAAAAGAGATCCAGATAAAGCTCCTTGACGCGGGCGACCATCTTGAGCTTCAGGAGTTCAAGCATGGCCTCCTGACTTTCCGCGTCCCTCTCGGCCATTTCCCCTTTCAGGGCGCGCTTGCCGGGAAAGAGAAATTGTTGCGATGCCCCGAACATCCATTGTGAGCCCTGCTCCTCGCCGTAGGAATAACGGTCGAAGCCCTCGTTCTGATAACCGAAGGTAAGCTGAGGATCGGGAAGACTCCGCGCTTGGGGGACCCGCTGCCGGGCGGCGTCGATTCTGGCTCGGTAGGCCAGGATCTCCGGATTGTTTTTCAAGGCCTCGTTAACGAGATCCTCCAGCTTCAGATCCTGGGCAAAGGCGGACCCGGCCAGAAGGATTGAACCCAGTAAGGCCAGGCACAGTTTCAATAGACTATTTAACGTCCACATTGAGTTTCACCGACTGCGTCTTTCCGCTCCGTGTGATCTTGACAGCTATCGACCAGGAACCCGACATGGAAAAATTTAAGGTTGCCAGGTAGCGCTTATCCTTCAGGCTGGTGCCCGCTTTGTAGTTCATGGCCGGCATCCCGGGCATGGCCGGCATTCCGTAATCGATGGCCACCATGGCATCCGTGATTTCCTTACCAGCCCCATCCCTGATTCCGACTACCATGTTATTTTTACCCGTCACGGGTGGATTCTTATCAATCGTCACCAAGACCGTATACTCCCCGACTTTTTTCGTCATTTCATAATCTTTCGCATAGGCCAAACCCACCACTAAAAACAAAACACAGATGATCAACGCTAGTCGTTTCATTTTGAAATCCTCCTTCTATCCTTTATGCTTATGCTTGTATTTAAACGTTACTTGCCCTTTACCTTCAGGGCCTTCCACTTTTTAGGTTATAATCTTACATATTTAGAAAAAAACGTCAAATGAAGAGTTCAATCAGAAACGATAATCATTTGAAAGGTTGTATGACCATCAAAATGTACGGCAGCTTGACTACAGGAAGAAGCAGAGCGTTCAGCAATGTCGTCTACGAGACTGTATCTATAGATCTCAGCGCGATATGCTCTGTTGGATCACAAGACCCCTGGATATTATGTCCGGGGGTTTTTACTTTGCAGGGAGGAAGTTAGCACAAAAGGCGGCATGAAGACCCGGCGAGAGGACCAGACAGAGGGGGTTGACTGAGGCAAGATTGACCCTCTTTTTTGGGCTGTGGGTTGGAAATACGGTTGGAAATGCTTTATGGAGGAAACAAATAATAGGTGACGGTGAGAGTCGCAACCCATTAATATTATTTATGGTAGTCCCACGGGGAGTTGAACCCCGGTTTCCGGCGTGAGAGGCCAGCGTCCTAACCACTAGACGATGGGACCATGGCTGGGGGACCAGGATTCGAACCTGGGTAGCAGGGTTCAGAGCCCTGAGTCCTACCGCTAGACGATCCCCCAATCGTTTCGTCTTCAGAAAAGAGATGGTCTTTTAGTCAACAATTCCCGAAAAGTCAAGGGTAAAAGCAAGGTCTTTATTGGTCTGAAATATAGCGGATAGCCTGATGAATACGGCTGATGACGCGTTCCTTTCCCAAGGTGATCATCACCTCATCTATGCCGGGACTGACCGTTTTACCCGTCAGGGCGACCCTTAAAGGCTGAGCGATCACCTTGAGTTTGATTCCCTGTTCTTCAGCGAAGTTTCGGAGAAAATTTTCTACGCCGGTTTTAGTATAATCCTCGATGGACGGCAGTCTTACCGCGATGGCCGTCAGGTGATCTTTGGCATGAGCACTCAGAAATTTTCCCGCTGCTTCCGGGTCATAGGTTATTTTATCCTGAAAGTAGAAACAGCCGCTATCCGCCATTTCCACCAGGGTTTTAGACCGGGTTTTGAGGTCTGCGACCACATGCCTGATAAAATCCTGATCGGAGGCGTCAACCCCTTTCTTTTTCCAGAAAGGCTTCATCATTTCCGCGAGCCGGGTATCGGGATACTCCTTGATGTAATGCTGATTCAGCCAGAGGAGTTTCTCCGGATTAAAGACAGCGGGCGATTTTCCAACAGAATCAAGGGTAAAGAGGCTGACCAACTCATCCATGGAAAAGATTTCCTGATCGCCGTGAGACCAGCCGAGCCTGACCAGATAATTCACCAGAGCCTCCGGCAGATACCCCATTTCCTGATAGGCCATGACGGATGTTGCCCCGTGGCGTTTGCTCAGTCTCGCCCTGTCGGCGCCCAGGATCATGGGGACATGGCCGAACTGGGGCACTGCATATCCTAGCGCCTCATAAAGAAGGATCTGCCTGGGGGTGTTGTTGACATGGTCATCCCCGCGGATGACCTGGGTAATTCCCATCTCGGCATCATCAATCACAACGGCAAAATTGTAAGTGGGGTAGCCGTCCGCCCGCTCGATCACCAGGTCATCGAGTTCTTCGTTCTGAAAGGAAATGGCCCCTTTGATGAGGTCATTCACAATGGTGGCTCCCATCCGGGGACCACGGAAGCGAACAACAGTATTTGCTGCTTTATTCAGGTTTTTTTCACGGCAGGTGCCATCATATTTCGGTTTTCTCCCTTCCGCCAAGGCCTTTTTTCTTTTGTTTTCCAGGTCTTCCGGTGTGCAGGTGCAGTAATAGGCTTTGCCTTCATCAACTAGTTTTTTCACCAGGTTGCGATGGATTTCAACCCGTTCCGCCTGAAAGAACGGCCCTTCATCCCAGGTCAGACCCAGCCAGGTCATCGCATCGAGGATCGCCCGGGTCGATTCTTCCGTGGAACGAAGCTGATCGGTATCCTCAACCCTTAAAATGAATTTTCCGCCGTGATGCCTGGCGTAGAGCCAGCTGAACAGGGCTGTTCTCGCACCACCGACGTGTAAATAGCCCGTGGGAGAGGGGGCAAAGCGTGTCCTAACATTTTCTTTTTCCAGCATTTTTTCTACCTTGATCTCCTATTTTCGTAGAAATCCCTTATAGGTTGGCCACAGGGTATTTGTCAAGGTTCAAATCCGTTGATTTTATCCGGGGATGTCCATAAATTATTCTTGACATCGGGACTGATTTATAATCTACTTCCACACTTTACACGACGGTTCCGGACTTGTTTGTGAATGTTAATCGATGACCGGAGGGGTGTCGTTTGAAGATCAATGTCGAAAACATCCCTGAAGAGGGGCTGAAACTTCAGTTTTCCAAAGAGGGAAACTGGCTCAGAGAGATTTTCCCCGGTCAAGAAAAAGGCATTTTTCCCGCAGATCGGATTGAGGTTTCCGGTACCATCAGGAGGCTCCGGGAAACCATTTTTTTTGAGGGACAAATCGACACGACCGTTGAGATGGATTGTTCCCGGTGTCTGGAAATTGCACATCTTCCCGTTCATGCCCGGTTTAACTATACCCTCGTACCGGCTCAGGAAGGGCAAGCGGAGGAGGTCGAGCTAAGCGCTGAAGACCTTGATTTTGTTTATTATCAGGATGATCTCATTGATCTGGATTCCCTGATTTTTGAGCAGATCATGCTGCAAATCCCCATGAAGGTGCTTTGTCAGGAGGATTGCCGGGGACTCTGTACTCATTGCGGTATCAATCTGAATCTGACGAGCTGTTGCTGTCAGGCGGACCCTGTCGATGACAGGCTGGCCGTCTTGAAAAAGTTGAAATTATGAAATAATAAGCATGGATCATAAGAAAGAAGGTTTACAATGCCAAATCCCGTAAAAAGACATTCCAGAACGAGGAGAAACAAACGGCGTTCCCATGACTTCCTGACGCCCGTCCTGGCTTCGGCATGTCCCCAGTGCGGTGAGCCGAAACTGCCCCATCGTGCCTGTGCCCATTGTGGGACGTACAAGGGGCGCGAAGTCAACCCCGTCGAAAAAATTTCCTGAACCCTGTCGACAGGCTTGAGGGCCCATGATGGCTAAATTTGCTTTTGTCTTTCCCGGACAGGGCGCCCAGTATGTCGGTATGGGTTATGATCTCTACGAAGAATTTAAAATCGTCCGGGAGACATTTGATGAGGCAAGGAAAATTCTGGGGATCGATATTGCGGCTCTTTGCTTTCAGGGACCTCAAGAAGCACTCGACCGGACCGTCAATACGCAGGTTGCCGTTTTAACTCTGGATGTTGCCATCTATCGGATATTCAACCAGAGCGTTCGGGTCATCCCGCTGGTGATGGCGGGGCACAGCCTTGGAGAATATGCGGCTCTTTATGCGGCCGGCGCTATTGCCCTGGCCGACCTTCTGCCCCTTGTTTACGCCCGGGCGCAGTACCATCAGAAGGCGGCGGCGCTGGGTGTCGGTGCCATGGCCGCCATTATTGGTCTGTCCAGTGAAACGGTGGAAGATCTCTGCTGTCAGGTTCGGTCAAAAAATGAGGTGGTGGGTCTGGCGATCCACAATGCGCCGAATCAGGTTGTCATTTCCGGTCACGAATCGGCCGTCGAAAAAATCATGACGGAATCGGAAAAAAAGGGGGCGCTGAAGGTTGTCAAACTTCCCATCAGCGTTCCCTGCCATTGCAACCTCCTCGACCAGGCCGCCGAATGGCTGCGGGCAGATCTGAATGGGATAACGTTTCATGAGTTTCAAATACCGGTCATTCCCAATTGCGATTCCGGCCTGTTTTATAACCGTGAAAATGTCCGTGAACTTTTAACGCGGCAGATCACATCACCTGTGCAATGGCAGGGAACCATTGAAAAGATGAGTGAAATAGGGGTGGACACCATGATTGAAATTGGACCCAAGCGAACATTGTCCGGGCTTATTAAACGTATCGATCGCAGGATGCGCTTAATGAATGTTGGAGATAGGGCTTCTCTGAAAAAAACGGCTGCATTTTTAAATGCTTGAGTAGTGTCTCGCGACTTTCGTGGGAGATAATGATAAAAAATAGGGATATCGAGGCAAAGGAGGTAATGATTTCATGATGCTTGAGGAAAAAGTCATAACGCTTATTATGGAGCAACTCGATGTAACAAAAGAAGAGTGTAAGCTGGAAGCATCCTTTATTGATGACTTGGGGGCTGACTCTCTTGACCTCGTTGAACTGATTATGGCGATGGAAGAAAACTTTGGAATAGAAATTGCGGACAGTGAACTGGAAAAGATCCGCACCATTCAGGATGCGATTGATTTCCTGAAAAGCAAGGGTATTCAGTAAGATCATCTCATCGAGGGGGCTTGATTGAACAGAAGGGTTGTCGTTACCGGCCTCGGAGCTGTGACGCCGCTGGGAAACTCAACCGAGGAAACCTGGCAGGGCATTTGTGCCGGCAGATCCGGTATCGGCAGCATTACGAAATTCGATACCACCGGCTTCAAGACCAAAATTGCCGGAGAGCTGAAAAATTTCGATCCGCTGCTCTATCTGAACAAGAAAGAAGTTCGCCGGCTCGATGATTTTATTATTTATGCCATTGCCTCTGCCGAGATGGCGATGGCCGATGCGGCTTTGACCATCCATTCTAACTTTGCCGAGCGTGCGGGTGTCATCATCGGCTCCGCCATCGGCGGGCTGGTCACCCTCGAAAAAACAAAAGAAATCCTGCTTCGCTCGGGTCCGGACCGGATGTCCCCCTTTGCGATCCCATCCGCATTGGCTAATCTCGCGTCGGGTCATGTGTCGATTCGGTTTCGGGCAAAAGGACCGATCAATTGTTCCGTGACCGCCTGCGCAGCCGGCACCAATGCTATTGGTGATGCCTTCCGAGTCATTGCCCACAATTATGCCGATGTCATGATCACGGGAGGTGTCGACGCCGCTATTAGTCCTCTTTGTATCGGTGGTTTCAACGCCATGAGAGCCTTATCCATCAGAAATGATCAGCCACAGAAAGCAAGCCGGCCCTTTGACAGAGATCGCGATGGATTTATTCTCGGCGAAGGATGCGGCATTCTGATTTTAGAGGAATTGTCCTTTGCCCTTAAAAGAGGAGCCAGGATTTACGGGGAGGTTGCCGGTTACGGGTCGACGAGTGATGCCTTTCATATCGCAGCGCCGCCGCCCGGACATGAAGGCGCCGCCCGATGTATGAAGGCTGCCCTTGACGATGCCGGCATGAACCCCGCCGATATTGACTACATCAACGCTCACGGGACAGCGACCCCGCTGAATGATCAATATGAAGTAGAGGCCATCAAGACATCCTTCGGCGAGCACAGCAGGAAACTTGCAGTCAGCTCGACAAAGTCCATGACCGGTCACATGCTGGGGGCAGCCGGAGGCGCTGAGGCGATCATTTCCCTGAAGGCCCTTCAGGAGGGAATCCTTCCGCCGACGATTAATCTGGATCATCCTGATCCGGCCTGCGATCTTGATTTTGTTCCTCATCAGTCCAGGAAAAAGGAAATCCAGGCTGTTATGTCCAATACCTTTGGTTTCGGCGGGGTTAATGCGGTACTGATCTTCAAAAAATTAAACGGTTAAACGATGTCTGTTGAAAGAATCATTATCGGTACAGATCACGCCGGTTTTCAGCTCAAAGAGGCAATCAAGCCTTACCTGGCAAACCTAGGATGGACGGTTACGGATGTTGGTGCGGGAAATTCTGAGCCGGTCGATTATCCTCTGTACGGAGCTGAAGTTGCCGCCAAGGTTTCTTCAGGAGAATTTCCCAGGGGTATCCTGATTTGCGGCTCCGGGGTCGGCATGGCCGTCGTGGCCAACAAATTTCCCCGGATCAGGGCTGCTTTATGCCTTGATGAGGACACGGCACGGCTGAGCAGGCTGCATAACGATGTCAATATTCTTTGTCTTGCCGGAAGAAAGACCGATCCGGAGACGGCCAAAAAAATCATCGAGGTCTGGTTGAAAACGGCCTTTGAGGGGGGACGCCATCTCCGCAGAATCGAGAAGATCAGAGACATTGAGGAACAGATTTACCATCCGCGTCGCTGAGTTATAAAGTGACATTGGACATGAGATCGTCAGATGCCCCTTTATTAAAAGAATAAGCCATAAAGGAGAATATCCATGTCATTTTTGAAGCAGACAGATCCGGAAATCGCCCGGGCCATTTTAGAGGAAACCCGCCGGCAGGCGGGAAAACTGGAGTTGATTGCCTCGGAAAATTTTGTGAGTGAGGCGGTTCTCGAGGCCCAGGGAAGCATCATGACCAACAAGTACGCTGAAGGTTATCCTGCGAAGCGGTATTATGGGGGATGTGAATATGTCGATATCGCGGAAACTCTGGCCATTGAACGGTGCAAAAAACTTTTTGGCGCTGATCATGTCAATGTCCAGCCCCATTCAGGAACCCAGGCGAATATGGCGGTTTACTTTTCGGTGCTGGAACCGGGCGATACCATTTTGGGCATGAATCTCTCGCACGGAGGGCATCTGTCACACGGCAGCCCGGCTAACTTCTCCGGACGACTTTATAAGGTCGTTGCCTATGGCGTGGACAGAGAAACGGAGACGATCGACTTTAATGAGGTGGAATCTCAGGCCAGGAAACATAAACCCAAAATCATCGTCGTCGGGGCGAGTGCCTATCCGAGAACGATTGATTTCAATTTATTCAGGCAGATTGCCGATCGTGTAGGGGCTGTCATCATGGCAGATATCGCCCATGTTGCCGGTTTGGTGGCCACAGGCCTCCATCCCTCGCCGATTCCGGTCTGCGAATTTGTAACGTCGACGACCCACAAGACCCTTCGCGGTCCCCGGGGCGGTCTGGTGATGTGCAAAGAGGAATTCGCCAAAGTGTTGAACAGCCGGGTATTCCCCGGCATGCAGGGAGGCCCGCTCATGCATATCATTGCCGCCAAGGCTGTTGCTTTTCAGGAGGCCCTTTCGGAACCTTTCCGGATCTATCAGGCCCAGATCGTTAAAAATGCCAAGGCCATGGCAGATGGCTTGATGAGAGAGGGGCTCCGCCTTGTTTCCGGTGGTACCGACAATCATTTAATGCTGGTGGATCTCACGGCGAAGGGGGTCAGCGGCAAGGATGCTCAGGAAGTGCTGGATCGTGCCGGTATCACGGTCAACAAGAACGGTATTCCTTTTGATACCCAAGGTCCCATGATTACCAGCGGGATCCGCATCGGGACACCGGCCCTGACAACGCGGGGCATGAAGGAAGCGGACATGAAAGTGATTGCCAGTCTCATTGCGGAAGTTCTGACCCATATCCATGATGAGGAAAAGATCCAGGCAGTCAGAGCGGAAGTCCGGTCCCTTTGTGAAAAATTTCCACTCTATAGCGAGCGCATAGCCAGGGGTTGAAATCCACAGGCGTGACACCGTTCACGATCATCAACAGCCGGATGGATAGAATGAAAACGGCGCGGCCCAACTGGGATGATTACTTTATAGACATTGCCGCCCTTGTTGCGAGACGTTCCACTTGCCTGCGGCGAGGGGTTGGCGCTGTTCTGGTCCGCGACCGCAGGATCCTGGCGACAGGGTATAATGGCGCCCCGTCAGGGCTTCAGCATTGCCTTGATGTCGGTTGCATGCGGGAGAAATTGCAAATTCCTTCTGGCGAGCGTCATGAGCTTTGCCGGGGACTTCATGCCGAACAGAACGCCATCATCCAGGCGGCTCTCCACGGTGTCAGCGTAAAGGGGGCTAGTCTCTACTGCACCAATCACCCCTGCATCATTTGTGCGAAAATGATCATCAATGCCGGTATCATCCGCATTCATTTCCGCGAGGGTTACATGGATCAGCTGGCCAAAGATATGCTGAAAGAAGCGGAAATCGAGGTTTCTCAGTCATGAAATGTCCTTTTTGTGCGAACGGCGAAAACCGGGTGATTGATTCCCGTATCAGCAAGGATGGCAGTGCGATCCGGAGACGGCGAGAGTGTCTGGCCTGTGAAAAACGTTTTACCACCTATGAATTTGTGGAGGAAGTTCTTCCGATGGTGGTTAAAAAGGATGGTCGCCGGGAAACCTTTGACCGTCAAAAAATCCTTGCTGGTATTAAAAAAGCCTGTGAAAAACGTCCCATTAGTACGGATGCCATTAAGACTCTTGTGGAAAACATCGAACAGGCCTGTCAGGAATTTCAGGGTAAGGAAATCCCTTCATCCATGGTGGGAGAAAAGGTGATGAAAGAGCTGCAAAGCCTGGATGGTGTGGCTTATGTCCGGTTTGCCTCCGTTTACAGGCAGTTTCGCGACGTCGGTGAGTTTCTGGAAGAACTCAAGGATTTTTTAGGTACGCATAAGGAAGAGGAAAACAGCCATAAATAGGCGGACTGCTGTCGGCGATTATTGAAGAGATACAAAATGTTTACCGGAATCATTGCAGCGATGGGATCGATCAGACGCATGACCCGCAAAGGGGCCGATGCCCTCCTCGATGTCGATACGCCGATGAACCTTCAGGATATTCGCATGGGCGATAGTATCGCGGTCAATGGGGCCTGTCTGACGGTGATTGCCAAAACAGACCGCTGCTTTACCGCGGACGTATCGGCGGAAACCCTGGAAAGAACGAACCTCCGCATGCTCAAGGCCGGTGACCGGGTGAATCTGGAAAAAGCCATGCGGCTGAATGACTTTTTAGGCGGTCACCTTGTCCTCGGCCATGTCGACGGGCTGGGGAGAATCCAGGAAAAATCCCAGAAGGCGAATTCCATCATCTTCGGCATAGAAACCGATGAAAAACTTCTCCGGTATGTTGTGGAAAAAGGCTCGATCGCGATCGACGGGATCAGTCTGACCGTAAATCGCTGTGAAAAAAAAAGGTTTTATGTTAATATGATACCGCATACAGTCCAGGTGACCACCCTGAGTTTCACAAAAATCAGCGACTTTGTGAATGTCGAAACCGACATTATCGGGAAATATGTGGAAAAATTCCTTCAGCCGCGGCAGGGGATGGATCGGGAATACCTGGCAGAACACGGATTCTTAAAATAAAGAAGGTGGAACAGGAACATGGGCATAAGTACCATAAAAGAGGCGATTGTCGATATCAAAAGCGGCAAAATGGTTATTCTTGTCGATGATGAAGACCGGGAAAACGAAGGTGACCTTTTCATGGCGGCGGAATTTGTTACGCCCGAGGCCATCAATTTCATGGCCAGATACGGCCGGGGGCTGATCTGCCTGAGCATCAACGAAGAGCTTGCCGATAAACTCCGTTTATATCCTATGGTGAGGGAAAACCAGTCCCGGTTCGGTACGGCCTTTACCGTGTCGATTGAAGCCAAGCGGGGTGTCACGACTGGCATTTCGGCCGCAGACCGGGCAACAACGATCAGGACGGCCGTTGCCGATGATACAAAAACGGATGACCTGGTCAGTCCGGGACATGTCTTTCCGATTCGGGCCCGGAAGGGAGGCGTCCTGGTGAGAACGGGTCAGACGGAAGGGTCCGTTGATCTGGCGAGGCTGGCCGGTCTGAAACCTGCGGGTGTCATCTGTGAAGTTATGAAGGACGACGGGACCATGGCCCGGATGGCGGATCTGGAAATTTTCGCTAAAGAACACAATCTTAAAATTGTTACGATCGCCGACCTCATTGACTTCAGGATGCAGCACGAATCGCTGATCCGGAGAGCAGCCACCGCAAATCTGCCGTCTCGTTACGGCGGAACATTCAAAATCATCGTCTATGAAAATGACGTGGATGATATGAAACACATTGCCCTCGCGAAGGGGGATATCCGGCCGGAGGATGAGGTCTTGGTCAGGGTGCATTCGGAATGTCTCACGGGTGATATCTTCGGGTCGGAGCGGTGCGATTGCGGCGACCAACTCCACCGGGCCATGGAGATGGTTGAAGAAGAAGGCAAGGGTGTCATTGTTTACATGCATCAGGAAGGCCGCGGCATCGGGTTGGTCAATAAGATCCGGGCCTATGAGCTTCAGGAGCGCGGGGTGGATACGGTGGATGCCAATATCGAGTTGGGCTTCAAGGCGGATTTGCGGGATTATGGCATTGGCGCGCAGATCCTGGTAGATCTGGGTGTCCGGAAGATGCGCCTGATGACCAACAACCCCAAAAAGGTTGTGGGTCTGGAGGGATACGGCATCGCCATCACCGAGCGGGTCCCCATCATGATTCAGCCCAACGAAAACAATATTCGTTATTTGGAAACGAAGAAGAAGCGGATGGGGCACATCCTGGAATTTTGACAACTTCGTTTGCTTGAATATATGGACGACTTTTTTGGAACGCATTCATTTTAGGGAGAAAAATTATGCCAAAACTAACCGAAGGAAAACTGATTGCCAAGGGGATGAAATTCGGCATTGCCGCCAGTCGTTTTAATGATTTCATCTGCGGAAGGTTGATCGACGGCGCCGTTGATGCCTTGACCCGGGCAGGCGCTGATGAAAAAGACATTCACATTTATAAAGTACCGGGGGCCTTTGAGTTGCCGCTGGTGGCAAAAAAGCTGGCAAAGAGCGGGCGTTTCGATGCCGTGATTTGCCTGGGAGCCGTCATCCGGGGGGCAACCCCGCATTTCGAATACATCAGTGCAGAGGTTTCCAAGGGCATTGCCAATGTCGGATTGGAGACGGAAGTCCCCGTTGCCTTTGGTGTATTGACCACGGACACCATCGAGCAGGCCATTGAAAGAGCCGGGACGAAGGCCGGGAATAAGGGCTGGGATGCGGCCATGTCCGCAATAGAGATGGTCGATCTGCTGAAAAAAATTTAAAGAATGGCATAAGGTTTTCATGTACTACCGAAGGAAGGCAAGGGAAATTGCCTTACAGGTTCTTTACGAACTCGATGTTTTAAAGATCGATACCCAGGAGGCTGTCGACCTTTTTTGGGACCATTTTACGGCAGCGGAAGAAGCACTTGAGCCTTTCTGGGACTACTTCCGCAAACCCAAAGATGCAAAAAAGCATGTCTCGAAGGTCTTTGGAGCACCTCAAGATGCCAGGCCATTTTCGACCCTTTTAATTGAAGGGACCTGGCGTCACAGACGCCAGATAGACAAACAGATCAGCGGTTGCTCTGAACACTGGTCCATCTCACGCATGTCAAAAGTGGATCGCAGTATCCTCCGGATGGCGGTTTATGAGCTGCTGTATTGTGATGATATTCCCCCCAAGGTAACGCTGAACGAGGCGATTGATCTCGGTAAAGCTTATGGTTCTGAAAACTCTGGCTCTTTTATCAATGGTATTCTTGATGCCCTGTACGTTAAACTGCAGGACACACCCATAGAGAGCCATAGCGGTGAGATGGAGGATAGATGACTGATGCATGAAAAATATACCCCCCAGGACATTGAGGAAAAATGGCAGAAGGCCTGGGAAGAGAATAAAACCTTTCAAGTAACCGAAGATCCCCATCGAAAAAAATATTATCTTTTGGAGATGTTTCCCTATCCCTCCGGAAAGATTCATATCGGCCATGTGAGAAATTATACCATTGGAGATGTGGTTGCCCGGTACAAAAAGATGAAGGGGTTCAATGTCCTGCACCCGATGGGCTGGGATTCGTTCGGCATGCCGGCGGAGAATGCGGCGATCGCCCATGGCATCCATCCGGCGATATGGACGAATGAGAATATTGCCTTCATGAAAAAACAGCTGAAACGGATGGGGTTCAGCTATGACTGGGATCGGGAAATCTCTACCTGTGAGCCCGAGTATTACCGCTGGGAGCAGTTGTACTTCCTCTGGATGTATGAAAAAGGCCTCGTCTATAAGAAAAGCTCAACGGTTAACTGGTGTTCCCAATGCCAGACCGTCCTTGCCAATGAGCAGGTGGAAGCAGGGCTCTGCTGGCGATGCGGCATGGAAATCGGGGAGAAATATCTGGACCAATGGTTTTTCAAAATTACCGCCTATGTAGAAGAATTGCTGGATTCCTGCGACAAACTCCCGGGATGGCCGGAAAGGGTCCTGACCATGCAGAAAAACTGGATTGGTAAGAGTTATGGCTGTGAAATTACCTTTCCCATGGCGGATGGCGAGGGTGCCATCAAGGTTTTTACCACCCGGCAGGATACCATTTATGGCGCAACCTTTATGCTCGTGGCTGCCGAACATCCGCTGGTTATGGATCTGATGAAGGGGAAACCCAGGGAAAAAGAAGTTCGGGCGTTTGTCGACAAGGTTAAGAAACAGGACAAAATGATGCGAACGTCTGAATACTATGAAAAGGAAGGGATATTCCTCGATTCCCATTGTTTGAATCCTGTGACCAATAAAAGAATGCCTATCTTTGCCGCCAATTTTGTGCTGGCCGACTATGGTACCGGCTGTGTCATGGCCGTGCCCACGCATGACCAGCGCGACTTTGAGTTTGCCCAGAAGTACAGCCTTCCGTTGATCGTAGTGATTCAGCCCCCGGATAAAACCCTGAATACCCAGACCATGAAGGAAGCCTATGTGGAAGAGGGAATTCTCGTGAATTCAGGACGTTTCGACGGCATGGAAAACATGAAAGCTCTGGATGTCATCGCCGCATACCTGGAATCGCTCGGCCGGGGAAAGAAAACAATCCAATACCGATTGCGGGACTGGGGTATTTCCCGGCAACGGTACTGGGGAGCCCCCATTCCGGTTATCAACTGCGAAAAGTGCGGAACCCTGCCGGTTCCCGAATCGGATCTTCCCGTTGTTCTCCCCCGGGATGTTGCATTCACGGGGGAAGGTGGATCTCCTCTGGCTCGGCACGCGGCCTTTGTGAATACCTCCTGCCCGAACTGCCGGGGTCCGGCAAAAAGGGAGACGGACACGATGGATACCTTCGTTGAATCCTCCTGGTATTTTAATCGCTTCTGCTGTGCCCATGACTCTGAAAAGCCCGGTCTTAACCGGAAAAATGTTGATTACTGGATGCCCGTGGATCAGTACATCGGCGGTATTGAACATGCCATCCTGCATCTCCTCTATTCAAGATTTTATACAAAAATGCTGCGCGATTTCGGAATCCTTGGCGTGGACGAACCCTTTACAAATCTCCTCACACAGGGAATGGTCTGCAAGGAAACCATGCGTTGCCCTGAACATGGGAATCTTTTTCCCGAGGAAGTGGTCGATGGAAAGTGCAAGCATTGTCAGACGGAAATCATCATTGGTAAAACGGAGAAAATGTCCAAGTCTCTTAAAAATGTCGTTGATCCTGATTATCTGATTGATCGCTATGGCGCCGATACCGCCAGAATGTTCTGTCTTTTCGCCGCCCCTCCGGAAAAAGATCTGGAATGGAGCGATCAGGGTGTTGAGGGCTCATTCCGTTTTCTCAACCGGACTTGGCGCATCATTATCGATTACCTGGATGATATCAGGGATGTTGAGGCCTGCAAAGATCAGCAGGAAGACCTGGAAGACGAATTGAAGAACCTGAGGCGCAAAACCCATCAGACGATCCGGAAAGTCACCAGCGATATTGAAGATCGCTTTCATTTCAATACCGCCATCAGTGCCGTCATGGAACTGGTCAATATGCTTTACCAGGTCAATCGTCCTGAAAAGAAGGACACAAAAGCCTTGGCCATCATCAGGGAAACCGTTGAAGCCGTGATCCTGCTGCTTTCACCCATCGTACCGCATCTGACCCAGGAGCTGTGGGTCATGCTGGGCAATGATCAGAATCTTGCGGAGGCGGCCTGGCCTGTTTACGACCAGGCGGTGGCCTCGGAAGAACAGATTACCATCGTCATTCAAATCAACGGAAAGGTCAGAAGCAGAATGACGGTCCCCGTTGATGAAGAAGTCGATAAGATCAAAGCCCTGGCCATGGCCGATGAAAAGATTGCCAGGATGCTCACCGGCAAAGAGGTCCTGAAAGAAATCTATGTTCCTCAAAAACTGGTCAACATTGTCGTGAAAGGATAAGGTTGTTTGCTATGGCTGGAATAACTTCGAGGGTCATCGTTTTCTTAATTTTCATTTTTATAACGGTTGCCTGTGGTTACCGTTTAACACCGGGCGGGGAATACATCGATAAAGACATTCAAAATGTTTTTGTCGATGTATTTGCCAATAAGACGAGTGAGGCCAATATTGAAAACACCTTCCGGACGGCGTTTATCGATCAGTTCATTCAGGGAAAAAAGTTCAGGATCGTGGATAGTCAGGACCGGGCGGACGCCCTGTTCAAGGGAAGCATTGATAACCTCTCCAGCTCTCCTCTTTCATACAAGACAACAAACCTTGCGGCGGAAGAACGTTTTACCCTCACCCTGTCCTTAAGCTTTGAACAGCGTGTCAACAAAAAGATCATCTGGTCCTATCCGGGCCTTTCATCCATTCAAGATTATCTCGTGAGTACCGACCCGGCGGTGACTCAAACCAACAAACAGAATGCCCTCGTCAAAATGTCCAACGATACAGCTGAAAGGGCATACCGGTTGATGATGTCGGGTTTTTAGGGTAAAAACAAGGGGGAAGGAAACAGGAATTTCACACGTGACCCCGGCTTTAAGCCTTCAGCGCATTCATCTTTTTCGTTAATCTGGATATCTTGCGGGACGCGGTTTTCTTATGAAAGACGCCCTTCGCTGCTGCTTTGGTGATAAGGGGTATCGCTTTTGTCAAAGCAGCCTTTGATTGTTCGATGTCCCTGGTTTCCAATGCCCTGACGACAGACTTTATTTCTGTCTTAATATTTGATTTTATTGAGATATTTCGCAAACGGCGTTTCTCGTTTTGCTTACTTCTCTTGATCGCGGATTGATGTGTGGCCAAAAAAATCCTCCTTGGATGATCTGTATTTCATACAGGGGCGTTCTTGTATATGAATTTCCGGATCATGTCAAGCCTAAATTGACAGAATATTTCATTCTTTCTCTTCATGCATCCTTTCAAAAGCCGTTAGGGAGATTAACGTCCTCCTTGACTTTACCTGGATGATTTCCTATCTTGAACCAGAGTTCTTGAAAAAAATCTTGATATAAAGGGATGGCGAGGCATGAAACCCGAATCAGGCGTTACCATCGTTGAGGTCGGGCCGCGGGACGGACTCCAGAATCTTACCACCCAGGTGAAAACGGAAGATAAGGTGCGTCTGATCGAATGGCTGGCTGCCAGCGGTCTGCGAGAAATCCAGATCGGCGCTTTCGTCAACTCAGGAGCCATTCCCCAGTTCCGGGACATAAAAGAGGTCGCCGCCTGCGTCCGGGATCTCTCCGGCGTCACCCTGACCGCGCTGGTTCCGAACCTCCGGGGTGCACAGACCGCTTTCGAAAGCGGCATCCGGAAACTCATTTTTTTCTTTTCCATCAGCCGGTCTCACAATCTGAACAATGTTCAGCAGACGACGGCCGCTTCTCTCGAAGCACTGGCGTCGATCATGAAAATCTTTTCATCCCATCCTGATACAACCATTTGTGCCGCTCTGGCCACAGTTTTCGGGTGTCCCTTCGAAGGATTCTTTCCGACGGATGCCATTCTCCGATATGTGGAGGCGGTAGCCGACATGGACATCACGGAGGTGACCCTTTGCGACACCGTCGGTTTCGGTAATCCCGGACAGGTCGGAGAAATCACCCGCGCCTGCATGGAAAAATTTCCTGAAGTGACTTTCGGCGTCCATTTACACAATACGAGGGGGCTGGGACTCGCCAATGCCCTCAAGGCTTATGAAACAGGGATAAGGATTTTTGACGCAGCCGTCGGCGGGCTGGGCGGGTGTCCCTTTGCCCCGGGGGCCTCGGGCAATATCGCGACGGAGGATATTGTCTTTATGTTCAATCAAATGGGTGTTGAAACGGGGGTCCACCTCGAGAAGCTGCTGGATGCGACGCAGTATCTGCAGGACATTCTTCCCGACATGCCGCTGACCAGTGCCCTTTTCCATGCCGGGCTTCCAAAGTGGGTTGATGGCAACGAATTTCCACGGCTCAAAGAACAACCATGAAATAAACGCTGGAAAGGAAGTGGAGTATCATGCTGGACAGAGAAAAGACGGCCCTCATCGTCATAGACATCCAGGGCAACCTCGCCCAAGCCATGAGTGAAAAGGAACTCCTCTTCGAAAACGCGGAAAAGATCATCCGGGGTATGCAGGTATTCAGCATTCCCGTTCTGGTGACCGAGCAGGTTAAACTGGGGTCGACGATCCCTGTGCTCACCCAGTTCCTGGGGGGTGTAAAACCTATTGTTAAGGAGAGCTTCAGTTGCTGCGGTGACAGGCGGTTCATGGAAGAACTGACAACCCTGAACCGCAAGCAGATTCTGATAACGGGAATTGAGGCCCACGTCTGTGTCTATCAGACGACCATGGACCTGATCAAAAGAGGCTACGAAATTTATCTGGTGGCGGATGCCGTTTCCTCGCGAACCATACGGAACCGGGAGATCGGCATCCAGAAGCTGAAAGACAGCGGCGCCGTCCTGACCAGTGCGGAGATGGCACTGTTCGAACTGCTGAAAACTGCCGGAGATCCGAAGTTCAAGGAGATTTTCAAGATTGTAAAATAAAACAGGAGACCTGCTCCTGTTGAGCGGGTCCCCTGTTTGCTGATCGTTATCATCACCACTGCCCTTATTCGTTTATAAGGCAGAGCGGTTTAATGTTTAGTGGCCGTGGCCGCCGGTCGACGCTTTTTCCTCTCCATAGACCACCAACTTCCCTTCATGTTCCATTTCTTTCAGCCATTTGGGATGCTGTTTTTTCAGCCAGGCCCGCGTAACCCAGCCACTCAGCATGGCCGGTAAAGATCCGGGAGAGCCAATCGTCCCCAGATAAAGGTGGACAAAGAAGAAGGCAAAGATGGTTAAAAATCCGAGGGCGTGGAGCACAAACAGCCATCTTACCAGACCCGCGGGGAAGCTTAAGGGGAACCACATGATCAAGCCGGTCAACACCATGATGACACCGAAGCCGGCGACAGCCAGAAAGAAGGCCTTCTGACCGGGGTTATACTTCCCGACTTCCGGAACTTTATCCACATGCCAGAGATAACCGCCGGCCACCTTCATCCATTCCAGATCTTCGGGCATGGAAAAGATGCCTGCCTCCCTCCACCACATGCGAATGGTGAAGTAGAGGGCCACCCCAAAGAAAACGCCCGTAAAGTTATGGACATACTTCAGGGATTTCAGACCGCCCATGATGGAACCGATAAAGTTGAGAGAATGAAACATCATCCCCAGGCCGGTGATACAAAGGAGCAGACAGGAAAGGGCCAGACTCCAGTGAACAATCCTTTCAAAAGCATCCGTTACTTGAATTAATCCCTTTCTCATGACTTATTCACCTCCCTTCTGGTTCTGGTCTTCATCGGGCAGTTTCGGCCCGTGAATGATATAGTGCAGGAACGAACCGGCAATGACGCCACCCGCAACCAGTAGGCTGAGAGGTTTAAGCATATCCTTCCAGACAATGATGGACAGGGGCACGCTCGGTTTCAGCGGCAGTTTTTCATACACAGCCGGTTTTTCCGGGAGCACGTAAAGAACATGGGTGCCGTCGACGAATTTGTCGCCGTAGACGCTGGCATTGCCGCCCAGTTCCTTGGCCTGTTTGTAGGCCATCTTCAGCATACTCGCCTTGTCGCCGAACTTCAGCGCTCCGGTTGGGCAGGCCTTGACGCAGGCTGGCTCCAGGGCCGCCTGGATGCGAGTCAGACAGAGGTCGCATTTGTAGACCTTGTCCGTGGCCTGATCGTAGCGGGGAATGTCAAAGGGACAGGCCGACACACACTCCTTACAGCCGATACACCTTTCATGATTGATACCAACGGTTCCGTATTCGGTGTAATAAAGCGCTCCGCTGGGACAGGCCTTGACACAGGCCGCATCGGTACAATGCATGCAGCCATCTTTCCGGAACAGCCACTTCACGCCGTCTTTATCAGCGATTTCCTGGAACCGGATCAGGGTCCAGGTATTGGACTGAAGGTCGGGCGGATTCTGATAGGTGCCGTAATTCTTCGTCTGTTTTGCCGGCTGTGAATTCCACTGCTTGCAGGCCAACTGACAGCTCCGGCAGCCGGTACATTTGGATAGATCGATGAGTTTTATGATCTCAGGCATTTATGTTCACCCCCTTCCCTTCTTGATCACATTGACCATGAAGGCTTTGCTTTCCGGAATCATGGTATTGGCATCGCCAATCGTCGACGTCAGCAGGTTGGCTGAGTCTCCCGTTGTGAAGACTTCAGCCTTCTTGTCGCCGGGGTTATACTTGCGATCCTTGGTGGTAATCCAGCCGAAATGCCAGGGGATACCTACTTCGTGAATCGTCGCCCCGTTGATATCAAAAGGCTTGAAGCGGGCAGTCACGAGGGCCACACCCTCAATCTTGCCGCGGGGCGATTTCACGACGACCTTGTCGCCGTTGCTGATTCCTCTTTCCCGGGCTAGCTCCTGGCTCATCTCCACCCACATTTCGGGCTGCATTTCCGCCAGCCAGGGGCACCAGCGGGTCAGAACGCCTGTCTGCCAGTGCTCGCTGATCCGGTAGGTGCTGCAGATGAAGGGATACCGGGGATCGCAGCTCGAAACCCCGGAGTACTGATCCAGATCGGAACCGACGCCGGGTTTATCAAACCGTTTGATGACGGGGTTATTTTTCTGGGGAGACAAAAGGTTCTTTTCCACGGGACACTCCAGCGGCTCATAGTGCTCGGGGAAGGGACCATCCACCAGACCCGGGCCATAGAGGCTGGCCACGCCGTCCGGCTTCATGATAAAAGGCGGTCTTCCCGAACCCGGGTCGCCGACGCCGTCGGGCACGTCGCCCACCCATTTTTCGCCATTCCAGGCAATGACTGCCCGTTTGGGATCCCAGGGTTTGCCGTCGGGATCGACGGAGGCGCCGTTGTAAATGATCCGACGGTTGACCGGCCAGGACCAGGCCCATTCCGGATGGAGACCGAGACCATTGGGAACATCCTTCAATCCTCGGCGGGCAGCCATATTGACGGCACCATAGGACCCGCAATAAACCCAGCAACCCGATGAGGTCGAGCCGTCATCCTGGAGCCAGGCAAATGTGGGAACGGGTTCTCCCTTCTTGAATTCCTTGAAGTCACCCTTTTTAGCCGGATTTTCGACCTTCTTGTCTTCCAGGAAGAAACCGTTGATCTCTTTGGCCACGGCATGGGGATCGTAGTGGAAATGGCCACTGGCGGTCTTCGTGCCGTAGGGCCATGTGAGCTTGGTCAGGGCTTCCTTCATCGGTCCACCCTGTTTTTCATACAACGCTTTGACCTTGAAGTAGATATCGCTCATGATATCGCCGTCGGGCAGAGCGACTCCCGGGGGATTCACCGCTTTGTAGCGCCACTGCATCAAACGGCTGCTGTTGGCGAGACTCCCTTCCTTCTCCATGGAAGCTGCGCATGGCAGCATGAAGACCTCGGTCTTGATCTTGGTCGGATCCATACCGGGCCCTCTCCAGAAAGAACCGGTCTCGTTATCGAAGAGGTTGACATTGACCATCCAGTCGAGTTTGCCCAGGGCCTGCCTGACTTTATTGGAATGAGCGCCACTGCAGGCGGGGTTCATTCCCCAGGCAAAGAAGCCGGTAAACTTGTCCTTGTACATCTGGTCGAAGATCGTGAGCCAGGAATAATTGACCCCGTCGTCGAGTTTGGGCATCAGGGCATAGGCCTCTTCGAGGGTGGCGTTCTTGCCGTACATGGACCGCAGGAAGCTTGCCGAATACTTGGGCGTGTTTTTCCACCAGTTCAGGCTGTTCTTTTCTTTGGTCGTGGGGGTCCGCTTCTCGTTGTACTCTTTCAGGGTCTTCAGAGAAGCCGTGGGGGCTCCCAGATAGCCCGGCCAGATATGGAACAGCAGGCCGTGATCCGTGGAGCCCTGGACGTTGGATTCGCCGCGCATGGCCGCGACGCCGCCGCCGGCGATACCCATGTTACCCAGGAGGAGCTGAATGATGCACATGGTGCGGATGTTTTGAACGCCTACGGTATGCTGGGTCCAGCCCATGGCGTAAAGCTCAACACCGGCCTTGTCGGGTTTGCCCGTTGAGGCATAGAGCTTGTAAACCTCCAGGAGTTTATCCTGGGGCGTCCCGGTGATCTTCGAGACCATGGCCGGCGTGTAACGCGTATAGTGCTTCTTCAGAAGCTGGTAGACGCAGTTGGGATCCCGAAGGCTCGTGTCCTTCTTGATAACGCCGTCGGCGCCGGTCTGATAGGACCAGGTATCCTTGTTGTACTTGGCGCCCTCCAAGCCCGAGAAGACGCCGTTGTTATCGCCGGGGAGTTTTAAGGCCGGATTGACCAGGAAGGAAGCATTGGTATAGCTTTTCACATAGGCTTCCTGGATCAGATTGTTGTCGAGAATATACTTGATCATGCCGCCCAGAAAGGCGATATCGGTCCCTGACCGCAGGGGGGCATAGAGATGGGCCTTCGCCGCCGACTGGGTGAACCTCGGATCGACACAGATCAGCTTCGCGCCCCTCTTGTCGATGGCCTCCTGTATCCATTTGAAGGAAACAGGGTGATTGGAAGCGGGGTTGCTTCCCATGATTAAAATCACATCACTGTTGCGAAAATCAGCCCAGTGATTCGTCATTGCGCCGCGTCCGAACGACTCTGCCAGAGCCGGTACAGTTGGGCTGTGTCAGATCCGGGCCTGATGTTCGATATAGACCAGGCCCAACCCCCTCAAGAATTTCTGGTACGTATAGCACTCTTCAAGATCCATGGCGGCGCTGCCGACCGAGGCAATCCCTTCGGTGCGGTTGACCAGTTCGCCCTTGTCATTGGTGGTCTTGAAGCTTTTATCGCGACTCTTCTTGACATTTTCCGCAATCTTTTCAAGAGTCCATTCCCACTCGACCTCTTTCCATGCTGTGCCATAGGGCTCGCGGTAGAGCGGCTTGGACAGACGGTTTTCGTTGACGGCCATCTGGTAAATGGAACCGCCCTTGCTGCACAACGAGCCTTTGTTGATGGGGCTGTCCGGATCACCTTCCGTGTTGATCACCTTGCCGTTTCGTGCCGACACGATGATGCTGCATCCCACGGAGCAGTACGGGCAAATCGTTGTGGTTTCTTTGGTGTATTTGATCTTCAGCGGCTGGGCATGGGCGGAGACGGGACTCAGGCTGATGCCGATTCCGCTCGTTGCCAGCACAGCACCGGAGATCTTCAAGAAACCTCTTCTGCTGACATCCATAAAAATGCGCTCCTTTCCTCTAAGGTTTAGTTATAAAATAACTATTTATCCTGTCTCCTTTCCGAACATGGGAGGCACAACCGTTTCCAGTTATACCCAGCGTTCACGACTCATGGAAATCTTTCTTTAGAAGACGTGAATCGGAGAGCATTGACATCATGGCGGTTCCGACCGACTTACTTTCTTATCCAAACCCCTTCAGTCTCGACCGAAAAGCAGAATGGAGATGAGCGACACAAGCGGTCTGAAATAACGGATTCGCTATATATTTTATACCTCTTGGTGTCAAGGTTTTTTTAGAAATTTCGCGAGTGATTTCTTTATCTTATGCCAATAATGACATAAGGCGACATCACCTTTACTTCATTGACCTTTTCAGGGCTGAAGGGCACGGAGCTATTTTAACTTCTCCAACTCTTTGATTAGAATTTCCAGAGAAGGTCTCTGATTGATGTCGTGAACATCCATGTAGCGGATGATGCCCTTTTTATCGATCACAAAGAGGGCTCGTTCCGAAACGCCGTCCGAGCGCAGAATGCCGTATCTCTTTGCGACCTGTCCGTGGGGGTAAAAATCAGACAGAACGGGAAACCAGAGCTTCCCCATCTGATTGGTCCAGGAAAAGAGTGTCGGGATGTTATCCACGGTGATGCCCAGGAGGATCGTGTTATGCTCATCAAAAAGGTCTTTGACGATATTGTAGCCGGGCCACTGATCGGAACAGACCGGCGTCCAGGCGGCCGGTACAAAAGACAGGACCACATTTTTCTTGCCGAAATAATCCTGAAGGGAGACCTTTTCCCCGGAAACGGCTGGCAGGTTGAATCCAGGCGCCTTCTGTCCGATTTTGACCCTTACCTTGCTGTCCGTGGCTTTCAGGATGCCGGGGTTATAGATATTATTCTTGTAGGCATCGGAAATCCCGAAAGCATTGGGGGTCAGAGACAGCATCAGCAAGGCCGCAAAAGTAAAATTCACAATAAGAAAATGGTGATATTTTTTCATGTTTTCCTCCTATTTAAATCCGGACAACCTTATGATTTGATTTAGAAAATGATCCACGCTCTCAAAGGCACCCAGCTTTGAATAGAAGACCTGATGGGAGCCGTCGGGATTGATCTTCACGCCGATAAAATAGGGTGTTCTCACTTCGCCCATCAGCTTATGGATATTGAAATCCCCATCCGAAAAAAGGGGGAAGGCAACATGATATTTCTTTTTGAAGACGCCCACTTCATAATCGGAATTTCCCGCACCAATGCCCACCAGCTTGATTTTTCCCTTCAGGGCAGGGCTGGATTCAATCCTGCTGTAGAGGCTGTTCACGGTGGGTGCCTCCGCCTGGCAGTAGGGGCAATACATGCTGAAGATTTCAATGATGACCACATTTGCCTTGATCTGAGGGATTTTAAAGGGACCGGAAAAGAAAGAACCGGAAACGCCCAGATAGTTTTTATCTGCGCTGTCCTTAGGTGCGGGCAATTTGAAATCCGGCAACGAACCGCCGACAGCGGGCGGGGAAACCGCCCAGAGCGGGACGGTCATCGCCATTAAACTGAAAAACACCACCAGAAGACAAACCGTTATTTTTTTCATCCTGATCACCTCCATGGAGAGAATTGAACGCATGCAAGCTCCCCTGATTTATAGCGAGCTGCCCAGTCAAAAGCAACAAAAAGATCATTGAGCCGCGGGAAACCCATTTTTCAAAGATCGTGATCTGATAATCCTTGACAGGAAAATTTATCGTGTTATAATTTTAACAATCGTAGCATTAATCATCAAGGAGGAAAAATGCACATCCCGGATGGTTTTTTAACATCCGCGACCTGGGTTCCGGCCTGGTTGCTTTCCATAGGCGGCATCGGTTACAGCCTGAAAAAAGCGTCGCAGACCCTCCAGGAAAGGATGATTCCGCTCATGGGGGTGATGTCGGCCTTTATTTTTGCCGCGCAGATGGTCAACTTTCCGGTCATGAGCGGCACATCGGGACATCTGCTGGGCGGCGTTCTGGCTGCGGTTCTGCTCGGACCCTATGCGGGCGCCATAGTCCTGACCTGCGTACTGATCGTTCAATGTCTGATCTTTCAGGACGGCGGGCTGACGGCGCTGGGCGCCAACATTTTCAACATGTCGATAGTCGGCACCATGGGCGGCTATGGGGTCTATAAAATCATCAGCGGCAACTCCGGCAACCGGAAGGCCGTTCTGGCGGGCACGGCGGTTGCTTCCTGGTTTTCCGTCGTGGCGGCCTCCAGTTGTTGCGCCATTCAACTGGCGCTATCAGATCTATCACCACTAACCGTCGTTCTTCCGGCAATGGCCGGTGTGCATGTAGTGATCGGCGCGGGTGAAGCGATGATCACCACGGTGGTGATCGGATTCGTTCTTAAAGTGAGACCGGATCTGCTTTACGGGTTACCGCTCAAACCGACCAACGAGAGTTCTTCCCTGCTTCGGGACGAGAATTTGAAGGAGGATGCGTTATGAAGCGGAAGGATATCCTGATCGGTTTGATGCTGTCCATTTTCATCGCCCTTTTCCTGTCGCCCTTCGCTTCGACCTGGCCGGACGGTCTGGAACGGATTGCCGCCAGCAAGGGGTTTCTGGAAAAAGGAGAAGGAAAACATAGGATTCCATCCTTGCTGCCGGATTATAAATTTCCGGGATTCAAAAATGAGAAACTGGCCACGTCCCTTTCCGGGGTATTGGGAGTCCTGATCCTGTTCGGGCTGGGTTGCGGAATTGCCTGCCTGCTTAGAAAAAGAAAATCGGACCATGAAACACGCATTCATTGACGAACACAGCCATATCGACAGTTTGATCCACCGCCTGGATCCCCGGGTAAAAGTCATCAGCTTTTGCTTTTTCGTGGTGCTGGTCGTCCTGACCGGACCGGTCTCATGGCTGGCTTTTGCCCTGTACGGACTTCTTCTATTCTGCCTGGTATCCATTTCCAGGATTCCTCCCGGATATATCTTTAAGCGGTCCCTGGTCATCCTCCCCTTTGTTTTCATGATTGTGCTATTTATTCCCTTCATGAAACAGGGGAAACCTGTTGGCGGTTTTTCCCTGGGATCCCTGCAGTTCACCGTTACCGATGAGGGCCTGATCATCTTTTGGAGTGTGCTGGTGAAGGCATGGCTGTCCATCCTGTGCATGATCCTGCTGACATCGGCCACCCGTTTTTCTGACCTTTTGAAGGCCCTGGAAAAAATGAGATTCCCGACTCTGATGATCATGGTTTTATCCTTCATGTACCGGTATGTGTTTGTGATTGAAGATGAATTTATGAAGATGAGACAGGCCAGGGAATCCCGGTCCACAGGCCGTTCCGGATGGCTGGAGTGGAAAGTGACGGCCAATATGATCGGTGTCCTGTTCATTCGGGCCTATGAGCGTGCAGAGGCCGTTTATCTGGCCATGTGTTCCAGGGGCTTTACGGGCAGGATCCACACGCTGCATCCCTTTCAACTGACCCGTAGAGACCTGATTTTTCTGATGGCCATGATGGTCTCCCTGGCCGCGATCCAATGGGCAGGCCGCTGACATGGCCCGTAACGCCGTTGAAATCAAAGACTTGAATTATGTATACCCCGATGGCACCCGGGCGCTTTCCCATCTTGATCTGGTTGTCTTTGAAGGCGAGGCGGTCGGTCTGATCGGCCCGAACGGGGCTGGAAAATCGACCCTTCTGCTTCACCTGAACGGGATCCTGAGAACAGATCATCAGATCAGGATTTTTGGTCTGGACATCACCGACAACAATCTGCCCATGATCAGAAGCCGGGTGGGACTCGTATTTCAGGATCCTGAACATCAACTGTTCATGCCCACCGTTTTTGATGATGTCGGGTTCGGACCGGTTAATATGGGGATGAAGAAAGACGATGTGGTCCGGTCGGTGCAGAGCGCCCTGGAAGAGGTGGATATGCTGTCCTTTGTCGAACGGTCATCTCACCATTTGAGCGTCGGTGAGAAAAAAAGGGTGGCCATTGCGACCGTCCTTTCCATGCATCCACAGATCCTGGTTCTGGATGAGCCAAGCAGCAATCTGGACCCGAAGCACAGGCGTGAGCTGATTCACCTGCTCAAGAAACTGACGCTGACAAAAATTATTGCCACGCACGATCTCGATCTGGTTTCCGAAATCTGCACACGCGTTGCCATTCTGGATAAGGGCAGGATCGTTGCGGCGGGTCCTGCGGCTACAATTCTTCAAAACAAACCGCTGCTGGCCAGGCATGATCTGGACTATGGCGCTTAACTTCTTTACTTTGCATCGCTGAAGTGATAAGCAGCTTTTCACAATGGAACAGGCCGAGGGGGAATCAGCATGGAAATCAAACACAAAATCTGGCTGGAAGAGAAAGGCAAGGTCCTTTTTGGACAGGGCCGGGAAGAACTTCTGCGCGCCATCGATGAACTTCACTGCCTTAGCGCCGCTGCAAAGAAATTAAACATGTCCTACCGGGCAGCCTGGGGAAGGCTGAAGGCTTCTGAAAAACGACTGGGTGTGATACTGGTCGAAATGCAAACCCATGGAGAAGGATCCCGTCTGACCGCGGCAGCGAAAGATCTTCTGCACAAATTCGATCAACTGGAAAAAGAAACCTGCACCTTTCTTGAAGAAAGGGGTCGAAAACTTTTGCTGATCCGCCCCGATCAGGCAAGCGGTCAAACCAACGAAAAGATCACCAGGAAATTATGCGGTTGGGTGAACACCGCCTTTATTTATTCCCAGTCTTTACACCTGCTTTCTCATGCCATCGAATACATCTGATCCGCTACGTTGATGGGCCATCGTCCCGACCGGTAAATTATTCTTGACAACATGCCATAAATGACATATGGCACGTATCGTTTCAGTTCATTCTGCTCGAAGAATCACTGTCAGAGAGGGATAGCGGTCAAGGCCCTTTCATCATAGAAAGGGTCGAATCCGTCATAAAAATATTTTAAGGGAGTTGATTTATGGGCAAATATGGAGGTCACGGCGACAACGCCAATGTAAGAAAACATTATCGACAGCTCATGGAGAAATGCAAGGTTCACATGGACCAGGTGGAAAAGGAATTGCCGGAATCCATGGTGGACTTCAAGGAAGCGCTGGCAGAGCGCGGACTGAGCCGGAGGGACTTTATCAAATGGACTTCGGCGATGACGGCGGCCCTGATGCTGCCGCCGATGTTCAAGCCCATGGTGGCTAGGGCGGCGGAAAACTTCAGCCGCGTGCCCATCGTGTGGCTGCATTTCGCAGAGTGTACGGGATGCAGTGAAGCCTTCCTGCGTTCCTCCTACCCGAATGTGGATGATATCCTGCTGGATACCATTTCTCTAGAGTATCATGAAACTCTGATGGCCGCAGCCGGTTACCAGGCGGAGCAGAATCTCGAAAAGGCCCTTCATGATTTTCCGGGCAAATTTATTTGTGTCATTGAGGGAGCATTGCCCCGCGGTTGGAACGGCAAATATTTGACCCTCGGTCCAAAGGGGAAAACGGGGATCGAAGTGGCCAAAGAAGTCACATCCAAAGCAGCGGCCACCATTTGTATCGGCAGTTGCTCGGCCTTCGGCAACGTCCAGGCCGCTAATCCAAATCCCACCGATTCGGTGGGGATCAGTGCGGCTTTGGGCATCTCGACGGTTAATATCGCCGGCTGCCCCCCTAATCCCACGAACTTTGTGGGGACCATTCTTCACTACCTGATGTTCGGCGGTCTGCCCGCCCTGGATTCCCTGGGCCGGCCTGTCTGGGCGTATGGCAAGCGGATTCATGATTACTGCGAGCGAAGACCCCATTACGATGCAGCGGAATTTGTGGAAGAGTGGGGTGACGGCGGGGCGAAAAAAGGCTGGTGCCTGTATAAAGTCGGATGCAAAGGACCTTATACCTTTGCCAACTGCAGCCGGGTGCGTTTCAATGACGCCATCTCCTGGCCAGTCATGGCCGGTCATGGCTGCATGGGGTGTACGGAACCTAACTTCTGGGATACCATGGCGCCCTTGGAGAAACCGATTGATGAAAAAACGATCGGCGGCGGTGAAAAAACAGTAGATAAGATTGGCATGGTTCTGCTGGGAGCCACCGTGGCCGGTGTCGCTGCCCATGCGGGCCTGACTGCCCTGAAGCATAAGGGAAAAGATAAAGATAAAGATAAGGATGAGAGCGCTCACAAATAATAGAATTTCCCGGGAGGAATAAGCATGGCCAAGAGAATCATTGTCGATCCCATTACCAGGATCGAGGGACATTTAAGAATAGAGGTTGAAGTCGATACCAGTAACGTGATCACGGATGCCTGGAGCAGCATCACCCTCTGGCGGGGAATCGAGACCATCCTGAAAGGTCGGGATCCGCGGGATGCAGGATTGATGGTGCAGCGGTTTTGCGGCGTCTGCACCTATGCTCATTACGAGGCCAGTATCCTTGCCTGTGAGGATGCCTTCAAGGTGAAACCGCCACCCAATGCGCGCATCATCCGAAATCTGATCAACGGCGCGCAGTATCTGTATGATCACATCATGCATTTTTACCACCTCCACGGTCTGGACTGGGTGGATATCGTCAGCGCCCTGTCGGCGGATCCGAAAAAAGCCGTAGAGATGGCCAAAGGTTTAAGTGCAAATCCTTATAATTGCTCAGAGACGCACTACAAGGCCGTTCAGCAGCGGCTGACAAAATTCGTCAAGTCCGGCCGTCTCGGACCCTTTGCCAACGCCTACTGGGGCAACCCATCCTACAAGCTGCCGCCGGAAGCCAATCTGATCATCACCTCCCATTATCTGGATGCCCTGCAGGTCTCCAAACTGGGCGCGCAGATGATGGCCATCTTCGGCGGGAAGAATCCCCATCCTCAGACGCTGGTCGTCGGCGGCGTAACCTGCGTCATGGACGCCCTGGATGCCGCCCGGCTGGGCGAGTATCTCTTCCGGCTGAAGGAATTAAAAAACTTTGTCGAGACCGCCTACATTCCCGATGTGTTGCTGGCCGCCACCTATTACAAGGGCGAGGGGCTTGCCGGGATCGGCGGCGGCGTCAAGAACTATCTGGCCTACGGTGGATTCCCTCTCGACGACGACTGGAACAATCTGCTGTTCCCGAGAGGGCTCGTCAAAGGCCGGGATCTGACCAAAACCCTGAAACTGGATGAGACAAAGATCACCGAAGAGGCTACCCACTCCTGGTATAAAGGATCGGAACCTCAGCATCCCTACAAGGGAACCACCGACCCGGAATATACGGGTTATGATAAGAGCGGACATGTGAAGGGCAATGAAAAATACTCTTGGTGCAAGGCTCCGAGGTACGACGCCCAGCCTTATGAGGTGGGCCCGCTGGCACGCTTCATCGTCGCCTATGCCCAGGGTCACAAGGAAATCAAACCACTGGTTGACCAGACCTTGAAGGCCACAGGACTTCCGGCGACCGTTTTATTCTCTACCCTGGGCCGCACCGCCGCCCGGGCGCTGGAAACCAAGTATGTCGGTGACCATATCGAAGGCTGGGTCAATGAATTGGTGAAGAACATCAAAGCAGGCGACACCCGGACCTGGACCCGCTGCGACGTGCCAGACAAGGGCGAGGGCCGCGGTTTGACGGAACCGCCGAGAGGGGCACTGGGGCACTGGATCCGCATTGAAAACAAGGTGATTGCCAACTATCAGGCGGTGGTTCCCTCCACTTGGAACTGCTCACCCCGGGATAAGGCAGGCAAGCGGGGTCCCTATGAGGAGTCTCTCATCGGTACGAAGCTGGCCAACGTGGACCAACCCCTGGAAATTCTGAGAACCATTCATTCCTTCGACCCCTGTATGGCCTGTGCGGTGCATATCATTGATCCCCGGACAGACAAGATCAGGGAATTCCGGGTTGCATAGCGAAAAGGGAGGTCACATGGACACAAGACAACCGATAAAAGAATGGTCCGTGCCCATCCGGATCAACCACTGGGGCATGGTGATTTCCATATTTACTTTGATCGTCACCGGTTTCTACATTGCCGGGCCGTTCACCGTTTATGAAGGGGAAACTGTCAAAAAGTTTTTCATGGGGGACGTGCGCTTCATCCACATTCTCTTTGGCGTCTTTCTCTCCTTCATTTTCATCTGGCGGGTCTACCTTGCCTTTTTCTCAAAATTCCACGCCGACTGGAAAGATTTTTTCGCTTTCACAGACTGGCCGAATACGATCAAACAGCTTAAATTTTACGCCCTCGTTTCCAAGGAGCCGGCGGAACACAAATACCTGTATGGACCTATGCAGTCCCTGGCTTACGGCGGGCTGATGGTCATGATCCTGTTCATCGTCCTCACCGGGGTGATCCTGATGGGGGCAGGCTATCACGCGGGTCTGACGGCCCTTGTCTACAAAATGGTCAAACCCTTTGAAAACCTGTTGGGCGGCCTGGCCATGGTGCGGTGGATCCACCATATTCTGACCTGGTGTTTCATCCTGTTCATCGTGGTGCACATTTACATGGCCTTCTGGTATGATGTCATGTTCAAGCAGGGGACGGTATCGTCCATGATCAGCGGGATCGTTTACAAGAAGAATCACTAATCAGGCTCCGTTTCACGAAACGGGCAGGATCAGCAGAGAAAAAAGGGGAGGTGGGATACATCTCCCCTTTTGTAATTTAACGATAGGGAGAGTTTTACATCACCCGTTTTTCAAATCTCTCATCTGATAAAATGACAACAGAAAAAAAATGGATCACGATCCTGGGTATCGGCAATATCCTCCTTCAGGACGAAGGCTTCGGTGTCCATTTTGTCCGGTGGTTTTCCGAACGGTACCGGTTGCCGGAAAATGTTCTGGCGGTAGACGGCGGCACCCTGGGATATATCCTGCTGGATATCCTGTGCGGATGTGAGCACTTGATTGTCATTGACGTCATCAAACTGAAAGACCATCCGGGATCTCTTTACCGCTTTACGCAAAATGAAATGGAAATTCACATGCCGCCGCCCACCTCGGCTCACGAGGTCAAGTTCGCCGATGTGATCTGCAAGGCGGAATTGATGGGAGAATTGCCGGACATGACCTTCCTCTGCATCGTTCCGGAACAATACGGGGATATGGGAACGGAAATGACCCCGGCTCTGAAGGGGAAAATCCCCGAGATGGAAAAACTGCTCTTGAAAGAATTGGCCGCTCATGGGATGATACCGGAAAGGATCGGCGGTCATGCATGACGGCTTCGTAAAAAGTCCATATGCTGTGTTGCGCTTCATCCTTCGTCATTGCGGCGTACGCTCCCCCGGTACGCCTCATTCCTCAGGATTCGCGTGTCTTGCCTCCGGCGCTTTTTATGCAGCCGTTCCGGTTTCAAGACTTTCGCGACTTTTTACGAGTTCACCATGCATGAGTTGTCCCTGATCCGGTCCCTCCTCGATATCGTGGAAGATTATGCGGCAAAACACCAGTTTCACCGTGTCCATTCGCTGAAGCTGAGCTTTGGACGGTTGTCCTGCCTCGATGCGCAGGCCCTGACATTCGCTTTCGACGTTCAATCCGCAGGGACAAAAGCCGCAGGGGCGAAGCTGATCTTTGATATTCGTCCCGCCCGGATGACCTGCCTGGCCTGCAATCGGGAGATTGATGTTGAAACCTGGGTGACCACATGCCCCCTCTGCCAAGGAGAGGAAGTTCTGCTGACCGGGGGGACGGAGGAGCTGAAGGTGCTGGAAATGGACGTGGATTAGCCACAAAGGGCATTCCTGCGGAAGTGGGAAGCCAGGATTGATGAATGTAGACGAGGAAAATATATGTGTATCGCATTTCCCGGAAAGATTATTTCCATTGATAAGGACAACTTTGCCGTGATTGATATCGGCGGCACTCGGCGGGAGGTCTGCCTGGACATCGTCGATGAGGATGTGGTTTCCGGAGACTATGTGATCTCCCATGCGGGTTATGCCATTCACAGGGTGGATGAAGCCCTGGCCAAAGAAAATCTGGAATTTCTGAAAGAGCTCATTGAAAATGAAATATATTGACGAGTATCGGGATCCGGCGCTGGCCCGCGGGCTCTTTACCCGTATTGATCAGCTTGCGGAGAAACTCGACAGGCCGATCACCATCATGGAGGTCTGCGGCAGTCACACGGCTGCAATCGGGCGTTTCGGTATCCGGAAATTGCTGCCATCCCGAATCCGCCTCATATCCGGACCGGGTTGCCCGGTTTGTGTCACCGCCATTCAGGACGTTGACCGGGCGCTTTTCCTGGCGGGACAAAAGAATACCGTTTTTGCCACTTTCGGCGATATGCTGCGGGTGCCCGGCACGGATGGGGCCAGTCTCCAGAAGGCGAGGGCCGCCGGCGCCGACGTCCGTGTTGTCCTGTCAGCCCTCGATTGCATTGCCATGGCGGAGACCTGCCAGAACAAAGAAATCATTTTCATGGGCATCGGCTTCGAGACCACCTCACCGACCGTCGCCGCCGTTGTCAAGGCCTGCCTGAAGAAGAGAATTCATAACCTGTCCGTTTTCTCCATTCACAAGGTCATCCCGCCGGCCATGAAGGTCCTCATTCAGGACCCCGCCCTGCGGATTGATGGTTTCCTGTGTCCGGGACACGTCAGCACCATCATCGGCGCCGAAGCCTACCGCTTCATTCCGGAGGCAGGCCGGGCCGCCGTCATTACGGGATTCGAGCCGGTGGATATCCTGGAAGGGATTGCGGCCATCCTCTCTCAAATCCTGGAAAATAAAAAAGAGGTGGCGATCCAGTATGGCCGGGGCGTCCGGGCAGAAGGAAATATCCGGGCAAGAGAAATCCTGGCAGAGGTTTTCCGGGCGGAGACATCGGAATGGCGGGGGCTGGGCGCCATCCCCGACAGCGGCCTAGCCTTCCGCGAGGCCTATCAATCTTTTGACGCGCAGAAGAAATTTCAAATCCCGGCACTCCGGTCTCAGGAAATAAAAGGGTGTGCCTGCGGCGACATTCTGCGGGGCGTCAAATCCCCGGATGAGTGCCCCCTGTTCCGGCATGCCTGTACGCCGCTCAATCCCATCGGCCCCTGTATGGTTTCATCGGAGGGGACCTGCGCTGCCTATTACCAGTATCATTGAATGTGATCGGCCTGAAAAAAACCAAAGAAAAAGGGGTAAAAATATGAAAATCAGCGTGGTAAAAAATGTGCTCGATGCCAACGACCGGATCGCTGCGGACAATAGAGCCATCTTCGACAAAAAAAAGATTTATGTCATCAATCTCATGAGCTCCCCCGGCGCCGGCAAAACCACCCTGGTGGAAAAGACGATCCTGGCCCTTCAGGACCGCTACCGCATCGGGGTGATTGAAGGGGATATCCAGGACACCTGCGATGCCGAACGCGTGGCCAAGCTGGGTATCCCGGTGGTCCAGATCAACACGGGCGGTGGCTGTCATCTGGATGGAAACATGATCCGCGAGGCGCTGCCCGCCTTTGATCTCGACCAGCTCGATTTCCTCATTACCGAAAACGTGGGCAACCTGGTCTGCCCGGCCGAATTCAAAATCGGAGAAAACGCCAAGATCATGATCCTGAGCACGCCGGAAGGGGCCGATAAACCGGCGAAATACCCCCTCATGTTTCAGGAATCATCGGTGCTGATCCTCAACAAGATCGACTTGATGCCCTATGTTGACTTTAACATGGAAAAGGCAAAAAAAGACGCCCTTTCCATCAATCCCAAACTCCGGATCTTCGCGGTATCCTGCAAGACCTCCGAAGGGCTTCAGGGCTGGCTGGATTGGCTGTCCGGACAGATCGCCGTATTTCAAAAGGGATAGCCTGTTTTCGTGAAGAGAAGAGTCCGCTATCTTTTTACTGGCTTGGTTCAGGGTGTCGGCTTCCGGCCGTTCATCTATCGCATGGCGACGCAGCAGGCGCTCTCCGGCCTGGTCCAGAACCGTTCCGATGGCGTCGTTGCGGAGGTGGAAGGACCGGAGCAGGCCATTGCCGTCTTCGCCGATCAGGTCAGAAAGCACCTCCCGCCCCTTGCCGACATCTCCACGATGACCGGCACGGAGATCGCCGTTCAGAATGACGGGAATTTCCGGATTATCGCCAGCGAAAAAGGCCTGAAAAGCGAGGTGCATATCTCGCCGGACATGGCCATCTGCAGCGATTGTTTTGCGGAGTTGTTCGACCCGGTGGACCGCCGACACCGCTACCCCTTCATCAACTGCACCAACTGCGGCCCCCGGCTGACGATCATCAAGGCGATTCCCTATGACCGGGTCAATACCTCTATGTCCTGCTTTCCCCTCTGCCCGGATTGCCGGAAGGAGTATGAATATCCCGCCGACCGCCGGTTCCACGCGGAGCCGAACGCCTGCCCCGTCTGCGGACCCTCTCTCATGTTCCTGAACGGAGACGGAATCGATGTAGCGGCTGCCGATCCCCTCCAGGCAGCCATCGAAGCGCTCCGGCAAGGCCAAATCCTCGCAATCAAAGGACTGGGCGGCTTTCACCTCAGTGTGGATGCAGCCAACGACGGCGCCATTCAGCGGCTGCGGGAGCGAAAGCTGCGCGAGGAAAAGCCGCTGGCGATTATGGTGAAAGACATCGAAGCGGCCGCCGCGATTGCCCTGCTGAATGACGAAGAAAAAGCCCTGCTGCTGTCCCCGCAGCGGCCCATCGTCCTCGTTGCCAAAAAAGAGGCGAATTGGATTGCCCCCTCCGTGGCGCCCGGCGTTTCCGATCTGGGCATCATGCTGCCCTATACTCCCCTGCAATACTTGCTGCTGGAGAAACATTTTCATGCCCTGGTCATGACCAGCGCCAACAAGGCCGAAGAACCCATCTGTATCAGCAACCGGGAAGCGGTTGCCCGGTTAAAGGGTATTGCCGACTTTTTTCTTGTGCATGATCGGGATATCCTGGTCCGATGCGACGACAGCATTGCGGTGATCCATGCCGGCAGGGCGAGCATCTTCAGGCGGTCGCGGGGTTTTGCACCTAAACCGCTGGTCCTGAGAGAATCCTATCCCGCTGTCCTTGCGCTGGGGAGCCAGTTGAAAACAACGGTCTGTCTGATCAAAGAAAATCTCGCCTTTCTGAGCCCCCATATCGGCGATCTGGAAACGCCGCTGGCGAGGGATTTTTTCCAGGAAACGCTGGCGCTCATGCGCCACATTACAGAGTGCGAACCCGGTCTGATCGCCTGCGACCTCCATCCGGGCTACTACTCGACCCTCAAAGCCGCCCGAATGGAAGGCGTGCAAGTCGTTCAGGTGCAGCACCACCACGCCCACATCGTCAGTTGCATGGCGGAAAACGGCATCTCCGGGCCGGTTATCGGTCTGGCCATGGACGGCACCGGTTATGGAACGGACGGGCAGGTCTGGGGCGGTGAATTTCTCTTTGCCGACGAGGTGTCCTTCCGGAGGATGGGGCACATCAAAAAATTTCTCCTCCCGGGCGGGGAAAAGGCCATCCGTGAGCCCTGGCGTACGGCGGTGAGTCTCTTGTACGAAGCCTACGGGGAAAACTGGCCGGAATGGGCCGACCGGCTCCGACTGATTCCACCCGCAACGCCTCTGCAACTGGTGGACCGGATGATCAGAAATAAAATCAACAGCCCCGAGACGTCCAGCCTCGGACGGGTCTTTGACGGGGTGGCCGCCCTTCTCGGCCTGCGTCAGCAGGTTAATTTCGAAGGTCAGGCCGCCATGGAACTCGAAGCCCTGGCGAGAAGCGTAAACGGTTCCCCTCTGCCCTATGATATCATTCGGGAAGGAGAGACGTCCATCCTCGACCTCATCCCTGCGATCCGCAGGATCGTGGAGGGCAAACTCGCCGGCCGGTCCATGGAAGATCTGGCCTCCGCCTTTCACCGGACCTTGCCGAAATCCATGGCAGACCTCGCCGGCAGGATCCGTGAAAAAACGGGATCAAACCGTATTGCCCTGAGTGGCGGGTGTTTTCAGAACAGGGTTCTCCTGGAAGGTTGCATTCTGGAAATGGAGAGGGCCGGTTTTGACGTTTACCGGCATCAACGGGTCCCCACCAATGACGGCGGAATTTCTCTGGGCCAGGCTGTTTCAGCCGGGGCACAACTGAAAGGAAAACAAAGATGAATGATGACCGGATTTTACTGGCTCACGGCGGCGGCGGCCTTCTGACCGGCCAGTTGATCGCCGAAAAATTCCTCCCCCTGTTCCGCAATCCCTATCTGGAACGTCTGGAGGACGGGGCCGTTTTCACCATCGGCGACAGGAAGCTCTGTTTTACCACGGACTCCTATGTCGTCCATCCCATCTTCTTCCCCGGGGGTGATATCGGCTCGCTGGCCATCCACGGGACCGTGAACGATCTGGCCATGTGCGGCGGAAAATCCCTGTTCCTCAGCGCCGGATTCATTCTGGAGGAAGGCTTCCCCATGACCGATCTGGACCGCATTGTCACCTCCATGGCGGCGGCGGCAAAGCAGGCGGGTGTGCAGATTGTAACCGGCGATACGAAAGTGGTTCCCAAAGGCGCAGCCGACGGCATTTTCATCAATACGGCAGGCATCGGGATAATTGATTATCCAAAAGCGATTTCCGTGACCGAGATCCGGCCGGGCGATGCCATTATTCTCAACGGCACCATCGGCGATCACGGAGCGGCCATCCTGAATCAGCGGGAGAACCTCGGTTTTGAAACCGATATTCTGTCGGATTCGGCGCCCCTGAGCGGTCTGGTGGAGGCCATCCTGCAGGCAAGCCCCCATATCCATGCCATGCGTGATGCCACCCGGGGCGGATTAGGGGCGATTCTCGCGGAGATGGCCGAACAGTCGCAATGCATGATTACAGTTGATGAAGCCCGTATCCCCATCCGGGAAGAGGTCAGGGGATTTTGTGAAATTCTGGGATTGGACCCGTTGTTTCTGGCCAATGAGGGCAAGATGGTGGTCTTCTGTGCGGCAGGGGATGCGGAGAATGTTCTGGCAGTCATGCAGGCTCATGAATACGGAAAAGATGCGGCTATGATCGGCAGAGTGCAGGAAAAGGGACGGGGGCGCTTTATCCTGAATACGGCCATCGGCGGCGCCCGGGAGATTGACAAACCCGCAGGAGAACTGGTGCCAAGAATCTGTTAAGCCGATGCAGGTTCGACTTCCGCTGCCTCCCTCCCGGATCGCCTGTTGAAGCTCCTCCGGAAGCCGAAACGGAAACAGTAAATATCGCATAGAAGTTATTGATTTACATTAGTATTTCACGATTACGGCCAATTGTGCCGTAATGTGGCATTTCAAAGGAAAATGGACGGATTTACTTTGGTTCCGTCTGTAATGGATGTTGAAAACTTACTCATCAGTACTCATCAACAACATTCGCCATTATCGACTATTATTGTAGTCGTGTTTGTTGGGGAAAGCGTTTGTGTGGCAAATTTCAACCCGTACTGCGCAAAGTGATCAGTGGAAAAATTACACTTGCCGGTCCTTGACGTATCTGCAAAGTCATTAACCAGACTGAGCCAGCAGAGGTTGCAGGTTGTCGTAAAAATCTTCGATTGTGCCAGCCAATGCGATGGAATAAAGCTGTCGCGCTTTATGTCATGATATTACTGTGATAATTTGAACGCTTGAAATAGGCAATCAATTTGTATATTCGTCAGATGATTCTCGAACCCGGCCTGTGGCGCCGGGTTTCGGGGCATCAAACTTTGATGGTATCTTTTCCCGACTCAAATGGAGGGCGATTTGCATATCGCCGCTTAGTTTGGATTCGAGACGTTCTACAAATTTTTCTACCGGAGGAATGTCGTCATTCCTGCGAAATGCATCAAACAGGGCATCCACTGTGGATGAAAACATCCTTGTTGCAACAAGATTAAGTTGATTGTCATTTACTTTGAGGTCATAAAGAGAAAACACAGAGTAATGGGTTTTGTCATAGCCCATGCCCGTCAACCGGAATTTCTGTTGAAAGTAACTGAATACGGGGTCTTGAACTACCCAGAATATCTTCTTCCTCCACTTTTCCATGATAATGCCTTTATTGAGGATCTGTGTGAACGTCCTTTTCCAGATGTCATACATATTGATCCCAAAGTGGTATGAGGCCCCTTCTGGGAATCTGCGATCTTTCATAAAGGTTTTAAAACCTTGAACCAGTTGGCCTGTGCTTGTCGTTTGGCCCGTTTGAAACTCTATGGCCACGAAGTCCTCAACCTGAGCACTTAACGGTTTATGTTTAACCATCACAAAATCAAAGCTACCGATACTTGGCAAACCAATCTCGGAAAAAATGAGGACATTGTCGCTGGTTCCAAACTGGGAATTGGCAATATTTCTAAAGACGGTATTTTGGTCCAGAAAGCGCCGAGGGCATAAGGCAATTTCCTGTCCGTTCACGTGAGCAGTGCAGACGCCGAATGGATAATCGATAAGCCGGCTCTGTTTATAGCACGGCGAATTATGAAACGGGCACCAGTATCTTTTCTGAATCTCTTGGGCTTCCGGTGAAACGTTCCGAAAATAACAGCCGAAAATCTCTGAAGGGTATTTAGGCATTAGTCGCTCCCGAGGAATTCTTTCCATGCAAGACAGATTGTTCCATGATCAAAATCATTATCCAGTATCCAGCCCAGGTATTGTGTGCACCCGCGACAGAATGACTCGCTGTCATCTAACTGCATTCTTTCCGGCTTTTCCCAATGCCTTATGTCGTCATCATCGCGAGGTTTTAACACGAGGATAGCGTCGTGCTTAAGGGCGCGCAGGCTTCTGATATGAACGGAAATCGGATTCTCCGAGTGAACGACGTAGCCATTCATCAACCGAAAGTTCGCACTGGCCAGGGCAATACTGAGCTGCGACCAGGCAGCGGCCCGCCAGTGATGGTAAGTAAAGATTAATCTGCCGTGTGGCCGGGCCAGAACACGATGAGATTCCTGCCAGATTTTAGTGAGGATATCGCCAAATTTAGCTTCGCTATCCTTGGATTCGGCCACAGCGGACAGGAGCGGCTGGTATTGCCAGTTAGCCTGATCCGGCAGAAACCAGCGGAGCCAGCAGCGGAAAAAATGTGACAGGTCGCTGTATTGGACGTTATCGAAATAGGGGGGATCGGTGACGACGTAATCAATGGATTGATTGGGCAAGGGCAATACCGAAGAATCATTTTGCTTGACGATGAAGGAACGTGTTTTCCCTGCAAAGTCATCCAGCGTTTCACATTCATGCCCCATATCTAATTCGCCGTCAATGACGACCTTCCCCCAAGTCGCTCCCGACCAGCGCCGTTCAACCGGTGCTTGTGCCCATTCTCCGGCTTTAAGAATGCGTTGCTGAAATAGATTACGGAGCGTGCCGGAGGTCTTGGCTTTAAAAACAGGATTGTTTTCTAACGCTGTGGACGGAAAAGAATAGGCATGATGGGAAAAAACGTGGCGTATGGCTCCTGGCCTGCGCAGATCGACGCCTTTGTAGCCGCACAACATAGAGTTAAATTCCAAAGATGTAGATACGAGGAGAGCCAGCCATAGCCGATGTTCTAAGGCTGCTTCATCAATGCACTGTTTTGCTTCAGAAAGGTAGATGAGTTGGCGGTGAGAAAACAATTCAAAGTAATTCACGACGCCTCGGGCAATAAGATCACTTGATTTAGGTCCTTGAGGAACCCTAAAACCGTTCTTACTGGGGAGGGTCAGTTTGGTTGCCTGTGAGGCTGCGGCATCGATGTTTTTAAGGTCTTTGACGTCAGGCGCTTTGAATAATTGACCATGCTTCGGGCATTTCCCTATCATGACCAAGGGAACATAGCGGCAGGCAAAGGGAATATCCAGAAGCTCTCCATTTTTATCGTTCTTGCCTCTCTTTTTGGCTTCATCCTTGTCAATCAACGTCCATGTTCTGTCCCCGCGCTTCACTTCCAGAGAGGGATAGAAATCAAGGATGTTTTTTTGCTCTCCGTTGGCTTCTGCTCTCAGAGTGAAGGAATCGACGACAATCATTTCATGATTATCAAGCCGTCGTCTGAGGCCATAAAGCATAAATTGCATTTCGCTCTTTTCGGAACAATCCGGGCATGAGGTGTTGTAATAGGGTGATAGTTTCTGATCTAGTTTTTCAATAAACGTATTAAAGGAGGCCTGTTTTTCTGGAAGGCTGATCTCGGTTAGAGATGCCCGCGCTTGTAGAACAGGTATCGGATCTACGTCATAGCCGATGATGTTGGCTCCAAGTCTGATGGCTTCATGCAGAGTTGTTGCCCCTCCCATCATCGGGTCGAGAATAGTAAGGCCTTCAAGACCGCCGGGGGTATAATAATTACGCAAGTCAGGTTCCATTGCGAGTTGCTTGAGGATGTAGCGAAATGTGGCACCGGAACGTCTGGCCCACCATTTGTGAAGATAGGTATTGGGACGGAACAGATGCTTGTTATACGACTCGATCTGGGCAATCCTGTCGGCATCTTCTTCGGGAAAGTATGAATCAATAGACACCTCAGCCAGCAGTGCGATTGATTCGCGTTCCACTTGGGGGAATTTGATCTTTAACTGAGTGCTCATAAGACTTCCGACCGCCCTAAAGAATTATGTTTCATATATCAGCTTTCTGCCGGTCTTGCATTTTAATTATTGCGGATCCAGGCAAGAGCAAACTATTGTAATTCTGTTTGTAATATAAAGGAGTTGGCTTGATTGTGTGGATGATTGATGTCACAAAAATAATGAAAAGCGGGTAAAGAGGAAACTGCACGCTTCCTTTCAAACCGGATTCAATGATCCAGACCGACCACCCAACCTCTCGCTTTGTATTTGTTATTTTTTATTGACTTCTAAACGCGGACTTTGATGATTTCATAGGATTATCAGGATCTCAGAGACATGGCCAGGGAAACGGAATTTAAACGATTTCCTTATTAAGGAGGATGTTATCATATCTTCAGGAAAAAGAAGATGTCAGGTAGGGGATCATTGAGAACTTGCGAGTACCGAATGGATTTGCTATGTTTCAGAATATGATCCACATTCAGTCTGAACGTTGTTGTCAAATTGGTTTTTTTACCGGCGCAGGAATGTCGGAGAAAAGCGGCGCGCTGACCTGCCTGGACAGCGGTTTTCAAACAGGTAACACATGCTGAGCAGATGCCTGGCAGACAATAACGTTAGGATAAGAAATGACTAAAGGAGGTAAGTAGGATGACGAAATTTCATCCGATCGTAAAAATTAAAAAGAGCATTGACCTGATTCTGCAGTATGACAAATCACTTTTTATCGAAAAGCTGAGATTGGGGGAGATGTCTTCAGACTCCACAAGATGTGATTTGGAACAACTCTTTGGCATGACGGAACATATCAGGGAGTTGCCCATCGATGGCCTTGTTGAGCAGGACAGAGCATCTCTGGATGTAGAACTGGATCAGATCAATGCTCTTTTTCGTGAGATCCGGGATTATGACGCAGCCGCCATTGCTGACATGGAGGGAAAGCTGAAAGAAAAAATCCGGGAGCGGGTTGACCATCTCTATGATGTCACGTTGCCCTGGATCAAGATGATGAAATTCATTTATGAAACAACCTAACCATCCGCAATGGATCTCAAGATCACCAACCACGGGAATCACTTTCTCCACAGTGTGAAGTGTGGGGTTCGCGCTTCCAGGGTGTTGTTGATTTCGGACTGAAAGAATGTAAAAATCGGTTTCAGCTTTTCTGTGAACAGGGAATACAGACCCGCCCGTCGTTTACCCCTGCCATCTTCGATGCCATGGTCATCTCACCACACATGGCGCAGGGTTCGGATCGTTCAAGCGGGGCGTAGAGGGGTTCATCGAAGGGAATTTCAGTGGTGGTAAAGATTTCATCGAAATAACGCCCAAGGAGATCCTCCACCTTCAACCGCTTCATATGCCGCCGGTCACCTTCCGATGCCATCCCTTTGGCTATCGCTGCATCCAGCCGGTCAAACGTGCTTTTTTCCTTCCCATGATATTCGTAACGAACTTTCCTGACGAATCTGTAGGACTTCCGCCCAGAGCGACTCAGCACCGTATAGGCATTCTTCCCGAAATCCCTGATGATCAGATTGCCCTTGCCCGTGCTTGTGCCGAGCAGAACCTGAAGGGCATCGACAGCACAAGAATCATTATCACAGATGGCAACAATTTCTTCGTCCGTGGCGCGTTCGAGATTCATCAGTTTCATGGCCTCTTTCACGACCAGGTAACCATAGACCAAACCGGGACAGATGTGGCCGTGAAACGCCACGCACCTTGCCAGATCCTCTGGAATGTCGAGCATAGTATCTTTAGTTAGCATAAAACTCTTTTACAAAATACAAACCAACTCTCGCCTATGATCACAATGGAACCGGAGTCTCCATTATGAAGCCTCGGGGAGCTATCCATTCAAACAAAGAGGTTTCTCTTTATCCTCAGCCCACACCAATCATGACGTTGGAGGCTTTTATGATGGCGTAAACTTCTTTACCAGGAGCCAACCCCAGGCTATCTGCTGAATCTTTGGTAATGATGGAGACTATCTCGGCGCCACCCGGCAGCTCAATTACTATCTCAGTATTCACGGCACCAGGTTTTACTGCTTTGATTCTGCCTTTCAATATGTTGCGAGCACTGATCTTCATGGTATACCTCCCGTCTTAGTTTGATTTTTTTATTTGAGTCGAATTGCCCAGTTTCTCCCGATACGATAGGGTGATATTGATTTGCGTTGTCCATAACATAATTGTCGAGGAAATAATATCAATGATTACCTGCAAAATTTTACAATCACTTCTTGATTAGCGGTGAAAATTTCGAGTAGTGAGGGATGGTTATATAAGTGGCAAACTCTTTCAATATGATCTAAAATCATGCCATGAAACTAGTTTAAAATTTGGATGGGTTGGGGAGGTAGTTCAAGTCAAAAAAGCAGCTTGAAGTTCGATGAGATTTTTTGTTTAATCCGGATAAAAAATCGTTGTGACTTTTATGGGGAGATTAAGGACGTGACGTCATCCATTGAAACTATTTCTATTATTGGAGCAGGGGCATTAGGAGCAGCTTACGCAAGCATCTTTTACAATATGGATAAGAATTGCGTGTCCTTTGTTGCTGCTGGTGGTCGTCTTGAACGACTGCGACAAGAGGGTGTGATTGTGAATGGCAAGAAATACTTCATACCTGTTCTTCCATCGGAAGATTTGTCGCCGCCTGCGGATCTCATGATCGTTGCCGTGAAACATCATCATTTGGATGAGGCTCTTCGTGAAATGAAAAACAGAGTCGGAAAGGAAACAATCATTATCTCTGTTATGAATGGTATAGAGAGTGAAGAGCAAATTGGCGCTGTCTATGGAATGGAAAAGGTTCTTTATGCTGTATCTGTAGGTATTGATGCAGTCAGGGAAGGTAATCAAGTCACTTATACAAAGCAGGGAAAAATATTTTTTGGGGAAACAAAAAATCTGACTCTTACGGAACGGGTTAAGCGAGTTCAGGCGCTATTTGACAGGGCAGGGATAATCTATGAAACACATCCTGATATGATTCGTATGCTCTGGTGGAAGTTCATGGTGAATGTAGGTATAAATCAGGCTTCTGCTGTGCTTCGGGCACCCTACTCTGTTTTTCAAACATCACAGGAAGCACGGGATCTCATGGAATCGGCCATGCAGGAGGTTATCATGATTGCAAAAAAGGCTGAGGTTAACCTGTCTGAGGAGGACACGAAAGGATTTTACCAATTTCTGTCAGTCCTTGGCCCTCAGGGGAAGACATCTATGCTTCAAGATGTGGAGGCCGGCAGAAAAACTGAGGTGGAAATGTTTGCCGGAAAAATAATTGAGTTGGGCAAACATTATGGTGCCCCCACACCGGTAAATCAGATGTTCTTTGATTCCATCAAGAAAATAGAAATGACCTAAGGCGTTCTGACCTGATCTTTACCTAAAAAAGTGGCCCCCCCCTGTCCGGGAGTTCGATGCAGGTCAGAAGGCTGTCAGGTCGTCTGTTGCGCCCGGCAGAAATCACGGAAGTTATTTACGGAAATAAAAAATTCCCGCATCATGATGACCCAGTAGTACCGGCCCTTGGGCGTCAGAAAAAAATCAGGAGGTTCATAACGCAGGCCGCCGACCAGCAGGAAGGCCAGAAGATCAAACCAGAGATAGCGGTAAAGCCGGCCGTTGTACTTTTTTTGAAGGGCTTGTGTGTCCAGCTTCATGCCGAAGAGTTTCATCAGAAAATCATAGCGGATCTGATCCCGGACGTTGAAATCCCGCGAAGCCATCAGGGGCATTTCCCCGCAGCCGACCTGGGCGATATACTGCCGGATATTGAAGGTATTGGCATAGCAGGTGCCATTCAGGAATCCGATCGACCCACTGCCCAGCCCGGCATATTCGTCATAATCCACAATATACTCATCGATACTGGCCGACTTCCTGGAAAAACACCAGGCCGAGGAAAACCGGTAGGCGGGCACCAGCCGTTTGATGATCTGGTGATAGAATTGTTCTTCCTTGTGGTAATCCACCTGTCCCAGGGTCCGGCTGACCACCTGCCGCGTGGAATCGGAAACCATGAGGGGATAGTAGGTGATCTGATCCACACCAATATCCATCAGAATGTCCAGATCGCGATTCAGGCTGTCCGGGCGCTGTGAGGGGAAATTGAAAATCATGTCGGCGTTGAGGGTGTCAAACCGGCCCAGGACCTCTTTCAGCCGATCCCGAATCTCTTCGCCGCTGCCGTACTTTTCGTAGCGGTCCATGTCCTTCAGGAGTTTGTTGTCGAAGCTCTGCACCCCCACGGAGAAGCGGTTCACCCCCGCCCGTTTCAGGGCTGTCAGATTCGCTTCGGTCAGGTGGTTCGGGTTGGTTTCCACGGATATTTCGACAATCTGAAAACAGTCCCGGGCCAGCGCAAGAGTTTCCTCCAGTTCATCGATCAGAACGGTCGGCGTACCGCCACCCACATAGATGCCCCGGAAATCAAAGCCCCTTTCTTTATAAAGAAGAATTTCCTTACGGAGAGTCCGGAAGTAATCCCGGCAGAGCGGCTCGTCGAAAACGATGCGGTTAAAGGAACAGTAGGGGCAGAGCTTCTCACAGAAGGGGACGTGAATGTATAGCAGGCGGGGTTTTTGAATATTCGCCGTCGGAATATGCGGCGGCGCACCCTCTTCGAATCGCATCGCTTTGGCAAATTCGTGCCGGGCGATGCGGGTGATGATTTGATTGATCACGAAAATCCCCATGGATTGAGATTTTCGGTATAGCTAACAGACATCCGGCAAATTATCAAGGGCTTTGAAAAAGCCCAAGTCTTGAATTCCGGCAGCGATCGTGGTATAGAACGGCACAAATCCATCAAACAAGGGATCGTTTTCATGACCAAAAGAAAAGTCCTGGCGCTCTGGCGCGACGAAAAAATGAATGAGGAGGAGGCACGTATTCTGAGGACACCCTGTGCGGAAATCCCCGCACCTTTTGACCCGGCGGGTCGGCGGGATATCCAGATTCTGTTCGAGGCCTTCATGGAAAGAGACGACGCGCTGGGGCTGGCCGCCCCGCAGATCGGCATCAGCAAACGGGTGATTGCCTTCCGGAACAGGAATCTTGATGAGAAGGGTCGTCTGACAAGCGAGCAGGACTGTGATGTCCTGATCAACCCGCGGATCACGCAGACACGGGGTGAGCCGGTGAAAGGCACGGAAGGCTGCCTGTCCTGTCCGGACATCCAGGTCGAAATCAGCCGGTTTCCGGAAATCAAGGTCCGGGCCTTTGACCTGCAGGGCCGGAAAATCAACAAACGTTACACCAATTTTCTGGCCCGCATTGTTCAGCACGAAATGGATCATCTGGACGGCAAACTGATCGTGGACTATGAAGGTACCGTCTATGTGCCGAATAAGAACCAGGGCTTTTTCGACCGGCTCTTTGAGGGAAAATGATGCTTAAATAGCTTTGCGCCAGGCCAGCCGTTGTTCCAGCCAGCGGGACAGACTGGTGAAGGCAAAGCAGATGATGAAGTAAATCAAGGCGATGAACAAGAAGATTTCCGTCGGGTAGATCATCGTCCGGTTGTTGACCTGGGTGGCTACATGGGTCAGTTCGGAAACTCCGACAATGAACGCCAGTGAGGTATCCTTGATCATGGAGACGAACTGGTTGACGAAGGACGGGATCATGTTGCGGAGCGCCTGGGGTAGGACGACAAAGACCATGACATGCCAGGGACGCAGGCCCGTTGACAGGGCTGCTTCTGTCTGACCACGGGGGATGCCCTCAATGCCGGCCTGGACAATCTGAGACATATAGGCCGACGTGAAGAGGGAGAGGGCCGTAATGATCGTCCAGCTTTCCGGCACAATCTTTCCCATCACAAAAGGCAGCAGGAAGTACATCCAGAAGATGACCATCAGCAACGGGATGCCGCGCACGGCATTCACGACAGCCAGCGTCGGATAGCGAATGTAACGGCTGTTCGCCACGCACAGCAGACCCAGAATTAATCCGCCGAAAAAAGAAAAGATCAGCGAAATCACTGCCAGGTAGAGGGTGAGGAGCACCCCGCCGATGGGACCGCTGGGGTAGCGCCCGATCATGAAGTGGGTGATGTTGGTCCAGACAACGCTGAAATCGAGACCAGTTTCCATGGCTATCGCACCCCCATGGGATTCAGGATATATTTGCTGTAAAGCGTCACCAGCCAGGTAATAATCAGGGAAAGCCCCAGGTAGACCAGTGTCGCCGCCGTAAAGGCCTCGAATCCCTTAAAGGTATAACTCTCAACCTGTCTGGCCTGATAAGTCAGCTCGGCCACCCCGATGGTCATCGCCAGCGATGAATTCTTGATCAGATTGAGAAACTGGTTGATCAGCGGGGGGATGGTCAACCGGACGGCCTGGGGCAGAATAATATAATACATGGATCTTAAATAGGAAAATCCGGAACTGCGTGCCGCTTCCATCTGCTCCTTGGGAATCGACCGCACCCCGGAACGGATATCTTCGGCAATGAACGCAGAGGTATAAATCGTCAGGGCGATGACGGCCGCGGCGAATTCAAAGTTCATGGTGTTCAGCCAGTCATTCACCACCATGGGCAGGATCTTGTAGGAACCGAAATACCAGAAAAAAATCTGCACCAGCAGGGGTGTATTCCGGAAAAATTCCAAATAGGCGTGTGAAAACCACAGAATGGGTTTTACATTGCTCATCCGCATGACGGCGATGAGCAGGCCAAGAATAAAAGAAAGGGCAACCGACACCACGGACAGTTGCAGCGTGACCTTCACCCCCGATAGAATCCATTCGAAATACTGTCCCGAGGTGATGATTGCCCAGTCGAAATGATAACTAAACACGGAAAATTACTTCTCCCAGGACTCTTTTTTCCCGTCGATCTTGAAATTCCCGCGGTTTATCGGGAATGCCTTTCCCTTGGGACCGAACCATTTGTTGAAGATATTCTTGGCGTCGCCCTTCTTTTCCATTTCCAGGAGGGTCGTGTTCACGAAATTGACGAGATTCGTATCGCCCTTGCGCATGCCCAGTCCATAGGGTTCATTGGAAATCTGAATATTAGGGATCTCATATTTTGTCTTATCCGGGGCCGTGTACAGGATATTGGCCAGGATCGACTCATCCGTCGTAATGGCGAAGACCTTGCCCTGCTGGAGTGCCAGGAAGGCCGGTGCATAATCGTCAAAGGACTGAATGGTTGCCGTAGGAAGGGCTTTTTTCGCATTCTGTTCGGAGGTGGACCCTTTGGCCGTTCCGATTTTCTTTCCTTCCAGATCAGCCAGCTTCTTGACGGTTCCCTTCTTGGTGATGAACTTCTGGCCGGTGAAGAAGTACGTATAGCTGAAATCAATCTGTTTGGCCCGATCGGCGTTTTTGGTCATGGTGCACGCAGCCAGATCAACATTACCGGCAATGAGTTGAGGAATACGCGTTGCTGAGGTGACCGATTTTAATTCCACCTTCACGCCCATTTTCTTTGCGATGGCCCTGCAGAAATCCACGTCATAGCCTACGATTTCACGCGTTGCTTCATCAATATACCCGAATCCCGGGGTAGAGTCCTTGACGCCGCAGACCAGAACACCCTTTGCCTTGATATCAGCCAGTGTATCGCCGGCCTGGGCAACCCCACCTAAACCTGCCACAAACATCATGGCCAAAAACAAAATCCCAATTCTCTTCATCATTCTTTCCTCCTTTTTTAAATGTTAATGCATCGGTGACAAAATTTCTTTCAGGAAGAGCTGCGCCCGCTCATGTTTGGGATTCCTGAAGAACTCCTCAGGTGACGCCTCTTCCAGAATAACGCCAAAGTCGATGAATGCCACGCGGTCGGCCACTTCCCGGGCAAATCCCATCTCATGGGTGACCACGATAAGGGTCATGCCGGTATGGGCCAGGCCCTGCATAACCTGGAGCACCTCCCCGATCATTTCCGGATCAAGCGCGGATGTCGGTTCATCAAAGAGCATGATCTTCGGTTTCATGGCCAGACCGCGGGCGATGGCGACCCGCTGCTGCTGACCGCCGGAGAGCTGGGCGGGAAAGGCATCCCGCTTTTCGGAGAGGCCGACCCGCTCCAGAAGGGCCGTGGCCTGTTCCTCCGCTTCTCTTTTCGGAATTTTTCTGATTTTGATCGGTGCCAGGGTGATGTTCTTGAGCACGCTCAGATGGGGATAGAGATTAAACTGTTGAAAAACAAACCCGATTTCCGCCCGAAGCCGGTTGATGTCAGTCTTGGGATCAGAAATGTCTTTCCCGTCCACAACCAGCTTTCCTTTTTGAATAGGTTCCAGCTTGTTAACGGCACGGATGAGGGTCGATTTTCCGGAACCTGAGGGGCCGCAGACGACCACCACTTCCCCCTGCTTGACCTGCAGGTTCACATCATTCAATACGTGCAGATCTTTAAACCACTTATGGACACCATGGAACTGGATCATGATTTGCTCCTAATGACCATCCTGTCTGTGATGAGCGATGATACAGGCCTGCCGGGCTCGAAATTGGACGGCTTCGTCGTGCATCATCCTTTGTCATGGCGTCGTACGCTAAAGTACGCATCATCCCTCAGGATTTTTGCGCCTTGCCTCTGGTGCTTTTTACGAAGCCATCCCCAAATTAACCTATTTATGACTTTTTACGAGATCATCAAATTTAGAGGAAAGCGTATATAGCACATTTCGGACATAATCAATCCATTAATGCAGATCAGGCCGAATCGCTCGAAAAAGCTAAAGGATTTAATCGTCGATGTCAATGTGTTTTTACATCTTGAAATCTCAATGTAGTTGTAGTACTCACTAAAAGCCCCTTTGAATGTTGCATTTACAAGCCTTCTTAAAAAGGGTATGGCTCATGCGGGGCTTAGAATTTCAGGGAGATGTCTTATGCTGAAAATGGAGTGCCCCGACTGCTTGAAAAGCTTCATCTGGACGGACAACATGCCCTTTAAAGGAAAGTGTCCGACCATCGACTGTGAATGGAACTATGACATTCATCGGGAATTGAAGAAGAGCGTTACGAAAAGGGAAAATGAATCCAAACAGATTATTCGCTGCCCCCACTGTCATCAGCCCATCAGTTCAACACTGACGATCTGCGAAAGTTGCGGAGAAGTCATTGTCGGATCAAAATTTTTCCAGAAAAAATATATTCTACTCGCTGTGGCGGCTGTGCTCATTATTTTGTCTCTTGTCTATAAATTCTGGTAACAACGGTTTCCTCTGACGGCCCGGATCGATGTTTTCAGGAGAAGATCATGAAAAAAACGCCTCTTTATGACCGTCATGTAGCTCTCGGTGCGAAATTAATCGATTTCGGAGGCTGGGCCATGCCCGTGCAATATACGGGCGTTGTCGAAGAACACCATGCCACCCGGACCAAAGCCGGTCTGTTCGATATCTGTCATATGGGTGAAATTGATGTCAGAGGTCCTCAGGCCTTTGATCTTTTGCAACGGGTGATGAGCCGCAATCTGGAAAAACAGACCATCGGCCAGATAAAACTCAGTGTCCTGACCAACGAGCAAGGGGGCATTATCGATGATCTGACCGTTTATAAGCTGGCCGATGATCATTATATGGTCGTGACGAATGCCGCCAGCAAGGATAAAGATCTCAGGTGGCTTCAAAGCAGGAAACAGGAGGGAAACTTTTCTGATGTAGAGATTACGGATAGGACCGACCAACTGGGTAAGCTTGATCTGCAGGGACCCCGGGCGCAGGCCATCCTTCAAACCCTCACGGAAAATGATCTGACCCCTTTGAAGTATTATCATGCGATGCACATGGCCGTGGCCGGTGTTCAATCTCTTGTCTCCCGGAGTGGTTATACCGGGGAGGACGGTTTTGAGATTTATGCCGACAACGAGCGGATCGGGACCCTCTGGGACAGACTCCTGAATGCCGGATCCGATGCGGGCTTGAAACCCATCGGCTTGGGTGCGCGCGACACCCTGCGACTCGAAGCGGGAATGATGCTTTACGGCCACGAGATGTGTGAAACGGTTTCACCCTGTGAAGTGGTTTATGGCTGGCTCATTGATCTGGAAAAGGATTTCATCGGCCGCGAGGCTTTGATTCAGCAGAAAAAACAGGGAGTCACCCGGAAGCTTGTTGGATTTGAGATGGTGGAAAGGGGCATTGCCAGAGCGGGCTATAAAGTCTTCACGGATGGCCGGGAGATCGGTGAAGTCACGTCCGGCACGTTTGTTCCGACCCTGAACAAGGCGGTGGGGCTGGCATTTGTTCCCGCTATTTATACGGACCCGGAGACGGAGATTGATATCCGGATTCGTGACCGTGATGTTAAAGCAAAGGTAGTGAAGCTTCCCTTTTATAAAAGGGAAGATAAGCATATATTTTATAATGTTTTTATCTGAAGGGAGCAGGACATGTCCAAAACAAATCCAACAGACCGGAAATATTCGAAAGAACATGAGTGGGTTCGGGATAACGGTGATGACACGGTCACCTTAGGCATTACAGATTACGCCCAGGAAATGCTGACGGACATCGTTTTTGTAGAATTACCGGCAATCGGGAAAAAAGTCAAACAGATGGAACCCGTTGCCGTGGTTGAATCGGTCAAATCCGTGTCCGATGTCTTTGCCCCCGTCAGCGGTGAGGTGATCGAGGTGAATCTGATCCTGGAGAACCGGCCGGAACTGATTAATCAGGATGCATTCGGGGAAGGGTGGATTGCAAAAATGAAGATGAATAAGCCTGAAGAGTTGAAGGGCCTGATGGATGCCGCCGGTTACGAGGCGATGATCAGGGAAGAAAAACATTAAAAATTTGTATTCATTCATAAGGAATGTCTGATGGATTACGTACCCCACACCCCGGAAGACCTCAAACAAATCATGAAGACCATCGGTATCTCTTCGATGGATGACCTCTTTGACGATATTCCTGAAAAATTCAAGTTGAAACGCTTCCTGGCCCTGCCGCAATCCCTTCCCGAACAGGAAATTTCCAGACTGATGAAAAATAAAGCCTCCCGGAATGTTATTTCCTCTGTTATCTTGAGGGGTGCCGGGGCCTACAATCACTATATACCCGCCGTGGTGGGACATGTTGTTTCGCGTTCCGAGTTTTATACGGCCTACACGCCATACCAGGCCGAAATCAGTCAGGGTATCCTCCAGGCCATCTATGAATACCAGACGATGATCGCAAAGCTGACAGGTCTGCAGGTGGCCAACGCGTCCATGTACGACGGAGCTTCCGCCATGGCGGAGGCCGCTGTGCTGGCTGCCAAGACCCTGAACCGCACAAAGATCATCATCATCCGTTCCGTTCATCCGGAATATCGGCGGGTGGTGAAAACCTATGCCTGGTCAAACGGCTATGAAGTGGTTGAAATTCCCTATGGACCGAGCGGCCAACTGGATCAACGGGCCCTTACCGAAGCGTTGGATAAACATACGGCGGCTGTCCTGGTGCAGACGCCCAATTTTTTCGGGGTTGTTGAAGATATTGCGGCCATGGCACCCGTTGTCCATGGGCAGGGAGCGCTCCTTGTTTCTGGTTTTACGGAGGCCACATCGCTGGGGATTCTGAAACCTGCCGGTGAAATGGGAGCTGATTTTGTTGTGGGAGAAGGACAGGCTTTTGGCAATTCCCTGAATTATGGCGGTCCTTATTTGGGTATCTTTGCCGGTACCGATAAGTTTCTAAGAAAAATTCCCGGCCGGCTCGCGGGGGCAACGGTCGATAAAGAGGGAAAGCGCGGTTTTGTCCTGACCCTGCAAACGAGAGAGCAGCATATTCGACGGGAAAGGGCAACATCCAATATCTGTTCCAATGAGGCTCTCTGTGCCCTTGCCGCCGCCGTCTATCTCGTCAGCTTGGGTAAGAATCTCAAGAAGCTCGCGGCATTAAATGTCCATAAAACTCAATACCTCAAAGCGCAACTCTTGCAAATCCCGGGATGGGAACCGGTTTTTTCCGGCCCTGTCTACAATGAATTTGCCATCCGCTGTCCCGACCCCCGGGCCGTCAACCGGAAACTGCAGGGTGAAGGAATCATCGGCGGTTATGAACTTGCGAAAGATTATCCAGAATTGAATGACGGTCTCCTTTTCTGTGCCACAGAATTACTGGATAAAGAAGATATGGACCGCGCTGTTTCCATTGTGCGGTAGTATTTAGCAGTAGGTCATCCTTTTTCATAATAGGATGGTTTGACATTCCCATAACTCTTTTTGTGTATTTTAAAACTGTCCATAGTCGGTTTAAAGCCGCTACGACCATAGATCATCCGGGAGATTTATTTTTATGGTAAAAACAATTTCATACAGGGACGTGGTTTGCCGATATTTTGACGAACCGGGCGCGAAGAATACGAAAGCGGTGCTGGAAGCCGCCGCCAGACGGGCCGAAGAACTAGGTATTGGCAAGGTGCTTGTGGCTACCTGCAGCGGAAAGACTGCCTTTACAGCATTGAAGGTCTTCGGAACAAAGGTTAAAATCATTGCCGTCACACATGTTACCGGTTTTGTGAAACCGGATTATCAGGAATTGAGTGATCGGACGCGCGGGGAGCTGGAGGCAAAGGGGGTAACCGTCCTGACCGGCCAGCATGCTTTCGGCGGGGTAGGCCGTGCTGTCCGGAGAAAGCTGGCCACCTATCAGGTGGATGAAATTATGGCTTTCACCCTGCGCATCTTCGGACAGGGGACTAAGGTTGCGATTGAACTCGCTTTGATGGCAACCGATGCCGGTCTGGTCCGAACGGATGAAGATATTATATCCATGGGGGGTACGGCAGAGGGCGTTGATGCCGCTCTGGTTCTCAGATCGGCCAATAGTTCCAGCTTTTTTGATCTGAAAGTGAAGGAAATTATCTGTAAACCAGCGATGTTTTAATGCTTCATCATCGAGGAGGGAAGTATGAAAAAATGGATCTGGATCATCCTTGGCATCGCCCTGATGTGACCCGTCCCGGGTCTGGCTGAAAACTATACCCTTAAAGGCCAGATGGGATCCGTCATCCGGTATGAACTTCAGGAGCAGATCACGGCCGGCGAGGGGATAAAAAAACTCGTCCTCAACTTTGTCGTTCCCCAGACCTATCAGTCTCCCACGTACCGGCAGGAGATAAAGGATTTTGATCTAAGATTTTCACCGGAACCCCAGGAGCGGAAGAGCAATACGGATGCACGGGGCAACCAGATCATTGTTGCCATCTGGACGAAGCCGCCGGCCATCATCGATGTGCGTCTTTCCTGTAACGCGCTGAATGAAACAAGGTTTGAAAAAATGCAGACCCGTGCACCCTTCCCGCTGGAGAAGGTCGATCCGGTCATGAAGGATTATCTGAGCCCGACGGAGCAGGTGCAATCCAATGATCCCAGGATCAGGGAACTGGCGGCCAAATTGACCCAGGGGGTGAAAATGGAGTTTGACGCGGTCCAGCAGGTCATTTCCTGGGTGGTGGATCATGTACACTACGTCACGCCCCCGCAGTAGTATGATGCTGTTTACTCGCTGGAATCAGGCAAAGGAAACTGCCAGAATTTTTCTCATTCGAGTGCCGCACTGTTGCGTGCAGCAAGAATTCCCGTCCGGATCGTCAACGGCGTCACTCTAAACCAGCCCTTTGATATTGCCGTACAGAAAGGTGTCCTGACCTTCAAGATGGGTCAGGGCAGTCACTCCTGGATTGAGGTCTGGTTTCCTGATCTGGGCTGGGTCCCCTTCGATCCGCAGAATACGATCCTTTTCGTGTCGAACCGATTCGTCCGTGTTGAAGTCGGCGTTGACAACAATGAAACAAAAAATGACGGCTTGCTTCGCTGGGCACAGGTCCAGAACACCAAAACAAAACCAACCCTGCAGGAAGTCATTAATGCGAGTTTTCAGAATGATCAGGTCAAAGTCCAGGGAGTCCAGCAGTCCTACGGTCCGAAAAATCTGTTGCTGACACCGGAATGCTGGCAGAATTTAAGCAGATTGAAATCAAGCCGCCACCACCGCCTGTGATTACGGAGGAGAAAAAGAAAGAACTTATTTATGATGTATCCTTTGTCTTTGGAAACCTTGAATTTCCCGGAGATATTGATTTTGCCTTTCCCCGCTCCACCAAGGCTTCCGGAAGGGATCAGTTTGAAATGAGCCGTAATTTTCTGGTGGAAACCGCTGAATATGTGACCACCAAGATGACCCAGTATGCCCAGGTCGTTGTCTTGAGAAAACCGGTCAAGTTTAACAAGGTGAGATTGGCCCTGCATAACTTTGGAGGAGATGGCCAGCTCTGATTAGAACTTCTAGAAGACAGCAATGGGAAGCCCGGAAACCCATCAGCACCAGTGAGCTGGTCAATCTGGACCAGTTGTCCACCCGTCCGGGATACCGCTGGGCCGACTTTGATCTCAGCCGGGATAAACTCACCCTCATGCCAGGTCGTTACTGGATTGCTCTTGGGTTCGCAGGGAGTCCCATTGTGAACTGGTTTTATACCTACGGCAAGCCCGTCGGGCCGGTAGACGGGACGCGATACAAAGGCGTTTTCCAGGAGGACTGGAGTGGTGCTCTAAATTATGAATTCAACTACCGGCTGGTCGGCATAACAGCCCGGGAAAGTTAGACCGTGGCAACAGATCGGGGTTGAAGGATTAGCTGATTTTTCCGATGGACAGGGCCTGAAAGCATTCACAGTACTCTCCCCTGCCGGTGGTAATCCCTCGATACCGGTTCAGGCATCGGGAAGCTTCATCATAGGCGACGTCCCTGATTTGTGATTGATGCTGTCTGATTGCCTCTAGCTTGAGGGGCATGAATTCCGTAATATTTTCAACATAGGAAATTTCCTGCAGCGTTGTCCAGACCTCATAGCACAGGATCGTATCCACAGACCAAGGGCTGCCTTCACATTCCTGAAACCAGGGACCTCCGGCACGCCGCAATGCTTCAGTCGCCAATGCATAGGTCGTCCGATGATCCCTGTGTTTGTCCTGTTGGTGAGGAATATAGATGATTTCCGGCTTTTTCTCGCGAATCAGGTTAATCAACCTCACGAGATTGTTCTGGTTGTATTGGAGATAACCATCGGCGTTTCTGAGAAAAATTAATTCGTTGATACCGAGTATCTTTGCGGCCTGCCTGGCTTCCCGCTCTCTGATTTCGGTCAGGTCTTCTTTTGTATGACGGAGACTGCCCGCGTCGCCGGAAGTCATATAGGTCACCGTGAGAGGATGACCATTTCTGAGATGTCTGATCATACTGCCACCACAACCGATCAAATCATCATCCGGATGAGGTGCGACCACTAAAATATTCATATTGTGAACTTCTGGGTCAGATTATTTAATGTCCATAAAAGAAAAACTCAATTGCTGCCACTTAGCCATACAGCGGCGGCAGAATGACTTTTGTCTGGACCTCGCCTCACAGGCTCCAAGATCAATAAAATAACCGAACTTCTCACACCACCGATTATCCTTGGAGCGGTTCTGCGCATTAAGGTGTATATCCGATGTCCATGGATCGGTGTTTTCTGGATGCATGAAAAGAAGTTCCGTCAAAAAAAGAAAACCCCGTCCCAAGGCCATCCGAGAGACGGGGTTTTAAAATGTTGCCGGGATGGCCATCTGGGACGGCACCAGCTTATTTCTTGGTTCTAGCTGCTTTCTTAACTGCTGCCTTCGCAGCTGCGGGTTTTTTCACAGCAGGCTTCTTTTTCGGAGCTGCTTTCTTAACTGCTGCCTTCGTAGCCGCGGGTTTTTTCACAGCAGGCTTCTTTTTCGGAGCTGTCTTTTTCTTCAATTTCTTCGGAGCTGCTTTTACGGCTTTTGTGGATGTTTTTGCTGACAACAATTTTTTCTTCGCCTTGCCTTTTGCCTTTGCCATGTGTGATGCCTCCTTTATTGAATTTTATGTTTATTAAATAACCTGGTGAACTCATCTCTTAGATGATGATTAAGTTTACATGAGAAAAAAAGTTTTAGCAAGCGATTATCTGTTATTTTGTCAGCGATGAAATATTTTTTTGCGGAGTGATGAAATTTATCAGGTAAGTTTGAGTTTGTGGTAGATAGCCAGATAGCCGGCCTGCTCACGTGTGAAATTGAAAATCTCTTCCACGCATCGTTTCGCCTGCTGCCCAATGTTGTCCAACTGTCCGAGATGGTTTAATACATAGATGACGCTTTCGTAACATTCCCGCCTGTTGTTAAATGTAAAGCCTGTTTGCTTTGTCAGGACGGAACTATTTCCGGCAATGGCTCTGCCAATCACGATTTTGCCGAAACTGAAAGCTTCGAGAATCGTATTGGATTCAGACTCGGCATCGGAAGTATTGAGGACGACATCAACGCTGGTTAGGAGAGATGCGATATTCTCACGGGGAACCTCACCGATATAGGCGATCCATTTTTTTCCCCGGATCAGATTTTCAAGACGGGTAAACTCGTCTGGTTCAATCACCGGCCCGGCTATGATCAAAAGAATCTGAGGGAAGATTTTTTTCACTCTTTCCAGAACATGGATCGCGTAGGAGAAATTTTTGATACGCCGGATAGCACCCAGGAGAAGAAAAACGATCGTTTCCGGGTCAATCTGTAAAACCTTCCGGTAGTCAAGCTCTGAGGGTACAGGTACGAGAACTGACTGGTGGATGACGGCAATCTTTCCATTCCACCGACACTGTTTTAAAAGTATGGCTCTTGCCTGTTCATTAAAGACAGTAATGACATCCGAGTGGTCCAGGACTTTTCCAATCACCTCCTTCTTCTCCGGTGTTTTGATATCAATATTCACATCTGTGCCGGTCATGGTGGTGATCATGGGAATTCTGAAAGTCTTTTTGATCTTCAGACCGCAGGGACCGGACTTCCATGCATGAAAATTATGGATGATATCCGGTTCAAAAGAGGCCGAATCTTTGATCAATGTTTTTTCTTTAATGCAGGAGAGGTCCAGAATTTTGCAGGTGATCCCTGCTTGCGTCAGTTGTTCCGCGATCCGGTGGACGGTGACCGCATTGCCCGTCAATTTGGGAAAGAAGGTGGGTGTCAGCAGGAGAGACTTCATCCCGGCCTTTCGGGAACCAGATGAAAAAATTCCTGGATCACCGTGGTGATCTCGGCAGGTTTTTCCATGGGAATAAGGTGGCCGACATCTTTGATCAGTCGGTAAGATGCATGGGGAAACAGGGAAACGGCTTTATTCATGTCGATGAAGTGACGATTCTCGCTGTGTTCGCCTTCAAGCACGAGCACGGGGCAGGAAACTTGGGGCAGGAGAGGCCATGGGTCATACTCAACGCCGCCCATAAACAAAGCGGCCTCCCGCTTGGGAGAGCAGGATAGTTCGAGACCGCCGTTCTGTTTATCTTTCATGCCATACTGAACGTAAAGGGAAAGCATTTCTGCGTCCCACTGTTTAAATAAAGATCTTGATTGAAGGTAAGTCAGGGCTTCCGAGGCATCCTCCCAGTGATTTTTACGCTTGATGGATTTAGCCGCCAGGGGGTGGTCCTGAACCCTGATCCGGGTCCGGTAGAAATCTTGCGGCAGGAAAATTGGTTCAATGAGGATGATTCCGGCCGGCTTCAGTCCATATAAGGCCGTGGCAATCGTCAGGACCGTTGCTCCCATGGAGTGTCCCACCAGCATCGGGTTCCCTATCTGCAATGCATTGCAGAAATCGCTGAAATCCTTCGCCAGGGTCATCCAGTTTAACCCTCCGTTCTCAGGATCAGAGTCACGATGATCGCAAAAGTAAGGGGCAATCACGGTGCAGGCCGTGGACAAAGATCTGGCAATGGGATGCCACAACCAGGGTAAAAAGCCTGTTGCATGAAGCATCATCAGAACAGGCCCTTTTCCGTCATACAAAAGATAAGTCAGTTCGGCATCACCGATATTCTGCGTTAATACTTTGGGCTGTTCATGGTCAGGTTTGTTTAAGGTCATCGGATCATTTTTCGGAGGATTTGGGGGTTCCTTTGTGCAAGGTGACAAAGAAGCTTGTGCCTCCACGCTTGATCAGGATCAGCAGAGTTTCTTCCTGGCCACTTTTGGATATTTCCATCCGATAATCTTTCAGAGAAGAAATTTTGACCTTATTGATCTGGAGGATGATATCCTGCGTTTTCAGTCCCGCGTCATCAGCGGGGCTTTCCTCCCTAACCTGGGTAATGACGACACCGCCGGTTTCCGATAAGCCAAAATAGTTTGATATTTCCGGGGTAATCTCCTGAACGGTCATGCCCAGTTGATCACTGGGTTTTACGATGTGCGCCAGTTCTTTCTGGTCTTTTCTTTCTCCAATTTTTATCGGGAGGGTCATTTCCTTTCCATTGCGGATCACTTTAAGATCCACCGTTTTACCCAGGGGTAGCGAAGCCACAATTCTCAGCAGTTCATGAGTATCCCGGATTTTTTTACCATCGATTTCAATGAAGATGTCCCCTGTTTTGATCCCCGCCTTCTCGGCAGGTTCTCCTTTAAGGACGTCGCCCACCAGCGCTCCTCTCCTGTCATTCAATTTGAGATTTGCTGAGATTTCCGGGGTTACTTCCTGCACGATAACCCCCAGCCAGCCCCGCGTAACCTTCCCTTTCGTTTTAAGCTGTTCAAACACTTCTCTGGCGGTATTGATGGGGATGGCAAAACCGATCCCGTGTCCCTGTGCGACAATGGCCGTGTTGATACCGATGACTTCCCCGGACAAATTAAAAAGGGGCCCGCCACTGTTGCCGGGATTGATGGAGGCGTCGGTCTGGATGAAATTGTCATAGGGTCCGGAACCGATCACCCGTCCCTTGGCACTAACAATCCCGGCCGTCACGGTTTGTTCGAGACCAAAGGGATTCCCGATGGCGAATACCCACTCGCCGACCCTCATTTTGTCTGAATCTCCGTATATCACAACAGGAAGGTCATTCTTGAGCGGATTGATTTTGATGAGGGCTATATCGGTGTTTGCATCCTGGCCTTTGATGACGGCATCATATTCCCTGCCATTGGCGAGTTTGACCCTGATTTTGTCCGCTTTTTCAACCACGTGATTGTTCGTAAAGATGTAGCCGTCACCGGAAATGATGAAACCTGATCCCAGACTCTTCTGCTTGAAATCCTTTTTTGGAATATCTTTGAAAAAGCGTCTGAAAAAATCTTCACCACCGGAGAAGGGTTCCTGGGGCACCTCGTCGCCCTGCGGAAAGCCTCTGCGTCCTTTAATAGTCGTGGTGGTATTGATATTCACCACGGCGGGGCTCAGTTTTTCCGCCAAGTCGGCAAAAGAGGATGGGGTTGCCACGGAAATCACTTGGTTGGACGCGGCAAAAGCCGTCTCCAGCATCATGTATTTCGTCGTCAGATGATCAGTGCCGGCCGGTAACCCTGTCAGGATGAACAGCGCAACCAGCCAGAAGATTTTTTCCCACGGATAAGCCTTGCGCATCGCTAACCCCTTGCCTTTATCCACCAGCGGTTTGGGTAAATACCGTATTGGCGTAAAGATACTCAACCTTTTCCTTGTGCCGCAACTCCTGCTGAGCCATGCGGAGCAACATGTCCTTAATGTCGCCGTCCGGATGCATATTGGCAAGATCCTGATAGAACTTATAGGCGTTGAGTTCTTTATTGGCGGCAATCAGATAAACCTCTTTGGTACTGACATCCGCCTTGATTTCCGGTTTGTCCATCTGCTCGGCGATCTTATAATCGACAGGAACGGTCAGGGGTAAAGCATTTTCCCGGAAGCTGCCGTCGCGGTATTTCAGCAGATAGGCCTTGTGTTGTTTTTCTTCTTCCGCCAGAAACTTGAGGGTATCCTTCGCGATCTTGTCTGCCACGATGCCAGAAAGCTCCATGTAGGACGCATAGGCTTCTTCTTCATTCTTGATGGCCATTTCAATTAAAGATTCAAGGGTCTTATTTTTCATACAGCGCCTCCATGTAAATCAATAAACCCATCTCCGATGGGCTGTCAGATGCCTCAGGTGCCACCATAGCCGATGGACACTTTATCTCCTTCAACAATCACTGGCACCTGCCGCGCACCGCCCGACAGTTTCAGCATTTCCTGAAGTTTTGCGGGGTCTGATTTTACGTCCACATATATTGCCTTATCTTTATAGGCCAACCTGGCTTCGTCCGTATAGGGTCAACCCGCCTTCCCGTAGATGATCACCTGTTCCGCCATCATGACACCTCCATCTTAATAATCTGTCAGGTGGGAAAGACCTCTCTCTCCAACCAGAATGATCCTTGTATGTGCAAGCCGGAGTGAGATGACCTTTGCCGTTGCCTGCATGACCTTATAGCCCAGTTCACAATCCCTATCCATAAGATTTCTCAATTTTGCGGCATCAAAGGCAATCAGTTTTGTATGATCGATGCATAGGGCACCCAGGGTATAGAGATAGGGATCGACGACGGAAGACCAGCCCATGGATTCCCCTTTGGTGATAATATCCACGGTGATCTGCATGGGTGGCTGGTGCGGTCCCATGTTGTTATCCATGACCATAACCATCTTGCCTTCCTTACAGATAAAGAAACTTCTGGCCGGATCTCCCTTTTTATACAGTTGCGTCCCGGCCGGATAGGATTCCTCAGAAGCGATGGAGGCCATTTTCTTTAATTGGGCATCCGTGAAGCCTTTAAAAAAAATATAATTCTTTAGTACGTTTGCTGAGACCATATTCCGTTCCCTCCTTTTTTTTGCATGTCCTTTTGGATGATGGGAGACCTTTTTACGATTTGCTGTCGTCGGAAATATAACAGGCTTTGCAAGGGATTGCCATAAAAAATAGATTTCAAAGAGCATAAAATTATTGCCCAAACAGAAAAAATCGCTTAGTATCTACTTTCAAGGAAATGAGCGGATGAAAACAAGATCTTATTTAATCTTACTGATGCTGTGGCTTTTTCTGTTATCAGGATGTTTCAGTTCTCATGAAACCATCCGGGATATTCGGGAACTGAAACAGGATCATGCCTTCTATCTCGGCCGGATGACCCCGGATGCCCTGATGCTCGACCCGGCGGAACAGAAGCGCATAGATCAGAATTACAACACTATTTATTTTTCTCCCTGGCATCGGGAGAAGCCTGCCTACAGCCTGGCCGATATCGCTGAGGAATTTGAAAAATATAGTCAGAACAGGGGCTATGGGGAAAATGGCCGAAAACATACCAGAAAATGGATGAAAAAACTGACCGGCAACGCCCGCCTCAACCATTATCCCAGCGAAAGCATTCCGGCAATCACAATCCGCCATTCCAATCTGAGGGCTCTTCCGACCTACAGGCCTCACTTTAACAGTTTCAAAAGGGGAGGATCGGGATATCCCTTTGACAACCTTCAGGTGTCTGCTGTAACGGTCAATACCCCGATCATGATATCTCATGTCACCCGGGACAGGACGTGGGTTATGGCCGAGACGGCTTACTATTTTGGGTGGATGCCGGCGAAGGATGTGGCCTTTGTAGATACCGATTTTATGAAAAGCTGGGAGAGCCATCCATATGCAGTGGTGATTAAGGATAAAACGCCCCTTTATGACGGACAGGGCCTTTTTCTCTTTAAGGCGCCTCTGGGCGCCTTATTTCCGAAGGTGAGAGATGAGGAAAGGAGCATGGAAATCCTGACTGCTGTAGCCAACGAGAGCCGGAGGGCGGTTTTAAAGAAGGTTGCGGTTTCGAAAGAAACGGTAGTATCGAAACCTCTTAAAATGACAACCATGAATATGGCCAGTGTCGCCAATGAATTGATTAATGAACCTTATGGATGGGGAGGCCTCCATGGTAACCGTGATTGTTCGGCCATGATCAGGGATTTGTTTGCGCCCTTTGGCCTTTGGCTGCCCAGAAATTCAGCACAGCAGGCACAAAATGTAGGGACCTTCATCGATCTGAGTGCCCTGACTCCGGAAGAAAAGGGCAAGGCGATTATGACGCAGGGGATTCCCTACCTGACGCTGCTGTGGCGTCGGGGTCACATCATGCTGTACATCGGTACCTATCAGGGTGAGCCTCTGGTTTTTCACAACATGTGGGGCATCAGCACGAGGAATCTCTTCGGCAGAAAAGGCAAGGTTATTGTAGGTCACGCGGCGATCACAACCCTTCATCCGGGCCGTGAACTGTTCAATTATGATGTGGCCTCTGCCGATCTCACGAGGAACATTATCGGCATGACCCTGCTGGTTAAACCCGCCAGCTTAGCTGATGCGCCCGGGTTATGATTTATCCGGCTGTCTTTTATGCACCTTCACATGCGGGCGCCTTAGTTTATTTGAATGGTGATAACATTGACGGCATGCTAAAAAGGGTTCATGCAAGCGGCGGCAAAACGCTCATGCCCCAAATGGGCATTGGCGCCTATGGTTTCATCGCGCATTTCGAAGATAGCGAAGGAAACCGGGTCGCCCTGCACTCAAATGAATAGCCGGTGGAAGCATCCCGGCGTTATAAGAAAATGATGAGAAATAAGCCCTATTTTTTAAAGACGCTACGCACAATGTCTTCTACCCGTCGGACGTTGGGAATGCCGTAGAACCCGGCCTTTCTGATGCGGGTCAGATCTTTTGCGGCATCCGTCGCTGAAGCTGCAAAGATGAGATCCCCCGCACCGTTTCGTCGCTCGACCCGTTTGATCGCACCGATATCTTCGGCCGCATAGGAATCGACATACATCCTTTTCCCTGTTGTGATCATCAAACAACGCTGGTCTGTAACCGCGTAAACAGTCCGGGTTGCTCGCCGGTATGCCCAGTAGGGAAGGGCCAGCAGGGTGAGACCGATCAAGACGAAGGGAAGCCCGAAAAAAGGGAACAGGCTGAAGTAGTTCGAAGGATCAAAGGAGGGCAGCTTGAAACCCGAGGCCGTCGCTATCCAGAAGAGAGCAAAAGCGGTCCAGGGAATGGCAAAAATAAAAATGGGTAATGTTTGCAAAGCGATGCGCCGGGGATCGGGCTGACCGGACCAGAGGAGACTCTCTCCTGTCCGGACTACGGATTGGGCGATACGCTGCACTTCAACATTCATTTCGTAATCCATCGTCTGTTTTATCCTTACTATGAGCCCGCAAACAGCGTCTTCAACGGGTCATCGATCGCCTGGTACTGCCGTGACCGAATGCGGCCCTCCTGATCAATCAGGATCATCGTGGGAACACCGACAATACTGTAAGCTTCGGCAACACGACCTGTTTCATCCAGCAGCACCTTGTAGGGGAGCTGAAATTTCTCTTTGAAGCGAGACACCTTGTCCTGAGATTCCTGAATGTCGATATTGGCGATCACCAGCCCCCGGCTTGTATAAATCTCGTGAATTTTTTTATAGTGGGGAATTTCCGAACGGCAGGTCGGGCACCAGGTGGTGCTGAAAATGAGTAGAACCGGTTTTCCCTGCTGCTCACTCAATAGAAATTTCTGGTTGTTCAAATCTTTCAACATAAAGTCCCGTGCCTTGCCTTCGACGGTTTTTAAAGATACCGGCGATTGCGATGTTTCAGAACAGGACAGAATAATCCAAAAAATCAAAAAGATAACGCCCAGACACCGGAAATCGAAGATTTTCTCTTTTTTCACAATACCCCTCTTCATCCCCATAAGACCCCGGATTGAATGAGAAAATATTCTCCCGCCCCGATCAGGATCCAGCCAAAAAGATGAGTGATTCTGACCATCCACGGGCCCGATCTGGGCAGATTGGCCAGCAGACCGGCAAATGTCCCAAGAATGATAAGAAATGTCCCCAAACCGAAGGCAAAAACAAACAAAAGGGTCGCGGCAAAAAACAAATTCTGCTGGGTCGCCACGTAACCCAGAAGGACTGCCAGAACCGGTGCTGTGCAGGGACCCATCACCAGACCCGATGCCATACCGATGAGAAAACTGCTGATGATCCCCTTCGTTTTTTCTCTGGGTTGCATCCTTGCGATAGACTGCGGCGTTCGCCAGGGCAGGACATACGCATCGAGCATGGCCAGACCCATGAGGATACAGATATTGGCCATGATGATATAGGTCCAGGGGTTTGTCTGGATCTGGCCGAATAACTTGCCCGATAAAGCAGCTATCGCTCCCAGAGCGGTATAGGTGATGGACATGCCGAGGACATAGATAATGGAAAGTACGAATCCCTTCCGTTTTGATCCGCTGCTGTGGGCGCCGATAAAGGCGATGGTGATGGGCGCAACGGGGTAGACACAAGGCGTAAAGCTGACAAGGACGCCACCAAGATAGACGGCAACATAAGCCAGAGGCGATGAGCCCTGGAGATAGGTGGAGAGTTCTTGAATAAAATAATCGATCATCGCAATCCGTCGCTATCGGTCCCTGTCTTTACCTTTGGAGGGTGTTTGTGAAATTTTTTCAACCACTTCTGCCCCAGAAAATAACCAAGGGCGAGAATGACGAGGCTGACCGCCGTAATAATGAAAAAGGCCTGATCCTGCTGGTTACGGACACAGTCACCCTGAATGGACAATAGCAATGTTCCCAGCAGTCGGCCAATGGTGGAGATGATCAGAAAGGTCCTCGTTTTCAAATGACTTAAACCAAGGACATAGCAGAGGGCATCTTTAGGAAAGCCGGGAATCAGGAACAAAAGAAAAGCCACGAAAGGGCCTTGATGGCTCATGAGATGGTCGTATTTCTTAATCACTTTCCGGCTGACGAATTTTTCCACAAAGGGAAGGCCGAATATCTTGGAGAGGCCGAAAGCCAGCCAGGAACCGATGGTCAACCCAATGGTGGAATAGAGTGTGCCCAGGATAATGCCGTAAACGTAGCCGCCGATAAAACCGGTGACCTCCCCGGGGATAGGTGCGATAAGCACTTGGAGAATCTGAAGGCCGATAAAAACAACAACAGAAAGGGGACCGAAGGAATCGAGGAAACGAATTATCTTTGTACGATCGGAAAAGAAGCTGTAGAGGTCATAATGCCAGAAAAGGAAAACACCGGCAACCATGACCAGAAGAAAAACAATCAACTTCAGAATGACTTTTCTGTTCATCAACCCGCATCTTTTCGTTTTTTATTGATATGGATAGCATCGTGACTATCACAAAAAGAGGATTTAATGAAGCAGATAAACGGCGGGCAAAAAAATGGGGCACGATATGGTACTTCGTGCCCCTGTGCGAAATGACTTGATGTCTGGTTATTTTTTGTCTGCCGGTGCCGGTGCTGCTTCTTTTTCTTTCATTTCTTTCTTTTCGGCTTTCTTGGCTTTCTTCACCGCTTTCTTCGCCGCTTTCTTTTTCTTTACGTCTTTCTTTACGTCTTTCTTCTCTTCCACCTTAGCAGGGGCGGCGGCGGCATCCTTGGCGGGAGCTACCGGGGCTGCCGTCTGTGCAAAAACGGATGTCGTGAAAAGGAAAACCAAACCGATGACTAACAATGCTAAACGTTTCATTTTGAACTACCTCCTAAAAGTTTTTTGATTTTGTCATTCATATCTGCAATCCGCGTACCATAATGTTATTTATAGGGTAATCATCAATTAAACATATGATATCATTAAATAATATAAAATTTTTGCTCCTCGGGCAGTGTCTGTTTCATCCGAAAGATCAGGATAAATGGGGTATTCCTCCCCATCCGGTGGGGATTTTTTCATCTTTATGGTTCTTCGCCTTCCATGCGGGTGCCAGGGTTTTGCGCAAAAAAATGGTGCCGAAGCCGGGATTTGAACCCGGACAGGCATACACCCACTAGACCCTGAACCTAGCGCGTCTACCAATTCCGCCACTTCGGCAACCTGCGCGCTATCTATAACGATCAGTTTAACCTTGTCAAGCAAAATTGAACTTGAAATTAAATCTGATAATGCTATGTTAGCGCGCCTAGGGGGCAAACTAAACGTCTAGAAAGAATGATGAAGGTATTTAAAAGTCTTGACAATATTCCTGAGGAATTCAGGGATGCGATTGTAACCATCGGCAATTTTGATGGAGTCCATCTCGGGCATCAGCTCATATTTAAAAAGATCGCTGCTGAGGCTTTCCGGAAGAAATGTAAGGCCGTTGTTATTACCTTTGAACCGCACCCGAAGATGATCCTTCACCCGGACATTCAACCCTTTTATCTGATTACCTCCATCGAAGAGAAAATTGAGCGGATTGCGGAAACGGGTGTCGACGGTCTCATGCTGATCCCCTTCTCCCTGGTATTCTCAAAGATGACAGCAAAGGAATTCATCTGTTCCGTCCTGTGGGACAAGCTTCGTATCAAAAAGATTTTTATCGGACATGATTACACCTTTGGAAAGGGTAAGGAGGGGAATGAAACCTATCTGGCCGCCTTTGGAGAAAAATTGGGTTTCCAGGTTGAGGTTATCAGTGCCTTCAAGGTGGGTGACACCGTGATCAGCAGTACCCTGACCCGGAACATGATCCTGGAGGGAAGCGTCAAAAAAGCTGCCGCATTTCTCGGTAGACCTTACAGCTTCAGCGGCACGGTCATCAAAGGGCACCATCGTGGACGGGGTCTCGGCTTTCCCACCGCAAATATCAAACCGGACAAGGTCCTGGTTCCTGGCCGCGGGATTTACGCCGTCAGGGTGCACCGGGAGGGCAAAACATACCAGGGGGTTCTGAATATCGGATTCAATCCGACCTTTTCCGACGAAGCCCTGTCTGTAGAGGCTTATATTCTCGATTTCGATGGCGATCTTTATGGGAAACGTCTGGAAATCCTCTTTGTCGACCGGATCAGGGATGAAATCAAGTTTGACGGACCGGCAAAGCTGATTGAGCAGATTAAGCGGGATGTTGAGAAGGCCAGGGTCGTCCTGAATGTCAAGGACTGAGATTTTTTCATCCTGTCCGCGAGGGTATGAAGTCAAGATGTCATGAAGATCAATGACCTGCACCACTGGGATGTCACCTACCATGAAGCCGTTGCCATTCAGCAGACCCTTCGCGAGAAATTGATCATCCCTACCGAAGAAACCACAGATTCTTACCCGATCATCGCGGGAGCAGATATTTCCTATGCAAAAAACGGCGATCTTTTTTTTGCTGTCGTGGTGCTGCTGACTTATCCGGGGTTGGAAATTATAGAAGAGAAGCAGGCCATTGCAAAGGCCCCCTTTCCCTATATTCCCGGTTTGCTGACCTTCAGGGAGGGGCCTGCCCTGCTGGAGGCGTTTGCCGGCCTTGAGCAAAAACCTGATCTGGTCATTTTCGACGGTCAGGGCATTGCTCATCCGCGGGGAATTGGCTTGGCCTCACATCTGGGGTTGTTTCTCGATATTCCCACCATCGGCTGTGGAAAAAAGAGGCTGGTCGGCCATCATCAGGACGTGGGAGAAAGCAGAGGCGATCAAGTTCCTCTCCTCTTCGACGAGCGGAGGGTCGGAATGGTCCTCCGCACCAAAGACCGGGTAAATCCTGTCTTTATTTCGCCGGGACACAGGATCGGCCTGCAAAGGGCTGTAGAGGTTGTTCTGGCCTGCTGCCGGGGCTATAGACTGCCTGAACCAGTCCGTAAAGCGCACATCGCCGTGAATCAGTTGCGTCTATCCGGAAGAGGCAGCTTTTAAACCAGGACAGAGCTTCTATCTCCCCAGGAACACCTCTCCGGTATCTGTGAAAACTTTGGCAGGCAGTTGAAAGACGTTCTTAAAAATGTCGAAGACCCCTCTTCCCATGGCTTTGAACGGGATTGCTGTCACGACAGGATCATCGACATTACCCTTCACTTCAAAATAGGCGGTCATCACCCCCCTGTTCTTATCGGTCAGGATCCATCCGACGACAGGGATCAGACTGACCACCTTATCCATGGACTGGAACAACTGAACTCCGACATTCGTCTGGAAGATTTCTCCTTTAACCATATCCAGGTTGCCGATCGCCGAAATGTTCATGGCATTGCTTTTCACAAAAAGGTCTTTGCTGGATACGGTCCCGTCTTTGAAAGACAATGTTGCTGTTATTTTGTCATAGGGCATGCCGCCGCGGGACATGTCCGGAAGCTGAAATTTCAACAGTTGCGAAACATTGAGAATGGAAAGAATTTTCGAGAGCGTAGCAAATTGTTTCAGTGTTCCCTGTTGCAACTGGATCTGGGCATTGCCCAGGGCGGTTCTTTTCAGATCTGCCGCGTTGTCTCCTTTTGCGGTCAGGTCACCCTGCGCCGACAGCGATCCGGTGATCATTTTCCCTTTGGTGTCAAAAAGTTGGAAGCATTGTTCGAGAGATAAATTATCCATCTTGAAATTGAACTGATAATGGGGCGCCTCGATATCGGCAAAATCCATACGGCTTTTTCCGCTCACTTTTCCCCCCAACGCTTTGCATTCAAGCGCTTCGAGGTAAAGGATATTTGCCTCCAGCATCAGGGTGGTATTCAGTTTCCGGTAGGTGAACTTGTCTATTTTACCGGAGTCAATATTCAAGTCAGCCTTCAGGCTGACCTTGGTCGGTGATTGCTTCGTTTTCTGGGTCGATTCCAGTTGCGTGAGAAGTAGCATATCGTGCAGATCCAGATAGGGAGAGGTCACGGTGATGTCGATTTTCGGGTTGTTGATATCGGCAACGAGCCCTTTGACATTCAAGATGGAATCGTTGAAGTGAAAAATCATGGATGTGATTTGCAGATCGCTGCCTTTGAAAGTGACATTCCCGCTGACATTCTTCAACTGGACGGGCCGTTTCGGGTGGCGCAGACCGATGTCTGTAACATCCAGAGAGGGGGATGAAAAGGCCAGAGAAAAAGCCGGTTTTTTCAGATTTGTCACGGCACCGCGTGCTGTAATCATCGAACTGCCAAGCTGAACATTCAGTTGGGATGTTTCGAACCTGTCACCCTTCAACTGGATATTTCCGGATACCTGGGTGACGGGTTTAACCGCATCTGACGGTTTGAATGAGGCCCCCGTAAAAAACACATCGCCGTTCCAGCGGAGATCTGCCAGATCTTTGGGTCCGCTCTCGGCGGTGACGGATACCTGAATTTTCCCCTGAGGTTTGAATTTACTGATCTTTGGCAGCATGGGAGCAATGTCCCCCATTTGAAAAGCGTTTGTACGAACGGCCAGGGAAAGCCGGCGTTTGCCTGCATAACGGTATTTCGCGGAAGCAGCCAGTGACAGGGGAGTGAGATCATAGCGAACCTCGGATAGGGTGGTCTCTTCCTTGTTCATATTGATTTTAAAGGATAGATGATTGGTCTTTCCGGCAGGCTTATGAATGATATCGGGATGATCATAGGTTGCTAGCGTCAGATCCCAGAGGCCGTTCAGATTGTAGTTGTTTGTATAGCCGTTTCCGGAAAGATGAAGGGTTGCCTTTCCGGCATAATCAAGTTTGTTTGCAAACTCACTGCTGAAAAGCCAGGCCACTTCTTTGGCCGTTGGGGTCATGTTCATCGTGAAAGGGTAGCTCGTTGGCGTTTCAACACAATAATCGGCCAGTTTTCCTTCCAGACTGAACGGGGCGTCACCAAATTTCCCCGTCATGCTGTGCAGGATGAAATCCTTCCCCTTGAGCTCCAGAGTACCGGAAATTCCATTAAAACTTGGAACTTTCGGTGCGTATTGCAAAAGCCCCTCTTCCGCTCGACCCCGGATATAGAGAACATTGTAATTTTCACCCTTTTCCATGTGGGCGATCTGACTGATGCGCCCGTGCAGCCGTCCCTCGTCCAGCCGGTAGTTGCCCACCTTGATTTTCTGTTCAATAAAATCAGCAACGTCCTTGGGAATAACACCATAGGGAACATAATGACTGTAAGACTCCCAGCGGATCGGTGTGGTTACCGCCTTGGCATCGATGAGCAGATCATCCGTGTGGAGGTCTTTGAGGAGACAGCTTCCTCTGATATTCAAACCGTCAACGTTGACGTCCAGGTTTTCCACGGAAAGGTCACGCCTGTTGAACTTCATGTCGTAATGAGCTTGGACGGTTTTGGGGTTCAGGGGGGCGTGGAAAATCGGGGCATAGTCGAAATGCAGGTTATGCATGGTCATGGATCCCTTGGAGGTAAATTCGAGAAAATTCCCCTGGTAGCGGTTATCGATGTCCAGTTGTCCGGTGATTTTTTTGAAAGGCACATAACGGCTGTAATAGGGCCAGTACCAGCCGACGTTCAGGAGCTTTGCACGAAGGGAGGTATCGATGCGGCTGTTCAGGATAGGTTCTGTGTTCTTCGCTAGATCGAGTGTTCCGTTCAGGGCAACTTGTCCCATTTTTCCTTCATCGACAACGGTTGCACTGAATTTGAAAGCAGCGGTTTTTCCCCGCTCCGGATGATCCAGACGGAGGTCCAGCTTTTCCAGGGATGTTGTCAAACCTTCGGGGGTGATCCATCGGTCCGCGAAAGAAACCTGCCCGTTTTTGATGGTGATCCGTCTGACCTTAAAAGGAATCTCCTCCCTTTTCTCCTCAAAGAGATCACTGATGTTGAAAATACCGGACCGCTCTCGGATCAGAGCGATCCGCGGGTTTTCCAGCGCCAGTTCCCGCAGGACGACATTTTTCATCAACAGCGGCAGGATGGCGACCTTGAAGGTGAGCCGGTCTGCCGTAATGAAATTGGACATCCCATCCTTTTCCCGGATGACAACCTGGGTAAATATAAAGGTGGGACGCAGGCGGAATGAAAAAGATCCTTCCTGATAGAGGACCTCCCGGTTGAGGGCGATCTTCACTGCTTTGAGCAACTCTTCACGGTGGGTATCGAGATCAATCATTCTGTTGACGAGCACACCGGTCATGACAGCTAAAACCAGCATGGTGACCAAACCGGACAAAAGAATGATAATCTTTTTCTTTTTCGTCATCTTGCTTGACTGATCATACCTTTTTGTAGAGCGACATGATCTCGGTTCGGGTCAGCACGGCATCTACACGATCCACGTGAGCCAGGATATTTTCCCGGCCGCCTTCTTCACGGTCGATGAGGGCAATCACGCGGTCGATCATCAGTCCCGCTTCCCTGACCCGTTCGATGGCCGTGATGGTGGAACCGCCGGTGGTAATGACATCGTCGATGATAACAACCTTTTCGCCCGGCTTGACATTCCCCTCGATGGCTGATTTTGTCCCATGTCCCTTTACGTCTTTCCGGACAATGAATGATCGGATGGGTTTCCCCTTCTGATAGGAGATAACGGCCAGGGCATTGGCGATCGGATCGGCGCCGAGGGTCAGACCGCCGGCTGCCGTTACGTCGGTATCGGCAAGCATGTTAAATATGATCTCACCGATCAGATTCATTCCCTCCGGGTCCAGCGTGGTCGGCTTACAATTGAAATAGTAGTTGCTGGTCTTTCCGGAAGCCAGCGTAAAGGGAGGATGATCCCGGTATTTAAAGGATTTCTCGATGATCATTTCCGCCAATCTCTTTTTCGTGTCACGGATGTCCATGGATACCACTGCCTCCTTATGAAATGGGGTCATCCTCTTTCAAAACAAACTTCACCGGCACATCGACCCACATGGCTACGGGTTTGCCCATCTTGCGTCCCGGTTCAAATCTCCAGCGCTTTACCGCTTCCAGGGCCGACCGGTCCAGTGATGCATATCCGGAGGATTTTTTAATCGTCAGGCTTCCCACCCGGCCATCGGCAAATACCTCGGCGGCCAGCAGGACCACCCCTTCATAACCCTTTAGACGGGCAACGGCGGGATAGACAGGATGCGCATTTTCACGGTAACGGGGGGTTGCCATAGAGGCAGATTCATGTTGGCCGGAGCGTTCCGCACCGCCGGGAAGCGACATCCTGGCCAAAACAGGATGTTCACCTGTTCGCTGCGCATCTTTTGAATTCACCCCCGTGGGTAACCTCAGGCTGACGGTCTGGCTTTCCGATCTCACGGATACCTCCTGCGCCGCCGTTACTGAGGGCTTGTCCTGTTTTTCCCGTGGCAAGGCTGGGGTTGGAGACTGGATGGCGGATGATACCGGTGCCTGCGGTTTACCTTTTTTGATGATCCCTTCCGGTTCCGCAAGATCCATTGGTGCTGAAATCCAGGAGACATGCAACACTTTGGGCGATTCAACGAAACGGAAGAAATGCGGTGCGGCAATGGAGATGGAAAGCACCAGAACGCCGGCGATGCCGGCATGCAGAGCCACGGAGGCGCAGGCTGCCCGGAAGATATCGCTATGCCATAACGATTTATTCATGCAAAAAATGGTTTCAATTTCAAAATTATTTTTTCATCAGTCTTTCCACGACCCTGACCGCTTCGACACCGTTTCTGGCATAGGCCGCCCCGATCGAATCTGCGTAGGCCTGGGTCACCACAGCCCCCCCCAACAGGAATCGGCCGGCAAGGCCCGCCCTGGCCGCCTTTTCGATCACATTTTTCATATTCACCATCGTCGTCGTCATCAGGGCGGACAGGCCCACCACATCGGGCTTCATCTTTCTCATATTTTGAATGATGATTTCTGCAGAGACATCTTTACCCAGATCGATAATTTTATATCCGTGATTCTTTAACATCAAGGCCACGATGTTTTTACCGATATCGTGAATATCTCCCTCGACCGTTGCCAGGAGAACAAGGCCTCTTTGGCGGAGTCCGCCGGCCTTTACCCGGAGCTTCGGTTCCAGATGGTTGACACCCTTGCGCATCGCCTCGGCGCTCGCAATCAACTGGGGCAAAAAATAGGTTTTCTTATCAAACAGGTTTCCCACCTGAATGATGGCCGGAATCATGATATCATCGACCAATCGGGTAGCCGTCATTTCCAGAGAAAGGGCCTCATCGACCAGGGGAATAATATCTTCCCGGTTTCCCTCCAGGATTGCCCGGAAGACCTTCCGGGGTGGCGCTTCCTGATCCACTGCGGGGGCTGTTTGAGACTCCGATGGCTTGGCAAAATAGCGGATATAGGCCGCCGCGTCCCGGTCCTTCTGCATGAGCACATCCCCGGCCCGTCGCATGTTCATCAGCTCTTCACTGGCCGGGTTGACAATGGCCATGGTGAGTCCCAGGGCCTGCGCCATCGCCAGAAAGGTCGCATTGATCCACTTGCGCTCCGGCATACCGAATGAGACATTGGAAAGTCCCAGGATCGTCCTGCATTTAAATTTCTCGGTGCACCATTGAACCGTTTTTAAGGCCTCTGCCGCAGCCTGGGGGTTGGAAGCGACGGTCATGACCAGGCCGTCCACGACAAAATCATCCTTCGTTAGACCATAGCGCCCGGCTTCCCGGCAAATCTCCCGGATAATGATCTTGCGCTTTTCTGCCGTCTCGGGGACTTCACCTTCCGTGAGCGGCAGCAGGATGAACATGGCGCCGTATTTTGCAGCAAGAGGCAGCAGCTTCCGGAGCTTTTCCTTTTCCCCGGAGATGGAGTTGATGAGCGCCCGGCCCGGATAGTGCCGGAGGGCTGCTTCAATGGTTTCCACCTTTGGGGAATCGATGACCAGGGGCAGGGCGGTGCTGGTGGCGAGCAGACTGATCACCTGCCGGATCGTCTTGACTTCATCAATGCCGGGTACACCGACATTCACATCCAGCAGATCGGCGCCCTGGTTTTCCTGCTCTCTGGCAATCTGCCGGACAAGGGTCATCCTGCCTTCAAGCAGTTCCTGCTGCAGGGTTTTTTTACCGGTCGGATTGAGCCGTTCCCCGACAATCATCAGGGGTTTGCCTTGATCCAGAATCCGGTAATGACGGGATGAGCTGACGGCACTGATTGCGTGCAGACAGGGCACCGGGGGTTTTGCCTTTGCGGTGGCCCGTTTCAGGGCGCCGATATGCGCCGGTGTCGTTCCGCAGCATCCGCCGATCAGATTGACGCCGGCTTTGACAAAGAGTTTCCCGAAGGCCGCTAAATCCTTCGGAGACATATCGAACACCGTTTGTTTGCCGATCAGTCGTGGCATACCGGCATTGGGTTTGGCAAGCAGGGGAATCCTGGCCCAGGGTTTCATGGCGATAATCAGGGGCAGCATACTGTCCGGTCCAGTAGAGCAGTTGCAGCCCACCGCATCAGCGCCGAGACTCTGCAGGGTAATCAGGGCGGTCACCGGATCCGTCCCGTTGAGCGTACGGCCATTCTTCTCGTAGGTCATGGTGACCATTGTAAACAAATCGGTCGTCTCCCGGATGGCAATCAGGGCCGCCCGCGCCTCCTGAATGTCCATCATGGTTTCAATCACGAGCAGATCAACACCACTCTCCAGAAGTCCCCGAACCTGCTCCTTGAAGGCGTGGACAGCCCGTTCAAATTCCAGGTCGCCGAAGGGCTCGACAAAATGGCCGGTGGGACCGATATCGCCGGCGATGAAAGTTTTCCCGCCCACGGCCGCCCTTGCCAGCAAAGCCATTTGTTTGTTGATCTTCCGCACATTTTCGATGCCATACTGGCCGAGTTTGAAACGGTTGGCTCCGAAAGTGCAGGTATAGACGATGTCCGATCCGGCCTCTGCATAGGCCCGGTGAATCTCCTGGATCACTTTCGGATGATCGATGCACCAGACCTCCGGACAGACACCGGACGGCATCCCGCGTTTCTGGAGTTCCGTTCCCGTCGCTCCATCCAGGATCAGGATCTTTTTTTTCAGAAGGCTGATTATTTTTGTTTTTTTAGTCAAGGATGTTCTCCCCATGAGTTGGTTTGTTTTTCCGGGGTCATAATGTTTTCAGGCAGTCGCAGGCTTCAGCCTGCGCTGCGTTATCCATTCCATACTACAAGATTTCATCCAATACATCACTTAAATTACATCCGATAGAACCTGCTGCGTCATCCCAGAGCCTGTTCATGAGGACTGCCTTATCCCGGTAATCGCCGTCACGGATTTTTCCGGAATGAGGATGCAGTGCTCCGTGATGGTTACCCCGATTTTTTCCAGGGTCAGGAGGCGGTGCATCGTCCGCTGATTTTCCAGCAGCAGATCGCCATAGCCGGCGGAATAACGGGCGTGCAGCAGCCCTTTCCGTTCCCGTCGCAGAATCTGGTCGAAATAGCCGGCAATCCAATCCAGCGCCGCATCGGTGATCTCACTGGCCGCGGCATCCAGCACCACCCCGCGGGTAACGTTGCGGCCGGCCGCATCGGCTTGAATCGCCTGCATGATCTCCGGACCGGCCGTGGCCCCCATCAGGAGGATCTCATCGCAGTCACCAAGAAATTTAGAGAGTTGGCGGCTGTCAAAAATTACCCCATCCGGCAGGATGATGTGGGCATCCCCTTCCTTCCGGATGGGCAGACGACGGGCCGCACCCTGCAACCGGATGAGCGATAGGGCCGTGTCGATGGATCTTTCGGTCTCTGTTTTTTCCCGGGGAGACAGGCTGGTGATTCCCTTCCGGAAGCCCAGACGCCGGTAGACTTGCTCATAAGGCGGGGTGATGGAAATAGAGTCAAAATAATGGACGGTATTCATAACGCACGAACCGATTCAGGGGGTGATCTCTTCAAGATGTTTGGCCACCCGGTTTCCCATCTCGATGGTCCCAACCAGAGTGGTCCCTTCATGATAAATATCCCGGGTCCGGAAACCGTCCCGAAGAACCTGCCGCACGGCCCCTTCTACCCAGGCCGCTTCCTGCATCATGCTAAAGGAATACCTGAACATCATGGCGACGGAGAGGATCGTGGCCAGGGGATTCGCGATATTCTGCCCGGCAATGTCCGGCGCGGAGCCGTGAATGGGTTCATACAGGGCATATTGGCCGCCGAGGCTCGCCGAGGGCAGCATACCGATGGAACCGGTCAGCATGGCTGCCTCATCGCTGAGGATATCACCAAACATGTTTGTTGTAACGATGACGTCGAACTGGGCAGGATTCCCGATCAGTTGCATGGCGCAGTTGTCTACGTACATATGCCGCAGCTCAACCTCCGGGTAATCGCGGCTGACCTCCGTTACCACGTCGCGCCAGAGCTGGGTGGCCTCCAGGACATTGGCCTTGTCCACGGAAACGACCTTCTTACGACGCTTCCCGGCCGTCTCAAAGGCGACCCGGGCAATGCGGCGGATCTCCTCCTCCGTATAAATGAGCGTATTGATGCCGATCCGCTGGCCCCCTTCCACCCGGACGCCCCGGGGCTTGCCGAAATAAAGATCGCCCGTCAGTTCCCGGATGAGCATGATGTCGATGCCCTGCACCACTTCCCGTTTCAGAGGAGAGGCATCCAGGAGATCGTCAAAAACCTTTACAGGCCGCAAGTTGGCGAAGAGGCCGAGTTTCTCTCTTAATCCCAGGAGGGCCCGCTCCGGCCGGACGCTGTAGTCCAGGGACTCCCACTTTGGCCCTCCCACGGCGCCGAGCAGGATGGCATCACTGTTGCGGGCCAACTCCAGGCTCTCCTCCGGAAAGGGGGTGCCGCAGGCATCATAGGCCGCGCCGCCGATAAGGCCATCCCGAAGTTCGAAGGTCACCCCTTTGCCCGCCGCCAGGACCGGGAAGATTTTTACAGCCTCACGGACAATCTCCACACCGATCCCATCCCCGGGGAAAACACAAATTTTATAGGTTTTATTTTTCATGGATGCTTCTATCTTATCGGTAGTCTTTACCGGTAGCTTCCTTAGGTATTCGCGGGCTTCAGCCTGCGCATCCTCAGCACAAACTTCAGCGTGCAACTATAAAACCCTTTGACGTTCTTTCTCTATTTTTTTCATCAACCCCCCGGCTTCCACCAGGGTCTGCATAAACGGGGGAATGGGCTGCACCCGGAACGGTTCAAGGTCGACTCCGACAATCCGGATCCACCCCTCGTCACCGTCCACCTCGATCCGGTCACCCTCCGTCACACGCTCATAGAGATCCCTGGATTCAAAGATCGGCAGTCCCATGTTGAAGGAGCTCCGGTAGAAGATTCGGGCGAAACTCTTTGCGATGACGCAGGCGATCCCTGCTGCCTTGATGGCGATGGGGGCGTGCTCCCGGGAGGACCCGCAGCCGAAATTCTCCCCGGCCACGATGATATCTCCCGGCTTGATTTTTTTGACAAAATCCGGGTCGGTGTCTTCCATGCAGTGGGCCGCCAAAAAGGCCGGATCCATTGAATTGATATATCGCGCCGGGATGATCAGATCGGTGTTGATATGGTCCCCGAATTTCCAGATTCTTCCGGTAAATTTCATAGTGGAGGTACCCCCTTCAGTTCGTCGGGACTTGCAATCCGCCCCAGGACGGCGGAAGCTGCGGCAATGGCCGGATTGGCCAGATAGACCTCGCTGCCCGGATGGCCCATGCGCCCCACAAAGTTCCGGTTCGTCGTGGCTACGGCTCTTTCGCCTTCGGCCAGGATGCCCATATGCCCGCCCAGGCAGGGGCCGCAGGTCGGCGCGCTGATGACGGCCTTTGCATCAAGAAAAATCTCGAACAGGCCTTCCGTCATCGCCGTCCGGTAAATCTCCGGCGTCGCGGGAATGATGATCAGGCGCACATAGGGGGCTACCGTCCTGTTTCTCAGAATGTGGGCGGCGATGCGCAGATCCTCGATGCGACCGTTGGTGCAGGAGCCGATAAAGACCTGGTCGATCTTGATGGACCCGACTTGGCTGATCCCCCGGACATTCGAGGGCTGATGGGGAAAGGCTACCTGGGGCTCGATCCGACTTACATCGATCTCCAGGACGGAGGCGTAGGCGGCATCGGGATCGGAATCATAAAAAGTGAATTCCCGTTCCGCCCGGTACTGGACGTAATCCCGAGTGATCTCATCGGGGATGAAGATGCCGTTTTTGGCACCTGCCTCAACGACCATATTCGCAATGGTGAAGCGGTCGGCCATGCTCAGATCACGCACCGTTTCTCCGGTGAACTCCATCGCCCGGTAGGTGGCGCCATCCACGCCGATCTGCCCGATCACATGGAGGATCAGATCTTTCCCGCTCACCCAGGGATTGCGCTTACCGCGAAAAACGATCTTCATCGTCTCCGGGACTTTGAACCACAGCTCGCCTGTCAGCATGACCGCGGCCAGGTCGGTGCTGCCCACCCCCGTCGCGAAGGCTCCCAGGGCACCGTAAGTGCAGGTGTGGCTGTCGGCGCCGATCACAAGGTCTCCGGGGACGACAATGCCCTGCTCGGGCAGAAGGACATGGCACACCCCGATCTGTCCACCTTCGTAGTAATGGCTCAGCTTATGCTCCCGGGCAAAATCCCGGAGAATCTTGCTGTTCTGTGCGGACGGGATATCCTTGTTCGGCGTGAAGTGATCGGGAACGATCACCACCCTGTTGCGGTCAAAGACCTTGTGCCCCCCGGCTTTCTTGAATTCCGCGATGGCGATGGGGGCCGTAACATCGTGCCCCATGGCAATATCGACCTTCGCGTTGATCAGCATCCCGGGCTGAACCTCTTTGAGTCCCGCATGCTTCGCCAGAATCTTTTCCGTAATCGTCATGCCCATGCCGTTTGTCCCTCGCTTTTTCTCATATCATCCTACTCATACGCCATTACGCTTTTTAATTCAATGCAGAAGTCAAACCGCCATCTCTGGCGATCATGCCCAGAATCGCTTTTATCCCATATATTTGAGGTGTTTTTTTTCGTAGAGTATGATAGTTCGTATTATCCAATCAACCTATGCCCGATTCCTGCGTATTGAATAATGTTTTTTTCGAATGACGGCTTGGACCGGATCGAGAAGATTCATGGAAAAAGTGAGTTTTCAGTCATTTGCATTTTCAATAGGATGATGTTTCAAATAAACATATTTTATTCACTGCGTATTTTCAAGGATAATTGCGATTATGCCTGGCGGCGGCAGATAAGTTCGTGATACCCAGGGCGTGGAATATTCCGACACCAGAACTGACCTGACACCGCACTGCAGTCGACGGCTTAGCGACAGCTGAGCTTGATGTTAGAGAGGAGATTAACCGCGGAAGTCATCGCAAAGTTTCCAGCGGAGGACTGATCATGGATGCAAAGAATCCGCAATACCGGCAAATCATTGAGGAGGGCTTCAAGAGCGCGGCCTTTGTCAACGACATCGGGGTCACACTCCTTGACTTCGGACCGGGCTGGTGCGAATCCAGCATGTCGATTCTTCCCCGTCACCTTCAGCATGGCGGGGTCGTGCATGCAGGTGTCCAGGCAACGATCGCCGATCATACGGCAGGCGGTGCGGCAACCACGCTGCTGGAACAGGGTCAATATGTTGTAACCGCTGAGTTCAAGATCAATCTCCTGCGCTCCGCCGTAGGGGATGCTTTGATATGTCGGGCGCAGGTTCTGAAGCCCGGGAAGGCGCTCATCGTGGTTGAGGCGGAGGTATTCGCCCTTTCCGGAACGACCAGGACTTTAGTGAGCAAGACAACGGCAACCATGAGCATCTTGGCGACGGGGAAATAGCTTTGACACCTGATCGATCTGTTATTTCCAGTATGGGAGGGCTCAGATACACCTTAATTGTCTTGTCCAGTTTTTTCGGGAGAGGCTCAATCAAAATGGACGTCTCTTTCCGGTTCTCCCGCTTCCCTTCTTTTCGCTCGAATTCTTTTCTATTGGTTCCTCTCCCTCGGTAATATCCACATTGGTAATTCTAAAGATGCAAAGATAATCGATCCTAATATTGCTGATTTCAAAAGGAAGGATCACCTGAAAGGTTTTGCCTACAACGGCCCCGGCCTTCACTCTTAATTCTTCAGTAGCCCCTTTGATCTGAGTCGCTAGAAATGGCGTCCTGTCCCAATAACCTTGCTGTTTATCTGATTTCATACCGCGGATTTCTTTCCACTGGAAATAATCCAGCGGATGGATAAAATCCTGCAGATTAATTCCCCCCGCGATAACCGCCGGAGGCTGCGGAAGTTTTCTTTCTTCATAGCCGATTCCGGAATGGATCAACCGGTGGCTTATGCCCTTTTCATCCACGAAGCTCGCTTCATCCCAAACTATTTTGATTGGACTGTCTGTCTTATTATTGACAGTAAATTCAATATCAACAGGTGCCGGCCGCCACTCAATCCTCACCATGTTATCCTCGCTGCGGTATCTTGTAATCCCTCCTTCGACAACCGTTTCGATTCTTTGCTCTTCCAACATCTTTTGGGACCCAATGGATTTTTCAACGGAAATCATCGTTATGTCGTATCTTGCATTGGCAACTTTCTGTGTTCTCAGAGAAGATGATTTCGTTCGATGGGACGAATCACAGCCCATTAACAGGACAATGAGAAACATATAAAACAGAATGGCGACTTTTTTCTTTTTCATGTTGAGTACTCTGTTTTTTGTTCACTTGAACTCAAAGGATAAGTCAGAGCATGGATCCCCATCACAGCTTTCTTAACCATCATGTCGTTGGTGACGATGATAACCCCGACCCTTTGCACTCCACCCGTGAGGTATATTATCGAGTTTTGCTATCTGTTCGGGGGTAAGGATTTTGCGCCACTCTATCTTCATCTGCGACTTCTTTTCGAGCATCTGCTGGCGAAGGCTGTTCAGTTCCTTCTGCTTGGCAAGAAGGGTGGCCTCATCCGTCTTGGGGTCCGTAAAGAGTTTACGCATCTCCAGCCGCTTAGCGGCGAGATCGTATCTCAAGTCTCTCGTCTCGCTTTTATAGCTGCTTCTCGATTCTTTCATCTTTTCCTTCTGCTCTGGTGAGAGATTGAGATATTTAGCCAGGCTGAATTTTTCCCGTACAGGTCCGTAAGCAGCATGCTTGAAGGCCTTGATCTTGTCCAACTGCTCAGATGTCAGAACCTTGCGAACGGCCAGTCGGTGAACCGTCGCACGGTCCTGGATTTGACCCCTCAACGTCCTGATCTGCTTCTGTGTTGCCAGAATCTTCGCCTGATTGGGGTTCTTATCCCTCCAGAGCAATTTCAAGTCACCGCGTTTGCTGAATAGTTTATCCCGGAGCGGCTTGATGTCCTTAAAGAAAGTTTCACGCAGCGACGTGATCTGAGCCTTCTGCTCTCCCGTCAGGTTCAGATCCGGTATGGCCGTAATGTCCTTTCCGTAACCATGACCCATGCCGGGTCCTCTCCCGTCTCGAGAGGCGCTGGCCGGCATAACCGTAATTGCCAAGATTAAGGTAATGACAAGGATAAAGATTGCTTTTCTCATGTCTTTATCTTCCCCCTTCCAAGATTTTTACATATTATAGATAGCAAGAAGTAAACCAGAAGTTGCCGACACCATAAGTCTTTGATATTGCGTATCATATCTCGATTAACAATAATGCAAGTTGATTTGTAGGAATGATAAATGGATAGAATGTATCCACTTTCTTGTATCCAGGTGAATAATAAGTATCCAGAGCGGTGGGTTTCTATTGTCTGAGGAAAATCATTAATCCTAAATTCTATATCGGTAAAAGCCTGCCTGAGGAACCGAAACGCAAATCGTGTGGTAGAATTGGCCGCTCGGGTAGTATAAACTCAACTTTTCTGGTCTTTTTTTCACGATAGAGGGTAAGACGAACTTTATCCCCCACTTTCAGCGATCGAACCAGATTCACAAATTTCTCCGGATCATTCAGAGACTGCCCATTGAGATCGGTAATGATGTCGCCACCCAGCAGAAACTCCATTCCGGCAATTGTGATCGGTAGCCCACCCCCTTGCAGACCCGCCTTTTGGGCTGGACTTCCAGGCTCGATCGTTTCGACCAGAAAGCCGTCGACCAATGGTATGTTGATGATCTTTAAAGGCTCCTTCTTGATCAATTTACCGCTGACCCCGAGCCAGGGACGGATGATTCGTCCCCGTTCTATAAGTTCCGGGATGACCTGTTTGGCAATGTTAATGGGTATCGCAAACCCGATATTCTGGGCCTCGGCCAGAATCGATGAAGTAATACCAACGACCTCTCCACACCGATTTAGAAGCGGTCCGCCTGAATTCCCCTGATGGATGGACGCATCCGTTTGAATGAGCGGAAGCATCAGGCTCATTGGCGATTCGGGCAAGTTACGGTTAACACCTGAAACCACACCACGCGTCAGGGTTTGTTCAAGGCCGAAAGGGTTGCCAATGGCCACAACATCCTCACCAATTTTGACAACATCTGAGTCACCAAGAGTTACCTTGGGATGACCTTTAGGAGGGACTGGAATGCGGAGCACGGCAATGTCAAAGATCGGATCTGCTCCTAAAAGTTTTGCTTGCACCCGTTCGCCGTCATCTAGGGTTACGCTAATGACCGGGCGTCCAAAAACGACATGGGCGTTCGTCAAAACGAGGCCATCATCGCTGATAATGAATCCGGACCCAATGACGCCGTTAACACGATTGGCCATCTTATAGGGGTCAATGGTTACTGCCGAGATGAATACAACGGATGGTGAAACTCGCTGGAAAAGCTCCGGGATCGGTTCAGTGCATTCGGAGATTGCCAGTGCCCGCGGTGTCCATAATGTGACGATAATACCTAATATGAGAATCGATAACGCTAACCTTCTGTTCATTTTAACACCTCCCAGGTGGAGAATGTGAAGACAGTTTCACTGAAGCAGTTCATCCAGAATCCAGCACGTCGTAAAGCTCGCTGTCCGCCCGGGTCAATGCGTGGATATCATGCTGAACCACAGCGCTAATGATTTCATTGATGCCGTCAGATCTGGGCGAGCCGGGTAATCTTTCATCATCGGCAGAACCAAGAATGGCAGTCTCCTGTTATTTCACGGTATACCCGCGGCCATCGAGGCAGGCACCCATCGCCCGCTGATAGTCCGCGCGTTTCTGGTTCATTTGAGCAGCAGGAACACCAGCAGGAGGTTGCGTCGGATCGTAGCCTGTCTGACTCACAGCCCAACTGTGGCAATCGTAACGGTCTTTGGCCTGTTGTTGTTCGCTCTGGCCTTGGCGGGGATAGAGGAATAACTTGTCTGACGACATTTGACCTGTCGGCGAGGGTGCCGGGGGTGCTTGACTGACCTCGCCCTGCGGTGGCGCGACGACGACATAGCCTCCCGCACCTTGAGTGTAATAGACTTCATTGGCATAGTAGTAAGGTACACCGCCTACCCAGATCGTTGCATAGAGCGGAGGTAAAAAGGGAACGATCATACCGAATGGAGGCGCAATGATGACGAAGCGCGATCCCTCCGGACGATACCAGACACCTCCGTGAAAGTAGTATCGTGCATTACCGTAAACAACCGCCCGGTAGCCGCTTGGCAGCCTTTCAATAAACTGACCGCGTGCCGGGTAGGCATGGTTATGGCCATGACGCGAATCCATGAACTCGTGATGGCCGATACCGCGCTCTTCCGCATGCGCCACCTGCGTTAACCCAAACAATATGATCCCTGACAATAGGGTTAACATAAGCCCAATCGTAAAGTACCGACTCGTATTTCGAATACATGACATGGCAATTATCTCACCCATAATTTTCCCTTCGCATTATTATAATTGTTTTCGTACCTACTATGCTGACCTTCACACTTTGGTCATTACAGATCAAAATAGCCGGGTTAAAAATGAAAAACGATAAAAGGTTTTATAAGTGGGTTGATGTCTTTCTGGACAGCGTCACCCTCCTGGTACAGATTGAATTCATTTCTGTCAATAAAACCGTCATCGTTTTTGTCCATAATCGTAAAATGCTTCTCGGCGCCTTTTACAAATTCATCTTTTGAGATCCTGCTGTCTTTGTCCGTGTCCAGGTCATCAAAGAGTTCGTCGGAATTGGGAATGTCTGTTGCCTTAAATTCCTCGCGGTCCAGATAGCTGTCTCCATTTTTGTCCAGCTTATCGAAGGATTTTGAAACGGTATCTGTATACTCCTTCTTGTCTATTATTTTGTTGCCATCAGCGTCAATTTTATCAAAAACGTCTCCGGCAGCATTAGCGGGCATGGGTCGTGAAACCTCGCGATAGGTTGCAGAATAACATCCGACCAACACCAGGACTGTCAAGAGAAGGAAAAGCCGAAGACCAGCTCTTGATGCCCGCTTTTCCGGTACATGTTTGTCTGTCAGCACTTTACTCATGGACATCATCATTTACATTCTCCTTCGTAGCGGAACGCCACAAAAACCATCGACACAAAGAGGATGGCGACTCCCGTTACTGCTCATTTCTTTCTCTTTCATGATTATTAGATCTGTATTATGCAACTATAGAGCAAGGGGTGTGCCAATTTAATCATGTTACAGTGTAACCCATTGAATTTAAAATAGCATTTTTCATTTACGGGAGATGGGAACCATTCTCTCCCGGACAAAGTGTGGGTAAAAAGTATACGATTTAAATACCCACTTGAGAACAAAATATCCACCCAACCATGGAAAGTCAATGGGGGCAACCTTGAATTCAGGCTGCCCGCATGTCATCGTGAAAATGACACCTGATCCATCCTTCCAGTCGACTGCTTATGGAACGTGATATATTCCCGGATCAACATCCTATCGCCGCGTCACATGGATGCTATGGTAATTTTTTATCGCGATCTTGCTCAACATTCCCGGATTTGTCGGGTGGCTTATGATCGACACCCTGCTCCATCCCGGATAACTCCGATGCATTCCACCCACCGCCGAGCGCTTTGATGAGAGAAATAGCGGCATTCAACTGTTGACCGCGAATCCCCAGAGCGGTTCTTTCGTTTGTGAGCGCAATGGATTGAGTAGTAATGACGTTGAGGTAACTGACGGTTCCGGCTTTGTACTGATTGGTGGCTAGGACGACCGATTCCCGCGCCGAATTCACTGCTTCGTCTTGAACCAGCGTTTCCTCATCGAGAATACGCAGTGCGGCAAGGTTGTCTTCCACCTGCTGGAAACTCGCCAGTACGGTTTGTTTATAGGCAGCCACGGTCGCTTCATAGGAGGCAATGGCCTGTTCCGTCAGAGCTTTACGGGCACCGCCATCGAATAGCGTCTGGGCCAGTGCTGCAGGGCCTAAAGCCCAAAAGAAGCTGGGCGCGGTAAACAGATCTGCTAAACTCGTACTTAGATAACCGATGGAGGCGGATAGGGTCAACGATGGATAGTAGGCGGCCTTCGCCACCCCGATCTGAGCATTTGCAGCGGCCATCTTTCGCTCTGCGGAGGCGACGTCCGGGCGGCGTTCGAGAATATCGGAGGGAATGCCGATCGGAATTTGCGGCAGTGTTGGGACGATCGGCGCTGCCGGCATGGAAAAGTCAGCCGGAGCCTTTCCAATCAGCAACGCGATTGCGTGCTCAAGTTGCGCACGCAGGATCCCGATGTCGATTGCCTGCGCCTGGGTGGACTTAAACTGTGTCTGAGCCAGAACAACGTCGGCTTTGGCTGCCACGCCGGCCGCATACCGGTTATTGGTAAGTTCAAGCGCCTTCTGGTAAGCAATCACCGTGTCATCCAGTGTCTTCTTCTGTGCATCTAATGTGCGCAACTGGAAATAATTTTGTGCCAGTTCCGCCTGAATGGACAGTCGCAAGGCTTGTAAATCGGCGGCGCTCGCTTGAGCACTTGCCGTGCCTGACTCCACCTGGCGTCGCACACGTCCCCATAAATCAATCTCCCAACCGGCATCGAGGGAAAGCGAATATTGGTCTGTTGGATTCGTTCCGGAAACTCTGTTGCTTCCCGCCTGCCAGGAACGGCTGGCAGCCGCAGAAGCGGAAATTACGGGGAAATAATTCGCTCGCGCCCCCTGAACCAATGCCCGTGCCTGGCGGTACTGGGCTTCTGCCTGTGCAAGCGACTGGTTGGATAGGCTGACCTGCTCCTCGAGGGAGTCAAGCAGAGAATCGTTGAAAACTTTCCACCACTCTGTTTTTATCCCGTCGTCACAGGGTTGCGCTTCCTTCCAGCCCTTCATCTCCTTAAAGGCTACTGGGGCAGAGACGGGCGGGCGTTTATAGTCCGGTCCAACGGCACAGCCGAAAAACATCACCAAGCCCATCATGGCCATGCTTCGATGCAATGGTTTATTCATCTTTGGATTCCTCCCGTCTCCTCCATTACCAGAGTATGTGTCCGGCCTTTGCGACCTATCGTGGACTGACACCAAAGCCGGAAACGGTCAAGGTATAAATAGACGACCGGCGTGGTGTATAATGTAAGCATCTGGCTCACGATCAGTCCACCGACGATGGAAATACCCAGCGGTCGACGCAATTCGGCCCCGTCCCCGGCGCTGAGCATGAGCGGTATCGCACCAAGCAGTGCCGCCATGGTCGTCATCATGATCGGCCGGAAACGAATCAGGCATGCCTCGTATATGGCCTCCCTGGAGTTTTTCCCTTGTTTTCGTTCCACATCCAGGGCGAAGTCGATCATCATAATAGCGTTCTTCTTCACGATACCGATCAGCAGGATGACTCCGATCAGCGCCATGATGCTGAATTCCGTCCGGGATATGATCAGGGCCAGGATAGCCCCGACACCGGCTGATGGCAATGTGGATAGAATGGTGATCGGATGGACATAGCTTTCATACAGGATGCCGAGCACAATATAGATAGTGACCAAAGCGGCAAGGATCAGCCAGGGCTGGCTTTGCAGGGACGCCTGAAATGTCCGGGCCGTTCCCTGGAAGCTGCCCCTTATGGAGCCCGGCACACCGATGCGGTTCATCGTATCGCTGATGGCTTTCGTAGCCTCCGAGAGTGAGATGCCGGGAGGCAGGTTGAAAGAGATCGTGGAAGCTGCGAACTGCCCCTGGTGATTGACCGACAAGGGCGTATTGTTCAACCCGTAGGATGCAAAGGCCAGAAGCGGCACTTGGGCTCCCCCCGGAAACTGTGCGCTGGAAGGCACACGAATGTATAAATCACGGAGCGCCTCGGGACTCTGTCCATACTGCGGCGCCACTTCCATCACGACCCGGTACTGATTAAGCGGATTATAAATGGTGGACACCTGCCGCTGACCAAAGGAGTCATTCAGGGTGGCATCGATGAGCGCCGTTGTCACCCCCATGCGAGAAGCAGCATCACGGTCAATGGCAACAGCGGTTTGAAGTCCCCTGTCCTGCTCGTCCGTGTTGACATCCACCAGTTGAGGGAGTTGACCCAGAGCATCCCGGATTTTCTTCTCCCAGGTTCTCAGTTCGGTGAGATCTTCGGCCTGCAGGGTATACTGGTACATGGCGCCGGATGAGCGTCCGCCGACCCGGATATCCTGTACCGGCTGCAGAAATAATCGTGCGCCGGGTTCCCTGGCCAGTTTAGGGCGCAGTCGCGCCATCACCCTGTCGGCCGAATCCTTACGTTCGCTGCGCGATTTCAAGGACACGAACATGAAGCCGGAATTGATCTGGCCACCTCCCGTGAAGCCGGCGACACTTTCGACGGCCGGGTCCTGTCGGACCACACTCATGATATTGACCAGTTTCTTTTGCATGGCCTGGAAAGAAATGTTCTGGTCGGCCTGGATGATGCCCGTTAATCGCCCCGTATCCTGCTGCGGGAAAAACCCCTTCGGGATCACCACGTACAGGTAGACGTTCAGGCACACCGTCGCCAGCAAAAGGAGCATCATAAAAGGCCCGTGCCCGAGCGCCCAGCCGAGCGAGCGCTCATACCGGGAAAGCAAACCCGTAAACAAATGTTCACCGGTCCGGTAGAACCAACTACGTTTCAGATCATCTCCGGGTTTGAGAAGGCGTGCACACATCATCGGTGTCATTGTAAGAGAAACAACAAGGGATACGAGGACTGCCGCCGAGAGTGTCACGGCGAACTCGCGAAATATCCTGCCAATGACACCGCCCATGAGCAGGATGGGAATAAAAACCGCAACCAGGGAGAGGCTCATGGACAGCACCGTGAATCCGACTTCGCGCGCCCCGAGGAGCGCCGCTTGAAAAGGCTGCATCCCCTTTTCGATATGGCGCGAAATGTTTTCCAGCACCACAATGGCATCGTCCACGACGAAGCCGGTGGCAACGGTAAGCGCCATCAGGGACAGGTTGTCCAGGCTGTAGTTGGCGAGATACATCACCCCAAACGTACCGATCAAGGATACCGGCACGGCCACACAGGGAATCAGCATGGAGCGAGCGTTGCGCAGGAACAGGAATACCACGAGAATCACCAACCCCACGGAAATCATCAGGGTGCGCTCGACTTCACGCAACGAAGAGCGGATGGTGGCGGTCTGGTCTGAAGCGATGGTGATCTTGACGGCGCTCGGCACCGAGGCCCTCAACTCTGCCAAGAGGCCCTTGACACGGTCGACCGTCTCAATGACGTTGGCGCCCGGCTGCTTGCTGATAATCAGCAAAACGGAGGGTTTGCCATCATACAAGCCTGCATTCCGCAAGTCCTGCACGGAATCGACAACTTCGCCCAGATCAGAGAGTCGCACGGCTGCGCCGTTCCGGTAGGTCACGATCAGCGGGATGTAATCCCTGGCCGTTTTGGCCTGGTCGTTGGCATAGATCTGCCAGTGACGGTCACCCTCCTCAACGTCGCCTTTCGGTCTGTTGGCATTGGAGGCGGCAATCGCCAGGCGCACGGACTCGAGGCCGATTCCATAGCGGTTGAGCAGCGTGGGGTTCAGTTCCACCCTGACCGCAGGCAGCGAACTGCCGCCGACATTTACCTGGCCCACACCTTTCACTTGAGAAATCTTCTGCGCCAGGATGGTATCCGCTGCATCGTAAAGCTGGCCGCGGGTCATGGTATCCGAGGTAAGGGCCAGAATCAGGATCGGTGCATCCGCCGGATTCACCTTGCGGTAAGTCGGGTTTCTCGGCAGTCCTGATGGCAGCAGGCTGCGAGCTGCGTTGATCGCCGCCTGCACATCCCGGGCGGCGCCGTCGATATCACGGTCAAGATCGAATTGTAAGGTGATACGGGTTGAACCCAGAGAACTGACGGATGTAATCTCACTGACACCGGCAATACGGCCCAGGGAGCGTTCGAGGGGAGTCGCCACGGTTGCAGCCATGGTTTCCGGACTCGCCCCGGGGAGGGAGGCCTGTACGGATATGGTTGGGAAATCCACCTGGGGCAGCGACGCCACGGGCAGGAGGAAAAAGGCGACAATGCCGGTGAGCATCACCCCGAGCGTAAGCAGCGTGGTGGCGACAGGCCGGTAGATGAAGGAGGATGAGAGACTCATGAATAGGCCTCATCCGTTTCCTCAGGCCTGACCGAACGGTTGTAACGAGCCGTTACGCGCCTGCTGAGACGATCAAAGGCCAGGTAGATCACCGGGGTGGTAAAGAGCGTCAGGATCTGGCTGAAGATAAGCCCACCCACCATCGTGATGCCCAGGGGATGGCGAAGTTCTGAACCCACGCCGGTACCCAGCATAAGCGGCAAGGCACCGAGCAGGGCCGCCAGGGTGGTCATGATAATGGGCCGGAATCGCAGCAGGGAAGCCTGGAATATGGCTTCGCGGGGTGTCTTGCCCTCCTTGCGTTCGGCCTCCAGTGCAAAATCGATCATCATGATGGCATTCTTTTTGACGATGCCGATCAGGAGAACGATGCCGATGATGCCGATAATGCCCAGATCCGTGCGGGAAATCATGAGTGCAAGCAGTGCCCCGACACCGGCTGATGGCAGCGTGGAAATAATCGTGATCGGATGGATGTAGCTCTCGTAAAGCACACCTAAGACAATGTATACGGCGACAATGGCGGCGAGGATCAGCAGCAGGGTGTTCAAAAGCGAGGATCGAAAAGCGAGGGCAGCACCCTGAAAGCCGGTCTTGACGCTGATGGGCAGGCCGATTTCCCGCTCGGTCGCTTCAATGTCCTTGACCGCATCTCCGAGGGAGGCTCCGTTCGCCAGATTGAAAGAGATGGTTGCCGCGGGAAACTGCCCGAGATGGTTGATAACAAGCGGCGCCGGTTTTTCCAGAATCGTGGCGATAGATCCCAGGGGCACCTGCGTTCCTGTTGACGACGCGATGTAGAGATCGTTAAGTGCCGCCGGCCCTCGCTTATATTCGGGTTGTACCTCAAGGACAACACGGTACTGGTTCGATTGTGTAAAAATTGTGGACACCAGCCGCTGCCCGAAGGCGTCGTATAATATATTATCGATGGCAGCGGTCGTGATGCCCAGCCGCCCGGCAGCATCGCGGTCGATGGCGACGTATGCCTGCAATCCCTGATCCTGAAGATCGCTTGCCACATCGGCAAGATAGGGCGACCGGGAGAGCCGGTCGACGAGACGGCTGTTCCACAGGCTCAATTCATTCGGATCGGCGGTCTCCATAGTAAACTGGTACTGTGTGCGGCTCACCCTGTCCTCGATCGTGAGATCCTGCACGGGCTGCATATAGAGAGATATGCCTTTAACCTGCGCGAGCTTCGGCTGCAGGCGGCGGATGACACCCATCGCATCGGCGTCACGTTTGTCCTTCAGCTTGAGATTAATCATGATGCGTCCGCTGTTGAGCGTGACATTGGTTCCATCCACGCCGATGAAGGACGACAGACTTTCCACGGCGGGGTCCTGCAGGATGACCCTGGCCAGGGACTGCTGACGTTCCGCCATCGCCGGAAACGAGATCGACTGCGGGGCCTCGGATATGCCTTGAATCATGCCCGTGTCCTGCACGGGGAAGAAGCCTTTGGGCACGATGATGTACAGGAGCACCGTCAACACAAGCGTTGCGAGTGCTACCAGCAGCGTCGCCTTCTGGTGATCGAGTACCCAGGTGAGCATTTTACCGTAGCGGGAAATCACCCGCTCGAAGAACAGACCGCTGGCACGATAAAATCGGCCCTGTTCGGCTTCGGGGATATGGTGCAGCAGTTTCGCGCACATCATGGGCGTGAGCGTCAGGGAAACAACCCCCGAAATAAGGATGGACACGGCCAGCGTGATGGCGAATTCGCGGAACAACCGACCCACAACGTCCCCCATGAACAGGAGCGGGATCAGCACGGCCACGAGAGAGATGGTCAGGGAGATAATGGTGAAGGCGATCTGCTGCGAGCCTTTGATCGCGGCTTCCAGGGGGGAGTCGCCCTGCTCGATGTATCTCGCGATATTCTCTATGACGACGATGGCGTCATCCACGACAAATCCCGTGGAAATGGTGAGCGCCATCAGCGTCAGGTTGTTGATGCTGAAACCTGCCAGATACATCACGCCGAAAGTGCCGACGAGAGAAAGCGGTACGGCGATGCTGGGTATCACCGTGGCTGAGAAGTTGCGCAGAAACAGGAAGATCACCATGACGACGAGCGCCACCGCCAGGAGCAATTCGAACTGGACGTCTTGTACGGAAGCCCGGATGGTGGTGGTCCGGTCGGAGAGTAACGCTACCTCCACTGAACTGGGTAAAGATGCCCGCAGTTGCGGTAGGATCTTCTTGATACGGTCCACGACTTCGATGACGTTTGCGCCGGGTTGACGCTGTATATTGACGATGACCGCGGGGACCTCGCTGCTCCAGGCGGCCAGGCGTATATTTTCGGCGTCATCGCGCAGAACGGCCACGTCGGACAGGTACACCGGCGCTCCATTGCGGTAGGTGACAATGAGTCGTTCATACTCTGTTGCTAATTTGAGCTGATCGTTGGCATCAATCATCGATGCGCGGGCAGGGCCATCAAAGCTGCCCTTGGCCTGGTTGACATTGGCATTGTTGATGGCCGTGCGCACGTCTTCGAGGGTCAGATTATAGGCGCCAAGCGCTTTGGGATTGGCCTGGATGCGAATGGCCGGCCGCTGTCCGCCGCTCATGCTCACCAGACCGACACCCGGCAATTGCGAGATCTTCTGAGCGAGACGCGTATCCACCAGGTCCTGGACCTTCGGCAGCGGCAGGGTTTTGGAGGTGACGGCTAAAGTCAGGATCGGTGCGTCGGCGGGGTTGACCTTGCTGTAGATCGGCGGCATCGGCAGATCTGTGGGCAGCAGATTACCGGCGGCATTAATGGCGGCCTGCACCTCCTGCTCCGCCACATCAATGTCCAGGCTGAGACTGAATTGCAAGGTGATCACCGATGCCCCGCCTGAGCTTGTGGAGGACATCTGATTCAGTCCCGGCATCTGACCGAACTGTCGCTCCAGCGGTGCGGTAATGGATGAGGTGACTACGTCCGGACTTGCGCCCGGATAAAGCGTGACGACCTGAATCGTCGGGTAGTCCACCTGGGGAAGAGCCGAGATCGACAGCACCCGGTAAGCAATGATGCCCGACAGGAGAATGGCCATCATGAATAAGGAGGTTGCAACAGGCCGCTGGATGAAAGGACGGGAGGGGTTCATAGGGTTGTCTGTTTCAATAAGTCAGCGAGGCAATGACGGCGGTGATTGTGTGCATCATAGCTCGGTCCTTTCGTTAACGCTTGTCCTTAGGAGCACCATCCCGGGGAGTTTTTCTTCCCTGTGCCGGAGTGCCTGCGGCCTCGTTCGTGACGATCTCCACCTTTGTGCCCTCGCGCAGTTTGTCCCCGCCGACCACGACCACAAATTCTCCCGGTGCTAGACCGTTTAAGACGGCGACGTTTTCACCCTCCGTGGGACCAAGCTGCAATGGACGCACGTTTACGCTCTTGTCCTCCTTTACGACATAGGCAAAGGTGCCGATGGAGCCGCGCTGTATCGCCGTTGTGGCCATGACGGTCACGCCGGACAGGGTGTCCACTTTCATAACAACGTTGACAAATTGGTTGGCAAAAAGCTCGTTATTCTTGTTGTCAAACTTGGCTTTGATTTTCACGGTTCCCGTGGTTGTGTCGATCTGGTTGTCGACGGCCAGGAGTGTCCCCTTGGCCAACAGGGCTTTGCCATCCTGACTGTAAGCGGAAACAGGCAACGCTTCTCCCGTGCGCAGTCGTTTCATGATGGCGGGTAGATTGTCCTGCGGCACCGAAAAAACGACGGTAACCGGCTGGAGCTGCGTGATCACGGCCATCCCGTTCGCATCGGTTGGTTGAATCATGTTTCCCGGGTCCACCAGCCGCAAGCCGATACGCCCCGATACCGGTGCAATAACTCGTGAATAGGTGAGTTGCAGTTTTGCGTTGGCTGCCTGCCCCCGGTCCGTTTTTACAGCCCCTTTGTATTGCTGCACCAGCGATGCCTGGGTGGTCACCTGCTGATCGGCGATGGAATCCTGTGACAGCAGCAGCTTGTAACGTACCAGGTCGCTTTCGGCATTTTTTAAAAGCGCTTCATCGCGGGCAAGCTGCCCTTCGGCTTGCATGAGCTGGACCTCAAAGGGACGGGGATCGATCTCGGCCAGCAATGTACCTGCCTTCACAATCTGTCCCTCCTCGAAATGGACCCGTAAAAGTTGTCCGCTGACCTGGGATCGCACGGTGACCGTGTTCACGGGTATTACGGTACCGAGGCCTCTCAGGTTGACATCCATATCCGCCTTTCTGGCTGCCATGCCCATCACCGGCAGGGGACGCTGAGCATCACTCTGGGCCTTGGCGCGCGCCACGGCCTGAGTGGCCGTCTGCATCAGGAATATTTTGTAAGCTGCGGCAGCGATACAGACGACGATCACGAGCCAGATCCATCGACTTCGTATCATTTTAGAAAACAGATGCGTTCGTTTTATGCGGGATTGCAGAGTGGGTTCATTCTCTTGAGTCGGGCTCATCTTCACTCCTCACTATGGCAAATTCTTTGAACTATAAGAGTAACATTTTCATTCGCATTTAACAACTGCTTCATTGCAAAATAAAACCCGGGAGGATCCTCCCGGGTTTTATTTGTATCTTTTTCCTATTTCTTAATCAATTGCCGCGAGGGCCGTATCCCGGACCAAATCCCGGACCACTGCCCGGGCCGCCGGCACACCTGCCGCCACCGGGGCCAAACCCTTTACCTGCGCCATAGGCCTGAGCCTTGGTCTTCTGTTCGGGGGTAAGAACATTGAATACCGACAGGCGCTGGCTGGTTCTCTTATCCTGAATCTGATCACGCAGGCTTCTGACTTCCTTTTGAACCGCCGTGATCTTAGTCTGGTCGGGGCTCGTCTGTAACCAGAGCAGTCTCAGTTCGCCCCGCTTGCTGAACATCTTATCTTGAAGAGGCTTGATGTCCTTCAGATGCGCCTCGCGGAGAGCCTTGATCTTTTCTGTCTGTTCGGCCGTCAGGTTGAGCTGGGAGGCAGCCGGGATGTCACCGGCGTTCCCTTGGTCATAGCAGGCGCCCCTGCCCTGACCGCGTCCCCATCCGCCACCCCAGCCGTAGGCGAAGTTCGTTGAGGCTAAAGCCGCCACGATGAGAACGGCCACAAATACCGTTGATAACTTTTTCATTTTATATTCTCCTTTTCTATATTTCTTTTTTGTCTGGCCTCTGTTAAAGCAATCGGCGTGCCAATAGTCTTTATTTAATATAAGTATTTGAAATTAAATAATATTTACTTTATAACAGATTTTTTTGCGAGCCGGTGCCGGTCCGGAAAGGAAAAGACTGGATAATAAATATCCAATTATGGTATCCAGTTGGATAATAAGTATCCAGTCAATGCCGACTTTAGCTTTTGTAACGGGTGGCTGATGAAAAACAGGCAAGATCATATCCATAGAAAACTCTGGGTCGGGATTTCCCCCTGGATCATCATCGGGGCTGTGGTTATCCTGGTGCCGATCTTTATTTTTATGACCCAGCAGAGTCTCAACCGCCAGCGGGCCTATACGACCAAGCTGCTGGTGGAAAAAAGTGCTGCCCTGATCCGGTCCTTCGAGGCGGGTGCCAGGACAGGCATCGGCTTGAAGTGGGGGCACTTTCAACTGCAGAAACTCCTGATGGAGACGGCTCAGCAGCCGGACATCGATTATCTGATTGTGACCGATACCCACGGCACGATTCTGGCCGACAGCGATCCATCCCTGATCGGTGAAAATTATGGGACGGATCTCGATCTGAGTAGTGTCTCCCGGTCGAAACAACTTCAGTGGCGTCAGGTCCCCAATACGGAGGGTGCCGATACTTTCGAAGTCTACCGCCAGTTCACGCCCGCCCGGGAAAATATTCAGGAAGATCAGGGCCGGATCAGGCCGGATGCTCCCCTTCCCTCTCAAAAAGAGGAGAGGGATATCCTCTCAGCGGGACTGGTGATTTTTGTCGGTCTGGATATGGGGCCCATTGAAGCCGCCCGCGCAGAGGACACCCGTAATACCATTCTGATCGCTGTGGTCTTTCTCCTGATCGGCATTTCCGGCATCATTTCCCTCTTGCTTGCCCAGGGATACCGTTCCGCCCGAAGCTCACTGTCCCGGGTCCAGGCCTTCTCCGATAACCTGGTGGAGAATATGCCCATGGGTCTGGTGGCCATGGATCGCAAAAGCCGGATCATTGCCTTCAATCAGACAGCCGAGTTTGTTCTGCGTAAGACCGCAGGAGAAGTCATCGGTCAGATGGCCGGGGACGTCCTGCCCGAAGCCTGCCGGGATCTTCTCCGCACACTGGAGGTTGAAAAACAAATCATCGCGAAAGAAATCGACTGCTCTCTGACAGACGGCCGGACGATCCCTCTGGAAGTGATCGCCACGGTGCTGGAAGAGGAGGATGGTGCGCGCGGTGTGGTTGTTCTCTTCCGGGATATTACAGAAATAAAGCAATTGAAAAAGGAGATCGCCCAGAGCCAGCGCTTGGCCTCCCTGGGCAGCCTGGCGGCCGGTGTAGCCCATGAGATCCGGAATCCGCTGAGTTCTATTAAGGGGTTCGCGACCTATTTCAAAGAGAGGTACCGGGACAACCCCGATGACAGCCAGACCGCGGATATCATGGTTCAGGAGGTAGACCGTCTGAACCGGGTCATTGGTCAGTTGCTGGACTATGCCCGGCCCATGACCATGAACCGGCGGGAAACCGCCATCCAGACGGTCATCCAGCATGCCCTCCGGATGATTGAAAGCCAAGCCCGGGAAAAGGGAGTCGTCATTCAAACAGAACTGCAGGCCGACGTCGTTGCCGTTCTGATCGACCCGGACCGGATCAAACAGGTGTTTCTGAATCTCTATCTCAACGCCATCGGCGCGATGGAGGGCGGTGGAATCCTTTCGGTTGCATTATTAAGCATGACGGACCGGCGCATCCGGATTGAGGTACGGGACACAGGTGTGGGAATTGACCCAAAAGACCTGGACCGGATCTTCGACCCCTATTTTACCACGAAGTCCTCCGGTACGGGCCTGGGACTTGCGATCGTTCAGAAAATTATCGAGGCCCACAGGGGTGAAATCCAGGTGGCAAGCACCCCCGGCCTGGGGACGACGGTATCGGTCATTTTGCCGGAAGGCGATTCAGGGCGGAAAACCTATGAAACCTAAAAATACCATTCTAGTGGTGGATGATGACCTGGCCCACCGCACCATGCTCAAAACTCTGCTGTCCGGCTGGGGCTATGCCGTTGCTGAAGCGGAGGACGGCAGTGCGGCGATCACCCGGGTCCATGAAAAACCTTTTGACCTGATTTTGATGGATGTCCGGATGGTCAAGATCTCCGGTCTGGAAGCCCTGGCTGAGATCAAAAAGTTTAATCCTGCGATACCCGTGATGATCATGACGGCCTATGCCTCCGTCGAGACGGCCGTCGAGGCCCTGAAGAAGGGGGCCTATGATTACCTGACCAAACCGCTGGATTTTGATGAGCTGCGTCTTGCCATGGAAAGAGCCATGGAACACAGCCAGCTGAAAGAAGAGAATCGCCTGCTCCGGGAGCGCCTAAGCAACCGTTTCGATCGGCGGAACCTCATCGGCCGGTCGCAAACCATGACCAGCCTGCTGGAAACGGTGGCCCAGGTTGCACCCTCCGAGGCGACCGTCCTGATTACCGGGGAGTCGGGAACAGGCAAGGAAATGATCGCCGGGGCCATTCACTTCAACAGTTTTCGCAAGGAAGGCCCCTTCGTTAAAATCAACTGTGCCGCCATTACGGAAACCCTGCTGGAGTCCGAGCTTTTCGGGCATGAAAAGGGGGCTTTCACCGGGGCTGACCGCCGCAAGGAGGGGAAATTCCGTCAAGCAGACGACGGCAGCCTCTTTCTCGACGAGGTCAGCGAGATGTCCCTGGCCATGCAGGTCAAGCTGCTTCGTGTCCTTCAGGAAAGGGAAATCACCCGCGTGGGCGGCAACGAGGTCATCAAGGTGAATGCCAGGATTATCGCGGCTACCAACCGAAATCTGCTCCAGGATATTGCTGTCGGGCGCTTCCGGGAGGATCTCTATTACCGCCTGAATGTCGTCACCCTTCCCTTGCCGTCGCTCAGGGAACGCAGGGAGGATATCCCGTTACTGGCTCAACATTTCCTGACCCGTTTCGCTGAAATGAACCACAAAACCATCAAGGGGTTTACCCCGCAGGCCATGGACCGCCTGTTGAAATACGCCTGGCCGGGTAATGTCCGGGAACTCATGAATGCCGTGGAGCGGGGTGTCGTTTTGTCCCGGTCGGAATATCTGGATGAGGCGGAGCTGCCATGGATCCTCTCCGGGGATGGCCCCGTGGAACAACTGCAGGCGGCTCCCCCGGTGCTGTCCGGCGAAGCGTCACTGGGAGAACTGGAAAAAGCCACGATCCTCAAAACCCTGGAAACCGTCGAAGGCAATAAAAGTGAAGCTGCCCGCCGCCTCGGCATCACCCGGCGAACCCTCCACCAGAAATTGAAAAAATGGGGGATGATGTAAATGAGTATTTTTAGTTTCCTGATAAGAAGGGAAAGATAAAGGCATGGAATGATTAAAGGCATCGGCACTTTCAGAAAAACTTTTGTTTCAGCCGTTTTTTCCATGGTCGTCCTTGGTCTTTTGGGTTGCAGTCTCATGTATTTCAATCAGGAAAATCTGATCTTCTATCCCGAAGTGCTCCCGTCCGATTTCAAGTACTCCTTTCCGGGCCGCTTTGATGAATTGACCTGGCCTGTCGAGGGTGCGACCATCCATGCATTACGCTTCAGGGTGGAACAGCCAAAAGGGGCAATCCTCTATTTTCACGGTAATGCGGGAAGCCTGAGCGGCTGGGGAGAGATTGCCCCGGATTTTACGGGACGCGGCTATGATATTTTCATACCGGACTACCGGGGATTTGGAAAAAGTACGGGAAAGATCAGGAACGAAAAAATGCTGCATCAGGATGCGGCGGTTGCTTATAATGATCTCAAAAAACATTTCCCTGAAAATCAGATCATCCTCTACGGCCGGTCCATCGGTACCGGCCTCGCCGTATATCTGGCAAAGATGAACAAGCCGCGGATGGTCATTCTGGAATCCCCCTATTACAGTTTCCTGGATTTAGCCGCACATCACTATCCCTTGATTCCCCGCCCATTGATGAGCGTTCTCCTTCGATATACCCTGCGGACCGACCTGTGGATTCCTGATGTATCGTGCCCGGTTTACATCTTTCACGGCACGAAGGATGAAATCATTCCCTACGATGCGAGCGAACGCCTGCTCCGGCTGATCAAATCCGAACACAGATTGATCGCCATTCCGGGTGGTGGTCATAATGACTTGGATGGCCATGCCCTGTATCGTCAGCAGATGGATCGTATTTTGAAATGAGGGGCAGAAGGATGATGAAAATCCTCGTTTGTATCAAGCAGGTTCTGGATCCCGATTGTCCTGTCCGGATCCATTCTTCCGGGAAGTGGATCGAGCCGGATTCCCATGGCCTTTACAGGATGAATCGCTTCGACGAGTTTGCCCTTGAGGAGGCTCTCCGCCTCCGCGAAGCTTTTCCGGGGACCTGGGTCGATGCACTCTCCGTGGGTCCGGAGAGGGCTGCCCGGACGATCAGAAGGGCTCTGGATCTGGGTGCGGACGAAGGAATCCATATTCTTCTTGACGATGAACGTTACCGAATGCCCTGGGAAACCGCTTCCCGGATTGCCGCTTATGCAGGAAACAAACGCTACGATCTGATCCTCGCGGGGGTGATGGCCGAGGATGACATGCAGGGCCAGGTCGGCCCAATGGTTGCGGAAATAATGGGATATTCCTCGGCAACGGCTGTGATGTCTGAGAAACTGATACCGGATGATAACCGTATCTATGTGGAACGGGAACTGGAGGGTGGCCACCGGGAGGCCTTTACGTTGACGCTGCCAGCCCTGTTGTCGGTTCAGTCCGGCATCAACCGGCCCCGTTATCCGACACTTTCCCATGTGCTGCGGGCGAGATCGCAGAAGTTGATCACGATTACTGCGAAAACATGGAACCCGCCGGCACCCAGAGATCACATTGTCTGTCTTGTAGAGCCGGCGCCTGTAAAATCATCTGTTTTTTTATCGGGGAGCCCGCTGGAAAAGGCGGAAAAGCTGGTGAAAATATTGCGGGAGAATGCATGGTTATGATGCGGTGCCGTGATCATGAAATCGTGGTGGTGGCTGAACTTCTGGAAGGCCGGATCCTGCCTGTAACCCATGAGGTGATTGCTTTTGCGTTGGCGCTCAGGGGAGGCGATTCCCGGTTCATCCGGATGATTGTGCCGGGCAGGGACATTCAGGGGATGGCAAATGAACTGGCGGACGTAATCGGGATAGATGTCATTGCGCTCGAAGGGGATCATCTGGATCCCTATAACGCCGAAGCATGGAAGATGGCTTTATCAGTCCTGCTTGCGGAATGGAAACCCAGATATGTCTGCATCCCCCATACCTCACGGGGATGTGATTTCGCGCCGGGGCTTGCCGCCGGAATCGAGGCATCCTGCATCACGGCCATTGAAGGCGTCTGCAACCGGGAGGGGCTCATCACGTTCACACGCTCGATTTTCAATGGTAAGGTGATGATGCAGGTCGCATCTGATGCGGACATGACCGTTCTGACGGTCCTGCCGGGTGTATTCAAGGCGGAGGAAAAATTCTCCACGTTCCCTGATCATAAAGAGGGGAGGGTGGAAGTCGTGAGGGTTCCGGAGGTTCTGCAGAAGACCCGGGTGCTCGGTATGATTCGAGCTGAAGAGCGAGACCTTGACCTGTCGATTGCCGATGTGATCGTTTCTGCCGGCCGGGGAATCGGCCATGAGGAAAATCTTGCGTTAATCCGGCAACTGGCCGGCCTCTTTTTGAAATCTGCCGTCGGCTGCTCGCGGACGGTCTGCGATCGTGGCTGGCTGGGCTACAAGCATCAAATAGGCCTGACGGGGAAAACGGTCTCGCCGAAGCTCTATATCGCCTGTGGCATCTCCGGCGCTATTCAGCATGTAGCCGGCATGAGCGGGTCGAAGTATGTCGTGGCGGTAAATAAAGATCCCGGTGCAGCGATTTTTCAAGTGGCTGACGTCGGAATCGTGGAAGACCTGACGATCTTCATTCCCCTGGTCATTGACCTCAGCCGGACCGATCCTCATTCTCCTGCTTAGCGTGGGGATTCGGTGACCCTGACCGTCCGGTGAAGGGATTATTTTAAAAATGGATCATGCCGTGTTTGGATTGATTTCTTCTGATGGGATCATTTCAACGACAGGAAAGTAAAGGGTGATTTCTGTTCCTTCCCCAGGTTGGCTCTTCATATCGATCCGTCCACTGTGAATTTTCATGATATCCTGGACGATAGCGAGTCCCAGTCCCCGCAGACCCTCATCGGTGTGGGTACTGAAAAAAGGTTCGCAGACCTTTTCCATCAGCTCTGCGGGAATGCCGGGGCCGTTGTCCTTGACGCTGATGGCGACCCTGTGGTGGTCCTGCTCGGCAAAGGCAGACACGACGATTTCACCGCCATCAGTCATGGCTTCCGCAGCATTCTGGACGAGATTAAACAAAGCGGTCTGCAGGCGATAACGATCCACATAAAGGGCAGGGATATTGAACTCTTCCTTGACGGTCAGTTCGATACCCGATTTCTGCATCAGTGGTTCAATCAGGGGGACGGTTTCGTCGAAGAGATCATGAACGGACAGGGCCTCAAAGTGCGGCTCCGGCAGACGGGTTGCGCGTCGCACATTTTGTATAACCGTGTTGAGCCGTTCGGTCTGCTGGACGATCAACTCCAGCATACGCCCTGCATCGGGAGGCCATTCTCCGCGCTCCAGCAGGAGTTTGGCCAGACCGGCAATGGAGTGCAGCGGTGTGCCCAGATCGTGGGCGAGGGTTGCCGTCAAGTAACCCAAGGCAGTCAACTGCTGCAACTGGTTGACCTGCTTCTGTAATTGTACGACCTTGAGCGTTGCTTCCTGGACGCGCTCTTCCAGGCGACGGTTCAACTCCTGGTTCCGTGCGAGCACCTGCTCGATTTCATCGGCCATTTCGTTAAAGTGGGCGGCCAGTTGCCCCCATTCATCCATCCGTTTCATCGGGATTCGCTTAACATATCTTCCAGCCTGGAATTCATCGATGGTGTGAATAATGACGCCCAATGGCCGCGCGATCAGCCAACCGTAACTGATGAGCAGAATCAACAGAATGGCCAACAAAAGGCCACCGGTACTGATGATCAGCAGATGTTGGGCACGAGTGAGGATTTCTGTGTTGGCCTGGGAAAAGACAATGACGCCGATCACAACTTTTGTGTCTTCCCGCTTGTCAGGCCAGGCGGGGTAAAGCAGGCCCAGCGCGGGACCGCCGTCAGTATTCAGTTTAATATATTGAGGCTTTAATATTTCAGCAGCTTTACCAACGGTTAGTTCCGGCCATTCATAGGGGACACGCCCGGCGCCGGCAATGAAATCAATATCGCCGAAACGGTTAATGGAATAAATGTCAATGCGCGCCAGATTGACGTCATCCTGGACCAGGTCTTTCAAGGCATTGTCGAGGGCGGATAATCCACGGCGGGTGGGGAAAAATTGGTAGTAGGTGCTGACCGTATCGGCCAGCCCGGTCAGGGTTTTGATTTGTTGTTCAATCAGGATTTTATCCAGCGCTCTCAACTGTATCCATCCCCAGACAGCCATGGTCAAGGCCAGTCCCAGGATGGTCAGGATCATCAGGCGCGTGCGGAGGGTCATTCAAATCCTTTGAATTTTACTTCATGCAGGATCATTATAAACAGAATTGGGAGAAAATGCACATAAAAAAGGGTATGCAGACGGTGTCTCCATACCCCTGACAAACCAAAATTTCCTGTCGTTCATTTTGCTGCTGGTTCGACGCTCGCCGGAACTGTATTTCCACCTTCCGGTTTTGCTTCTCTGATAGGCTTGGCGGACTTTTTGACTTGGAGGATAACCGCCTTGACAACCCGTGTAGCGATCATTCTCCCATCCTTCTCCACATAGCTGACTCTCACTCGATCTCCCACTTTGAATTTAACCGGTTTTTCCAGGACGAATTCCATCGTTTCCACTCTATCTTTGATCTTTCGCTCGATTTTCAACATGACATCGGAGATTTCCAGAACGGTTCCGGGCGCCCTCATCCTCGTTATTTTAGCGGTCTTGGAAGTTACCGCCGCCGGTGCGGTTGAAACAGGCTGGTCGGCTGCAAAGGCCCATGCAAAAAGAAGGAAAGTTAATCCTGCTGCAAAGAGCATCAAGCGTTTCATCTTTTGACCTCCATCCAATATTTTCTATCTATCTTCATATATACTTAATTTAATAAGCAATCTGTATACCATAATCGGATAATCATGTAATGAGTGAATAACTATCCGGTATTATATTAAAATATGAATAATTTGATCAGTGGAATTTGAGAGAAAGGGTATGGAAATGAAGCATTACTCCCCACAAGATGGGGAATTATTCATCAAAATTGTTACGTCGTCCTTTGTCGATGCCTTTTGCGGTGATCCCGATCATGAATGGGTAATCATCTTTAGCGCGCCGGGCACCATATCAATCACAACGGGTAAGCGACCCGGCTGTTCCCCGTCCACGTCCAGCAGGACCGTCTGTTCCGATTCAGCGATGACTCTCTTGGCTGTGAGGGTGAACACTTGTTGAATCGTTTTGATCTTGCCATTGTAAAGTTTGGGAAGGTTCCAGAAGACTTCCGGAAGGGTTAGATCACCGATCACAGTCACATGGAACAGGCCGTCGTCGACAAGCGCATCAGGAGCGACGCACATGCCACCGCCATGATATCGTCCATTGGCTACCGCTATATTCCAGATGATTACATCCTTCTCAAAGTCATCGTCTACCCGGAGGTGGATCCGCTTTTTGCCGTAGACGAAAATAGAGAGGATCGTCGCCCAGATAAAAGAGAGGAAAGGGCCGCACACTTTGCTCGTTCTATTGACACGGTCGTCGACTTCTCCTCCGAGGCCAAAACTGGTGATGTTATGAAAATAGCGGGTGGCCTGTCGGCCTTGATAGTCCTGATATCGGAGTCTCCCCAGATCGATCGTACGGACATGTCCCCCCAGGATTGTATTCAGAGATTTTTCCAGGTTCCTGTCCAGAGGAACAGTTCTGACGAAATCACAACCGGTCCCATTGGGTACAAACCCCAGCAAGGCATCCGGGCGGATGGGTCCCCCTTCATCCATGAATCCGTTCACAACTTCATTGAGCGTTCCATCTCCTCCGACACAGATAATCCGTGCGCAGCCTTCCAGAAGATTCTGCCTGGCGAGACGGGTCGCATGACCAGGTCCCGAAGTCATATAGGTCTCGAAAGAACCGAGAACTTGTCTTGCCATACCCTCAATCCGTTGCCACTCCCGTCCTGTGGAGCCATTGCCGGAATGGGGATTTACGATAAAAACTGTTCTTCTGGAATCCAACACCGTCTCCTTGCTCCCTGTTATCTTGCCTGTGAATATTGATGGGGCTTTGGCAAGGCTTTTTATAAAATCAGAATAATACATTATGGGGGATGTTGTCAAAGCGAATCCATGGGATGCAAAGAATATTTTATGATAGTGTTATCCTGTTATTATCTTGACATGTTCTCGTTATTTCCGATACATTTCGGCCGGCATGCCAGCCTCAGGGCATCTGGTGATTGGCGATGAATCTATCTTTGTGTATGGAAAACAGATTAAAAAAAATCAAGTTTATGCTTTCCCTATTCCTCTTTCCTCTCAGGCTTCCAGGGGAAAAACAGAGAATTCAACAGGGTTTCATAAGAATGGCCAATGAATGCTACCGGGAGAATTTCAATCTCACCCCCGTCAAGGATCGGGCCGTTTTATTGCCTCATTGTCTGATCAATCAGAAATGTCCGGCGAAATTCTCCAAGGAAGAGGGGATTTTGTGTATTCAATGCAAGCTCTGCAAATGCGGCGAGATCAAGGCCCTCTGTGAGGAAAGGGGTTTTCAGTTTTATATTACACCCAGTTCCGGTTTTACGAAGAGACTCGCGGAGAGAAAGAAACTGAAAGCGGCTGTCGGTGCGACATGCCGTTATGAAATCGAAAAGGAGATCCGATCGACAAGGATCACTTTGAAGGGGATCGATTTAAAGCAAAGCAGAGTCATTCCTCAGGTCGTCATGACGTCAAAGTATGACTGCCTAGATAACGATACGGACTGGGAACTTCTGAAAAAAATCATTTTGAATGGAGCCTGATCACGAAAGAGCATGGCCGGGAATTACAGGGTATTGTCCTGGCAAGTCTTCTGGAATATTGGCTTGGCGAGTTTTCCAATTCTTTTGTGATGGCTAAAATGAAAATCCTGACGGCGGGGAAATGACTCTGGACGCGGACCGTCGGGAGTCCCCTCATCGGGAAAGGCGTAGATACGATTGTCTTCATCCTGGAAGCGAAAAACATTTTTGAGCCACGGTGAACCTGTTTTTCAAAAATAAAGGATCACCCTTTTATTGATTGTCACATGACGAAAGGCCAAAATTCAGGAGGAGACTTCAACAGGGTTCTGGTCATCGGTGCCGGAGCGGGCGGCATGATGGCGGCTGGTCGGGCGGCAGAAAGAGGCGCGAAAGTTATTCTGCTGGAGAAGACGGATCAGCCGGGGCAGAAAATCCTGATCAGTGGGAAGACGCGCTGCAACCTGACGAATCATAAGCCATGGGAAGATTTTATCGGCATGTATGGCGATAACGGTCGCTTCCTTTACGGAGCTTTTCGTGCCTTCTTCCGTGATGATCTGCTGGCCTTTCTGAGCCGATATGGCGTGGAAACCAAGATCGAGCGCGGCGGCCGAATCTTTCCGCTTTCCGATCGTGCCGGCGATGTGGTCAAAGCCCTCCGGCAATATCTGACGGATCATCATGTTGAGCTGAGGACCCATCAAAAAGTGGAAGACATCCTTGTCAGAAACGGACGGGTGCAGGGTGTGCAAACGGAGGGGGGCATGATTCCCGGCAAGACGGTCATCCTGGCGACAGGAGGAGCCACCTATCCCGAAACGGGTTCCGCAGGTGACGGGTATAAAATGGCCGGCAGGATCGGCCACACCATTACTCCGCTCCGTCCGGCCCTGATTCCCCTGATCGTCGTAGAAGTCGAACGGGCCAGGTCCATGCAGGGGGTAAGCCTTCGTAATGTTGGCCTGACCGCTTTTCAGTGTCCATCAGAGGAAATTGACGATACCATGATCCTATCTGAAGAGATTGGACGGGGGATCAGAGGCAAACAACCCCGACCGCCTGTGATTGAAAGCCGCAGGGGGGAAATGATGATCACCCACTTCGGTCTCGGCGGACCCATAACGCTCCTGATGAGTCTGGCCATCGTGGATGCCCTTGTCAAAGGGCCGGTGAGTATGGCGATCGATCTCAAACCTGCTCTGGGAAAGGATCAGCTCCGGGAACGCATTCAGAGAGACCTTGACCGGTTCGGCAAGCGGAAATACCAGCGCATCCTGGAGGGTTTACTCCCCCGGAAGATGATTGCTCCCTTTGTCGAAATGACCGGGGTTCCAGCAGAAAAACCCGCGCATCAAATCAACGCAGCGGAACGGGAAAAGATGGTTCACCTTTTAAAGTCCATGCGTTTCAACATCAAGGGACCCCTGCCCATGTCGTCCGCCATTGTGACGGCCGGTGGCATATCCCTTGATGAAATTGATCCGCGTACCATGGCCTCACAGCTGGTCAAGGGGCTTTACTTCTGTGGTGAGGTGATGGATATTGATGCGGATACCGGCGGTTACAACCTGCAGGCAGCCTTTTCGACGGGTTTCCTCGCCGGTGAGCGGGCGGCAGCTTATGTAAAAATTGAGCAAAAATCGTCCGGATAAGGCTTCCCCCATGATTATTGAAGCGGAACATTTGCGAAAAACGTTCGGAGCACTGGTTGCCGTTGAGGATATTTCATTTCATGTTCGGCCCGGGGAATGCTATGGCATCCTCGGGCCAAACGGGGCTGGAAAAACGACAACCGTCCGGATGATTTACGGGTTTTCCCCCATGACAGCCGGTCATCTGACGGTTTTTGGACTGGACATCAGGCATCATATGCGTACCATTAAAACCAGGATCGGTGTCTGTCAGCAGGAAAACAACCTGGATCCGGACCTGACGGTCCTTGAGAATCTGCTGGTTTTTGCCCGCTACTTTAATCTTTCCCGTCGACCAGCGATGGAAAAGGCTCAAGAACTCCTGGCGTTTATGGCGCTTGACCATCGAAAGGAATCCAAAGTCCTTGATTTATCCGGGGGGATGATGCGTCGGCTCGTTTTGGCACGGGCACTGATTAACAACCCGGAACTGCTGATCCTCGACGAGCCGACAACGGGCCTTGATCCCCAGTCCCGTCACCAGGTGTGGGAGCGTCTCGAGGAATTAAAAGCCATGGGAATGACGCTGCTGTTAACCACGCACTATATGGATGAGGCGTCGCGTCTCTGTGACCGGCTTATCATTATAGATCACGGACGAATTCTGGTTGAGGGCAGTCCGGCGGAACTGATCCGGGATTATGTGGGGCATGACATTATTGAAGTATCTGACCCCGGTCCTGCCCTGCGGACCTTTGTCCAATCTCACCGTCTTCACCATGAAGACCTGGGACATCGTCTCATCATCTATGGAAACAATCATGATGACCTGTACCATGAGATCCGCAATACCTATTGCCGGGAGGGGTGCATCATGCGGATGGCATCGCTGGAGGATGTTTTTCTGAAACTGACAGGCAGGGGGTTGCGGGAATGAAAGGTGTCTATCACGTGTGGCAGAGAAACTGGACTGTTTACCGGCAGAACTGGAAAATCGGTTTTCTCGCCCCCCTGCTGGAGCCTCTTTTTTACCTGCTTGCCTTTGGATACGGACTGAGCGTTCTGGTGGGAAATATCCATGACCGGGGTACGGAAGTTTCCTATACGGCCTTTATTGCCCCGGCGCTCATTGCCATCAACATCATGAATAACGCTTTCTTTGAAAATACCTACAGTTCGTTCGTCCGCATGTATTATCAGAAGACTTTCGATGCCATGATGGCGACTCCTCTGTCCGTGGAGGAGATCATCACCGGTGAAATCTTTTGGGGTGCCACCAAATCCGTCTTTTCCACCATCATCATGATGACCGTGATCAGTTTATTCGGCCTCATTCAATATCCCGCAGGCCTCCTCCTGATCCCGCTGGCGTTTATCGGTGGAATGGCCTTCGGTTCCATTGGCATGTATTTTACGGGTATCGTGCCCCATATCGATCTTTTCAATCTGCCTTTTTTTCTGTTCATTACCCCCATGTTTCTTTTCAGCGGCACTTTTTTCCCCATGGAAAATCTGCCCCAGTGGGCACAGCTTATGGCCATGTTTTTCCCCTTGACCCATCTGACGATGCTGGCGCGGTCTCTGAGTTTCAGCCTGTTCAGCGCAAAGATGCTGTGGCCGTTGATTTACCTGCTCCTGTTCTGGGCTGTTTTTTTTCCACTGGCGCTCTATAAGATGCGCCAGCGGCTGATCAAATGAAGCCCTTTTGTTCTTTATAACAGGGGTAATGAGGAGGTGATATTAGAGGAATCGATATATTCGACAATCTTTTCGGCGATGGTCTTGATGACGGCCTCGAATCTGTCAGGATCCTTATCCAGCAGGGTCATCCTGAACCCTTGCAGGGACGTAAAAAAAGACGTCAGGGGAACCACGCAGATCCCTGTGGAACCTAAAAGATAGTACACAAAACGTTTGTCAAACTCGATGTTGTCGTCCACCAGATTTTCAATATAGTTTTTAATTTCCGGCTGTGTGATGGGCAGGGTCTGCCGGTTGTTCATGACCGATTCGTTGAAGACCGCCGTCATGTAAAAAGCACCATTCGTACGGTTGACCGTCAGATAGGGTACGTCCTTGAGGATATTGTAGGCGATATTGGACAGTTTTTCATAATGACGGGTTCGTTCATTCAAATATTTCTTGTACTCCGGATGGGTCATGATTTTCGGAATCGCAATCTGCGGCAAGGTCGTTGAACAGACTTCCGACATCTTCTGGTGTAAAATCGTATTAATGTAATTATCGAAAATCGGATCTTTACCGGCATTATACACTTCCATCCATCCGCATCGGGCTCCGGGCCAGGGAAATTCCTTGGAAATACCTTTCATGCTGATCCCGGGTATATCTCCGATGACATCGGAGAGGGGAACCGTTGTCTTGTTGTTGTAAATGATATTGATGTAGGTTTCATCAAATAAGAGAAACAACTCATATTCTTTGGCAATTTTTATGATCTGTTTGAGTGTCTCCGCAGGATAGACGAAACCCGTCGGATTATCGGGATTGATGACGAGAATTCCCACAATGGATTTATGACTTTTTACCTTATGCTCCAGTTCGCGGATGTCCGGATACCAGTTGCTGTAAGGGTTCATCCGGTAGGTGTTGGGCGGGAAAGAGGCATGCAGCACTTCCGCGAGCAAGTGGGTAGAGTAAGTCGGTTCCGGCAGAATGATCCGCGCATCGATACGGATGGAACTGTAGGCCCTGGCGATTGCGTCTCCCAGACCGTTGAAAAAAATGATATCTTCAGGACTGATTTGCAACTTGCCCCGCTGATTGACCTGTTCGGACAAAAATTCACGGGTTTCGTTCATTCCCTTGGTGGGCGAATAGGCGAAGGAAAGGTCGTCTTGTAAGATATTGATAAGAACTTCCTTCATCCAATCCGGTATTTTTTCGCCTTTGCTGACCGGATCACCGATATTCTCCCATTCGACTTCGACTCCGTAATCTTTGAGCTTATTGGCCACGGCAACGATATGCCTGATTTCATAAGTCAGGCCGCTGCCGCTCCTCGCAATATCAAACCTCATAAATACCTCATAAATCTCGAAAAATTGTAATGGCTGTTAAATAATTTGTAACTCATATCATAAATTAGAAAAATCTCCATAACTTTTTTGTATGATTCAAAGATCCTGTGCCAGCAAGGCGGCGCCAATCGCTCCGTTCACCTGGGCGTAATCTGAAACCTCTATGGGAGAGCCAATGGCTTTTTCAAAAGCCCTGACGACGCCAATGTTTTTTGCCACACCGCCCGTCATCATGACCGGGGACTTGATACCGATACGGTTTGCCATGGCCAACACCCGCACACAAATAGATTCATGGATGCCGGCAATGATATTTTCCCGTTTTTCTCCCTTGGCGATCAGGGAGATGATTTCCGACTCGGCAAAAACGGTGCAGAGACTGCTGATCCTGGCGGACAGATCAGCTTTGAGGGACATCCGTCCGAATTCATCGAGATCCACCTCCATGGCTCTTGCCATGACCTCCAGAAAACGTCCCGTTCCGGCCGCACATTTATCATTCATGGCAAAGTTGGCAACCTTGCCGTGGTCATCCAGCAGGATAGCCTTGCTGTCCTGCCCGCCGATATCAATGATCGAACGGATCAGCGGATTTAGATACCGGGCACCGGTGGCGTGGCACATAATTTCCGTAATGGACTTGTCTGCCATGGCTAAACTTTTCCGGCCATAACCCGTTGCCACAATCCGGGTGATGGCTGATGCGCTGATCTGCAAATCATCGAGGACCGCATCAAAAACTTTCTTTCCGGCATTTTCCGCATTGTAGCCGGTCAAGATGACCCGGCTGGCTAGTAATTGACCATCCCGCATGATAACGGCCTTTGTGCTGATGGACCCGATATCAATACCCGCTGTATACATGTGCCTCCTTCAGACAGATCACGTCATGAAAAATAAATGAAGTCATCCTCAATCTTAAAAAACCGCCTTATTTTTTTATGCTTTGGCAAATTACCCCATATTCTGACCATATTTCAAGACAATCTTTCGGAGACAATTTCCGGGCTATCCGCCTATTATTTCGGTTGACATCTTTTCCGGGTCTGTTCTATATTCCCCGCCGGATTGCAGACATGACAGCGAAATTGACAGTAACGAATTCGAGTCGAACTCATGAATACGCCATTGTTCTGAATGGAGAGATCCGGGGGGAAGTATTTCCTTTAAAGGCCACCACAATAGAAATACCGCCCGGTGGATATGAATTGGACTTCAAAGATGTCGATGCCGGCGAGCTTCCGACGGTCTGCAAGCCAATTCACATGACCATTGATGATGCAATCACATTGGAACTGCGAGTGGTTACGAAGAATTTCTCCATTCAGATTTATGACAGCGCCGGAACCCACCTGAATGGTAAACATGGATTCCTTTGCGGCCGTGTTTGCGAGGGCGTTCGTATAGAAAATCCCATAACCTAATCCATGTTTTCTGTAACCTTGCCGATCCTAATCATGAGAGATCAGCATGAAAAACCTTCATGAACGCTAACCCCTCAGAACATGAACCTTCCTTCCTCGAGAAACTGAAGCATAGATTCATCGGCAAGCCCCGGGATATCAGCGAGCCTTCCATCTTCCACAAAATTTCGCTCATTCCCATTCTGGCCTGGATCGGCCTGGGTGCCGACGGTCTTTCCTCGTCCTCCTACGGACCGGAGGAAGCCTTCAAAACCTTGGGTTCCCACACCTATCTCGCTGTTTTTTTAGCATTGGCGACGGCCTTTACCGTCTTTATTATTTCCTATGCCTATTCCCGCATCATTGAGCACTTCCCCCATGGCGGTGGCGGATATATTGTGTCCACCCATACGATCAGTAAGGACGCAGGCGTCATTTCCGGGGCCGCTCTGCTGGTTGATTATATTCTGACGATTGCCGTTTCTCTGGCGTCCTGTGGCGATGCGATTTTCAGCTATTTCCCCGCCGCTTATCTTAAATACAAGATGATCTTCGTTGTTTTTCTCATTCTGCTGATGGTGGTGATGAATCTGAGAGGGGTCAAGGAATCGGTGACCATGCTGGCACCGATCTTTATCATCTTCATCTTAACCCACATCCTGCTCATCGGTTACGGATTGTTGACCCATCTGAATCAGTTTCAGCCGGTCTTTGAAGTCTTCCAGGGAAACTTCAGGCAGGATGTTTCAACCATCGGCTATATCGGGATGCTGGCCATTTTTCTCAGGGCATTTTCCATGGGCGGTGGGACCTATACAGGGATCGAGGCCGTGTCGAATGCTATGAATGTCATGCGGGAGCCGAAGATACAGACGGGCAAGCGAACCATGGTCTACCTGGCCACGTCACTGGCCATAACGGCCGCGGGTTTATTGTTCTGCTACTCGCTTTTTGCCATTAAACCGGTGGAAGGCCGGACGCTGAATGCCATTCTGGCTGATCTGACGTTTAGCGGCTGGCCGCTTGGCGGTGCGATTGCCTTTGTGACCATTCTTTCGGAAGGGGCACTCCTGATGGTTGGCGCCCAGTCCGGTTTTGCCGGGGGGCCCAGCGTCATGGCCAATATGGCCATGGATAACTGGCTTCCCCGCCGCTTTGCAGCCCTGTCCGAGCGCCTGACCATGCAGAACGGAGTTCTGCTGATGGGGGGTGCCGCCCTCTTTGTGCTTTTTTATACCAACGGTTCCGTATCGGCCCTGGTCGTGATGTATTCCATCAACGTCTTTCTTACCTTTTCCCTGTCCCAGTTCGGCATGACGCGCTTTTTTCTGAAGAACCGGGAGATCGATAAAGATTGGAAGAAGCACATCATCATTCACATTGTGGGCTTGGCGCTCTGTCTCACGATTCTGTTCATTACCATTTATATAAAATTCGAGGAAGGCGGATGGCTGACTCTCGTGATCACCTCGTTCGTGATCGTCCTTTGCTATCTTATCCGGCGGCATTATAACAAGGTCGGCAAAGGCGTTCGTCAGCTTGAGGATATCCTGTCGGAATTACCCGCCGGCCAGCATGTGAACAATAATCCCGTGGATCCCAAAGAAGTAACGGCCATCTTGCTGGTCAGCGGATTCAATGGATTCGGCCTTCATACCTGGTTGTCCATATTCCGCCAGTTTCCCAAACTTTATAAAAATTTCATCTTCGTATCTGTGGCGGCGATTGATTCCGGTTCGTTCAAGGGGATTGCAGAGATAGAGGCATTAAAAGCGTCAACACGGGAAAATCTCATGAAATACGTGACGCTGACCCGCTCTCATGGATTTCCTGCGGATTACCGGATGGAGGCGGGAACGGATGTGGTGGAAATGGCGACCGCTTTGTGTGAAACGCTGGCGACGGAATTCCCCAGATCAACGGTATTTTCGGGAAAATTGATCTTCCGCGAGGAAAATGCCTTTCAGAAGATCCTTCATAACGAAACGGCCTTTGCCATCCAGCGTCGGCTTCAGTGGGCCGGTATCACAACGGTTATTCTGCCTGTCCGGGTGGATATTTAATAAACGCTTTGAAAAACAGGTATCGCCGCTTCGCCGCTTGCGAAACATTTTTACAGGGTAAGCAAAACTCGCTGGATGACTTTTTATATGGCTGTGGCGTCGCCGTCCACCAGGACAGTCTGCCCGGTGATGTAATCCGCATAAGGGGAACACAGAAACAGAGCAGGGTAGACCACATCCGCCGGATCCGCGATACGCCCAGCCGGGATGGTTTTGACAATCTGGTCGAGGATGGCTGGTGTGGACCAGAAGAGCTTGCTGAAGTCTGTTCTGACCATGCCCGGTGCCGCTTTCGACGCCGCAAGAGATGAAACGCTGACGATCTTGCCCCAGCTTTTTTCTTTCATTTCATGGCTGATCATCAGAAAATCCTCAGAGGGGGGAGGATCCGGTTGAATACCGGCTTCTTCCAGAGCAGAATTAACCGCTATGGTCAGAAAGGCAATGGCTTCCGGCAGGGAACAGTTCTTTGTGGCCTCAACCGCCAGGGAAACTTTGTGCTGCTTCGTCAGGGCATAATAGGTGAGCGAGCCCTGCTGTTCCTTGTGTCGGGATTTGTGGCCGCTGGTATTTGTATTATTGACCAGGAAATGAAAGTTCCTGTCCACGATTCTACTATTCGATCTCCGCGAGACCTTTTGTGCAAAACGCCCCGGTTCCAGTTTTTCGCCATTGTGCAGGTGATAAATGGGGGTGTCAATGACATTGGATTGCCCCCATTTCGACGGATTTCGCTGCCGGGAAATCCATCTGGGGGCGTAAAAATCATAGGCCTGGTGGAGATTAATGACATAATCAGCCCGCTGGATCAGAGATTTTGCCAGGTCAACCACTTTCGCATCCGGGTTGCGCTGAGACATTGTTCCCGACAGATCAAAGAGGCGGTTCATGTCGCCTCCCAGCCCTTGCCTCCTTCCCTTTGAAATGGCCGATGCATTCAGGCACGGTACCACAATAAGATTTCCTTTCTTGATTTTGATCCGAACGTAGCGCTCGGCGGCAAGGTAGCCGGCCGCTTCATCGCCATGAATACCGCCGAAAATAAGCAGGGTAGGGCCTTTTTCTTGTCCGGAAATAAAATGGACTGTCACCTCCTGGCTGGTCTGCTCAAAAAATTTTTTCTGCTGATAATGGGAGGGGGGTGAGGTCTTATCCGTGAACGGGAGGGGAAGGGTCGCCAAGAACAGACAAACCGGAATAGCACAGAAAAAAACTATAATCTTGATTCGCCGATGATTTGCCATCCCGCCGGTCCTTTTTTCAGATAAAAAAGCTTTTTGGAATCACTTTCAAAGTTATTGGAACGGTATCTCTGCATGAATCTGACGATGGCAATTTGCCCGCCCTTTTCCTGGGGTAGCAGGATGGCGGGGTTTTCAATTTTGACGCGGATGAATTTCTTGCCGCTGTTGACCCTTTCCTTTTGCCTTTTAAAGGCTTGGTAATTCATCCCGTCGCCGTTGATAAAATCGTGGGAGTAATAACTCATGAATTTTACTGTGTCCGCACTTTCCCAGGCCCTGCCCCAGGATTTCATGAACGTATTCAATTCCCCGGACAGGTGACGCTGATGTTCCACTTTTGTCAATTGAAGCCGGTTGACCACAGCCATAGGAGTGCCGTTGGCTTTGAGCAGTCCTGTGAGTTCCTTGAGGACATCATTACTCACGACAACACAGCCGCTGGTATTTTGAAGTTCCTGTTCCCCGAGACTTTTACCGGGCGTGTGGCCATGCAGCCAGATGCCTGTCCCGTCTTTTCGATCCTTGCGGTCCAGAAAGTTCGGATAATTAAGTACAAAGGCACCATAACCATATTTCTCGGACAGACTTTTTCCAGGGATATAACGCAAGAAAAAGTAATTGCCCACCGGCGTGGCGAGGTCACCTGCTTTTTTCTTGTCGAGACCGTTGGCGCCGACGATGCAGGGATAGCTTTTCACGAGCGCAAACCGGTTATCCACATAGCGGAAAAGATGAAGGGTGTTTTGATCTTTTTCACAGATGAGCAAGTATTCCCCCGCTTCCGCCAGGACCAGGGGAAAGGGACTCTCATTGGCGGCCAGGGTCAGGGTGGCCGGGATGACGACCGGTGGTGGTTTTACCGGTACGGTCTTGGCAGAGGGTGGGGCTGAGGGCGACGATGGTGCCGTTGCCGCCGAAGTTGGCTTGGTTGCCAAGGCCGTTGCCGGCCGGGATGCCACCGGCTGCTGATTCAATGCGAGGAGAGGTTTCTGCGCGGGTTCACGTGTCTTGGGTAAAAGGGCAGCGATATTTTTTTGTGCTTGGGCCAGGTCTGTAAAGGCTTTTTTCAGGTCCCCCTGAGCCAGGGATATCTGGAGTTGATCCAGTTTTTTCTGGGTTTCTTGAACCTGCTTCAGGAGCGCTTCGTTTTGATTCCGGACGTTTACGTAGAAATAGGACAGGATAAAGGCTGAAAACAGCAATAGAACGATCAATGCGATCCCAAGTTTAAGGAAAGTGAAACCATGGGGTTTTCTGTTTTGAAGAAAGGGCTGATTCACCGAGTTTCCTTCGGCTATATGTTAAATATTTGTAGAATCCTTTTGGAAAGGACCTTTCTATTATTTTTCCAATTTTGTCAAGACTTGAAACCTGTCGGGAATAAGGTTTCCGGAGCCCTTTTTAACCAGCAGCAGTTCTATTTGATTACGATCGGTGTGTCCGCTGTTGCTGCCGTATCGAAATTTGTCCCTGCGGGGCTCTGCCTGTTGTCGAAACCATGCCGGGCCGGGTGATCCGAAAGGTGGCCACGAAACACTTTTTAAATAAATTTCCACTCCCCTTCGGATCAGGAAAATTCTTTTTCAATCCTCCCCATGGCCATTTTCAGCCGGTCATCCGGAACCGTAAGCGAGATGCGGATGTATCCTTCCCCATACTGGCCGTAAGCCGTCCCGGCCGCCACTACGACAGCCGTCTTCTCAAAGAGCCGATTGGTAAATTCAAGGGAGGTCATCCCCCCGGGAACAGGAACCCAGAGATAGAAAGTTCCTTTGGGCGGGTCAAACTTGATCCCGATTTTTTCCAGGGTTTTCAATACCAGTTTCCGGCGGCGGGCATAGATCGCAATCATGTGATCAATGGCTTCGGCCTCATGCTTCAGGGCATAGATCGCCGCATACTGGATGGGGTTGAAGATGCCGGAATCCGTATTTTCCTTGACCTTGCTGATGGCTGCAATCAGGTCGGGATTCCCGCAGGCCATGCCGATCCGCCAGCCGGTCATGTTGTAGGGTTTGGACAGCGAGTTCAACTCTACGCCGACCTCTTTCGCCCCGTTGGCCATCAAAAAACTCAATTTTTCCTGTCCGGGGAAGATCATTTCACTGTAGGGATTATCATAACAAACGGCGATATCGTGCTTTCTGGCAAAGGAAACCACACGATCGAAAAATTCCCGGGTGGCGCAGGCCCCGGTGGGATTGTTGGGATAGTTCAGAAACATCCCACGCGCCCTTTCCACGATCTGCGGAGGAATGTCTTCAAAGACAGGCAGATAGCCATTTCCCCTCCGGATCGGCATATTGTAAGGTTCGCCGCCGCCCATCAGGATGCTGGCCCGATAGGCGGGATAGCCGGGATCGGTCATCAAAACCACATCACCGGGGTTGATCCGTGCGAGGATAAAGTGATGACAGCCCTCTTTGGAACCGATCAGTCCCAGGACCTCGTTTTCGGGATTCAGAGAAACCCCATAACGGGCATGATACCAGAGCGCCACCTCCTGGCGGAACCGGAGCATCCCTTTTTCCTCGTCGGTCGGGTAACGGTGATTCTGAGGATCTTTAGCCCGACCGGAGAGTTCCCGAATAATTCCGTCCGGGGTGGGTTCTACGGGATCACCAATAGCCAGGCTGATGACATCTATGCCGTCAGCCCTGGCTTTGGCGATTTTTTTTCTCAATTCCATGAACAGGTATGGGGGAATTTTAGTCAAACGATCGGCTGCCTTCACACTTCCTCTCCTTTATACTGTTATATTCTTTTTCATTGATACGCCTCGTCCCAGAGCCGCCCCTCATAGACCACGGCAGCGCCGCCTTCCAGATAAACCTGATCAAATCCCTTTTCGGTTTTTTCAAAATAGATATTCAGGAATTCGCCACTTTTCACGGTTACGGTCACCGGAGAATCCACCAGTCCTTTCCATGACGAAATTAACGCCGCAGCAACCGAGCCGGTTCCACAGGCCAGGGTCTCATCTTCCACGCCCCGTTCATAAGTCCTGACCCGAATGGCTTGGCGGTTAATCACCTTTACGAAATTGGCGTTGGTTCCGGCGGGCTGATAATGATCATGGCAGCGAATCTTCCGGCCGATCTGAAAGACGTCAAAGGTATCGAGATCATTCACGTAATGGATAACATGGGGCACACCCGTATTGATGCTGCTGACTTCAATCTCTTGCCGGTCTATGAAAATGGTTTCATCCATCCGGAGACCCTGTGGATCGGTCAGCCTCAGCTTAACCAGGTTCCCTTTGACCTCTGCATCAATGATCCCGGCGCCGGTTTCAAAGGACATCTTCTCTCCGGCGATTCCTTTTAGATTGGCGAAAAGGGCGGCACAGCGCCCGCCGTTGCCGCACATATCCACTTCTGAACCGTCGGCGTTAAAAAAACGCCACCGGAAATCAACCCGGTCTGACTTCTCAATGAGGATCAGACCGTCTGCCCCGACGGATCCCTTGCGTGTACAGACCTTTTTTACGAATTCCTGAATGTCATCCACAGGCAGGCCCTGATCCCGATTGTCAATCAGGATGAAGTCGTTGCCGCTGCCGCTCATTTTAAAAAAATCGATCACAAAATAACCTCCCTGTTCGGCGCTTCCAACAATAAGCAGGTTCTCTCTTTAAACTATTTCGGTAAAAAGATTAAGTAAAAAATTTACAGGACTGGAATATCTTGGTATTGAAGACACCTGCAAATTGACTTGTCTCATTGACAAACGTTTTTTGTTTGTGTCATGAAACAGCATTGCAAAAGAAAGGGTTGGTCAGGAATCTGTTGATGGAGAAGCTGGATAGGATAAAAGACATAAAACTGAAAGCTTTATATATCGAACGGAAGGTCATGAGTAACCGGCCCGAGGAGATGGATGCCGCCGAACAGGAGCTTGAAACCCTGAGAGACCGGTTTTGCGATGAAAACAAAGATTTCATTACACCCCCGTTAGCCCGGGCGTTACGGCGGGATTTCAATACCTTCCTTGTTTTAATCGACTGGGCTTACCGGTATTACGAGGAAAAGGGGATTTGAGATGAAGACCATCGGACCGGTCGGTATTATCGGCGGCGGACCGGCTGGTGCAGAACTCGCCCGGCGATTGGCCGAAGCACGGATCGAATGTGTTCTCTTTGAGGCAAAACCAGACCGGGCAAAACCATGCGGGGGTGGACTGACCCCACGGGCCATGGATTTGATGGCACCGGACGTCCGGAAGATAGCCCAGGGAAAGTCCATTTTTCAAATTATCTCCCGATCACCCTTGGACAGAGCATTTTCTCTCCCTTTATCTGAGCCGATTACCGTTGTTTCCAGAAAAGAATTCGATGATCAGCTCCGCCGGTTAGCCGCCGAAGCCGGCGCAAAAATCATTTATCGCCGGGTGCGCTCGATTGAACGGCGGAATGGTGTTTTTCTGGTCGACGGTCAGGAAAAGTTCCCCCTGCTTGCCGGTGCCGGCGGCTTTAACTGTTCCGTGGCCAGAACTCTTGCCGGGCCGCTGAGTTCACTGGATCTTGCTGCTGCAGTTGGCTATTATCTGGCCGGTAACTACCCCCCGCGGATCGAGATCAAATTTGCGGCCGAGCTTGCAGGATACCTCTGGTTTTTTCCAGGACCATCCCAGGCTTCCGCGGGTTTCCAGGGACCTGCCCATGGATTTTCCATGCACCATGCCGAAATGACACTGAAGAAATTTATCGGGGGGATTGTCCCGGGGCAGGTTCTGACCCGCCGCTATGCCTGGGCGGCCCCGAGTCTGCGGCCGGAAACATTTGACACGAGACCGGTTGCCGGAGATCGGTGGCTCTTGGTCGGTGATGCCGCCGGTCTTTGCGATCCAATTACCGGGGAGGGGATCGCCCATGCACTCAGATCTGCCGAACTGGCTGCACGGGCCATTCAGAACGGTGACCTGAAAGGCTATCGCGCTGATCTGGAAAAAGATGTTTTAAAGGAGCTGCGGCGGGCAGCCGCCATGAAAGCCGAATTCTTCAAACCCTGGTTTTTGCGGCTGGGGCATCTGGTCATGAGCGGCAGTGAGATAGCGAGGGATTTGTGCCGCCGTCTTGCCGAGGGAAGGATCTCCTATCATGACTTGAAGCCTGACTCCTATCGTATTCTACCCCGGGCCCTGATCCAGGTGCTTGGATCCCTGCTCTTCCCCAGAGGATGATGCTTCTTTAACGAGGCATGCGAACGAGGGGTTGCACCTGTAAGTCCTTATATTCGAAGTGTTATGGAAAGTGAAGATGACGGATTGAGATAGGGTGCAGCCCTCTCACCGGAATATGAGGTGGCCAAAATACGAACTGAATATCTGAACCGGTTTTGTGGGGGCAGGTCATTCAGAGACAGCCGGGATGGATGAGCCCCGAATCATTTTTAAACGCACCGGCACCTCTTATGAGAATGTTCTGTCGAACAATTCCTCAATGGCTTTCTTGCCATTCTCTTTGAGAAAACGCGTCCCCACCCCTGCAAAGTGAATGTGGCTGATGACCGGCTCTTCCTTTTTCCCGCAAACAACCCAACCGTTCTCATTCCATTTGAACCAGGCATCACGCGCTTGATCAAACACGTACAATGGCTTGTTGCATAGCTTGGCGAATTCAGCGCCCCAGCCGGTGCCACCCTTCACAGTATTGTCCGCAAGTATTTCGCCGATCACATAGATCTCCTGTCCACTGTTAATCTGATACCAGATGCTTTGCAGAATCTTACGCAATATCGGACTTTCTGTGTAGCGGCGATTCATCAATCGCGACACGTACTCCAAACTTACGTCTCCGATTTTCAGTTCTTCGCGTGTCAGGACGCGCAAGCCCCGTTGGCGAACGATATTGTGTCCTTCAAAGCTGAAGTTCACTTCTTCAATGCCAAAGCGCTCAGCATTCGCGCCAAATTCCATTTCAGCACCTTTAGCCCCCCCGCTAAAAAGAATAAAATTTTCCTTCTTCATCACTGTTCCTTTCTTTAGCTTCTGTATCGTTATTTGCCTACAATGGTCATCAGCCTCGTGGCAGGTAAAAATTAAAGGGGTTAAGCCACATCGCCTAACCCCTTGAACTTACTTGGTGATCTCTTTCTGGATCGAGCCGACAACCCATCATTTAAACGATTGAGGGTGAATCTATAATCAATAGAAACAAAAAAGTCAAGAGAAACAATTATTTTCACAGTTTGTCACAATGAGTATAGGGAAAAGGGGATAGCATCTATGCCGGTGTTATTTTTTTCTGAACAAAATCCTGGGAATGATTAGCAGATGGGGAACCAGGGATTTTATGTGAATTTTCATACATATCTCCATGCTTCCTCTTTAACTCTCGTATTTTCAATACGATAACACCTGCCATTCTGTCTTCCGGTACAAAATCCAAATCAAGCGTCTGTCCTCCCACACGAATCCAGTGCCGGGCCATACTCCGGACGGCCGGCCAATCCGCACAGGCGATCGGACATCCGCAAACCAGAAGCGCTACTTCCCATCGATTCAACGGTCTATCCGTTACCAGTCTGCAGCCCGGTGGCAGCAATTTTTCAATCTCCCGAACCAATCCCGGCCGGTCGATGAGGGGATTGCAGCCGCCGCAGTATCTTACGCCTATCAGATTCATGGTTGTAGAATAGGGATGCAAGATTTACATCTGACACGCCGGGTCAATCCTTAATCCCGGCAATTTCTTTAGCCAGTTTCTTTTTATATTCAAGATTCCCCTGGCGTGAGATCATAATCCGCTGTGCCTGAGGTGAACCCGCACCATGCATGGATTCAGTCCGATATCCGACCGCTGACGTTCCAAGGGTGATGTTCTCTATGAGCCTCAAAACCCGGCAGCGATGTTCCGTCGGCACCGACGCTACCCCTTTGAAATATTTTTCCACTATTTTGCCGATTTCCGGGTGACGCAGATCCTGTTCCGAGGCCATGGTCACCATCAATCCCCCGGCAATATCCTCCGCAAGTCTCGCAATCTCGTAGGGAAGCCGGGTAACATTTTGCTTGCAGACATTGGCTAACAGCAATTCAATCAGGTAATTCCCGGAAGCGGTCTGGTGCCCTTCTGCCGAACAGGCAATCCCGCAGGCGTAAAGGGTTTCATTGAGGTGCATCATTTCGATCAGCTTGTCCTTGATGTGGGATGCTTTGGCTGCACCGTTGTAATCGGCAGCCAAAGCCGCTGCGCCGATGAGCACGTCGCCGACACCGACCTTGCAGCCGCCATAACTCTGGCGGTGATATCCGGCAAACCTTTCCACCAGGGCGCCGCTGAATTCATGCTCGCCGCACATGAATACGTTTTCCCAGGGGACAAATAGATTGTCAAAAACCATCAGGGCCTCGTGGCCGCCGAATTCTTTATTACCCACGTCGATTTCACCGCCTTCGAGTTTCCGGGTGTCGCAGGACTGGCGTCCGTAGATATAGAATATGCCCTCGGCATCGGCAGGCGCCACAAAGGAAAGGGCATAATCACTATCCTCTTTCGTCATCGTGATCGTCGGCATGACAAGAATCCAGTGGGAATTGAGAGCCCCTGTCTGGTGTGCCTTCGCACCCCGGACGACAGGTTGCGATCACCTTTGGGATCGGTCATGGCGCCATCCACGGTCAGGTCTTCCTCCTGCATCATTAAAAGGAACTTGAGAAATCGCTCATGATATTGAGTGCCGAGTTTTTTGTCCATTTCGAACGTAACGCTGTCCACGGCATTAACGGCATCCATGCCAACGCAACGCTGAAAACAGGCCCCCGTTTTCTGCCCCATCAACCGCTGCATTTTTACTTTCTTGATCAGATCTTCGGTGTTCTGGTGGAGATGACAGAACCGGTTGATCTTCTGCCCGGTCAGGTGGGATGTCGCCGTCATGAGATCTTCATGCTGGGGATCCTGCGCCAGGGCATAGGTCATCTTTACGGAATTCATGGAGGGCCTGATGATGGGATGATCGACAACATTCTTCACAAGCTCACCCAGCAGGTAAACTTTAAAATTCATCTTCCGCAGACTTTCTTCATACTGTTCAGGGGTTTTCAGTGCCATGGTTGTATCCCTCCTCAAATTTTTATCTTATCGGGCTTCTGAAATTAAAGCAGCCTGGTCCCGTTAAAGATGAAAAAGTTTCCCAAACTTCATTTGTGATTTTTACGAATAACAACCGGGGTCGGGTTGTTCATCACTGTGAGAGAACATGAATAACATTCATGTTCTCTCACAGTGACACTTCCCGGAAGGAATCGATGATTTCGTTACGATTACTCATATTCCTTGGGAACGGCACAGATCATAATCAATGGATTCTGTGTTGACCTGTTTTTATACTGGTGTTTTTCGTCTGGCAGCACCAAAACAAAATCTCCCTTTTTCACGGGACGCTCTTCACCGTCTTTCATCACAACGGTTCCTTCACCCTCCATGATATAATTCAGATGCTCGAAAGGGTGTGTATGGTAGGGCGTATGACCACTGGGCATGATCGTGAATACCCGGAAAGAAAGAGACGGTGTACCGTCAGCTTTCGAGATGGGTATCTGCTTCCAGACATCTTTTGCCCCTTCCATCATCATCTTTGTTTTCTCAACTTGATCAAGACTTGTGATTTTCATGAAACACCTCCATTTTATTCCAGTTGCCCTGGTAGGTTTGCTTGTGTACAGCCCCCTTGAGGATATCCAAAAAGAGCGGCCGTGAAATCATCTCCGCCCCCAGGGTGCGAAGATGATCCGTATAGACCTGGCAGTCGATAAGAACGAATCCCAGGTTCTGAAGTGTCCGGGTGAGCACAATCAAGGCGGCCTTTGAGGCGTTACTCACCCGGGTAAACATAGATTCTCCGAAAAAGCATTTTCCCAGCGAGACACCGTAGAGTCCCCCGACAAGTTCACCCTTCATCCATACTTCCACGGAATGAGCGAGTCCCATCTTATGGAGGCGGCTATAGGCATGCGTCATCTCATCCGTGATCCAGCTACCGCCCTGTTCCTTCCGGGGTTCCCGGCATCCCTCCATGACATCCCGGAAATTCCGGTCGCAGGTTACCGTAAAGAGATTTTTTTTCAGCGTCTGTCCCATGCTCCGGGTGACCTTGAGCTTTTCGGGGAACAGCACAAACCGGGGGTCCGGCGACCACCAGAGGATCGGTTCGCCTTCCGCATACCACGGGAAGATCCCCTGCTTGTAAGCCAGAATGAGCCGTTCCGGAGAGAGGTCCCCGCCGACCGCAAGCAGACCGCTTTCTTCGCTCATCTCTACGGGTGGAAAGATCAATCGTCTGCTCAAGCGGAAGACGGGCATTTACGGCCGGTTCTCCAGGACATTGAAAACAATCTGCTCATTCGCAATTTCCGCATGGACCGTACCGCCGCAGACCAGTTTGCCGAAGAGGACCTCGTCCACAAAGAAATTCTTGATCCGGTCCTGCACCAGACGTGCAATTTCACGGGCCCCAAATTCATCGGAGAAGCCTATTTCCGCGAGCCACTCATGGACAGGCTCGGGGACATTCAGCACGACTTTTTTCTCGGCCAGCTGCTCCTGGAATTCGCGAATCTGCTTTTTGACAATATCGACGACCACGGCCTTGCTCAGCCCATTAAAGAGGACGACACCATCCAGGCGGTTTCTGAATTCGGGGGCGAAGATTCTTTTCACCGCTTCGGAAACGGCGCCGCCGCTGACCCGCCGTTCGCCGAATCCGACCTGGGCCTTCCCGATTTCCCGGGCGCCGGCATTGGAGGTCATAATGATAATCACGTTGCGGAAATCCGCTTTCCGACCGTTATTGTCCGTCAGGGTTGCATAGTCCATAACCTGCAGGAGGGTATTGAAGATGTCCGAATGGGCTTTTTCAATCTCGTCCAGCAGAAGCACCGAATGGGGCATCTTGCGGATGGCTTCGGTCAGGAGACCGCCTTCCTCATAGCCCACGTAGCCCGGCGGTGCCCCGACCAGCCTGGAAACGGTATGTTTCTCCTGGTACTCCGACATATCGTACCTGTGCAGAGGAATGCCCAGCGTGAGGGCGAGCTGGCGCGCCAGCTCTGTCTTTCCGACCCCGGTCGGTCCGGCAAAGAGCAGGGAGGCGACCGGTTTGTTCTGATTCTGAAAGCCGGCCCGGGAACGGCGGATGGCCTGTACGACCGCGTCAATCGCCCCGTCCTGACCGAATATCTGTGTTTTCAGATCCTGGTCGAGGCTCTTCAGACTGACCACTTCAGAGGAAGAGACAGATTTCTCCGGAATCCTTGAAATCTTTGCCACGATTTTCTCAACTTCGCGGGGGGTAATCGTCAGGGTTCCCTCTTCATCTTTCCGGAAGATCCGGGTTCTTGCTCCGGCTTCGTCCAGCACGTCGATGGCTTTGTCGGGAAGGTGACGGTCGTTGATATGTTTGGCCGACAGATCGGCAATGGCGTGCAGGGCTTCATCGGTATAGGCGACATCGTGATAGACCTCGTATTTATCCTTGAGACCACAGAGGATCTGATAAGTCTCATCAACGGTCGGTTCCGGAATTTCAATGGGCTGAAAGCGCCTGGAGAGGGCACGGTCCTTGTCAAAGTATTTCCGGTATTCTTCATAGGTCGTCGAGCCGATACAGCGCATCTTGCCCGAGGTAAGCGCCGGTTTCAGGATGTTGGATGCATCCAGTGAACCGCCGGATACAGCTCCGGCCCCGACAATGGTGTGAATCTCGTCGATAAAGAGAATAACATTCTCTATTTTTTTAAGGTCTGCAATGACCTTTTTCAGCCGGTCTTCGAAATCACCACGGAAGCGGGTTCCAGCCAGCAGCGCCCCCATGTCCAGAGAATAAATCTTTGCATTTTTCAGGGGTTTCGGGACCTTCCCCTGGGCGATTCGCTGGGCGAGCCCCTCCGTGATCGCCGTTTTTCCCACGCCGGCCTCGCCAATATGAACGGGATTATTCTTGTAGCGGCGGCAGAGGACCTGGATGGTCCGCTCGATGATGTCCTCGCGGCCGATCAATGGGTCCAGTTCACCCTGGCGGGCCTTCTGCACCAGTTCGGTCGTGAAGGGGGCCAGTGTCTTGCTGGTTTGGTCGGCTTTGCCTTCTTTTTCTTCAGTCTTGGGAGTTTCTTTGCCTGCGGCTTCATCGGGTATTACGGAGACGCCGTGAGCAATATAGTTCAGGAGATCAATCCTGGTGACGCCCTCACTGTGGAGGAAAAAGGCCGCATGGGATTCCCTCTCATCATAGATGGAAATAAGGAGATCGCCGATATCCAACTCTTTCTTCTGTGAGGATGCGGTGTGGTAAACGGCGCGATCCATCACATTCTGGAAACCGATGCTTTGCATCGGCTCACTGTTCTCAAGGGCTTTGGGTAATTTGTTTTTGAAAAAATCTTCGAGCTTGGCCCGGAGATTTTCTACATCACCACCGCACCTCCGGAGAATCTCCCGGGGGGATTCAAAAAAGAGAGAGGCAAATAAAATGTGTTCAGGCGTCAGATACTCGTGGGTCCTGACCTTTGCCTCGGTATAGGCGGCGCGGAGGATATGGTTGAGTTCCTCATTGATTTTCATAACGAAACCTCATTCAATCCCATTCATACTTCTGCATAACTGCACTTTAGCGGAAACCCATGCTGTTTTGCCATGCGATGGACCTGAGAGACCTTGGTGACGGCGATGTCATAGGTGTAAATACCACAAATCCCTGCGCCCTTCTTGTGAACATCCAGCATGATCTTGGTGGCTTCAGCCGCGGGTCTTTGAAAAATTTTCATTAAGACGTTCACGACAAAATCCATGGTGGTGTAGTGATCATTGTGGAGAACCACCTGGTAGATCCGGGGTTCTTCCAGCCGGGGTTCAGAATCAACCCGAAAACCGCTTTCGAAACCTGTGTTATGATTTTGATCTCCGGACACGTACCTGCTCCCCGGGCTTTTTTCCGTTCATTTTAATAAGTTCTTTGAAAAATGGGTTCGCCGCTGACGAATCATTTTTCATGGGTTATAAAAAACTTCCTTAACCATAATATAGGGGATCGAACTGCCCCTGTCAATCATCCCCTTGTCGGAGGTTAAAAGGATTCGCTTTTTTTATTCATTTCATTCAATTCTTTTGAACGATTCATGGAAGGGAGGGGGTTGATCCGGGGTGGTTGAGAGGATGCCATAACCGGTGTTATTGTTATTTCATTCATGTAATCGATGGGATAGAAATTATTTTTCAGGGATTGTCGTCCTGGCACGGTCTTTTCATTAGTAATGGGCAAAGCTCAGAGATCAAAAGAAAGAAAAACAGAAATTAAAAATAAATCATAAAAAAGT
>Ga0208102_1000009_pt1 | contig 164277 bp, 165 predicted proteins | sample CryBogmetaGMA17M_FD_184549 | JGI IMG/M metagenome (GOLD analysis project Ga0208102, IMG submission 184549) | Freshwater microbial communities from Crystal Bog, Wisconsin, USA - MA17M (SPAdes) | ecosystem: Environmental > Aquatic > Freshwater > Lake | place: Crystal Bog, Wisconsin, USA...
AGTTACCCATTGTATAGCCGCTCACTAACCCCAGCAGCCACAAAATTACCAGTACCACAGCAATTGTCCACAACATTTGACCCTCCTTCCTGGTTGCTCACTCCCGCTGCCAGCTATTGCATCACCACATCAGCCGGCAGTGCCGGGGAGTCCTTTCCGGTTGCCTGCGTTCATAGCTGTTTACTTTTTCATTCTGGTAAATTTCGAACCTTCTATCGTGGCGCCGGCCATAAGCCCTTTCTGGCCGAAGACAAACCCGACAACGGGTTGCTTGAATTTTGTCGTGTTTAAAGATTCATCGGCGCCGACATTAACTATGGTTACCTTGGCATCAACACCCGCTTGCCAGTTCTCGCTGGTACGGAATTTCTTCAAGACAGCCTTATTCATGAAGACAACGATGATGTCCTTCTCCTGGGCTCCAATCTGATAACCGAAAGATGCGGAAGCGATGTTGTAGTAGCCGGCCGTTTTTCCGCCGATCCTTAAGGCTCCCTCGCCATACTCGGCACCAACCACAAGTCCGCCCTGTATGACCCTAGGTATGATAAGGACCCCCTTGGCGGCATCAAGAAACTCCTTCGCACCCTTGACTTCCTTGACAAATCGATCGAGGGATGCATTTACGCTGGCATCGATCTCACCGGCCGTGGCCGCGTAAGAGGAAACCGGGAAGCTTCCCATAATCAAGGCCATGCACACGACGAAAAAGATTTTAACTCTTGCTTGTTTCATTCTTTTTCCTCCTCTTATTCTAATGTGCTAGTAAAAAAATTATTCAGGCCGACGGCGTCCCACTGTTCAATTACCCAGGACATTCTTGACCTGGCCGATCTTTTCCTGAACTTTGCCGGCTATCTTTTCACCGGTGCCTTCGGCTTCCATCTCAGGATTATCGCTGAGTTTCCCGGCGACCTCTTTGATCTTACCCTTCATTTGGTGAAACGTGCCTTCCACTTGGTCTTTCGTGCTGGATTTCATGGTGTTCCTCCTTTAGGCTTTCGATTTGACTGCTGGGCTATTTTGTTTCAAATGTAGTTTTCCGGCCATGATCCCCGTATCGATCCTCTTCTGGAGCACAATCATCCGATCCTCGATCAAATCTCCTCCATCCCCGCCGGGTGGAAAATGGTGTGGAAAACCCTTTCACAGGGCTCTTTGAGAAGGTTCATCGCCCCCCGGAGCACCTTAAAATGCTCCGACTTCAGGTGGGTCATAAGGTTCTCCTGGGTATCCCATTCTTCAAGAAGAAAGAGTCGATTTTTATCCTCGATACTCTCACAGAAGTCGCAGCGCCGGCATCCCTTCTCCATCCTTATGGAACCGGACAGTGAAGCAATCGTCTGTGACAACTCCATGCGCTTCTCAGAAAGGACCTTCATTCGTATGATTACAAGGATCATGAAAATAGTAATAGCAAATGGTCTGCCAATAGCCGAAAAAAAATCATAAGTTTTCATTCATCATTTAATAACAGGCGGTTAGATTAACAGGAGAGAATAGCAGAAAAGTATGAAATGATTCGTTTAGCCTCAGTATTTGGTGGAACCTCAACATACTGAGGGATTCTTTGTTGGAGGCATACTTTGAAAAGAGTCAGTCGGCTTGACCTTAATCCTTTTACATTAGCCAGCGTTTTTTCATTAGTAGATATGAGAAGAAAAGAGTTAATAGTCCGACTAAAAGCAAATATATCCATTCCAGAGATAGAGTTGATATTCTGCCTTCCTCGAAGAGGATTGATTTAATTGGCTCATAAAACTGGTAGGAAGGTAAGAAAGGAGCAACGGCAGTTAATTTTTGTGAAAAATCCGATAACGCAGAAGGAAGCAGATGGGGCAGATAGAAAATAACGCCTAAAGTTCTGGCGCTCGCCTGATTGCGGCATAAAAACCCCAAAAATATTCCGTAAGAGCTGAAACAGAAACTGCCAACCCCTATAAATGCTACATAACTCAACACATTACCAAGATCAAATTTACCCAGCAGATGGAGGAATAGGACTGCTATGAGTATTAAAATCATGCCGAGGAATAATTTAGCAATAAGCCACTCAATTTCACGCATCGGAGTTTGCAAAAGAGCAAGAAGCAATTTTTTTTCCTTTTCTTCGGCAACCTGCGCAGGCATTATAATGAAGCTTACCAGTAAAACTAACATTAGAATCCAGGTGGGCAAAGTTTGTTTTTCAATCCCACTTTCCTGAACAGGCTTGATATCAGAGATCCAGTTTATGCTATTCCCTTCTGCTGCTTTTTGTAACGCTGAAAAGTTCTCCACTATTGAAAGGGTCAGTAAAGACTCTTTCTTTAAAACCACAAGAACTAAACTGTTTTGTTCTTTTTCAGATCTTAATAACAGGCCGTCTATTTTTTTTTCTTTTAACCATCTTTTGCCTTCCTCTTCATTGGAAACACGAAGAACTGTAAATACTCTATCTGCTGATTTAATGGTTCGCAGAATAACAGGAGCATACATTTCTTCTTGAATAAGTCCGATATTAATTTTTTTAAACTGTGCATCTGCCCTATCTACCAACTTCAAAGAGAAAAAAACAAAAAAAGGTATAAAGAGAATTAGATAGATTGTCTTATTCTTGAATGCAATTGCTAAATCATTCAAAGTCAATGTGATGATATTTCTTGTCATCATAGGTATAGCTTTTCATGAATTTCTGATTGGAAATATTTTTGGGGTGAACCATCGAAGACCAAACATGCTTGATGTAGCACAATGATGCGTGTTGCAAGGGTCTTTATCTCTTCGGGTCGATGGGAAGTAAAAATGATTGTTTTTCCTGAAGCGTGAAAATCTTTTAGCAGTCTATAAATCTCTTTCGTCATCTCAAAGTCTATACCCGATGTAGGTTCATCAAAAAGAAGCACAGGTGGATCTGCCAAAAGAGCGCGCCCAATGCTTACCCTTTGCCTTAACCCTTTCGATAAAACCTGTATTTTATTATCTCGAAAAGGCAGCAAATCGAATTCTTTCAGAACTTCTTCTATCCGCAAAAAAGGGACTTGAAAAAGACGAGCAAATAATTTGAGATTATATTCAACGGAAAAGAAATCGAAAAGATTAGGCGTTTCTGGGACAAAACCAATTTTCCTCACAACGGCCGATCTATTTCCCAAATTGATGCCGTCCACAAGAACTTGTCCACTGTCGGGAAGGAGCCAACTGGCTAACATTTTCAAAAGAGTAGATTTACCCGCTCCGTTGTGCCCGATGACGGCAATCAGTTCCCCCTTTTCAACATCAAGACTAGTTGGTAGAAGTCCTCTTTTTTCACTATAAACTTTTGTGAGATTATGAATCTCGATCTGCATAAAATATCTTTCTGCTATCCCCTTTAGACCGTGATGACTTTGACCGGATCTGTCAAAGTCATCAGTTAAAATGGCCCAATGGTCTTATTAGCCGGCAATGCAGCAATCAAGAATATTGGTATGGAGGGATGGCAACGAATGACATTATCAGACGCTGTCATCGCTCAGAAGGTCAACGACATGGCCGGTGGCAATATTATAAGGTATCCTGCATAAGATTCTTATGTTCGCTTTGCCAAATACATAATCACAAACACTAAAGCTACCACAACTAAAACTCCAATGACGAATTCCATTTTCCCCTCCTTTCTTATGTTCGCTGCGCTACTTTAAATGGATAATCACAAGCACTAAAATTACTATAATCAAAATTCCAATGACGAATCCCATTATCCCCTCCTTCCTGATTGCTCATTCACACTGCCGGCTATTGCATCACCATACCAGCCGACAGTGATCATACAGTCTCTTTGTTCTCGGACTCGGACTACTCGATGGTCATCCGGTTCTTTACACTCTTCACACCGTTTACGTCCTCGGCGAGTTTGGTGGCCATGTTCCATTCGGTTGCGCTTCTGGCTTTACCATACAACGTGACCGCGCCACGCTTCGTCTCGACCTTGGTATTGAGGGCACTGGTCGAGCGGTGATATAGCAACGTCATCTTGACCTGGGCGGTGATGGAAGCGTCATCAATCTTTTCGCCTGCCGGTAGCGTCTTTTTCGAGGTCTTTGTCACGGTCATCTCATTATTTACGCCTTTAACCCCTTCGACATCCTTGGCGTATTCGGTCGTCAGTTCCTTTTGCGCCTCGCTGATGGCTTCGCCGCTTAGATTTACGATGCCGTCTTTAACGTAAATATTTGTGGCTTCGGAGTTTACGCTCTTATGCAACACGAGTATAGCTCTAACTTTTTCATTGAGCCACCCATCCGAGTTTCCGGTAGGGGGCGCACCCTTAATTCCCAGTTTGTTAACGATGCTTTTAACACCGGGCAAGCTCGCCACGGTTTCCTGGGCCAATGCTTTGTGGTATTCTTCGGAGACAATTCCCGTTAAGATAACAACGCCATCCACGGACTGGATTTTGATATCATCACCTTTGAGGTAGGTCTTGAATACATACGACTTCTTGATGGATAATTCGATGCGATCATCCATCTCAGACGCACGCACAGGCACGCTAGTAACTAAAAGAGTGATGACCGCCACGATCAGCACCACGTAATACATTGCGTTAATTTGTACTTTCTTGTTTCTACCGAAATGTTTCATGGTATTCTCCTTTTGGCAAACTTCTGTCGGCCAGGTTAGTGGTAACGTTAAATATTGCTCCAAAAAGTAACTTTTTCATTTTGTAGCCTCATCCCTCTTTTCAGGTACTCCGGGAAAATAACTACGCGATAGTCATCATGTTATTCACTGTAATAGCAAATGGCTTGCCAAAAGCCGAAGGAAAAACATAAGTTTTGATTCATCCTTTAATAACAGGCGGTTAGATTAATAGGAGAGAATAGCAGAAAAGTATGAGGTGATTCGTTTAGCCTCAGTATTTGGTGGAACCTCAACATACTGAGGGATACTTTGAAGAGCGGTGGAAAGTCTAATCTGGTTCTTTTGTCTCCGGCCGGATTATCCCGAGCTTCTGCATCCTCGCTCTTAAGGTACTCGGGTGGAGGCCCAGGATCGCCGCGGCCCCGTCCTTTCCCTCGATGCGCCATCGGGTTTCAGAAAGGATTTTAAGAATTTGGTTTCGCTCCGTCTCTTCCAAGGTCCTCACGGCGGATGAAAGTGTAGGGGATGAAATCTCCAGTTTATCTACGAGTTGCAAAACCGGCCCGGGGCACAAGATCGCGGCCCGTTCAATGATGCTTTCAAGCTCCCGGACGTTCCCGGGCCACGGGTAATCCTGCAGCTCCTTCATCGTGTCCTTCTGGATCGACGTGATCTGTTTGCCTAATTTCCTGGAGTACCGCTCTATGAAGGTTTGGACCATCAGCGGGATGTCTTCTTTCCGCTGCCGTAGTGGTGGGACAGTGATGGGGAAGATGTTGAGCCGATAGTAGAGATCCTGCCGAAACCGGCCCTTGCGGACCTCTTCCTTAAGGTCTCGATTGGTCGTCGCTATGATCCGCACATCGACTTTGACGGTATGGGAAGAGCCCAGGCGCTCAAACTCGTTATGCTGAATCACCCGGAGTAGCTTTGCCTGCACCTCCAGCGGCAACTCCCCGATCTCGTCCAGGCAAAGGGTGGAACCATTGGCGATCTCGAATCGGCCTACCTGCCGGGTATCGGCCCCGGTAAATGCCCCCTTCTCCCGGCCGAACAATTCGCTCTCTATTAAATTGCCCGGCAGGGCAGCACAGTTGACGGTGATCAGCGGCCGATCCTTGCGGGGGCTCATGTCGTGGATGGCGGCAGCGATCATATCCTTTCCCGTACCGGTCTCACCAAGGATGAGGACCGTTGTGTTCATAGGAGCGACCTGCTCCGCTCGATAGAGAACATACTTGAGACCATCACTGTGCCCTATTATATTGCAGAATTGGCCTCTCGTCCTGATCTCTTCACGGAAGTAAATATTCTCGGCCTCCAGTTGATCTTTCATCGTTTTGATTCCAGAAAGAGCCGTCCGAAGTTCTACCGTCCGCTCCTCCACCTTCTGTTCGAGCTTGTCATGGGCTTGTTGCAGCGCCTCCTCCATCTTCTTGCGCTCGGTGATGTCCACCATTACGACAACAATGCCGATGACACCTTTATTAGTGATAAATGAGTTTGCGCTCAATAGAAAGGAAAAATGATTGTTATCCCCATGCGTGAAAGTGACCTCCCTCGCGTGGAGGAACTTGTCACTCATCGCAGAGAGAAGGACAAAGAGAGTCCCGTCGGGATAGAGGAGGTGAAATGCCTCGTCAAACGTCTGGAAGATGGGGCTTCCACCGAAGAGCCTATTGGTCGACTGACTTGCACGGATGATACGGCCTTGGTGGTCGCAGAGAACAAATATTTCCGCAGCTTGATGGAGGATTTGATTTGTCAGTTTTTCCTCTGCCAGTATCTCTTCATTGTGTTTTTGCTCCGTCAGGTCAGTAACCACCATGCACAGGGCACCGGGCATGTCCGTGTGCTGAAGGGGACTTACGGAAAGTACGACAGGTGCAGGATTTACACCTCCGGTCTGTAAGGCCAATTCCACCTTACTGCTCCCTTTGAAACCCCGCTCAACCAATGCCTCAAATAATTGAAGGTCTTTTGATGAAATGTATTGGGTGATTGAAGATCCCATAATTTTTTCCAGAGACCCTTTGACGATATCTGCAAAACATTGATTACAGAAAAGGATCGTGCCGTCGGAGGCTAGGGTGACGGCCCCTTCGTTCATGGTTTCGACCATGACCCTGTAAGGATGATCGGCGCCCGATAGTGTAAAGACCCGATCTCCTTCCGCCGTCGAGACAACCAGACCATCCACCTCACCGCCTAGGATAGCGCGTAGAGTTTCCTCAGCTTCCATCATCCGCGATGTGAGTTCCTGCAACTCTTCCATAAGTTGCTGGCGTGTTCTATACGATTTGTTCATTGATTCGTACTCATGAATTCTTGGGTTTCAGATCGATGCCTACAAGAAACCTTTCCGTATCCGACATATCGCCAATGAGCTTGCGGAGTGGCAGGGGGAGTTTCTTGATGAGCGTTGGGGTGGCAATAATCTGCTCTCCCTTGGCCAGCTTGGGCTGCTGGTAGATGTCTATCACCTCGAGTTCGTAGTAACCTTCCAGGTATTTTTCACAGAGTTTCTGGACATTGGCGATTGCCAGGGTTGACTTTGGGGTCATCCCTGTAACATACAGCCGAAGAACATACTTTACCCGGTCTCGCTTCGCTGCCGCTTTTTCGAATTCCTCAGTACTCGTTTTCCCTCTTTTCATATCCATCGCTGTTTCACAAAATTGATTTTATCATCCGGAGACAGAACGAATGTCGAGTCCCACCAGCACGCGCTCGGTGTTAGCCAGATCTCCGATAATTTTTTTAAGCGGTTCAGGAAGCTTCCTTACCAGTGTCGGTATGGCAATAATCTGGTCCCCTTTAGCAAGCTGGGGATTCTTCAAAAGGTCTATCACTTCAATGCGGTATTTCCCCGCGAGGTGCTCTTCGCAGATCTTCTTTAAATTAGTAAAGGCCGCAATCGATTTCGGGGTCTGACCGGCTACATATAACCGGAGATTCCAGATTTCTTCTGTCGCATCGGTCTTTGCCTTCTTCCGCTTTCCTGATGATACAGCTTTCATCTTACTCTCCTCTCCTCTTCTTTTTCGAGCGCAACGCTTGCGGAGCTGAAGGTTTCCCCTTGCGAAGATGATCCATATCTAAACGGTCTTCTGCCAGGACAGCTTGTTTTTTCCGCTCTTCTTCCGCCATCAAGTCCACCTCTTCAGTTTCCATATCGAACTCGGCACGCAGCGCTGCGATCTTTGTCTCCAGTGCATTTCTCTTGCGCTCCTGCTCGCGGAGTCTGCGATCCGCCTCACGCCGGTGTGCCAACGCAGAAGCCTTTTCATCGGCTTCCTGGGTTGCCCGGGCACTGCCGGTTAATACCTCGCCGGAACCGGTATAGATGTCGATAAGGTCAATGCCCTGGTTCGTGAGCAGGAACTCCTGAATCTGGTTGGAGTGGGCCATGCCGCGGGACTTCAAAATGTAAAGGCCCCGGTTGCGTTCCCCTTTGAGTTCAATATCCCGGAGGAGAAGCCACGTATCGATCAGAGAAGATATCTCTTCGCTTGTGTGTTCAAGGCTGCCTGTAAAATGAGTGAGGTCCGTAAGGAAAGTAGATATCTTTTTCATCTTCAAATAGTCGATCAGGCGCGTTAATATGGATTTGACCTCTGATGCTGTTCCCGCGGCGCTCAGGTTGCTGATCGGGTCTACAATGAAAACCTGGGGATTGAACTCCTCGATCACCTTATGGAAGGTGAGAAGATGCATCTCAAGGCCGTAAAGCGAAGGCCGGGCTGAATGAAACTTGAGAAGCCCCTTCTTCACCCACCGGGCGAGATCTATGCCGATGGAGCCCATGTTCCGGATGATCTGGCTGGGTGATTCCTCGAAGGCAAAAAACAGGCAGCGCTCACCTCGCCGGCAGGCGGCTTCGGCAAAGGTGGCCGACATGCTTGTTTTGCCTGTGCCCGCTGTACCGGAGACGAGAATGGTGCTGCCCCGGTAGAACCCCTTCCCAGCAAGCATTGTATCCAACTTGGGGATGCCCGTGGAGATGCGCTCCGAAGAAACGTGGTAGTCGAGCCCCAGGGAAGTGATGGGCAGGATAGAGAGGCCGCTCTCGTCTATCAGAAAGGGATACTCGTCGGAGCCGTGAGATGAACCGCGGTATTTGATAATACGCAGGCGGCGGGTGGAAATTTGCTCATCGATGCGGAAGTCGAGGAGGATCACGCAATCGGCGACGTATTCTTCGAGCCCGTAGCGTGTCAGCATCTTGTCGCCGCTTTCCCCCGTAACGATGGCCGTCATACCGCGGTCTTTCAACCAGTGAAAAAGCCGGCGAAGCTCTGCCCGAATGATAGCGGCATTAGACAGCCCGGCGAAAAGTGCTTCTATGGTATCTAAGACAACCCGCTTTGCTCCGATGGAATCAATGGCGTTCCCCAGGCGGATGAATAATCCTTCCAAGTCGTACTCACCCGTCTCCTCAATCTCGTTTCGCTCGATTTTGACGTGGTCCATTGCGATGAGGCCACGAGACATCATGTCATGGAGATCAAAACCAAGGGAGATGAAGTTCTTCGCGAGATCCTCCGGCGTCTCCTCGAAGGTCATGAAGACCCCGGGTTCTCCGTAATCCATGGCGCCCCGCATGAGAAACTCCATGGCGAAAAGTGTTTTGCCGGAACCCGCACCGCCGCAGATCAGGGTTGGCCTGCCTCTCGGAAGCCCTCCCTTCGTGATCTCATCGAGACCCTTGATGCCCGTCGGACATTTTTCAAGAACATCAACAGCATGTTTTTTCTTAACCATCGTCATCTCCCAGCACCTTTACTAATCTGAAGTAATACCTATAAGAGTAAAATACTATTAAGGCTGTTCAATAAAAACGCATTAAATCATAATACCCCCCCTGCCTGTTCAATGGGGGAGGATGATATCATTTTATTTTTTTCGCTTGAAGTAACTTATCAAAATATCCGTTACCTCACAATAGAAAAAATGCAGGAATGTCGCACGCATGGTCGCCTATGCTGTGGACAAATCGTCCCTCTGTCTCCTCAGGCGCCACCTGGAAGGTTTCATAGAAGGAACGATTCGCTGAGATGACTTTCAGGTCGGGGGTAAGCACGATAAGCGTTTCACGTATTGTCTCCACAATGCTCTCAGTGTATTTTCGAGCATCCTCAAAGGATTTCTCTACTCGCTTGCCTCCTGTGAGCGCCGCTCCGTGGCATCAAGCCTCGTCCGAAATTCTTTCACCTCAAGGAGAAGTTGCTCCTTTGTTTGGAGGTTTGTTTTGGGTTTTCTTTTTATAATGTCGCCCCTCCTCTGATCGTTCTCAGAGCCTTAATCCTCGCTCTCCAATTCTGTTAAATTTTATGCAGAATTTAAAAAAATCGATTCGAAAAAAATGCGTTGTATCTTTCCGGTCGTGATAAAGCGCGCCAAAAATGGTCATTTAAAAGTGAGCCGCTTTGGAGGTGGAGTTGCGGAGAGAAAAGGTTTCAGCTACCGGACCATGGGGTTACTGATAATCACAGTGCTTTACAAGATTTTTCTCTCCGTCCGCATCTTCTTTCCTAACGCCGTTCTTCATGTCCTCCGCCCCTGTCATCTCCACCCTATCCAGCATCCTCCAATAGATACAACCATCATCACTAAAACCATTGCCAATATAATGAACCTCTTCATAGCCCCCTCCTTTGATAAGAACCTGTTTTTTTTGTCTATACGACAATGAAACGGTGCCAAGATGTTCAAAAAGTCTCACGACACCTTGGCCGGTTACAAATCAGGAATCCTTGCCTGCTATGATCACCGCATCTCATCGGGCCCCCTGGAAGGCACAAACAGCAAAATCACAACAACGAAGAGAAGGGCCAACAACTTTAGGTATATGGAATTCTTCAAACTCAAAATTATGGCAGGTTAGCTACAGCTCCTTCACGTTGTCACAAGGATACTCACAGATAGATGGGTCCTCGCCCCTGGATGATTCTGACCAGGACGATGACAATGGCGATGACTAGCAGGATATGAATAAAATTACCCATGGTGTAGCCACTCACCAGCCCCAGCAGCCACAGAACTATCATTATGACAGCAATCGTCCACAGCATATGATCTCCCTCACGAATTCCGGCACTGGAAAGGATAACTGCTGCCTATTTCACGATGAGATCATTCTTGACGGATTTGACCCCTTCGACGCCGCGTGCGATTTGGCCCGCCTTATCGATAGCGTTTTGAGAATCAACGAAGCCGCTCAGCTGAACAATGCCTTTGCGGGATTCTACCCTGATCTGAAACGACTTGAGAAAATCATCAGTTGCGAGCTGAGTTTTTATTTTGGCCGTGATGACGGAATCATCGACATATTCCCCCGTGCCTTCCTGTTTCGGTGTCGATGCGCAGGCCACAAAGGCGGCGATCATCATGAGGACGACAAGAAAACGGATAACGATATAGCTCTTTTTCATAATCCTTACTCCTTTCTCTGAATTTGCCTTATATTATCATAAAAGTACCATAGGGGAAACTCTGATTTTTAACACTCTGATTATTAACTTCGAAATACCTGATGTAATGTAAGATGGGTGTGAAAGAGCAGTAGCAAACATCACTATCTGTAATCCTCATACTCGACAGTATCCATGCTTGGTGGCTTTTAGGTGGAGAGCGCAAGAATAACCACTGACCGACAATAGGAAAATTATTGATAGCTTTGCATGGTTTACTTCCTTGTTTATTCCATTGACGAGTCTTAATAAATATGTAAGCTTCCAAGCAGTAATCGTTATTCTGCTTGACCTGAATCGCTCGAATGTTCACGACCATTGAGTTGCGTCCTCAGACGGCCATCCAAAGGATAGCATGATAGATCAGAAAGTACACGATACAGCAGAAAGGCTCTTTCGCTCGAAATATGAAGAGCTTACTGAACTAGAAAGGCATGTTGCTCATCATATAACCGAAAGAACCCCTATTTCGACAAATGTCGTTCAAGACTTTTCCAAGCAAATGACTTTGGGCCAGAAGATGGCCGATAAGGTCGCTTCTTTTGGGGGATCTTGGATCTTTATCTCAATGTTTATGGTTGTGATGGTTATATGGATTCTCCTGAATTCATTTATCCTAATCAATCTTAACAGCTCATTTGATCCATATCCATACATCCTGCTAAATCTTGTTTTATCTATGCTTGCTGCCATTCAAGCTCCAATTATTTTGATGTCTCAAAATCGACAGGCCTATAAGGATCGACTAAGTGCGGAACACGATTATGAAGTCAATTTAAAGGCAGAGCTTGAAATAATAGGGCTTCATGAAAAAGTTGATTCACTCAGGGAGAAACAGTGGAGTGAGCTGATTTCAATTCAACAGGAACAGCTGAGACTTTTAAGACAATTACTTGAAGATCTGAAGAAAAATCAGTGAACCACGGGTCAAAAAGCTTGGATGGGAATCAACAATAAATATTATGTTGCAAGAGGCTGTTGCCAAAACAAATTTCTGCCGGAGTAAAAGATTCGGGGCGCTTCCTCGGCAAGGCGCCCGCTAAACTAATTCCCAGTGTCCTATTTGCAGTTCACATCCTTTGGGGGAAATGGGGGCTTATCTTTAAAAAGCGTTGAAAAAAGAAAATCTTTACATCACTCTTATAAACATTTTTATCGGAATGGGCGTTGCTTTCCTGCTAAAGGGAAGTGTCCTCGCCGTCGTTCTCATCGTCATCGCGATCGGCACGATCATTTTCATAGAACGAAAGTGGATTCACGAAAACGTCTTCAGAGGGAAGAAACGGTATGCCGTGGCGGGATATTCCTTACTGGCCGCCTTGATGCTGGTGTTTATATTTTTGATTACCTCGCCGAGCCGCGATACATCCCACATTATCAAGCTGGTGAATGGGTTTTTGCAGAATGTCACGTCGGGTGATTATCGGGGCGCTTATGAACAACTTTCCGAGGTGTCGAAAAAAGCATATACCCTGAACGATTTCGTTAATGATCATGTGGAAAATCGCATCAAGGTCCAGAATTTCAGAATCGATGAGGTCATCTTTAACGAGTATGACAAAAGGAAAGCCGTGGCGGTGGTCTCAAGCCCCTTCATGCTCTATGGTCGCGAAACGCTGAACCTGGAGATGATCAAGGAAGAGAAGGGATGGCGGGTCGTTTTCAGCAGGACCCTCTTCCACCCCCACGCCCCCGGCCAAGGGAATAGTAAAAAGAAGGGGGGCTCCATCACCAATTTCTTCAAGAAGCTCTTTTGACGAGACCCTCCCCACTTTTTTTCAGTGATGTCCGGTTAAGGGTTTGCATATGATTGATCCTATTGTCTCGTCAACTCTCAAGTGTCTGATAGAGACGAGATAGTTTGATCCTTACCCATATCCTCGCAAGACTCGGAAATCTCATAGAAGCATATGTTATCTGCTCTCTTTCAACTGGCAATCATTCCTCTCTTTGAATCTTTAACCGTCAACAGTAGTCAGCGCTTACGTCGAGTGGGCGATCTTGAAAAATCAGTGATTTGATTGTTTGTTCATTCCTTCCTGCAATGTATCATGAGGATAAATTTGCGTTTTATGATAGATTTCTTCTGCCAATCGTGATAATCAGAATGCCAATGTAAAGATGTCAAAGATAAATAATGAAGTCTTTAACCCTTGATGAGGTTAGTATGGACTGATTATCGAAACCCCGTTTCTTGAAAAAAGAGCGGGGTTTTGTGTTTTTGAAGCAGGAAGGTTTAGATATAATGAGGTAATTTAGAATCAGAAAAAAGGAGGTAATTATGAAAAAATCGGTATACTTTCTAATAGGCTGTTTGTTAGGCATATTATTGAATGCGTGTGCCTTTGATTTAGTTCATATAAAACAAATTCCCACACAAATAGAATCAACCAATTTGTCAAAGCCCTCATTTGAATTAGAAAAAGAAGTAAATGTTGATCCTGGCCAAGGATATAGAAGAAAATTAAAACAAGGAACAAAATGGAATTATGTTGGTACTGTCTCATATGGAGATGTTTTTAGATCAAAGGATCAAATATTAACAGTTGAAGCATCTAATATACATGAGGCATACATTGTTGTTTCATCCGGCAAATTGGTCGGATTCTATTTGCCTGTAGAAAGATCTTATTCTCCATTAGGCGACCCCCCAATACTATATATGAAGGAAATCAATTAAAAATACTTTTTAAAAAAGGAGGTCAATATGAAGTCAATATCGAAACTCTTTTTATTCGTAATGGTCATTTTTATGGTGGGAGGCTGTGCTACTAGCGGCCCTAAATTTACAGAGTTTGCACCTTCTATTTCAAATATGGCACCTGATACTGGAAGAATTTATATTTACCGCCCATCTGCTGCGGGTGCAGCTGTTCGACCAGATGTCAAACTTAATGGAGAAGTAATTGGAGAAGCTATTTCATATGGATTCTTCTATGTCGACAGAAAACCTGGTAACTACGAAATTATGACATCAACAGAGGTAGATAGAAAGCTATCCCTGACTCTTGATGAAGGACAAACACGTTATGTGCGCCTAAATATTTCAATAGGTTTTTTCGTGGGGCATGTTTATCCTGAGTTGGTTGAAAATGAAGAAGGTAAAAAAGAAATTGAAGATTGCAGATACATAGGGCAAAAAAAATAGGTACAATAGAGGGACTGTTTTCCTCGGAGGTGAGGAAGCATGTCCGCTCCTAGCGCCGTTTATCATTCCGGGAACCATCAGTCTTCCGATTATTATAAGTGTGTGGTAGAATTTACGGAGTGGCTCTGTGTTGATGTCTTGAGGCAGGTCCCCGATCGGCGCTTCGTCTTCAGCATCCCGAAGATGTTGCGCCGATATTTTCTCTCTCTATTGCAGAAACATGAAACCTCTAAAGCACTGCTTATGAATGTTAATCCTCACCTCAATTTCAAACTGAAAGTTGTGGATAAGTAGGTGACAGCCAATGGGACATTGTTTTTCAATTTTCTCAACAAAGTAGATCAAAGAAGGAGGGGAAGGAATGGCACATTTGAGGAAAAGGAATTATCGCGTAATTAATATTTTGACACTATTAGCAGTTGCCACGTTTTTCTTATCTATGCAAGGTTGCGCATCGATTGTGAAAGGCCGCACCCAGGAAGTAACATTCAAATCAGAACCGGAGGGCGCAACTGTCACTCTTAGTGGGGGGCGTACGTTAGGAAAAACCCCCATGACATTGCTGATGGAAAAGAAGAGCAGTGATCAATCCGTGACCTTCGAAAAAGAAGGTTATAAACCACAGACTCTTCCTCTCACCACAACAGTGAGCGGATGGTTTTGGGGTAATATAGTCCTTGGGGGACTTATTGGTTCTACCACAGATGGTGTTACTGGAGCTGTTAGTGAATATTCACCAAGTCAGTACTTTGTAACTTTGGCTCCGATGGCAGAGAGTAAGGCGCGCGATCAGCAGAGAAGTGACACGAAAACCTTCATCGTCTCAAGCTATAAAGATATCTTTGCAGAGCTTAATACGAAGCCTGGTCAATATCTCTCGTCTCTTATGACAATGGTCAAGATTGCTCCAGAAAAAAAGGCAGAATTCGTTAAAGAGTTAAAGGATCTTGCAGACAAGTTCAAAGATATTCCTGAATTTGCAGAGCAGGTAGTCAAGAAATATATTAGTCAATAAAGTATGTGATGTTTAAGATTAGAAAAATCAAATGCAAGGCATATAGGTTTCTCCCTATATGCCTTTTTTTCTTTATTTTGTTCGCGAATAATATCTTTGCGTCAGAGGCAGAGAATGAATACCTTAGCCAACTTATCAACAATGCAGAAGCTAAGCGACTTTATAATGATCGCTATTGGAACATTCTTCTTCATTACAAACCAATAATGAATGGCAAGGAAAGCCTGATTGATGACCCCGTCTTTTTCTTGGCTCCTGATGGCAAAAAGAACCCGCAAGCGGAATTGAAGGCAACTCTTCAAAGTTTTTTTAGAACGCCAAAAAATGATAATGAACATCCACGATGTCGATTTCCAGCACGATATTTCTGGTTAAAGGAAACGCTGGGCATTGATGAACAAAAGCTTCCTGTTGTTTCATGCAACAAAGTTAAAGAAACACTTCATAAAATAGAACCTCCTAAAGCGGCGCTTATTTATCCCTCAGCGTACATCCGTGGCCCCGGTGCCATGTTCGGCCATACTCTTCTTCGCATCGATAGTAAGACAAGCGATGACCTTTTGTCGTACGCCGTAAATTATGCTGCTATAGTACCACAGACAACTAATGTGCTTACTTATATTTACAAAGGCATTTCCGGGGGATTTAAAGGTTATTATTCGCTAAAGCCCTATTACTCCAAGATTAAGGAATACAATGATCTGGAACAGAGGGATATATGGGAGTATGAGCTAAACCTGACTGCTGAAGAAGTGCAAAACATGGTTCTCCATATCCTTGAATTGCAGGATATCTACTCAGATTATCATTTTCTTGGTGAGAACTGTGCATTCAACTTGTTGTTTCTTTTGGAAGCTGCAAGGCCTTCGCTTAAACTTACGGAGCAATACTGGAATAGACTTGGTTTTTGGGTGATACCATCTGATACGATAGAGGTTATCAGAGGCGCTGGACTTATCTCAAAAATTGATTATCGCCCTGCATTAGCAACGAGGATAAATTATTACTCTGCTATTTCAAAACCTACTATTCGGAATTTGGCCTTTGATATCGCCACACAGCGCTCGGAACCCAGAACCGTCGAAGTGATAAATTTATCTGATGGTGATAAAGTTAAATCCCTGAACCTTGCAGCAGAGTTTATTCAGTATCGGTATTCACGCATGGAGCTGAAGCAGGAAGAATATCAACAACAGTTTCTTGCTGTCGTCAAAGAGAAAAACAGACTTGATCAAACATCTCAGCTAAAAGAGATAATGCCTGTCCCCAAAAGCCCGGACGAAGGACACTTACCTGGAAAAGCAAGTTTGGGTTTCGGTTATGCTAATGACTCGTTCTTTACCGAAATTGGTTGGCGTCCTGCTTATCACAGCATACAAGACCCACTGCCAGGCTATAAAGAAGGCGCACAGCTTAATGTATTTGATATAAAAGGTCGTTATTACGAAAAAAACAGTGCTCTGAAGCTGCAAAGTTTTCATTTGGTTGATATGATCTCTCTCGCACCAAGCACTATGTTTATAAGCCCAATGTCATGGAAATTCAACACTGGATTAGATCAGCAACAACTTCGTGATGGGGACGAACATTTAGTGTATCGGCTTAATGGCGGTGGTGGGGTTGCGTATAATACTGGTGGGCTTGGGATTATTTATGGAATGATGGAGGCGGACTTTATTGCTGGTGACAGCCTTGACAATAAAGTAGATTTAGGAATCGGTTTTACAGCAGGCTCGATAAAACAGATACGAGAGTGGTGGCAAACAAGCTTCCAATTTCGTTGGTTATATTATTCCCTAAGTGAAAATAGTGCTCTTTACCAGGGGGACTTAATTCAAACATTCATGGTATCCCGAAATAATGCGATTACGCTCCAAACCGGTTTTGATATTGTTCCTGGACGATTTAGGCCAGCAATAAACCTTGGATGGAACTATTATTTTTAAAGTCAGATACTATTAACCATCTTTCCTATAAAAAGATCACGAAGAATATGATCCGGGTGCTCTCCACATGGCGGCATTCCGGATTCCACGTCTTCTACGGAAACCGCATTATTTCTGTTGATAATCATCAATACTTTCAATTATCCAAGCACGTTTGTTAGTAGGTGCAGCCAGCGCTTCCGTCGAGGGGGCGATCTTGAAAAATCAGAAATCTGGGATTCCGGGGACATCATGTCTAATTAGAAGTATTGGCGGTCAAATTTTTATTATTGACAAGAAGTAAGTCGATAAAGCGGAATCCCGAATGCCTCCATGATGCGAGCATGGATATCATTTTTCTCAAAGGCTAAAAATCGTTGATCGCATCGATAAGACTCCGGAGCCTGCCGAAGTCTTTGCGGTTGAAGTCTATCAAAAGCCGCGGCAGATTAATAATATCCGCGTCATCCATTTCCGCTTCCAAGGCCCCGGATGCCGCGATACCGCCCCCGGGCATAATGATATCATGAAACCGATCTCTCAGTTCTCGGATGTCATTGGAGCCGAGCGGAGACGTGAGCCGTATCACGAGCTGGCCATGCACATACCGCATGCTGTGATAGCGGCGATAGAAATGTTTAATCTTCTCCACCGCGGCATCCACGGAGCAGACCCGTTCGAAGAAGGCAAAGTCTGACTGGCAGATATAGCCGCGAGCCAGAAGCTCTTCCTCGAGGAGCTTGATCAGGTGTATCCAGTATGAACAATCCGGATCGTCCACGAGCACGAGCGGCATGGGATTGCGTTTGCCGGTTTGTAGCAGGGTGAGCGTCTCCATTGCTTCGTCGAGCGTGCCGAAGCCGCCCGGGAAGAGCGCCACGGCGTCGGCCTCTTTAAGGAATGCGACTTTGCGGTTGAAAAAATATTTATAATTGATCTGCCGCGGGTTGCCCTCGACCACGATATTCGGCCTCTCTTCGAATGGCAAGCGGATGTTTACAGCGAAGGAATGTTCGGAGCCGGCCCCCTGGTTGGCGGCTTCCATGATGCCTCCTCCCCCGCCGGTGATGATCATATATCCTGCATCAGCGAGCTTCTTCCCGAAGAGCTTTGCCATCTCGTATAACGGATCACCCGGCTCTGTGCGCGCCGAGCCGAAGACCGTGACCTTGCGCACGTTTCGGTAAGGGCCGAAAACCTTGGAAGTGAATCGCATCTCCTTGAGAGTTGTATTCATGAGCTTGAGGTCTGCGCTCTCATCGTCCTCTTGCCCGGCTTTGAGTGAGGCGATGATCATCTCGCGGATGTATTCCGGCCTCCGGATGCCTCCGGTGGTCTCCATCAATTGCTCGATGAGCTCGTCAATGGGACCGTTATTTTTGCTGAAATTAATTTTCATGGTTTCTCTGTGCTCCTGTTGGTCACTGTTGAAATAATTATTATCAATAGTAAGCCATCTTTGATTTTTTGTCGAGAAAGAAGAAGAATGAAGAAGGATTATTCCCGTTAAATGGGTGCAAGCGCATGCCCGGATGAAGCAGGATGCAGAGTATTGAGGATCAAAGCTCTATCCAATGCGTAATGATCACCCCCCCAATTCTCGGATCAGCATTCCCCATTTGACTGTCAAATTCTGTTTGACATACAAGATTCCCTTGCCTTATACTCCGACCGTCAAAAAAGAAATTCTTATCAATCCTAATTGTAAGAGTGATTAGTGTGATACTCATTTAATTGATGGGTTCACAACCTTGTTTCAAAAAATATTTAAGGTAGTGTGATGAAAACTAATAAAACTGACTCCAAAATAAAAAAAGACGTGGAAAGTAAAGTGAGAACAGGTGCTGGTGTATTTGCCGATACAATAAACGCATTAGGGATATCTTACCTTTTTGGACATACCGGTGGAGCCATAATGCCGATGTATTTTGAGCTGAATGAGAGAATCACAAGAAAAGAAAAAACACCTGAAGTGATCATGTTTCGTCATGAACAAGGCGCAGGGCACGCTGCAGAAGGTTACGCTAAAGTTAGTGGAAGACCCGGATTTGTCTGTGTGACATCCGGACCTGCTTCAACAAACCTTGTGACACCCATTGCCGATGCATTCATGGATTCCATACCTGTAATATTTGTAACAGGACAGGTCTCTTCTCCGGGGATTGGAACTGATGCATTCCAGGAAGTTCCTATCACACTGATCGTATCGCAAATAACAAAGATTGCCTTGCTGATAAAGACGGCTGATGAGATAGAAGGAGCATTGAGACTTGCACATGAACTAACTACAACTGGCAGAAGAGGACCTGTAGTGATCGATATTTGCAGGGATGCATTGATTGGGAATGAAACTCCCGGAAATCATAAAACTCCTTTTGCTGTAAAAATGAAAAAAACCGTTGATGATTTTGATAAAGACTCAATAGATGAGATGCTACATAAATTTTCAAGTGCAAAGAGACCTATGTTATATGTTGGAGGAGGGATTAAGGTCGAAGATTCACAAGGCCTCTTGAGAGAATTCGCAAAAAAATATGACGCACCTGTTGGAATGACACTTATGAGTCTGGGAACAATTGATCGGAACGATAGGCTTTCTCTTGGAATGCTTGGTATACACGGGACTGTCGAGGCAAATTATTCCGCATTAAATGCAGATTATATTCTGGCAATCGGTGCCAGGTTTGATGACAGGGTTGCCGTAAAAGGTTTTGGGAGCCATGCTAAGATAATCGCTCATGTTGATATTGATTCTGCGGAAATAGATAAAACAAGAAAAGTCCATTATTCCATAAATACATCTGCAAAGAGATTCTTGGAGTATGCCCTTAAACACGGGCCAGATAGAATTGAATCATTAACAGACTGGCATGATGAAATAATCAAGTGGAGAAAACTAAATCCAAAACTTGATGATGATGAGGATAAAATTATTCCGCAAAAATTCATTAAAGAATTATCTGACCTGACCTCTGGTGGTGCTATTGTTGCTACAGGTGTTGGACAGCATCAGATGTGGACTGCGCAATATTATAATTTCAAGAATCCAAGAGATTTTATGACTTCTGGAGGGCTTGGGACTATGGGTTGCGGGTTACCTGCTGCAATTGGCGCATATTATGCTAACAAGGATAAAGCCATATTGCTTATAGACGGTGATGGAAGTTTCCAGATGAACATTCAGGAACTCGCAACAGTTGCCTCAAACAGGATACCTGTAAAGATGTTTGTCTTAAACAACGGATTGTGGGGTTTACCTATGCAATGGCATGAGATGTTTGACAGAGGAAATCTATTTGAATGCTGCCTTGATCGAAGCATAGAGTGCCCTGCAGGATGTTCATCGTTTAAAGACTGCATAAAGCGAAACAGGAACCCTGACCTTGTTGCACTAAAAGATGTATACCAAGGAATAAAGACAAACAGAATATCCAGGCCTGAAGAAGTAACTGCTGCAATAAAAGAAGTATTAGCTCATAAAGGTCCTTACATTTTAGATGTTGAAATAAAAAAAGAGTCTTACATACTTCCAATCATCCCTCCCAGAGCAGGGATTGAAGAGATGATATTAGAAATAAAAACATAAGATTATTTTCACATTTCAACTAATATTCCTCGCACCAGCCCGTGCCGACGAGATGAGGACTTGTGTGAGACAGCAGTTGCTTCTTCCTGAAATGTCGTCTTTCATATTTTGCACATCCATACGACATCTCAATCCAGTAAGTGCGACACGAGACTGCACAGGAAATGAGGCGCCTCGAGGTCGGCTTGTAGGAGCGAGCCTCAAGCAGGATATTTTTGGCGCTTCCCGGCCAGGAGGATACTGATGAATGCAGCCGCCAGGGCCAGTCCCACGCTGAACAAGAAGTAGCCGTGATAGCCCCATCGGGCAACGAGCGCGCCGCCCAACACGGGACCGAGAAAAAATCCCGCCTGCGTGGCAAAGAGAATCAGGTTTGCATTCAAAGGGCGGAAGCGGGGGGGTGAAACCTCAAACATCAAGCCATGGAAGGCAGGCTGTCCCATTCCCATGCCCACCCCAAAGATTATCGCCACCAGTGATATCGCCCACGCCCCCGGCAGGTTGTCCAATGCCAGATGCCCGATGGCGATGACAACAAACGTGGCGACCACTACCCGGGCTTTATCGAAGACATCGAAAAACCGCCCTCCCAAAAGGCGAAACGCAATCATCAGTCCCGTCTGTACTGCGAAGAAATATCCCACATTAATGATTCCTTGCTCATCCGCGAATCCCTTGATCAAAAAGAACATACTGCTCCAGTTGATTATATAAATTGCATTCAGCAGAAGCAGCAGAGCAATCGGCAGTTGCGTTACATTGGCACGGATGTCCGACCAGGCGGGAAGATGTTTTCTTTCCGGCATGCCTGACTGTTCAAGGCGGCGTCGGCGAATATGCAAGACAATCCATATCGCCGGAATCAGCGTTACCGTGGCGCCTGCATAACCGTGCGGTGGCGTGGGTATAAAGAAAACCAGGGCATCCATCACCGCGGGAACTGCCGCAAAGGGCAAAAGAATGGCCACGGAGTAAATGGCAAAGGCTTGCCCGCTTCTTTCCTTCGGGATGACGGATACGAACAGCGTCATTGCTCCCGCACTCATGAGGAACTGCCCAAAACCGTTTATAATGCGCAACCCAAGCAGCCCCCAGAAGGAAAAGACGAAGAGGTAACTAATGCCGCAGAGAATCACCACCGCTATTCCCAGCAGCATGGTGCGCGTTGCGTTGGCGGGAGTAAGAAAGGGGCTCACCAGCAGGTAAAGCAACATGGCCGTGAGCGAGTAGGAGCCGACCACCAGCCCGCGCAGATCGGCAGGTATCCCGAGCGTCTCAAGGTAATTAAAGAGATTGTAGAAGACGGTGACATTACAGAAGGCGAGAAATATCACCACACACAGGCCTAAGAACTCAAAGGTCAGTAATTTGCGGGATTCAAACATTGTTTTTCACGTCTCTCCGTTAAGCACCGGTTACTGTATCCTGATTGAAAAAGTTAAGTCAAGAGCAACAAAATAAACACACGGAAACCGAACGGCAGCGCCCGGCAGATTCTGCAGCCAAATTGTCTTGACATACGAGCGTTACATCCCTTATTCTTTACCGGCCATTAAGCAAATTCTCATTAGAAAAAAATTCTGCCAGGCGGTTGTGCCGGCTACCCTGTTGCCAATTATTACGCGTTCCACAAAAGTAATTATCCTTAATACGAAAGGCGCTTCGTGAATACCGAGGGCGGTCAAAAATTGATTTAGAATGAGGTGTCAGCCATGGGAATGGATAAAGAACGGGGATTCACAAAGCTTCAGTCTATGTTCACAGAGGTCTTCGGTCTCGGACGTGCAGCGACATTAGGCACGGTCCTGCTTACATTTGCAGTTATCGCACTCGGCGTATTTCTGTTTTTCTATCTTGCACCCCCTAATACGATTATCATGACAAGCGGTCCCAAGGGCAGCGCCTTCGAAAGAACCGCAGAAAAATATGCAAAGATACTCAAGCAGAAAGGTGTGACTCTCAAGATACTTCCGTCTGAGGGTTCTGTTCAAAACATCAAGAAGCTGGCCGATCCTTCGACGAAGGTTGATATAGGCTTTGTGCAGGGCAGCGTGGATAAAGACATAAATACCGACAGGCTTGTGTCGCTGGGAAGCGTCTCCTATGTGCCGCTTTTTGTGTTCTACAGGAGCGGGTCTAATATGGAGCGCCTCTCTCAACTGACCGGCCAGCGCATAGCTGTTGGCGAGGTTGGAAGCGGGACGCACATTCTTTCCCTCGTGCTGCTGGCGGCCAATGGCATAGAACCCGGAGGCTCCACGAAGCTGCTGGAGACAGACTCTGACGAAGCTGCGAAAGCAATTCTAAGCGGCAAGGTTGACGCGGTGTTTCTGATGGGAGATTCTGTCTCCACAGATCTCATACGCCAGCTTCTGCATTCTGACGGCATCCGCCTCTTCGATTTCATGCAGGCTGATGCTTATACGCGCCGCATTACATACCTCAATAAGATCATGCTCCCGAAGGGATCAATAGATTTCGGAAAAGGCACGCCGGAGCATAATGTCTTTCTGCTCGCCCCGACGGTTGAGCTGATTGCGCGAGAAAATCTGCATCCTGCCCTCTCTGATTTATTGCTTGAAACTGCGGTAGAAGTTCACTCAGGACCGGGGCTTTTCAGGAGCAAAGGCGAATTCCCGGCGCCCATCGAACAGGAGATACGTATAAGCAATGACGCGAATCGCTTCTATAAGTCCGGCAAGAGCTTCTTCTATCGATACCTTCCATTCTGGCTCGCCAGTCTCGTGAACCGCATCATTGTGGTCTTGGTTCCGATGATAGTCCTGTTGCTGCCCGGAATGCGCCTCATACCCGCCATATACCGGTGGCGTTTCAGATCCCGCATCTTCAGATGGTATCGTGAGCTGCTGGTGATAGAGCGGGATCTCTTGACGGAGATGGCACCCGACAAGCGCAAAGAGCTGCTGGAAAAGCTCGACAACATCGAGGCAGAGGTGAACAGGATGAAGGTGCCGGCATCGTTTGCGGATCAATTCTATGTCCTGCGCGGGCATATCACATTTGTGCATACAAGGCTGATGTCGGAAAACCATCCGCACTGACAAAAAGATTAACGATTTCCGTTGGCAGTGATAAGCGATTTTTAATGAACAGCATAAGCAGTTTATTTGATCGGGGAATCATTATTAGAATCGAATTATAAAAAACCACAATTAAGGAGTCAGCTAATGAAGACCAGCCGCAGAGATTTTTTAAAAACCACGTGTGCAGCTATCGTGGCAGGCACAGTGGGCACATTGGTAAGCAGAGAGGTTCATGCGGGTGCAGGCCTCGGTGCCGGAGTGAAGGCAGCACCGGGCGAGATGCCGAAGGGTATGATCTTTCTCACCATCAGTAAGAATGGTCAATGCAGCCTCGGGGTGAAGACTGAAAAAGGCATCCTCGACGTCAAGGCCGCATCTAGGGTGTTTAGAAAGAGAGTGCCGACAACTATCGACGATGTGCTCCGGGTTGGGGACCGCGGGCTGACCGAGTTGGTGCAGACAGCGCTCAGCAGCGATAAAGCACCAGGTGTGTTTTTGGATGAAAGCAAGATCGAGTTTGGCCCCTGTGTGACAAACCCGGAAAAAATCCTGTGTCTGGGCTTTAACTATCGGAAGCACGCAATGGAGACCAACACGCCGATTCCCACCTCGCCGGTGCTGTTCACCAAGTGCAACAATGCGCTCAACGGCCATAATGGCGTTATCAAACTCCCGACTCATGTGGCCACCAAGTTCGACCACGAAGTGGAACTGGTCGTGGTTATGGGAAAGACCGCCTACCGGGTGAGTGAGGAGGACGCATTGTCCTACGTGTTCGGCTACTGTACAGGCAACGATTTCAGCGCCCGCGACCTCCAGCGCAAGACCAGCCAATTCCTGCTCGGAAAAACGAGTGACGGCTTTGCCCCGATCGGCCCGTACCTGGTAACGGCGGACCAGATTCCTGACCCTAACAAACTCAAGCTGGAGTGCTACGTTAACGGCGAGCGGCGCCAGTCCAACAACACAAGCGATATGATATTCAACGTGAAAACCATTATCAGCTACGCCTCGCAGCACTTCACTCTGAAGCCGGGCGATATCTTCTTCACCGGCACGCCGGAGGGCGTAATCTTCGGCAAGCCGCCGGACAAGCAAGTGTGGCTCAAGGCCGGCGACAAGATCACCACGGTGATAGAAAACCTCGGTGAATTGAGGTTTGCTCTCGTCTGAAACAGGCGGAGAAGAAAAAGAAGAGGGCGGGCAATCCCCGCCCTCCTTTGGCGCATCCAATAATTGTCAAAAACAGAGATTTGACCGCCCAGTAACACATACAGCGATGCGCTGCACATACACTTCCCTGTAAAGTATTTTTACTACTCAATCTGTTTCTGGCGGAAGCGGTCCGGGTTGGTATGGGGAAGAAAAAGGGCCGCAGTATACTCATTCATATAAGCCGGCTCCGTTGTGAGTTCCATGTATGTCATCCTCCGTGCCTGCCTATATTGCCTTTCCCGGTGCTTCTCCGACACCAGGGCCATACGGCTCCCCGCGAGAGAAGCGTTACCGATAAAATGAAACCGGTCGCGCGGCAGGTTCGGAAGGAGGCCGATAGTTATGGCGGCATCGAGGTCCAGGAATCGGCCGAAACCGCCGGCGATGTAAACTTTCCTCAGATTGTGGAATTCCATACCCACCTGCTTCAGCACGAGCGCGCAGGCGGCATATAGCGCGGCCTTCGCACGGATGATGTTTTCGATGTCATGCTCGTCAATGGTAATTGCGCGACCGGTTGCGCTTTCCTTCGCAGTGACCAAGGTATAGGCCGCCTGACGACCGTCGATCTGGATAGCCTCCGACGGTTCGGAGCGTTTCAATTTTCCGGCGGCGTCAATCCAGCCCGTTTTAAGAAGTTGAGCGAGGAGCGATATCATGCCGGAGCCGCAGACGCCGCGGGGACTGACCTGGCCTATGGTCCGGCACGTCGCCCGCCCCGTTGACGGATCAACCTCGACTTTTTCGATAGCTCCGTGAGCGGCTCTCATGCCGCATTTCATCCCGCCACCTTCAAAGGCTGGTCCGGCGGAGCAGGCGCATGTCAGAAGAAATTCCCGGTTGCCTATAAGCACTTCGCCATTGGTGCCGATATCCATAAAGAGAGAGACGTCGTCGCTGTCGTTGCATAAATCTGTGCAGAGGATGCCCGCGGTGATGTCTCCGCCCACATAGCTTCCCACGGCCGGCGAGGTCAGGACAGGCGCCGGGGGATTGATTGCGATGCCGACCTCCGACGCAGTGAAGAAGGGCACATCGAGAACCGTCGGTGTATATGGTTCGAGCCGGATGTATTCAGGGTTCAGACCCAGGAGCAGATGGATCATCGTCGTGTTGCCGGAAACTACGGCGCAAGCTATTTCGAAATGTTCCACCTGGTCGCGGCGGGCCGACTGCTCTATGAGACGGTTGACAGTCCGAAGTACGCGATTGCGGAGCTCCTCCCGGCGGTCCGGCCGGCGTGCATAATCAATACGGCTGATGACGTCGAGGCCGCAGGCAAGTTGGCTGTTATAATCAGTGCACGTGGAAAGGACTTTCATATCGAAGAGATCAACCAACTGCACCGCAACTGTTGTCGTGCCCACGTCAATGGCGATCCCATAGTGCCTGCCCGTGCTATCCTTCGCTTCGAGGGCCGTGACCCGGTATCTTCTGTTTATGGCGGAATTAAATTCTGATGGGTACATATGCCCGGATAAGGTTTCCGTGATTAGCGTGACGGTTACATTCCCGCCGGCTGCCCGCAGGGTATCGGCTAAATGACGGATGACAGCGAGCGGAACAATGATCTCCTGTTTACCAAGCCGCTGCTGGAGTGAGCGTATGAGACGGTCGAGATCCGACAAGCCGTCGGCTTTCTGCGAAGGCGGAACGGAGATGTTTATCTTTTCAGTCAATGGACGGCAGTCATCCGGTGTGGGCAGCAAGGCGGCATCGATAAGCTCCATACCATCATCGTCGCTGAACTGACCGCCGAAACGTCCCGCCTGATCGGGTACCTCAACGACAACATCGGAATCATTTATGGATGTCCGGCAGGTTGGAACAAAGCCCTGATAGATTTCCGTCTGAGTCAGAACACCGAGGCTTTCGCAGTCGACACGGCCGGAGACGATGCGCACGGCGCAATTGCCGCAGGTACCCTTGCCGCCGCAGGGGGCATCGATTTCCACACCGGCACTCCGCGCCGCGTCGAGCAGCGTTGTATTCGCTCGTACATCGAGTGTGATCCCGGCTGGTTGAAAAGTTATCCTGGACATATGTTCAAGTCTCCCTCTTGTTCCTTGCCTTTTGCATTTTGATAAAGCTTTCTATATCCGCTGCATCCTGGGGGCCGACGAGCACCTTCCAGCCTGGCAGGTTTTCTTCCAGTTCACCGCTTATCTGGGCAACGTAGCCGGGAATGACGATCTCGCGCGTGGATACCTGGTTTTCCAAACCCACCTCCTTCACGAATTTCGCGATGGAAGCGCCGGAAAACTTTCCCGCTGCCCAGGCCGTAAGCACGCTCATTCCCTCGCAGTCCGGGACGACCAACCAGCCGCTGGTACCGCTGTTCTCGATTTCACCTGAGACGGTGAAATAAGTGAGGGAGAAATTCGTTGTCACGAAAACCGGAGAGTCGGGACGTGGTTCCCCGATGGGATAAACCCTGGGCTCCACCTGGATGGGCTTCTGGGGATCGGTGTAGATATTGAGGCGGAGCGTCATCAGTGTGGACATGAGAGCGGGATCGAAAACGGGCAGAACGCAGATGCCGGCGTATTTGTCGATCTCGGTGATTGCTCCGGCGGCGATTTCCAACAGATCGTCGGTGTGCTGAAGGAAGCGCAAGAAGGGATAACCGAGGGGCTTGACAGCGTCCCTCAGCGCGGCACGGCGGATAACAGAGTTTATCTGGAACTGTTCAGCCAGAGATGAAGCCGGAAACTGGAGCAGTATATCCTGGAAGCCAGTCTCCCGGAGCTTCGCGGCACACCGATAGAGGCTATCCAGGTCGGGGGCCGTCACAGCGAGGACGTGGTCATTCTTCCTCGCGATATTATGCAGCTCATCCAATGTTTCCGGTGTGGCGGCGGCCAGCACGCTGCGTGATCCTTTCACGGCAATTGCGGCAGCCTTCAATGCCGCGGGGCTCTCGCTCCGGAGCACCACGGGCCGGCCGGTTGTTTCCCAGGCTTTTACGGCAAGCGCCGCAAAACCGTTCACGTCCGCGCCTCTCTGGGTCACTGCCGCCATGTCGATTCCGAATATCTCCCCAACCCGCTCCAGCCGGTAATCGCGGACAGCCGTGAGCGTTTCTTCAATCATGCCGGAGGAATCGGTATCGTTGATATTGACGGCAATGGCAGTCTGGTGGAAGAAGGTCTTTTCGTGACGGTAAAGGACGGTTTCCTCGCCCAGCTTCAGCATCCGGTCGGGCCCCAGGGCAATTCCGCGCACCGGAGGCTCGCTGGCCGCGCCGAGTACCTGGATGGCCTCTTCGGAGGCGTAAGGGCATTCGGCGATCTCAGCCTTCTTTGCCGCAAGCTTCATGGCAAAGGCCATGCACGTATTGGACCCGCATTCTTTGCAATTGGTCTTGGGAAGCAGTTTCTGAATCTGCAAACCAGTCAGAGCCATAAGAACCTCAGGATAGTGAAAAAATCAAAAGTAAAAAGTCAAAAGTTAAAATGCAAAAGTCAAAACTAAAAAAACAAATTGCAAAATAATTCTTATTATGTCCTTTTGCATTTTTCATTTTACCTTTTGCATTAATGCCAGGATCGTCCTTTTCAGAGCCATCGCTGCTTCGGGATGATACATGATGAGAAGATCGGCGCCGGCGTAGAGAAGGCTCACGGCCGTGGAGAGCTCCCAGATGGCCGCGCGTTTCTCCAGATTTCCCCATGCCGGGAAATCGGCCCCTTGAGCCCGGTACTCCTTGAGCCTGGCGCACTCCTGTCCGGGTGATACGATCATTGGCGCCGCCAGCATCCCGTCTCCGCTCAGTCCGGTCAGGCGAATCCGCTCCATTACTGAATACGTATATTCGATTCCATAACCGGTTGCACCCGTCATGGGGTCCATGACGATCCGCTCCTGATTGACGTCCATGTTGGTTAAGAGGATGTTCAACTGCTTGCCGATGTTTACATCGATAGGACTCTGGGCGACAACGCAGTGGCCGTAAGCTATGGCCGCCCCGGCGATGGTGCGGTAGTTGTCCTGCTCCACCCAGTTGAGGAGCAAGTTCTCCCCGGCGCAGGCCTGGGCTACGGATTTCAAGACTTCGTTGTTCTTTTCATAATGGCTGTGGCCGGTGACGATAAGGGGCACATCCACAGCGGCCAGGACCGATTTGATAAGGTTGACGGCTTCCTCGGGAGTATGGTTTCCCTTTTCGGGATGTGTTCCGTCGAGACGCACGCTGATGAGATCGGCGCCGTATTTTTCCACACAGACACGGGCCATTTCCGCAGGCCGGTTTAAGAGATCGCCATAGATGTTTCTCAAGACGGCGGGATACTTCTCCGAGATCACGTCAAAGACTTCCATAGCCACGAGGGGACGGTTCGGCATTGCACCCTCCCAGAGGTGGAAGGGCATGCAGTTAGCGCCGCCTACTTTCAGCGTATGGCCGCGGGTGCCGCCCGTTTTCTTCGTAGCGCCCAGTGTGACCTGCCAGATTGGGACATCGCAGGTTTCCCGGCAGATGGGAAATGCGGTGACGGCGTTCAGAAGGTCGGCGGTGAGGGGTTTTAAGGTCGTTTCCTCGCCGGGCGCAAGCTTGTCTTCCTTTGTCTCCACGGTCAATGGCGGCTTTTCCGGTACCTCAATGGGTTGTATACCGGATGCCGGCTGCTCTTTCGGTGTCGATGTTGGGGTCGGCAGTGCATAAATTGCCATATCGTCCATTGACAGTGCGGGATGGTGGACGTTTTCCATAAATTTCCGGATCGCGTGCGCATCCACACCCACTTTCTCATCGGCTATCCTGTCTAAGAGATCCGGCGCCCCCTGTTCGGCGAAACGTTTCTTCAGATCGGGAGCGAGGAGTTCCTTAAGCGCCTTTGGCATCCAGACGACGCGTTTAAAGCCGCCTTCTGCCGCAAGGAATTTCTTCGAGGTCAGGAAGACCTTGCCCACGCCCATGAAGCCGGGCGTCTGCTGTCCGCCGCCCACCGAGCCTGCCAGGCTGGAGAAGGTCATTCCCACAGGCGTTTCGCCCTGATATTCCCGGTTGACAACCATGACGCCGTTGCATTCGGGAAGGTAGGCCAGGATCGCTTCAAAACAGCCGCAGCTCGTCATGGGCCTGTCCATGAGGGAATAGCAGCAGAACTCCGGCACGGTCTTGTGGCTGCTTATATAGACGTATTCGTTGATGCCCCGAAAGATGCCTTTGAGGGGATCGATGGCTTCGCCTTTCTTGACGGGCTGGTTCGGCCCAGTCTCATTGATCTCGTAAGCCGCCTTGCCGTCCAGCCAATTGTAGGCCCCGCAAAGCCCGAGCCGCTCCGGTGTAATGATGCAGACATGATTGGGTGCGAAGGACTGGCAGAGGAGACACGAGTAAAAGGTATCCACGGCTTCATCCGTCATGGCCTCCATGCGGCGGTTTCGCTCGTCATAGATCCGTCGGGCGACGGCGAGACGCCGCTCCACCTCTGCCGCATCCGTAATAATTGTGACTTTCACCTTGTCCACGATGGCCGGGTAGTCGGAGATGAACTTTGCATGGATGATCTCGCCGTAGTGGCGAAGCCTCAGTCCGCGTGCAAAGCCGCTCTTCGAGATGCGTGTCCAGACAATATCCCGCTGTCCCATATGCCAGATACCTTCGGCGCCGTTGACAAGGTGGTGGATCTGCCTTTCGAGGATAGGCTCAAAATCGGTCTGCATCTTCCTGCCCGCAACCTCCACCCAGATGGCAAGTGGCAGAGTGCCTCCGGGCTTGACCTGGTCTATATCGGGCCCGATGATTTCGATCTCGCCGTCGTTGATCTGATCCATATCCACGCTGGTTACAAATTCAAAGGCGGTGGTTAAATTTCCGCCGAACTCCACGTGGGCATCGGCCCTGCGGATCAGTTCCCCTTCGAAGGCCGGCCCGTAGGGCACGGGTATGGGAACTTTGGTGACCTTGATTTTGCAGCCCCGCACCTCCAGGGCCTTCTCCACCATTGTTTCGTAGGGCACGGAGGAGACGACGTGCTCGTAGGTGCAGACGCCTGTCGGCAGAATCTGGGGGATGTCAGTATCGGCGATGACGGGGAAGCCGTAGTTTATCGCCCCGGCGGCGACTGCGTACTTGTCGGGAGTGACCTCGCCCATGGCAAGCACAAAGGCAAAGATACGGTTCTTATTGTACCGGAGGTTCCGTTCGTAATCGCCGGGCTGCACGCCGCCGAAGGAGAGGGCCACGCGGTTGGCGAATCCCAATGCATAGATAAGGGCGGAGACATCCGGACCAAACGGAATCAGGCGCGTCGGCCATCCCAACTGCACGCCTTCTTCAGCCAACTGTTCGGCAAACTGCCTGCCGTCTGTGCCGCCCGCCATAAAGACGTAGAGGTTCTTCTCCTGAAGCTGCCGCGCAATTGCCACCGCGATTTCATTGGTCGGCGCCGCACCGGTGATGGCGGCAAAGCCGGGGGCCGTGCCGTCAACGAACTCGATGCCCCTCTCACGCAGGATGACGTCATTGGCAGCACCCAGCCATATTCCATCCACGGGATCGGGTCCGACAGCGTACTTGCACGCCTCGATGATCTCACAGGCGAAGAGGGACGCCACACCTGCATCCAGGGCGCTCCCCAGGTAGGGAAGCCAGACCTCGTCGGCGGGGCGAAGGGGCAGCAGTTCTTTTGCCTGGCGGAGGATCGGACGGAGGTCTCCGAGTGTCCGAACAGACTCACCGGTGAAGGAATAGATGACAGGGAGGAAATAGGCAGTACCAGGAAAGGCGGCAGGCCACGTCTCGCCCCTTTTGTTGATGGCATGATTCAGGCGGTCTTCCGCCTTGGCAATCCAGTCCGTGGCCCCGTCGATGGCGCTCGCGCAGATGATCTTAGACATCGAGCTTCCTCCGGTCCTCCATGTCGTAGAGCTTCCGCTCGGCTTTCCGGTTGATCCCGAGGCGCTCGCGTTTCTTATCGAGCAGATCGATCACCATGTCCACCGCCCGGAGGGGGTCTTCGCAGACGTGGAAGGAAGCGTTGAAAAGTTCTCGAGTCTCCTCATTGAGGAAACGCGTCACATTAGCGGAACCGCCGATATGGAAGGGATGTCCCAGCAACACGTCAATTCCTGAGGCCACGAAATAGCAGGCGATGGCCACGGCCTTTTCACTCATCCATTCCGGGGCCACGCCTACGGCGGGGATTTGAGAGAGGTCGTCGCCCAGGCCGCCCTCCAGAACCACTTCCGTGCCCGCCTCCAGAATACGGGAGTTGTCCACGCAGCTTCCCATGTGGAGTACCGGCGGCATCCCGATTGCCTCGCAGACCTCGCGGAGTCCCGCGCCCGCCGCCTCCAGCGCCGCTTCCGGGCGGAGCATACCTTCTTTCGCCGAAGCGATGGCTGCGCAGCCCGTCTTGAGGACGAGCACGTTTTGCCCGATCAAGGCGCGTGTCAGGGTGTTGATATAGGCGTCCACGCGTGTCCGGGGATTGTTGCAGCCCACGATGCCCACGATGCCCCTGATACGACCCTGGATGACAGCGTCGTTGAGGGGACGGAAGGAGGCGCGGAAACGGCCGCCAAGCATGTACTTGATGGCGTCCACGCTGAAGCCAGCCACCAGCGGCGTCTTGATGTCCGGGATGGAAACTTTCTCGGGATCGCGGTTTTTGAAATTGTCGATGGCCCGGCGAATCAGGACCTTTGCCGTGGCGAGCGGATTCTCGCGGTTGAGCGTGATATGGGTCGTCCCGACGGTCTTGGCAATATCCGCCGTGGATACGATTTCCGTATGATAACTCCGGGCCACGTCGGGGAGGCTCGGCATGCAGCATTGCACATCGACAAGCATCATCTCTACCGCGCCTGTCACGAGGGCGAGTTCCTGCTGGAGGAAGCTTCCCGCCACGGGAATGCCGTGCCGCATGAGTATCTCGTTCGCCGTACAGCAGATGCCGGCGAGCGTAATTCCGGTGGCGCCGGCATCTTTCGCGTAAGCTTTTATGGCGGGATCGCGCGAGGCGATGGCGAGCATCTCCGGCAGTTCCGGCTCATGGCCATGGACGACGATATTAACCGTATCTTTTCTGAGCACGCCGAGGTTGGCGTCGCTCCGCACCGGCGAGGGTGTTCCGAAGAGGATATCCGAAACCTGTGTGGCGATGCGCGACCCCCCCCAGCCATCGGCAAGGGACGTGCGGAACGCCTGCAGAAGGATGTTCCGGTAATCATGATCCACGCCCATATGCGTGCGGTGGAGCGATTCGACAACCATCCTGTCGATACCGAGAGGCGCTACGGACTGGCCCTGCCAGATGGCCTGCTGCCTGACCGGTGAGAGACGAAGCGTCGAAAGAGTATCTTCCTGAAGCATGAACTCTTTCAGGAGCAGGTCGGCGAGTTCCAGGGCAACTGCTTCTTTCGTCTGTCCCTTTTCCTCTATGCCATAGCTTTTCGCTATGCGACGGAGGGCTATTTCGTCCCGGATCACGTAATCAGCGATGCGGCCTTCCGCCGCCTGTTTCAAAAGGAGGACGAGATGACGGCCGTGATCGGAGTGAGCAGCCGTTCCCCCGGCGACCTCGCGGAGAAAATTGCGGGCCACAATCGTATCCGCATCGGCCCCGCAGACGCCGCGGGGAGCCTTATTCGTAATCCGGCATGGCCCCATGTAACAGATCCGGCAGCAGAGGCCTTCGGTTCCGAAGCGGCAGGGACTCTGCTGGGCATCCAGACGGGTGAAGCAGGTATCGACGCAATCCCGCTCCGCCTTGATCAATGTTTCCAGCGACGCCTGGTCCCATACACGGTCTTCGGGTTTCTTAACTTTTTTGGTCATTGAGCCTCTATCTTATTTGTCATTCCCGTGAAACATGTCCCCGCAGGCTTTAAGCGGGAAACGGGAATCCAATGCACTGTGTCATTCCCGTGAAAACGGGAATCCATTGTTTTAATTTTATTAGACAGTCCATGGATTCCCACCGGAGCCTGCCCTCGAATGTCCTTATCGGGGGCGGGAATGACCGGCTCTTTATAGCTTCGTCAAGATGTATTTTGAAACTTTCATTTTGCAATTTCTATTATCCTATCCAGTCCCGTGAAGACCGGATTGTCCGGTGAAAGATGTCTCAGATTTCCGTCTGTCTCAGATATTGTGAAGATATTTTCATCTTCCGGGATGCCCACGATGATATGAGCCCCAGTGGCTATTCTGAGCTCTTCCGCGCCTGCGGGCAACTCTTGACGCCGGAGGCGGTTGACGACAATGGCGAGGCGGTCATAAGTGATTTCCATCTCGCCGGATAGTTTATGGAGCCTTCTTACCGTCTCGAAGCCGCGGCCCGTCGGATCGGTAACCATGACGAGGAGGCCTACCTTATTGACAATGCGTCTTGAAAGGTTTTCGAGGCCCGCTTCGTTATCGAGTACCACATAGGGATACCTGCTTACCATCGCTTTCAGAACAGCCTTCAGGACGTTATTGGCATAGCAGTAACAGCCCGGCCCCTCGGAGCGCCCCATGGCAATGAGATCGAAATCATCACTCTCCACCAGACTCTCGGTGATACGGAGTTCCAGAAAACGCTTTTTATCCATGCCCCGGACCGTCCGCTCCTGGGCGAATTTCCGGGCGTCCTCGCGGACACCGCCCACGGTTTTCACCACATTAACCCCCAGGGCTGCGTCGAGGCAGGTGTTGGGATCGGCATCTACGGCCAGCACCGGACGGCATCCCCGCTGAAGCAGGCGCATTACGAGGAGCGCCGCCACGGTAGTCTTCCCTACACCGCCTTTACCTGCAACCGCAATCAGCTTGCTCATAACGGGGCCTCAAGGTTCTTCAGGATATCCTCGAAACAACGAAGCAAGTCGTCTGGAAGACCGTCCAGCACGGAGCGGCCCTCCCGGTCGGCACGGCGGAATTCCTCCCGGTAGGGAATAACGCCGATGAATTTGTTTTCCGGAAAAGCATCCCGAAGAAATCGCTCATCCTCGTACCCTGTTACTTTATTCCCCACAAGCCTGATATCCATGAGGCCGATATCATGAGCCAGGCGGAGAATGCGCCGCGTGCTGTCTACAGCACGCTGTCCCGGTTCGATGACGATTATCATCCTGTCCACACCGCTCGCCGTGGCCCGTCCCAGATGCTCCACACCGGCCTCCATGTCCATGACCAGGGCATCATCCTTGTACAAGACGAGATCCGTAACCAGGGCGCGCATCAATACGTTTTCCGGACAGGCGCAGCCGCTTCCTCCCCGGTCAACGGCCCCGAGGACGAGGAGCGCCACACCCTGATAATGGTAAGCAAAATTGTCGGCTATGTCGGAGACCTCCGGGTTGAGTTTAAATATCTGTCCATACTGCCGGACTTCTGCTCCCGTCCGCTCCTCGATCAGAGCAGCCTGACGGGATATGGGGACAATCATTTCCTGTTCAGAGGCCGGGATTCCCAGGGCAGCCGCGAGATTGGCGTCCGGGTCGGCGTCCACCGCCAGGACCTTCCGGCCACGGTGGGCCATAAGAAGTACTAGAGCGGCAGCCAGCGTAGATTTACCGGCGCCTCCTTTTCCGGAGATAGCAAGCTTCATAGGTCAGGTCAAAAGGCAAAAGTCAAATTTTAAAGTTATTCATGCTGTTCAATTTTGCATTTTAACTTTTGCACTTTGCATTATTTATACTTCTCTTTCATCCTGGCGGAGAGGGCTGCCAGCCTGTAATATACCAAAGCCGCTTCCTTAGGCGTCAGAGAACCGGTGCCGCAGGAAGGCGTTAAGAGGGACTGCTCGGCAATGAGCTTCTTTTCGATGCCCTTTGAAGCTAAGTGCTCCATCATGCCTTCGAGGCGAAGAGCAAGGGACTCCACAGTCTGTTCCCGGATGAGTGTTGAGGTAGGCACGATTCCCCAGGCAAGGGCGCCGCCTCTCGCGAGATAAGCTTTGACAGCCTCGGCATACATGGCGATTGTTTCTCCATACTGAAAGGCGTCGAAGCTGATGATATCCACGCCGGCGTCGATAGGGATACTCCACTCCGTATTGCCGCAGCAGTGCATGCCTGCGATGCCCCCGTCTACATGCACTGCATCGACCATGTCTTTCAGCAGATGAATCACATCTTCGCGGCGGACGGACACATAAGTGGAACTTCCAAAGGCAGAGAGGATAGGCTCATCAATAAAGCATATCACCTGCTCTGCAAATGGCTTGAACATCCGGACCTGCCAGCGGCAGATCATCGCCAGCGTCTTGGCGATCATATCCCGGAATTCTTCATTATAATATATCGCACGCTTCTTCTCGTCGACGACGGTGAGGGCGAAGCTGCACGGGCCTGTCACCTGACACTTTACAAAAGGCAGCTTTGTGCCCCGGTTTCGTAGTTTCTCTTCCAGCGCGTAAATCCCCCGGGAAAAGGCCGGGCTGACGGCTACCGCCGCGCAGTCACCGCTTCCCTCTTCGGAGTCCATTGCCAGGAGGTAGGTCTCGTAGAATTGGGCGAAGGCTTCAGAATAATCACCGGATGTATCGAAATAGAGGCGGTTCTTTTCCCGGTCGATAACGGCGCAAGGCATGTGTTCGGAAAACTGGATCTCCATCTGTTCATTCAACCCCAGCCTCGGCAATTGCGGCCAGTGGGGAGCGCCCGGCAATTTGGATAGGATCAGATCGACAGCGCGCACCGGATCATCAAAAGGCATGCTGCCGATGGCAGTCGCCAGAAACTTCGGTCTAACGAGCATTGTAAGCTAACTCCTCTATCATTTTGCATTTTACACTTTGCACTCTGCACTCTACTTTTTGCATTTTACCTTTTACACTTTGCATTTCCGTGTAGTATAGGAAAATCGGCAATGTCTGTCAAAACAATCTTGATACGTGATGGAGCGGGAAGGACGGGCATTTTCATTGGCGCAGCGAGGCATATTTTCGGATCTTCGGCATCCATCGCATCTGATCAGATCGGGACGTCAGGCATCTCCAGGTACGGCAATGCCCGTGATATTTCCGTCGTCGTCGATATCGATGTGATAAGCCGCCGGTGTTTTAGACAGACCTGGCATGCGCAGAATATCGCCGGTGATGGGGATAAGGAAGCCGGCGCCTGATGCGATCTTGATTTCCCGAACGGTGACAATGAAGTCGCTGGGCAGTCCCAAGAGGCTGGGATTGTCCGAGAGTGACTGCTGCGTCTTGGCAATGCATATCGGGAGCTTGTCGAAGCCGAATTTCTTGATGAGGTCGAGATTCCGCTTCGCAAGCGGTTGGTAGTCGATGGAAACAGCGCCGTAGATCTTGCTGGCAACGGTGAATATCTTGTCTTCCACCGGCTGATCCCATCTATAGAGGGACCGGAAAGTGCCGGTGGCCGTCGCGATAATATTTGCCACTTTTTCCGCGAGTTCCAGGCCTCCCTCGCCGCCCTGCCGGAAAATGTCGACAGGCGCGATATTCATCCCTTCATCTTCCGCCGCCCTGACGACGGCTTGTATCTCCGCGTCCGTATCGGAAGGGAAACGGTTTAGCGCTATGATGCAGGGGACGTTGAACTTATCGATGTTTTCATAGTGTTTCCTCAGATTGGCCATTCCAATGACCGCCACACGGGGGTTGGGCTCATTGAGAGCATCGGCGGGCACGCCGGCGTGATATTTCAGGGCGCGAATCGTTGCCACCAGGACAACGATGCGGGGATTAAAATTCCCGTACGGCGCCACAATGTCGAAATACTTTTCCGCGCCAAGATCAAAACCGAACCCCGCCTCAGTAACCACATAATCGGCTAAACGGAGCGCAAGGTCTGTCCCTATAATGCTGTTTGTTCCCTGGGCGATGTTGGCAAATGGGCCGCCGTGAACGATGGCCGGCACGCCCTCTGTAGTCTGCACCAAATTGGGAAGAAGGGCATGCTTCAAGAGGGATGTGACAGCCCCCTCGATTTTAAGATCTCTCGTGATGACCGGCTTATCGTCGTAGGTAAAGCCCACGAGAATCTTTCGTATCTTCTCCTTCAATTCCGCATAAGATTGCGAGAGGCACAGAATCGCCATGATTTCGCTGGAAGGAACGATGTCGAAGCCGCTCTCGCGGGGCACACCGTTTGTGGAACCGCCCAGGCCGATGACGATATCACGGAGGGAGCGATCGTTCATGTCCATCACGCGACGCCAGGTGATCTTGCGCGGATCTATGTTCAGTGGGTTGCCGTGGAATACCGAATTGTCAACGAGGGCAGACAGGAGATTGTGGGCGCTCTCCACCGCCGGAAAGTCATTCGTAAAATGAAGATTAATGTCATCCGCTGGAAGCACGCATGAAAGGCCTCCGCCCGTAGCGCCGCCTTTGATGCCGAAGACAGGTCCCAGGGACGGCTCGCGGAGGGTGACAATCGTTTGCTTTCCCAGCTTGGCTAAGGCCTGCGAAAGCCCGATGGATACTGTGGTCTTTCCTTCACCGGCGGGGGTAGGGGTCATTGCGGAGACGAGGATCAGGGAGGCATTTGCCCGGCGTTCGAAGCGCTTAATCGCCTCGATCCTTACCTTGGCCTTGTAGCGCCCGTAACATTCCAGATCGTCTTCCGCCAGGCCGATAGATGCAGCGATTTCGTAGATCGGCCTCATGCAGTTCCCGGCACGTTGTTTTTTCACTTTTCCATACCTACTTGTTGATCATCGCGTCGAACCGTATATCGATGTTGTACTCGTCACTGATACGGGTGATGGCGTTCTTGAGGTCGATAATCTTGACGGCAGGCGGCAGGGAAAAATTGCAGAACATTTGAAAGACATTGGCGCCCGTCGCGAGATCATGGTCAACATTTGTTGATATGTCTTCGATATTGATCCCCCGCTCATGAAGCACCTTACAGATTTGATGGATGATTCCCGGGCGGTCGATGGATATGGCGATGAGCTTGTACGCGATCGACGGGAGGACCTCCCTGTGGAGAGGCGCCTTCGTTTTCCGGATGTAAATGTCCAGCCCGGTATTCTGACGGAGACTGTCCAGGTCTTTGATCAGCCCTTCAATGTTTTCGTTGTTGCCCGACGTGAGAATAACCATGCCGAATTCATTTCCCAGCACGCAGCCACGCGAGCGTTCGATATTGATGCCACGCGCCGAAAAAAATTCCGCGATTTCTCTCACCAGACCGGGACGGTCCGGCCCCATGAATGAAAAGACGACGTATGATCTCATAAGTCAACTCCGTAATTTTTTTCGTTCAGTTACGATATATCTTAAACATGCCGCAAATTGCCTTCAGAAAGATCCTCACGTGCCATCGGAAAAGAGCTTGATAATACCATGTGCGACCGGCACAGGAAGCCCTATGAAGGCGACTTGACAGTCATATAGCCGTAACACGACAAAGTGTCAAGGAAAAGAGGAGGGTGCATTTGTTGCCGGAAATTGAGATAATAGCAGATGCTCTTCAAAATATGCACGTGCAGATATGGCAGGCAGCGAAAATTCACGACCAATTTAACTTCCTCGTCAGTAAAACGTCAATCTTTCATGTTTAAGTCGAAGTTCTATGGTTGAGTAGTCCGCAATGCTGATGGATATTGAGGAAGAAGTAATTGAAATCTCAATTCCTGATTATCATTGCTCCAGCACAACGATCAAGAACCCAATAAGCATCAGAGCAGTGCCTACCAGTCTTTCTCTGAAACCGGTTTCCTTAAAGAGAAAATGACCGTAGATCACACCAACCAGGAGACTTAACCGACAGACAGCAACCGTGTAGGCCACATTTGCCAGACTCATGGCAATGGTATAGAAGATCACAGTTATGGCTGCGAAGAATCCGGGAAGAACAGAGATTTTCAAGGACTCCTTGCAGATGCGACCCTGTGAATAGATTTTTCCGACCTTGAAAATGACCGGACTTAACACAATGAAAAATGCCAAATTGTATGTAACACCGAAAAAAAGTGCAGATGAATGGTTAAGGGCATGTTTACCAAAAGTGTTGGTTAATCCATAAAGGATGGCGACGATAATCATAAAGACAGAGCCTGTTTCTTTACCAATAGCCTTAATCGGTTCCAGAAATCCTTTGCTCATTTCTTTCAGATTCAGAGTATAGCTTCCGAGAGCAATCATCAGTATGCCGATGCCACCCCAGAAAGATACCAATTCTCCCAACATGATGTAAGGTATAATGATCAGACAGACAGGTGTTAAAGACAGAAACGGCACCGTAAGGCTGAGGGGAGATATCTTAATTGCCTTCATGTAAAAGATATATGCAACTACTTCAAAAGGTAATGCGGAGATGAACGCTTTATAAAAATCTCCATCCAGTGCCGGGATTGGAATAAAGAAGAGACATGGCGATAGAAACAGGACAACAACTAATTGGCGTAACCATGCGATTGTGTATTCATCATGAAGCTGTAAAGCCTTTTTTGTAAGGGCATCACATGTTCCACCCGTGAGGGCGGCAATCAACGCCAGAAGTGTCCATATATTTTCCATGTTGAAGCATTTATCTGAATTAAGTCTAATATTCAACTTCTTCCTTGTCATGCAAGCGTCCGGCTATTATCGCAGACATACACCCTTTCGTATTCGGTAATAAAAAATCTGTGAAAAATATCTTGACTTTCTCTGATTCTTTGATAGTTTACATTCAACAGCGGTGAGTTACCTAGGTTACTTGCTCCGCTTAATAAATGTGCTAAAGGCCGGTATGATGTTGAAAATGAGCCCGTTGCCTTTTGGCACGGGCTTTTTAGTTTTTGGGCACTTTACCAACAAAAAATGAATTTTAAAAAGGAGACTGTTTTCATGCAGATTTCATCGGAAAGTATCAAAGTAGGGCATCCGGATATCGTTGCAGATGTAATTGCGGCCAATGTGATTGCGGAAATCCTGGATGAAGAGAAGAAGCTCGGACTTGATCTGGGAAACATGCCGCATTGCGGCCTCGAGGTCTTCCTGGGCAAAGGGATATGTCTTGTCGGCGGAGAAGTGAGGACAAGGGCATACGTCGATATTGACAGAATTGCTCGTGAATCGGTTTTATCTATCGGTTACAACCACGCAGCCGTGGGGTTGAACGGGCATCTGATGGGTGTTCTCAATGCTATCATTCCTCAGTCGGATAATATCAACCAGGGTACAAGCTGCAAACTGAACAAGAAACATGAGGTCGGCGCTGGTGACCAGGGCATTATGTATGGATTTGCCTGTGATGAGACGCCTGAGCTTCTGCCACTTCCCTACGTGCTCGTCAACAGTATGATGCGGGAATTTGAAAACTGTGGCGACCCTATCTTTGCCCCTGATGGCAAGGGACAGGTTTCGGTGGATTATGACATTAAGACGGGTAAACCGATCCGTCTTGCCAAGGTCCTAATGTCCAATGCTATCGACTACCGTTTTGTGAAGGGCAACAGGAACAAAGTCAAAGAAAAGGCTAAAAAGATTGCATTCAATTGTCTCGCCAACTATGTTGACAAGAAAACGGAATTTCTTTTCAATCCAACAGGGGAATGGGAAGCCATCAACTCATGCAGCGCTGCCGACTCAGGTGTGACGGGCCGCAAGCTGGTTGTGCAGTTTTACGGGGGCTATCCCGGCGCTCAGCTTGGAGGTGGCGCTGTTGTAAATAAGACCCCTGAAAAAGTGGATTGTTCTGCTGCCTTTGGCACCCGCTATGTTGCCAAGAACATCGTAGCCGCAGGTCTCGCCTCCAAATGTGCTATCCAGTTGGCCTACGCCATCGGTATCGCAAAACCTTTCTCCATTTATGTCAATACCTTTGGTACAGGGAACATCTCTGACGAGAAGCTGATAAAAATCATTGAGGAATTGTTTGATCTCACACCAGCAGGGATGATTGAACGCTTTGACCTTCTGAACAGTGATGTTTATAGAAAAATTCCCCGGACCTTCTTTATGGATAACTATCGCTGGGAAAAAACGGATATGGTCAAAAAACTGCAGAAAGCGGCAACCAGGGCGTAAGCCTTCCCGGTATGAATCCTGCGGCCAGACAGGAAGAGAACAAGATTACTTGCTGGCAAGAGGTGGGTAATCTGATCGTCTGCTGCGGTGCCTGCCATAGAAGACGGGATATAGTGCGTGCGAAAGTGCGTTTACTTATCAATAACTGAAAGCAGAGTCTAAAACGGCTCTGCTTTTTTTCGCACTTTTCAACATAGAGTCAGGAAACCTGAGGATTGATTAATCTTTACGCTTTGCAGGTATACAACATCTCGTCTATATGAATATTTGATCAATATCATTCTTGCTGATAACAAATACAAGTATTGAGGAGGAAGAATCATGGATGCGAAGCAGGTTGTGACAAATTATCATAATGCCTGGACTGGCGGTGATATGAAAGCAGCACGTGTTTGCCTGGCAGATGATTTAGATTTTCAAGGAAGCATCGATACTTTCCGCCGGGCTGATGACTTTATCGTTGCGCTCACTATGTTTCAAAAGATGCTTCGGGGAATCAACTTGATTCAAAGCTTCTTTTCTGAAAATGGAGCTGCTTTGCTATATGATTGCGACACGATGAGTCCTGCAGGTGTGATTAGAACATCTGAGTTCTTTACGGTTACAGATGGCAAGATTAAATCTATTCGGCTGGTTTTTGATGCTACTGAACTTCGAAAACTTATGGGCTGAATGAACTATTGATGGTTTTACCATATGGGAACATTCCAATAAAAGGGTAACGTATCAAAGCCTGACAAATCAATCCAGCGGACTGCTTTTAGTTGCTGCTTTTTTTGTCGTCCTTGGGCTTAACAAGGAAAAATCATACAGGGATGGGGACCCGGATCTGAGAAGCAAATTGAACAAAAGATTTCACAATACAAAAAAGCAAGACGGTGAGCGCCAATCTATTTCTTTTGTACTCAGTAATTCTTCACCCATGATAAAGATGTTGGATTTCAAACGGCAATAATTGAGGGGCATCTTCGTCATAATTGTGATATGTAATTAGTGGTAAGCGATAAGTTCGTTATCAATGGCGACATCTCCAACAGATATTGAGGATGAATAGTGTAGCGCAGACGGGAAACCAGGTGGCAAACGGAGAAAACAAACCTCAATCTGGAGTATAGGGAGAAACTGGTCTACTCAACTCACACAAAAAGAGCAGGTGCTTGTTCGAGGTTAACAATTCACTATCTTGAAAGGAGGAGTTGCAGGATGAAAGGAAGAAAAAAACATCTCTGGCTTATCATAATCGTGGTTTTTTCACTCTTTGCGATTTCCGCGTATACATTTGGCTCAATGACGGTATTCCTTAAGGATGGTCGTGTCGTCACCGTTCCGGTGAACAAAGATGACATTGTTGGAATTTCGTTTGAAGAAAGTCCGTTTGCAACAGGTGGCAAAATCGCGGCGGCTGCAGTACCCGTAACTATATATTGGCATATGGCGGACGACGCCGATGTCTACCTCAACGGGGTCCCGCTTCGGCGCTATGAGCCCTCATTCAAGACTCGCGGCGACGAGGCTCCGCAGCCCGCTTTCTCGACATCAGCCGTACTCAAGAACGGGGACGTATTCACGGTAGGGGGCCGTAGAGGAGGAAGCTACGGTTTCATGCTCATTGCAGTCGACTCGTCCGGCCGAGTTGTTTTCAAGACCGATCAGCAAGCCTGGAGGGTGTATATGCCCGGCGGGAGGAGTGACTGGTATCAGCCACGTATAGCCAGTTCTTCGCCGAAGGCTCCGGTAACGGTCCAGCCCGACCCCTGGTACCCGCAGAAGGAACTGAACAAGAAGTTCGGCGACATTGCTTTATCGATCTGGGGAGTGCCGTCGGAGACCTTCTCCTACCTGACGGCAACCGTCTCCTTAGAGTAAAAGAAGCAGAGTTAAATAGCGATAGATAGCATTTATTTCACCTCAAAAAACGCTCGCTGTCCATGGTTATTGGAAGGCGCCAAGATGAAGCCTTTGAGGTATATTTATATCCCTTTGGAGGCTTTCGGGCAGAGGTCCGATCCCGCTATGGGTAAAGCGGATTTCGCGAAGGACCGTATAAAGATATTACAGCAGACTGCGAGGACGCTGCGAGAGCTTGCGGCCCAGCCTCTTCCTGCACAGCTTTCCGATAAAGAAAAGCGGGAAGCCGAGCGGTACACAAAGTGGCTGAAAGACAGCAGTCAAAAACTCGATGAATTGGCGAGCCGTTGGCATTCCAGCCTCACCGAAATGGAGAAAAATCAAGGCCCGACGTCCAAACAAAAACAGCTGATGGAAATGAGTCAGTCTTTCAACTTGCAGTACCTTGGGTTACAACAGGCTATGCAGGATGAAAATCGGCGATTTACCTTAGTTTCAAACATTATGAAAAACAAGCACGATACGGCCAAGAACGCCATAAACAATATACGGTAATTAAGGCGGGGGCAGAGCAATAGCCCTACCTTTTTATTGCATATTTCAAGTCATAATCTCCAGCCCCGGAAATGGTATCACCCTCACTCTTTGTACGTGGAGACAGCATTTGCTTGACCTTGAAAGCGGTAATTGACGGATTTTGAAAAGTATGCAAGATTACAATTAATAATGATGGGACTACTGTGGTTGCAACGGAAACCACGCTGCGAGAAGATGTCTTGAATAACAGGAAAAGGAGAGACGTAATGGGAGACAAGGGTGGCAAGAAAGATAAGGAAAAGGGTCAGAAACGGAACGCCGAAAAACAGAAACAAAAGTCAAAAAACAAGCTTGATAAGCAGCCGAAAAGAAAGCCTTGATAGAAATCACGGTGCGGAGCTCTGCGCAACAGCTGTGCCCGTTTGAAGTGCAAGGACGACGGTAACGAGCATCAAAATGAAAGTATCATATAAAGCCGCACTTCTATCCACATTCGTCTTTCCTGGCGTTGGCCAGCTCCATTTAAAAAAGTATTGTAGGGGTCTGGTTATCATGTTTTTTGTCTTTGCCGGATTAGGCTACATGATCTGGTCGGCCACGGTATCTGCACTCAATCGCCTTGACGACGCTATGGTTAAGGTACAAGGTGGTACCACGAACCTGCAAGAGCTTTCAGACATTGTCGGATCAAAAATGTTAACCACAGATCCCTATCATGACGCTGTTTTCTACGTTATTGTTTGCTTTTGGATATTTGCTATCATAGATGCCTATAGAATCGGAAAGCAGAGAGAATTTCAGGACGAAGAGACTCCCCAATTGTAATTCCTTTCCCATCCAGTTGAATGATAATGGAGTTAAAATTTATTCGTCTGACTCCCTTTTTAGTTGTAGATTTCTTGTAGTAGGTGTATTGGTACAGAAGGTTGCTGCTTCAGGCAGATCATAATTAATATCAAAAAGGAGGAGAAGGAATGAACAAAGTGGATATCATCAATGAAGTTGCAAAAGCTACCTGTAGCAAGGCGGAGGCTGGAAAGGCAGTAAAGGCCTTCCTTGAAACGATCAAGAAAGCGCTTAAAAAGGGGGACAAGGTTACTCTCATCGGTTTTGGAACTTTCTCTGTTGTGAAAAGATCTGCCAGAACGGGAAGAAATCCACAGACCGGCAAACCAATCAATATTAAGGCCAAAAAGGTCCCTAAATTTAAAGCTGGTAAGGCATTAAAAGCTTCCGTGAAGTAATTATAGTAATGAGTTGCAAATAAACAAGAGAGGGTGGGAACAATTCACCATCCTTTCTTGTTTTGGAGAGTAGATGAATTTTATTAACATCTTCCTTGTTATGTTGATTTTCTATTTCAAACCATCTACTGAAGCTCTCCGCAGCAAGCTACGGAGAAGCTTTGATTCTTAAGGAACAGTAGTTCGTCATTCGCTCGCTACCGAATTCAACATTCCAGCCCGCAATTCTTAAGCGATACCAAAATAAAAAAGGCAGAGCCATTTCTGGAACTGCCTTGTTTTTCCATCTTGCCTATTCCATACAACATTATTGGAGCTCTTGAATATTTATGGCTGTCTAATATTCACGATGCTTATCAGGTATAACACAAGACTCATCAGTGTCCGGTCTTCTCTGTCCTGCCAGAGACCAGGATAATGTTAACCCTACTTAGTATCTGCGACCCCCTCCGCTGTTTCCGCCTCTAAATCCTCCGCTTCGACCGGAATCTCGTCTCGGGCCTCCCTGCTCTCTTTTGGGTTTGGCCTCGTTGACGACAATTGTATTGCCGTCAAGCTTTCCACCGTTGAACATTTCGATGGCTTGACGCGCACCTTCCTCAGTTTCCATTTCCACGAATCCAAATCCCTTGGAGTGTTTTGTATAATTATCTTTGATAATTGTCACTGTAGCTACTTTCCCCGCGTTAGCAAAATTGTCCTTTATGACATCTTCGGTAACATTTACCGTGAGATTGCCTACATATAAATTTTTATTCATTTATTTTCCTCATTCTTAAAAGGTTAGTGGATCTTATGAACCCCACGTTAACTATCACGGGTACGCAGGATTATTGGTAAAAACAAAAAGGCACTCCCACTATTTTATGTCTGAGTGCCTCTTGCTTACTTCTTGTGAACTTATAATGGCTTCACATTTTCTGCTGCCGGGCCCTTCGGGCCCTGCGTAACATCAAAGCTGACACGCTGGCCTTCACTTAATGTCTTGAAGCCGCTGGTTTGTATGGCACTGTGATGAACAAACACATCGCCACCGTCATCTTTTTCGATGAAACCAAAGCCTTTGCTCTCGTTAAACCACTTTACTTTACCTTCTGACATCGCTTTAATCCTCCTTTCCAAAAAATTCTCTTAAGTCGGATTTTCACTATGACAGAAAGAAAAAAGCCACCGATACTCTAAAAAGTATGGTGGCCATCCTTTGCAATTCAAAATGTCTTAATCCAAACTTACTTAGTGGATATCTTATATGAAGTCTTTTATCAGAAGTCAAGGACAATTCTATTTGTTGACAACAGGACAAATCTATGTGGTCAAGATTTCCTTGACGCACAAAACCGTTCTTGTTACAAATCTAATGCACAGACGAAATAGCTTATCAAATTTTTTTATGATTGAAAATGGTTATGGAGGATTAAGCCCCTTGAAAAAAACAGGAGGTAAGAAAAGATGAAGAAGGTATTGGCGGTTGTAGTTGCTGGTCTGTTTGTTTTCGGTTTCACCGGGTTTGCGATGGCCAAAGGTGGTAAGGCGCCTAAGGGGGAGATCGTCAAAGAGTGCAAGAAGGACGGGACAAAATGCACCGCTGACGAGTTGAAAGACAAAAAACTCAAGAAAGAGTGTAAACATCCTTGCCCATCACAGACCAAAGAATCGGAGCCACCTCCCGCTCCCCCCGCTGGGGACCCGGCAGCACCCCCAGCCGGACAGTAGTTGAGGGGAAATAGGGTGCGATTCTATTTGTTCATTATGTTTTCATAGAAATCTGTCCACCATCTTGTGCCGCCGTGTGTAAGGATTTTATTTGTATTGCAAGAAGAAAAAAGGGGCTATCATGAGTTGACAGCCCCTTAAGTTTATCTGGCGTCCCCACCGGGATTCGAACCCGAGTTACCGGCGTGAAAGGCCAAAAAAGAGCGTATTCCACCTGATTTTACATGCTTTTAAGGCACTTTAAAGCCGTCTTTGGGAACCAAAAGCCGTCTAAAAAGCCGTCTGTAATAATAAAGACACATACCAGCAACGATTCCAAGAAACATCGTCTCAGTGATCTACTTTAGTCTTTCATTTCCCCCTACCAGAGATTCCCCAATTCCTCACTGATTTAGACAACCTCTCATCCTCTGCAATTCTTTTTCATATTCCCTGACAATATCGTTGTTCAACCTTCGCTGAAGAATTTTCAATATCTCTTCATAGAACCAGATTTTTCTGTCAGCAGGAGCATTGAACTTATCCCATATTGAATCACCCTGTTTTTTATGGGACTCAATCATGGCCTGAAGGTTATGTATTTTATCTGCCGCACAGACCATCAATGCCTTCTCGCTGTGACGTTCTACGCCCTCCAGATATTTTTCTTTCCTATGCACCCATGTCGCCGCGTCATCGTTTACTACATTGGGATCTTTGTCTTCGCTCAACTCTCTGACAATATCCGCCACCTCTGTTCCAAAGTCTCTTTGAAGGTCACTGTAATAATAACCTGGAACATCTTCCAGAATGTCATGAAGTAATCCCGCTATAATAGTGTTTTCATCATCAGTATAAGAACTCAGAATCCATGCTACTGAAAAAGGATGACTTATGTAGGGCAGACCTTCATCGGCTTTTCTGACCTGATTCAGATGAAGTCGAGAGGCTATATTAATGGCTTCCCCGAGTCTCTGTGTAAGCGGTAGGCGGTTGTACATAGAACTATTCTTCACAGCGATCTTGTGTTTCAGATAATTCTACTCATAAATTTAAATGAAGTCTTATAGTGTATGGATCAGGTCCAGTTTCGCTTTCACGTGTTTTATTACAGAAGGGTTCTTCTTTAATACAATTGTTCTTTCTTCCTCATCATAAATGGCATCATAACACTCCTGCTCAGGGGCGGAAAGGTTCTCCGGACAAGCAAGCCAGAGCCGAGGTACTCTGCTATACCACAGATATTTTGCCTTTCGAATTTGATCAGCGTTGGGAACTTTGCGATCTGGCGTATTTATTAGGGGGGCATTGTGACTGTTAAGATATTCTTTGAGATCTTCAATCTCCTTCATTCGTTTTTTTACTTCAACATAAAGTAACATTTCGTTCTGGAGACCAAAAACAACAATATCCATCAGAAATGAGTACCCCTTTTCGTCGTAAGGTTGATTCAAGTCATAATCGTTTCTATCTTGAGGTTCGCACTTATAATTGTACTCAAATTTCATTGAATCTGCGGGATAATTCTCCTCATAATACAACTTGGCTAATGCTGCCACGTGTACCATCCATTCACGTGCAAGATTTGTTTCTGTCTTACTTTTTGACAGCTCAAAGAAGTGATATGGACCTTTGCCCATTCGTCCTTGGATCAAAAAGGAATCCTTGCGATGAGGTTCTACTCCAACTTTTACAATAGGATCTGCCTTATCTGTCCCATTGATTGCCATAAGGACTAAACGCTTTTCATCTTGATGCAGCGAAGGGTTTATTTTGTCGTACCTGAAATCACGTCCATGAGGTTTCATACTCATTAATAATTGGTCAAATTTGGATGAACTTTTCACCGAATGTTCCTCATGCTTGTACCAGTTTTCCATGTGCCATGCCGGGATTAAAATATCCTTTCAACTGTTTCAATGCTCTCTTTCGAGCAAGGACAGCGAGACGAAACGACTCTTCTTCACCATATTTCTTCACCGAAAACTTTTTATGTTTTGTTTTTCTCGGTTCAGGCGACCAACTGGCTATCCAATAACACTGTGGTTCACCCTTTTTGTTGTCATTTTTGTTGCTTACATACCGGCATACTCCTGAAATTCCAGAACGGTTATTGCGTTTGAGTATGGAACAGAATTCTCTCATGGTCATAGGGGGACATTGGGCGAGAATTGCGTCACGGTAGCATCTTGCAGCAGCGAGCGCCTTGTTCTTGCCACGGTATGTTATATCGCTGAACGATCCGAAATATGTTTTGCGTTTACGTGATATGACCACTACCCATGAATGAGTATGACTTCTGTCATTATCAATTCGTGTAATGCCGTACATGTGCAGTCCGTCAAGAATTATTATAGGAAGTTGTCAATGGGTCACAAAGTCATAAGGCACTATGGTTCGCAGCGATTACAACAACAATGCCCATGAATGTGAAAGCCATCAGAGCCACAAAACCAATCAGGCCATTACCATAAAAGTCGTTAAGACAAATTAAGCTACTTAACAAGACGGCTCCGAGAACTATGTTCATTAAGAATTTCATTTATCAACTTTCACCACGGTGGCATGAACCCGTTTTATTTCCTCAAGAAGTTCTTCTTTGCTGATGATACTTTTCCTATCAAGGAGGTTGATAAGAGCCTCTGATTGAATTACTTCGGACATAAGGAGTTCCTTCAGTTCAACGATCTGTTTTTTGTCGAGTTCCTTGGCCACTGAGTTCTACCTCGTGAACTATTATTTGAGTTTTTCAATTTTTGGTCTTAGATAATTGTAAAATATTGCCATCTTCTCGACAGCAAATTGTTTTACATCATCTGTCAGGTCGCATTCATTTATTTGAACAAAGATTCGTGACCAGTTCTTGCTCCAGTCTTCCATAACTTCTACGGGCTGACCGACTAAAGTTTCCAACTCGGGAATATATTTCTTCAGTGGCTTTAAGTATCTGAGGTTTGCTTCCTTCGAGCCTTTCTCAAAATGCAGCTCTACTCCAAGACGACGCAGTTTACTTTGAAACCACCATTCAAAGTGAATGCTGCCCAGACCTGAAGGAATTTGGTAAACGACTTTTGGCTGTGGGTCTGGCAAGCTTACGTCAACTTTTTGTTCAAACTCATCTTTGACTTTCTTCCAAAAATTCAAACATGCTTTTTGATTTACAGTTAGAGTTTTCTCTCCACTATCTTTCTTCTCCACCTGCACTATATATTCTTCCGCATCCGGTAATGGTATAATCTTTTGAGTATAGACTCCCAACTCATCATCACTAATAGTGTACGGTGTTATCTTAACGCAAGATATGTCGAGTTGAAAATTCCTTAACCACAATACGGATGCTGTCACTTCGGATCTAAATTCTCTGGCAACCAAGATAATACGTGGCTTGTCGTCGATTTCTTTAAAATCAGGATTTTCGATAAAATCCAGAATCTCTTTTTCTGCTTGTTCAAGGGAAATAGCTTTACCTTTTTTCCCGAGATATTTCTTTCTCATTTCTTTAATATCTTCGAGTGTTAAAGTTGAGCAATAGGCCGCGTATTTTATTGCTTGTAATTCCACATTCTTTCCACTGTCATCTCGCTTCAATTCAATTATGACAATTTTCCCCTCCTTATCTAAAGCCAATATATCCAATCGTTCTTTTGTTTTGTCGAATCTGTCATATTCGGTCGATATTGTTAACAGGTCTTCACCGACAACATCCGGATTTTCCTCAATCCATTTTTCAATATCCTGGCGCTCAAAAATCTTCAAAGAAGCAAAGGTAACTTCGTTCAGAGGTTTAAATTTCTTACCCTTTGTACTATATTTAAACAACATATCCCGCCACATCCTTTCTCGTCATTTTAATGTGCGTATCAGGATTACATTTTCACCTGACGTACTTCTCAGAATGTTCTTTATGCTTCTCCCAATTTTCCAGATAGATCTTCGCCAGATCCTTATTCTTCAGAATCAACAAATTCTCCGCATTCTTTTCCTCCGCAGCCTTGGTGAAGTTAAAGCTCCCGGTAATGACAATCTCCCGGTCAATAATCATGATCTTGTTATGAGCTATGGCATGTTTATCATCTATATAGGTAGGAATGCCGGCATTAGATATGAAAGTGGCTGATGTATATTTTTCTCTCCGCTGGCTCTTATCAAGTATTGCCTCTACTTTGACACCTCGTTTATGAGCATCTAGCAAAGATTTTGCAATTGGAGCTGAGGTGAATGAATACGCTTGGACCAGGATTTCTGATTTGGCAGCATTGATTTCTTTGACTATAGACTCTGTGCACCCGCCATCGGGGGAGAAGCAGACCTTTGAAATGTCAGCCTGGAAAGCGAATGCTGTGAAGGAAATGAAACTAAAAATCAGGAACGACAAAACTGTGGTGGTGCTTTTTTTCATGGATTTCTCCCTTAATATAAGGAAAGTATGATTTGTGATGATGGCAACTAGAGCGGATACTTGATATCGGTCAGCATTCCCTTTCCCCGAAAACTTGTCCAGTTCTTAAATTAGAATTGCGGCATAATTTTGGATCATATTTAAGGAAGTATTTCACATTTATATCCTCAACATAATCATATCGTCGGCATCCAGATGTACTGACCAGCCTTGTCAATGTATCCCCACTTTCCTTCAATCTTCACAGGGGCAATGCCTTTTTTGAAAGCTCCGATATCATCGTACTTAGGTTCGACGACAATCTTGCCTGTCTGGTCTATAAGCCCCCACTTACCGCCGAGTTTCATGCCGGCAAGGCCTTCTTTGAAACCCCAGATACCATCGTACTTTATTTCAACTACCGCCTTCCCAGTCTTGTCAATAAATCCATACTTGCCATCAAACTTTGCTCTAGAAAGACCTTCTTTGAAATACGAGATACCTTCATACTTCGGTTCAGTGACAACATTTCCACATTTGTCAATAATGCCCCATTTGCCACTTAGATCGACTAGGGCAAAGCCTCCTCTGTAGCTCCGAATTTCATCGTACTTGGGTACAACAATGACCTTACCTGTTCTATCAATGAATCCCCACTTGCCGCCAAGCTTCACACCGGCAAGATCTTCTCTGAAGCTCCAAACGTCATCGTACTTGGGTACAACAATGACCTTACCTGTTCTATCAATGAATCCCCACTTGCCGCCAAGCTTCACACCGGCAGGGCCTTTTCTGACAATCCAGGCACTATCGTATTTGGGTTTAACGACCTCCTCTCCAGAATTGTCAATAAATCCCCACTTATCTCCGATTGCCACTTTTGAAAGGCCTTCATTAAAAAAACCAATATAATCATACTTCGGTTCAATGATAACCTCGCCAGTCTTGTCAACGAGTCCCCATTTGCCGCTAAGCTTCACACTGGCAAGGCATTCTCTAAAACTCCACACATCATCATACTTCGGTGCTACGACGACTTTACCAGTTCTATCAATAAATCCCCACCTGCCACTAAACATCGCACCTGCAAAGCCTTCTCTAAAAGACATTATGTCATCGTACTTCGGCTCCACAATGACCTTACCAGTCCTGTCAATGATCCCCCATTTTCCACCAATTCTGACAAGAGCAAGGCCATCTCTGAAATTGCCAACAATTTCATATTTCGGTTCGATCACAATCTTTCCTGTCTGGTTAATGAACCCCCACTTGTCAAGAATCTTTACACACGCGAGGCCTTCTTTAAAACCCAAGGCATAATCATAAATAGGCTCAATGATCACTTTACCGGTCTCATCGATAAAACCGAATTTGTCCTTCACAAGAATAATAGCCAGACCATCGTTTAAGCCCACTTGTGTACTATAGAATTCTGCAGGTGAACTGTAAAATGTTCTATCTGACTTCTTAACATGAAAATAGTTATAGCCTGCCACCAAGCCAGCACATATAGCAACAAAAACAACCCACAGTATCTTCTTCTTCATATTGATATTGCCCTATTTCACGCCTATTATCCCTCTTAAACAATGGTTAAAAAGGGGGTAATGTTGCTCCTGAGTAGCCACCGAATTGCCTCATTTTCTGTCTTAGGCCGTCTGCGCCTTGACACCATCTATTACTTCTTTGCATTTCATTTTAAACAATCTATTTTCTATATCTTTATAAGCAACAGACAAATAGTGAATGGCATTCCATCTTTCTCCCTGAGCTAAATATATATCTCCTAAGTGTCCGGCTATCTCATGTCTTGTTTGAAGTCTTGATAAATTAAACGCTCTACCTAGAATATCTTTGGCTTCTTCAACCTTATTCTGCTTATATAGAGATATGCCTAACCGACAAAGGTTCTGATCATCTTTTTCAATTTCCTTTATAATCACTTTATATTGCTCTTCGCAATTTTGATAGTCTTCCATATTAAAATAATTGTCAGCTATAAGTTTTCTGAAACCAATGTGTTCTGGGTTTTTAGATAAAGAATCTTTGCAAATTTCCGCGGACTTCTCATATGAACCTAGACTATTCAGCTGTTGTGCTATTTTATACTGCTCCTCTATATATTCTTTCCCCTCATCCATAGAATGTGGCTTGAAATGATCCATTACGCGATCAAGCAGATTTTGTTTTTTAACTAATTGTCCAGCAATTAGTTTTTGAATATTCTGAAAGTCCTTATTTCCAATTTCATCTTTTATTTCATCAATGATTAGACAAAAAAGAGACTTAAATTTACTATCTGCTGGAATACCATCCTGCTCTAAAATCATTACACCATCGGTCACTCTACTAGTTTTAAGCAGTGCTAATGCCTTATATTGTCTGGCAAACACATTAGTATCATCAAGTCGTATGCTGGTTTCAAAATATTCAAGCGCCTTATTGGCATCGCCGGATTCTAAAGATAATATTCCACCAAAAAGATGATAAACGGGGTTCCCAGAATTGAAACTAATCTCCTTATCGACTGCCAATTTCGCACTTTTATAATCACCCAGTCTAGAAAAAGCGATTGCCTGATGCAGATAGACGCCGCTATGGTTTTGTCTTATGCTAAGAGCCTTCTTATAGGCATCTATAGCAAGTTTGGGATCGTCCATGTTAAAATATTTTTGTCCTTTAGAAAACCACCGTTCTGCTAAGAAATACTTAAAAATATTCATTTCTGCTCCCCCATTACTACAGTATTCAGACGAGGCCAATGAATGTCGGTATCAATTCCAATCACAAATAACCATTGATCACCCTTTCTCCTGGTTATATTCAAACATTACCAAACAAAACTTGAATCGTGCTGAACAATCAGTCTACCTGCTGATTATGTGTGACACTTGATAGAAAATGTTAGATTACGAATTGAAGCAGTGTATAACAATTCTGCTGCACTAAGACTATTCTCCAACTTTGTGAACAGGAGCCACACCTTCAGGAAGATGAGAGGCACGTAGACTATGTCCATAAATGGTGCGAGTTATAATGTTAGTCACATATGCTCCGTTCAGTTTTGTTATGTGCCACAGCCATCTACCAACCGATCGTGTTTAATATCTTATCACCATACAATATTGCTATTAATGTACCGAAAGAAAAAAACATATCAGCGGGTATAGAAGATGGTACTTTCTTAAGTTTCAGCGCGACCAATATTGGTAATATAATGGTCAGCCCTATAAATCCTAAAATTATAGCAACCAAAATATATTTATATCCTAACCACAATCCCAATACTGCGACATACTTAATTAAGCCACCACCTAACCCCTCTCTCTTTGTAATTACTTCATATACAAATGCAATGATGAAAAGACCGCCACCACCAATAAGGAAGCCACCTATCATTGATAATATACTTATATTTCCCGTGATCAAATTCATAATGATACCAACAATACCAAATAATAGATTAAGCTTGTCAGGAATAATGTCATCGTAATAATTAATTGTAGCAATGACGTTCATAAATACTATCAGAATGATTGCTCTTATTAATTCTTTAAATGGACCAATAACTATGAAAGACCATATAATAAATATGGCACTTATCAATAATACCGGTTTAAGATTTTTAGTAGCTTGTTCCTGGAGTAAAATATTATCATTCATTTACACACTCTGATCAATTGAACACTTAAAATGTGTATTTCCTATTCTTATGATATCTTCGTTTTTGATTCCAACTGATGATTGAATTAACTGATCATTAACATAAGTGCCATTAGTACTCTTCAAGTCAATTAAATATAAATTATTACCATCTTTATATATTGTGCAATGTGCTCTTGAAATATATTTATCGTATCGTATCTGTAAATTACTGCTGGATAGTCTCCCTATACTAATTGGAAATGAATCGACTATGAAAGTTTTTCCAGATAGTCGCCCATTGAGAATTTCAATAATTAACTTCATTATAGTCGTTCAGACTTACTAAATTTTTCGTATTCTTTTATTGCCGCTATTGAAACTGATGGACTGATCGAATTGATCGTCTCCATAAGTATATTGTGTGTTATATCACTTCTCAATTTCAGAGCATTACGAGCGGCTTGATTAACAATAGCCTCAATGTCACTTGACACGTAATTCTCAGTGGCATTAGCAAGGAGAGCGGTCTTTACGTCTAGCGATACTGGGCGTCCTGTTAAGAACAAATCAAATAATGCAACTCGTGCTTCATAATCAGGAGGTGGAACATAAATCAATTTGTCAAAGCGGCCTGTACGTAAGGCAGCTGGATCAATATGATCTATTCGATTCGTCGTACCTACGACAACGACATTGTCTTTTCCGCATTCGCCTATCTGGCTTAGAAACTCGTTAACCTCTGATGAATAATGATGACCTGTCTTTTCACTGCGTTTAGGAATTGTTGCATCAATTTCATCTATAAATATTATCGATGGTGCTTGCTCCCTAGCCTTGTGAAAAAGATTTCCGATCTTTTCTTGTGAGCCATGAACATAAATACTGGCTAAATCAGAAGGTTTAACTTCAATGAAATGATAGTCCATCTCTTCAGACAATTTTCTTGATATGAAAGTTTTTCCACACCCGGGCGGTCCGTATAAAAGTATTCCGTTAGGTAGGGAGATTTTGTACTTATCAAATAGATCTTTTTGTTGAAGTGGCATTATTATCTCATTATATAGAAGCTCTTTGAGTTGAGTCATGCCAGCTACACCGGAAAATCCCTTACGATTTTTGGTTTTCTTATCTTGTCGTGTAAGTGCTCTATCATCAGTTCCCAATGCCTTAGATTTTTTGTCCCTGTTTTCATAATCAATTAAGGCATTCAAAAACTCAATAGCATCTCTGAATCGGAGCGACTGATCCTCTGATATTGCTTTGAGTACTATTTCATCTAGCAACTTATCACACTGACTATTGATTGAAGATGGTTTTTGAGGTTTATGTTTTCTCGCTTTTAAAACTGTAGTCTCAAGTAGACTAATATCATCACCAACATCTTTTAAATTAATTGTCCAAGGGGAAATACCTGTAATCATTTGATAGAAGACTATACCCGCTGAAAAAACGTCACTCGCGGGTGTATGGTATCCCCAAAAACCTTCGGGAGGAAGATACGTTATGGTACCAGCTGAATCTGTCATACGAGTTATAGGATTTACTGCTTTGGCAACACCGAAATCAGAAACCTTCCCAATTGGTGTTGATGTATCGTAAGAAAGAAGAATATTTTGTGGCTTTATGTCTCGATGAATTACAGGAGGATTCTGTCGATGGGCTATTGAAAGCCCAGCACACATGTCCCTCTGAATTGAAATTGCTAGAGGCAAGGATATTCTGATCTTCCTTCTAAGTAGTTGGAACAAAGTTTCCCCAGAAACATACTCCATTGCTATAAAAAACAATTCGAGATCTGCTTTTTTGAAGGAGTTTGCTTCAAAAACCCTTACGACGTTGGGATGTGTTATATTGGACAATATAGTGGCTTCTGATATGAAAGCAGACTGTTCATTTTCATTAATTTTATCGGGTCTTAATATTTTTATAGCCTGCAACCCTAAGAATTTGTGTCTCACTCTGTACACTTCAGCAAATGCACCAGCACCAATAAAGCGATCAACCGTATAGGTATCTTTAACTATATCTCCAGGTGAAAGCAGTGTGTCTTTAGAAATTTTTTCGCGCATAGTTAATAATGTACAATATCCGTTCTCGGTGATTTTACTTTTTCTTGATCAGCTGTAGGCATAAGGTCCCATAACTCCAATACTATACGTTTTATGTCGTCAGAATATTGACCAGACGCAAGTATCTCGCCACCCCTGTTAACTAGACTTCTCGCCTTTGACCGATCAGTCCACTTTATTTCATCAAAAGATTCGTTTATGTTATTTAGTACGGAAACCCAGTATCCTGGTTGTCTGAAAAGAATGGCAAATTTTAACTGACGTAATTTATCGGTGACATCTTCTATTCTTTTAGCATTCTGTGAATTTATGGACCTTTCAACCTCCGGCTTCAGTTGTTCTAATATTTTCTCTTCTTTTTCATTTCCATAGCTGCCTACTATATTCTCTAGTCTTGTCAATTGTTCTGTTAGTTCACTCACGAGCTTCGGTATTTTGATCTTTTTTTCGAACTCATCAATTTTAGCTGCTACTTCATTTAATCTTTTCTGTACCTCGCGTTTCCTGTCACGATCACCACGTCCCTTTTTATTTAGATCATCTAGCTCATTTAAATCCTTGTTCGCGGGCTCAAAAACATCATCTTGGTCCGTATCCATTTTTGCCATTTTATTTTGTAATTCACATAGTCTTTCCATTTCTTCTTTTATTTGGGCAGTAAGCTCATTTTCGTTGATTTCCGAAAGCGTATAGTCTGAATCCATAATTTTTTCTATAGTTTCATCAATGTATGGAATATATGCACTTACTTTAGTTCTCCGAGATTCATCTATCCGCATTGTTATCTCTATCTTACTACCCTCTGGCAGTAAGGTCGATAACATATCACCGGAAATGCATATCTCACCCATATGGACATTCCTAATAGGTTTAGTACCTCCTTTACCTTCCCATACAATTATTTTTAGAACATCAGAATTATTACCGGGCCGCAAATTTCTAGGGGCGACAAAAGACTTTTCCCCCATTGCAGGGAGTGAAGTGCCTTTAGTTAAGATTGGAACCATTTCTTCTTCATTATAAGAACCTCTTACAACAGCCGAAATACCTATATCATGAGGGAGAGGAGGTTGTGCTATTTTAATTCCCTGCATGATAGAAATAGATTTTGGTTCACCTTGAAAAGCATTTCCCATTTCATTGTAAAGTTGAACTGAGAAAACATTTACAGAATTATTTATTAAATGAAGTTTTACCGTACCCACACCTTCTTTTAACTCAAATCTTCCCGTTGCCCATGCCAAATCGTTACGCGTAATTTCAACCCAGAGGCGAGATGGTATATTGTCGTTTGTTAATTTTTTTTCTATCTTAATGCCAAGCAGTATTTCAGATTCTGCCGTCGTCGTAGGATATGCCAAAGTCAGTTGTATTTTAGAAAAATCTCTCCTTTGTTGCGTTAACGGCATTGCTTTTGTCGAAGCGAATAATGCGGCACCTTGGGCAACGGCAATCATTGGATCAATTGAAACATTAATATTTTTACTTATCTCTTCCTTTACCTTCTTTCTCAATGATGGCATATATGTAGGACCACCAATCATTAGGACCGTTTTCAAATCCGAGCCCCTTATCCCTGCTCTTTGTAAAGAATCCTTTGCTATATTTACAGCTCTGTCAATTAATGGAGTTATTAGTCTTTCAAATTCTGAGCGATCAATTCTAATAGCCATATCGATTTTATTACCTGAATCATCTCTCCAGGTCGGTTCATCAAATTCGATCATATCGGAGTTTTGATCAGATAGATTAATTTTAGCCAGTTCTGCTAAAGGCTTTAATGCGCATCGAAACTCTTTAAGTCGATGTTCATCATTCAAAATATTCTCAATAGAAAATTTCTCTTTCAATTGTGGCAAAATTATTTCATCAACTATTAACCAATCAATATTTTTGCCACCTAGATGGTTGTCTCCTGCATGATCAACCACTTCCATAATTCCGTCGTCCATTTTTACTATCGCGGAATCAAAAGTGCCTCCTCCAAAATCAAAAACTAGCCAGGTCCCATCTATGTTTTTTCGATCATTTAAAAACGCCAAAGAAGCTGCAATCGGTTCCTGTAAAAGTTCACAATAATCAAAACCAGCCAATTTTGCCGCTCTTTTAGTAGCTTCTATTTGAACCTGATCAAAATCTGCCGGTACGGTAATTACGATAGAGGCGAAGTCTTCATCTTTTACTGCAAGTTTGAGTTGTTTTAGCACCTCTGCAGATAATTCTTCAGAAGAGTATGACCTTTGATGATTTTCACGTTCACATCTATAGATACAATCCTCACCCATGGTTCTTTTAAATTCGGCAAAGGTATTGCATCTGTCGTCGTCGGATTTAAAGAGATTGTCATATGCTCTATCTCCAACAAACATTTGTCCTCTCTTCGTGATATGTACACAAGAGGGCATTATTGTTTTTCCATGTGGAGCATGCCTAAAAATTGTTATTTCCCCATCATCAACACGGGCAATTGATGAATTCGTAGTTCCCAAATCAATCCCGTAATCAATATTTTGCCTAGGCATAGTTTGTCTCCTAATTAAATTATCCTAAATTTTTAGACGGTACTGCAAGTTCCGCCTCACCATGACTCACTGTCACACCCCTATAGAAAATTTGCGGTTCGATCATTCTTGAAATAATTTTTGAGTCACGATCAAGATCACTACGTTCAATAGTATTAATTATTCTTACCGTAAGCTCATCAATATACGTATTACCGGACAGGTCATTAATTGTATAACCTTGCTGATTTAACTCGTCTTCCAAACGTTTTAATGCGTTCATTAGAGCGTGTATCCCTTTTGTGGATTCGTCCATATTTTCAATTCTCTTCCTCATTCTGAAGATCTCATTACCCACTTTAATAGGAAATGAATGATCAACATTTTCATTCAATCTTTCTTTATCAACATTTTTGCTCCCCATAAGAATCAATTGATTTTTCATTATCTCACTTAATTTGGTCTCATAATCTACATTTTTTTCAATCAATCCAATTTTATTGATCTTTCTCTGGAACACTAAGACCGAAATAAGTATCATTATGAACATTAAAATTGCTGCAGAGCCGATTAAAATATTCCCTATGAGCGTTTTTTTATTGAGATCTGCAAATTCCTTAAATGTATTGCTCTTGAGTATATCAATATTAGCAGACAAAGCATTCTGATCTTTTTTTATGGATTGAATCTCAGAAGATAAATTCTTTTGATATGCTGGAACCATTTTTTTCAGTTTGTCTTGAGAAGTTGACAGTTTTTTCAGTTGTTCTTTGAGCATGTTATATTCTGACGTGTCATCACTATTAACAGCCTTCTGGCTCCTATCAATAACTCCTCCAGAACTATTTTTTGTATCTGCTTCATTAAAACTCAATAAAAGAGGCATCCCATTATTAAACGCATTAATAATTATGATCTTATTCTTTGCATTCTGAATTGTATTTATTGCTTTATTACGTTCATATATAAATTGATCTCCAGTCTGACCAATCTTAGGTGCGACAATTACCAAGAAAATGGGTATAAAAAATTTGAGTATTTTTGTCATGTTGTCTCCTTAATAAGACTTCTCAATACAATGTGTTCTTATTTTATCAACGCGTTGTATTCATGTACATCTCGATTAGTGGCATCCAAAAGATCCTTATATTCTCGATATTTGTCTTTATATGCAGCGAAAGTAGCATTGTAATCATTAACCATATTATTATAACGTCTTCTTTTAGCATCGTAAGCTAATTCATCAACAAAGAGCCCTATCTGAGCGTTTCTTTGATCTTGTTCAAGTTGCATCTTAAGACTTGATAATTGACTTTTCATGCTATCAAGGGAGTCTTCCGTCGTTCGAAATTCATCTTCCATTGATTTTAATTCCTGCTTCGCTGTGGCTATTCGCTGCTTCATTTCTGCAGCACGTGGTTGGGCTGGAGCGGGAGGTTGGGTGTATGAGGAAGGTGGGTTGTATGAGGAAGGAGCAGTGTGTTTTTTTTCGCTCATTATATTAGACAGAAAAATAAGGGAAGCTAATATTGCTATAGCTAGATGCCATTTATCAAAGGTTCTAAATGGAACTTTCCCGATAAATCTATATACATTATTGCTCTGATCTATTACTCGATACCTATCTACAGGAAAAATTGGGATATATAACATGACAAAATATCTCGTGGTTTCATATGATCCTGATTCCTCATCATAATTTGAACGCCCGTATAATTTTAAACCAAAACCGTTAAAAGTCCCGAGACCGGGCGCTTTACTAATAGGTTTAAGATTGCCCCACGTTTTCTCACCCGCAACATTTTTTGAAATGATTTTTATGTTTGATTCAAATCTCTCTCTTAACAATGTACCGATGATATATGAATTTGCGATCATGCAAAGTTCTTTGCTTTTCTCCCACTGGTCCGTTTTATTGCCGTAGTCGATTGAATTATTCAGAATTATATTACCAATTTTATCGCCGTAATGTTCTATAACGAAATCATCTTCAGACGACTTAATCTGTGCATAATAAGGTTCTATGTTTTCATTGAATTTTATAGTATCTCTATATAACTTTTCATAATCGTCACTTCCCCCTAAATCCGAAAATCCATCGCAAAGCTTATCAATTTTTGTTGATAGTGGTTCTAAATAGCCTTCCTTAATACTAGCAACGATCTTCGGTGGCAAACCGCTTCGGTTTAATGAAAAAAAGAACTTCTTAATTTTTAATAAGTCATTTTCGTTTCTCCATTTTTCGAGAAATGGTCTTGTTAAGCGATTGAAATAATCAACCAATATATCAATCAATTCAGCGCCGGCGTATTTCTTTGTTATTTCTTGATCAAAACTGGAAATTAATACAGCGACATCAACAGACGAAATAAACTCTGCCCAGTACCTTATACTGGAATTTAAATAGATATAATCATTGGAAGGATTAAGAAGTGCCAAAATAGTCTCAAGTACAGCTAAATTTTTCTTATGATGACCGTTTTGCTTCTGCGACCAAATGTTGGCTGCTGAATCTATATTTTTATTTTTAAGTTGTTCAATTGCTAAATTATCAAATTTGTCTAAGACCCAAAACCAGGAAAGAATATGTAGAAGTTTCGTTTTGGGATTCTCTAACGCTTGTAAGGCATTCTCTATAGTTTCTTTATTTCGGTAAAGTTCACCAATGAAAACGAGATCTGTCTTGAACTCGGGCGTCTGTCCAATTGCGACAAATGTCTCTATCTCTTCGACCCTTTTTAAAATTTCTCTTTTTGAGGCTGTTATAGATATGCCTAGCATACGAAAGGCGTTACTTGTTAAAAGATCATACCGAGCATGAATATTTGAGCTGCGGGAACCTTCTTGAGCCTTTTTCATTTGAGATGAATTATTATCAGATTGTACAATCATTTCCTGCTTCGTTTATTAATCAGCTGACGGCGGTTTGCAAACCTTGCAAGGAACATATCCGGCTTGGCGTGCTTCTTTGGCTGAGTTAAAAGTGACCCTGTTTTCAGGCTTAATTTTTTTGGCCCACTTGCAATTTGGGTAGTGATATTTTTTAGCCTTGTTAGAGCCCACATACTGATGTGCAGTGTCGGTTGATGGTGCGACTTTATTCTTCGAACTTCTTTTCAATCGAGCTACAGGAGGAGCCTTCTTCTTTTGTGAACTCTGATCTTCAGTAAGTGCCGGGTTGCTTGCGGAAGGTTTTTCCTCTCTTGTGAGAGTCTCTATGGATTTATTGTATTTCTCCTGTGCCTTTATATCATTCTTGAGAAGTGTCATCTCACTTCTCAGCTTGTCTATCTCCTTCAGTGCTTCATCATGCTTCTTTACCCTTTCCTCTAAATCCTCTGATTTCTTTTGATCCTTCCTGAGATTATCAATGGACTTTGCCACATTATCAGGATCTGCCTTGACCTCAGCCTTTAACCAGTAAGATTTACCGTCCCACTTCTCATCAAGAACTTGAGTTTGAACAACACCAGCGGTCAGAGCAGTGATCTTATCTTTTGTCAGTTCAAAATTTTTAACTTCTGTATTGTTTTCCAGATAGGTGCCGAGTTCTTCGAGAAGCAGTCTCTTCACTTGCTCAAGGGCAATAGTGCGACATGATGCTTTGCTGTCAAATTCGCTTGCCTGGTAGGTGTATTCCTTGATGAATGTCTTGGTTTCGGCGAGGGCGGAGACGCTAATCATTAGGGATGTAAGGATGGCGGTAACTAATGCGATCCCTTTCATAACAATTCACCCATTAAAATTCTTTCTTATGTATTTAGGCGGGTTGATGAAAACATCAGTAACTGCACCATCCCTTATATAGTACTTCCCCCATCGTCTCCGGGATCACGACCTTCCATTCACTCGCCGTATCATAACTGCCGAATGGATTTCTTTTGTCATCGTAAGAGATATTGGACAGTGTTCGAATCTTCTTTGACGAACAATCGAGAGACATACTCTGGATGCTGTGTGACACTTCTTGCGGCTTAGTCTTAGTGTATTCATGTTTGATCCAGAATTTGTAGATATTGCCACTCTGCTTCTCTACGGTCCTTATATCGAGGTAGCATTTACTATATGCCGTTTCAGTGATGTATTTCCATCTTTCAATCGGATAATCTGGATATATACGTATCGCTCTATTGTAGTCTTCTGTTGCTTTTCCGAAGTAACCAAACTTAAGGTACGTATCACCACGATTGTCGTACAGCTCAAATGCGGAAGTACTTGCCCACGTTTTTTCTTTTTCTGACATTGATTTTGCAAAACCGTTTGGTTCTATATTTGGGAAGAACTTGTTATGTAGCTTTGTTATCAAGGCATCGTCATCCAGATAGTCATATTCTGGGTAGATGGATCTGAATTGGGATAGGTTCATAAGAATTACCAATTCTCCTATATGGAGTTCTATAGCTTTTGTATAATCATCGATCGCCTGATTAAACCTATCAGTTTTAGCGTATGCATTTGCTCGGTTCCAATAACCATAATATTTGGATGTAATTTTTTTCTTTGCGTCTATTGCGTTGGTGAAATCGTCCACCGCCTTCCAGTATTCCCCAATCTTCATGTGTGCCAGCCCGCGGTCATGATAAGCACCTCCATAATCGGGGTCTAGTTTGATAACCTTGTCATAGTCTTTAATCGCTAGGGAATAGTTCTGTGTATTTAGATATAACGTTGCACGCGATAAATATGCTTCCTTCATCTGCGGGTTTGTTTTGATTGCATTAGTTAAGGCATTAGCAATTTTTTTGCACTCTTCCGGATAAACCATCCAGGTCGATTGTCCCTTCATATGTGCCATTGCCTCTTTCTGATATTTCTCTTTGCTTTTCTTACCGAATATCAGTTGTTGGTCCATGATCCCAGCCAAGAGATAATATGCCTTTGAACATTTTGGGTTCAAGCTTAATGCCTTCTTAAAATCGGCAATAGCAAAGGCATAGTCTCGCGGCTTGAGCAGGATGCCGAAATTATAATAATACACTGCCCTGAACAGGTATCCACGATAATCCTTAGGGTAATTCCTTATGATTTCATCGAAATCCTTTTTTCCCCACTGTCCGCCCTCAGTCTTATCGTTAGGACTGGTCCCGGAGTGGTCTATTGCATTACGGTGATTTATATTAACCGCGGTTTCTAGGTCCTCTATCGCCTTCTCAAGATTTCCAGTATCCTTGTATACCTTTGCTCTCGAACCATACATTGCGGCAGTGTCTTCATAAGTACTTTTTGGGGTTGACGTTGGGTGAAATTTAATGGAGTTGTTGATATCCTCGAGGATTGTTGTGTATTGCTTATTTCCAGGCATCGTGTAGAGGAACATCGCTCGTAAGAGATATGAGTCTGAATATGACGGATGCTCGCTGATAAATTTATCGAATTTCTCGAGCCCTTGCTTCGACTTTTCCTGGTCTTTCGGGTCATTCATGAGTTCCATGATGCCCAATAAATCTTTATACATGGCTTTTTCCGCTTCGGTAGCTATGGCTGCTATAATATCGGCATCAGGTCCACTGGCAAGGCTTAGAGGATCACTATCGGATGCGAGTGCCTGGCTAAAGCAAGGAACTAAGAAGACCCAAAAGAGGATAATCGCTACTTTGTATGAAATACATTGGAAAAGACGCATATGTACCCCCTCATGTAGATTATCAAAACACAAAACCCCGCAATCTCTTGAGATACGGGGTCTCGGTAATCACTCCATACTACCCTCATCTATTGTTGAAGGGTTTATGAATCTCAATCTCTGATTTTATATATTTATTTCGATTATCACGATTCTCATTTGAAATCTACAATGAAAATCAAAGATAGCAGCTTGTGGAGTTCAGGAAGATGTGTATAAAGTTGCGCAGCTGAAAACGAAATGGATAGTAGTCGTATGTTTCAATGCATTATCAATAAACTGATCCGGTAATCAGAACCGATGACTTGTATTTGAAACGGCAGAAATGCCCAGCCGCTTCGCAGCATCAGCAATGGTATAATGTATTTTCCCCCTTACTATAATCATATGCACGCCTCTTGGATGCAATTCACATCAATTTGCCGTCCACCCTGTTCTTCAACTCCTTCCCCACTTTAAAAAACGGCAGATTCTTCGGTTTCACTGCAACGTTAGTGCTGTTTTTGGGATTCCTGCCGATATAAGCCTTATATTTCCTGACCGAAAAGCTGCCGAATCCCCTGACTTCGACCTTACCACCATTTTTGAGCGCCTCAGTAAAACCATCGAAAATCGAGTTAACAATTTCAGTCGCGTCTTTTTCAGTCAGGTTTTCTCTCATAGATAAAGCATTAATAAGTTCCGATTTGGTCATAATATTCCCTCACTAAAGAGTATTTGGAGAATCCCTATATGATCTTAATAATATTTACCATAATTTTGTATTACGATCTATTATTTGCGTTCATCTGCAGCGTGGGCAGGATGCACCGCAGAAGGTACAAAATAGATAATACGATACAGAGGGAAATTCTCTTGAGATTCACAGCGCGCCTTTTATCGCTCTATGATGAAGTATCGTCGGGGGGATAAAAACATTTCAGGGTAATGGTCTGCCCATGTTTGCCTTTGTATTCAACAATAACCCGCAGGATTGCCGGGTCATCTAAATCCGTGGGAGCAACGATTTTAACAGATACGATATGATCATTTTCCTTCAAGTGTGGTTTAATCAGGTCTCTTACAGTTTCCATTTGTCCTTCGTCACCTCTTCAGCGGTTACAGTAGTCCAAAACATAAATAATAATGAATAAGGATTGGTCTGGATAGGAAAGGGTGGGAAGAATACGCCCACCCTTTGTTGACAGATAAAATAACGATAATTTACTTCACGGCATCCTTTAATGCCTTCCCTGCTTTAAACTTAGGGACCTTCTTCGCCGCAATCTTGAGCGGTGCACCGGTCTGGGGATTTCTTCCCTTTCTGGCGGCTCTTTTAGCGACAGAAAATGTCCCGAACCCGATCAAAGATACCGTGTCTCCCTTTTTAAGGGCCTTTTTAACCGCCCCAAGAAAGGCGTCTATAGCCTTCCCTGCCTCTGCCTTACTGCAGGTAGCTTTTGCAACCTCATTGATAAGCTCTACTTTATTCATAGAATATCCTCCTCTATAATTATTTTGTACCTGTATAGATACTTAGCAAGTAAAAATCAATCAAAATACGGCTACCCAACTCTTTTGTCTTTGAACGTTCTCGCGCCTCTGGGGGACCGGGCATTCCCGGTGTCTTTTAAAAATCTTTATCGACAATAAAAATATCTTTGAGACCTTACCTCTATGTACCATCTCCTCTCCTGCCAAAGGGTGCGTATATGCCTGCCGCTACCCCTATAAGTATATGAAATGATTTATTCATAAAATATTTTAAAAAATTTATCGTTTCCCCCTCAAATTGTCATGTCCGGAAGTAATATATAGGTAACTATATTATTGAACTCGCGACCTATTATTGAACTATCCCCGGCACGGTGGAACTACATCTTCGTTCTGCTTCGTTTTTTGGAATAAACCAGATCGATAACATCGATGCCCACTCGTTACGGCTCGGAATTAATTCTGGGTCATTTAAAGAAGGCAGCAGCGGGTATTCTTCATATCTTTTTTATGATTTGAACAATGCCAGCGTGATTACTTTGATTGAAGAAGTGTCTTTGTGTTGCCTGTGGTCGTTAATCAAAAGTTTAAATCATTTCATTTCAGGATAAGGTTGTCTTTTGAAAACTTGTCCTGGCACTCGTTGCGGTATTATTGCGTATTCCATTTCCACACAATGAGATACTGCGAGGTTACCGACAAAATGTAACCGGGGTAAAACGGTTTGCTGTTTAAGCTGCTTTTCCTCTTCGGTTACGCAGACAATCATCTAAATCGTTAAGGGGCAACACCGGGAATATATCCCATGGTTGCCATAACTCAAACCCGTCGGGGGAAGAGCACGCGTTTTTCTCCTGCAACGGGATAAATGCGTTCTTTCGCCTGACATAGAGAAAAGAAAGGAAAGAGACTATGGGCGGAAGAATAGAGACAAGAAAAGGGTATCGTTATTTCTTGAAAGACGCAATCGTGAAGGGATGTTTTTTCAAAGAATTTTTGTTCATCGAAAACATTGATATCCCTTTCATGATCGGCAAACAGAAAATTCCAGAGACGGGATCAAGGATATCTTTTGATTTCGTCATCAGGGGAAAGCAGGCCGTAATAACAAGTCTTAGGGCATTCGCGGCCGCTTAGCAAACAAGGCTAAAAAAAGAAAAACCCATCTCAACAAACCCGTCAGGGGAAAGAATTTATGTTCCCCGATGGGGCACAATAGTCTTTCTCCCGGCCGGTTAAACAAACTTAAAAAGGAGAGAGACGAACATGAAGAGATTTGCCTATCTGTTCTTTCTGGGGTTCTGGGGAACGTTCTTCCTGACCCTGGTAGTTACGATGCGATAACCAGAGGTAAAACCATGATAGAAGTTTGGGGAATTGCATCTGGACGCGGCAGTACAAAGGACGCGGCACGAGGGGCATTTACATGGCGACGTTACAATACAAAAAATTTCCCTCGTCAAGATTGGTTAATAATTCTGACTGTAAAGAATCTTTAACATTTCATTTTCGAGTGCCTTGTTATGCGCCCGGGGAAAAACAAAAAAAATAAGCGATGACCGAAAGAGAGAGAAAAGTCTACGAGAGCCAGGAATCCCTGAGGCAGATCGTCAAAAGCCTCAAGGGAAGGAAATTCCGGCTCGATTGCGGACACCATGTAACCTTTGGATACTTTCTCGGAAATTCAATCACAATTTACAACGGCAAGCACCCCGAAATCATATGTTCTCAGTGCAGCCATTAACGTCAATTTACATCATTTAACATCAAATAACATCGGAAGGAGAAAAGCACATGACGATAGAGCTCAATAAAAAAGGCAATCCGATAGGAACCGAACGAGGCTTGAAAGTGACGGCAGTAATTACTTCCCGAAAAGGAAAGGCTGTCAAGTTCGAAGGGCTCAAAGGACTCTTCACTCTTTCAGGCGCCCTCAGACTGTTAAAAACGGAATGCATTGAAAAATGCATTGTGACCCTCGACCTGGCGCGTATGAAAGTTGTTGGTGTACGCCTCTAAATCAGGACCTGATAGCTATCCCCGCCACACAAATACTCAACAAATACTCCGAGACCATCCTGGAGTAAAATTCACGCTACATAACTGAATAAAGAAAAAACAGGAGGATTTTATGAACGAGGGCATTTTATGCTTACACAAAGGGGCAAAGGCATGTACCAGAGACGAATTGGACCTCATTCCCGTCCCCCCGGAAACAGAAACTTATCAGCCCGTAAGCCATTATGGGTTGACATCCAAGCTATTGACTATCGCCCGGGACATTCTGACAGGATTTACCCTGTCAAAAGAATCCTATGGGCTTGCCAGGGAGGGACACCAGCTTTTCGGAGTCCTTCAGTTTAAAAACACCTTTGAGGATATCGGCCTTGCCATCGGCTTTCGCAATTCATACGACAAGTCGATGAGTGTCGGCCTTGCGTGTGGCGCGAGTGTGTTCGTGTGTGACAACCTGGCCCTTTCCGGTTCGATTACCATCATGAGGAAACATACCAAAATGGTATGGGTGGAGTTGGAGGAAAAGGCTATAACCACATGCTACAGAGCACAGCTCAACTATGCGCAGATCCTCGATGATGTGGATAAGTTCAAGGCCTTCCCTTTTAACGACAACGATGCGGGATTTTCCCACATGGGAGTGCTTTACGGAAAAGACATCATCAGTCCCAGGCAAATGGCGGTTGCCAAGACCCAATGGCTCAGACCGCAATACCCGGAATTCAAACCCCGGAATGCCTGGAGCCTTTACAACTGCATTACGGAATCACTCAAAACAAGCCCACCCCAGGAAATCATGGAAAAGCATATCGAGCTCCATGATTACTTTAAGAACTGTGTGGGAAGCTCCTAGAGAAATGGCTGCGCCACGTACAAAAACGCGAGTAAAAGAGAGCGCCGACAGTGTTCCGGCAGTGCAAAACGTCCATCAGGTCATAGATGTCCTGGATAAAGAGACAGAAAGACTTGAGGCCAGATTCAACAAACACTTTGGCGACCATGCAATCGGCGACATTCGGTTTAGATATCTCTCCATCCTGGCAATATGCCGGGCAGGACTGTTATGCAGGTCAATCAAAGCGATTTCGGATGAAAAAAAGATCGGTGAAATGACACATGAGTTCTGTAACATCAGGGACGTCCTCGACAGGTTCTTTGATTTCAGAGAATCACAAAAAGGGAATAAAGGAGACAAACGCCATGGCAACACCAAAGACAGACAGAGTCTTGCTGCCGGAAGATAACCTCATAGAGGATGCGCCGGCAAAAGACGATGAGGAGATCTGCGAGAACTGCGGCAATGTCTTCAGGATCGAGTTGTTGAAAATCGGAGACGACTACAACGATTTCGGCCACAGATATTGTCCTTACTGCGGTCTTCTGACCAATGAATGTTAATCATCAAAAGAAAGGTGATCGTATGCATAACATAGCCGATCGACCAGCCGTGCCCTGTTTCAAATATCAGGACGTAGCAATAGGCCTGGGACACGGACGCGGCAGAAGGATAACCGAACACAATGTAAAGTATGTCGAAAGCCGCGAAGACCAACCTCCTGCAGGATACCCTTTTGTATACAGCCTCAGGGGATCCGATTATGATTTCGGGAAACCGGTCACCGTTGAGAGGAGGGTTGTCGTCAACTTCTGCGGACGGATTTTTTCAAAAGAGGAAATCTTGAAGCCTGAGGAAGACTTCTTACCCATAAAGTACTTGTGTTACGAGTAAGAGATACATCTTAATGTTAGCCAACGTTCTACACGCCATAAACGGCGTTGACCCGCAGGAAATTCCCTATAAGCCGCACCCGTCGTTCGTCGGTGCTAAAAACAGATGCCTGCGAGCGACTGTATACTGGCGTATGGGAATCCCGCGAACGCTCGCCGATCGGGCACAAAGTCTTTCATGCGAGCACAAAGCGCTGAGAGAGCTCACCCTGCGGACGATACGCGAGAAATCAGCTTATCGTCTATCGTGTGAGAATACGCGGGTACTCTGCGGCCTCGTCGAATTTATGGGCAATAAGGAATATTCGCTGGAAGCCGATATCGATGGCGTCCTGACGGATATGATGAACAGACGCTACCTGCTGCAGATTGAGCCGGTTGTACAGAAAGCCTTTGAAGAACTATTGGAAGGCGAAACGTACCTCGAAGAATTGATAAAGTGCTGTTTCCTGATGAAAGGGGCCGGATTGACGCAATGTGTTCTTCTCTTCAAGAACAAGAACACGTCCGCGTACCTGGATTTCCTTCTTGGCTACGACTGCAAGGCGGATTTCCTGGAAATTCTGTCAGTTTCATCTTCACAGGGAGACCTGATTACACCTCTTCAAAACCGGTTCACCGGCTTATACAGAGCCGGCATTGAATGGTTTGAAAAAGTGGAGGAATTCGCAAATTCTTCCATACTGCCGCCGCGCTCATTCTCTCATACTTCCTGGCAGTGCTCCTACTGTTCCTATGGCAACTTATGCCGGCAGGATGATGATAAATCCACAAACCCGCTGCCCATGCCATGGTCTTCTCTGATCCGGCGGGTATCAAACGGGATGTCAACATGTATCAGGCAAGAATAAAGGAAGAATTGTGGAGACGCGGTCATGGAGATATCGATCCCCGGCATATCGAAGCATACATGAGACTTGAATATGGCACGTTGGATCATCTGACCGCTGAAAAATTTCGCTACGAAATCGGCGTCTGCATTGCATGTGTATTGCAGGATGGTGTTATCAATGCCGAAAGCCTGGCCAGATCTTTTGGCTTAAACCCAAAACAACGAGGTCTATGAATACTGTTGATAATGCAATTGCCGAGGTAATTGAACTCGACGAACAGGACAAGTTTATCCAAGACAACATTGGAAAAGACGGATTGCTGATGGGTAAAGACGGCATAGAGGTTGTGACGATGCATTTTGATTACCCAGAGGTAAAGGGAACTGTTGCTTTGCGAAGATCAGGATCCGGTGCCGAAATATGGGTAAACGGAAAGTGCATCGGGCTTCTCGATCTTTTTCATCTTTCCGACGTATCCGAGGAAACAGGGGAAAACCCCTATTTCCAAATTGCGGTGGACGATCCCTTTGGCATCGGCGAAAACGTTGCGTTCTTAAAATTTAAGGAAGCAAAGATTGAATTTTTGTCAGAGTGGCCCTTTGCATCGGAAAAACCGCTTTGGGTCTGTAAAGATGAGTAACTATGCTGAATTTCAACAGCGAAAACCACCTCTATACGTGGAACGGTTCACCGGTCCCGTCCGTGACGCAAGTCATCGGCACGTGGACGAAGATCACCATTGGCAGGAGAGAGTATTATTATTCTCCTTATACCGGCGACATCGTTGAACCGGAGATAATGGAAAAAGCGTCCGACTGGGGTATAGCCGTTCATCAGGTTGTCGCGATTGTTTTGAGCGGCGACGACATTGACGAAACCGAAGCGCCCCCGGAGCTCGTGGAAGTAAGGAACGAAGTCAGGAAGTGGCAGGATATATATAAGCCGGAAATAGTCTCTGTAGAACAACCTTGCTACTCCGCCAGGTACCGTTATGCCGGAACTCCCGACATCGTTTGTCGGATAGGCGTTTCCGAAGGCATAGTCGATATCAAAACCGGCGGGAGCGAGACCGTTGGAATACAGACTGCGGCGTACTGTCAGATGGTGTACGGCAGATATGTCAGGAGATGGCTTATGAAGATATCCAAGCCGCGAGACCCGATAAAATTGGAATTCACGGAGATCAAGTCTCATTTCGTGTCAGACTGGTCCGTGTTTCTATCCCTGTTAAACGTCTACAACTACAGGCTCGCCCCAGCAGCGTAATAAAAATTAATCAAATTCAGAGGCCCCTATTTCCATGCCGGATGATCTTCATCTGCATGGAACGGTATGCCCGAACAAATGAAAGGTGGAATCATGTGCAAAGCAATAAAAGAAGAGGGTTTATGGGAAGGTGCGGAGATTATTTTCTCTTACACGAGGGCCCAGGCAATAGAAGACGGAGTCCTTGTCGACCTGTCAGGGCCGTTTTCAATCGACACCCGAGTTTTCAAGTATCCGGTAGCCTGTACCTCCGCGGTATGGCAGCTCATCGAGGATGCCCATGAAAAATCGGGACAGGAATACGGGGCAACCGTATGGGATATCTGCTTCATGGCCGTCAACTGCCAAATAAAGCGGATAGACCCTTCAACAGTATTGTTCAGAGTCGGTATCCCTCTAGGCGGGAAGGAGCATACATTGAAGATCGTATGCGGCCCCGGAGATGACGGAAAACCCGTAATGACGGTAATGCTGCCTTACGAAGACTGAGCGGTTCGGGATGGAAAACAGAATAATCGTTGTTGTCCGCGGCGGTCTTGTCCAAGCCATATACACGAGTAATCCGCATGACGTTAACATTGACGTCCTGGATTACGACAATATGCAAGTGGAAGACGACCCGGACGAAATTCAACGCATGAAGAGCCTGGAAATAGAAACCGAAAGCCTGACTGCAATCTATTAACGATTTTACGTCCGGCTGGACTGTGTTTCTGTCTATTTAAAAAAACATCAAATACATCTAAAGGCGGCTATTTCAATTATGGGGAGTTTCCCTGCCTGAAATAGCACGCCTGAAAGGAGAACATCATGAAAGCGTGGATAGGCTATCGCAAAAATGGCCCCCAAGAGGGATCGCTGTGCATATACGCGGAGACGCGCGGGAAAGCAAGAGCCATTGCTGCATCTATGATGTCGATTAGTTTCATCGATGCATTGGTTTCAAGATTTTCCAGCTGCGACCGCTATTACGAAAACTGAGACAGTAAGGTGAATGTATGCAAAGCGCTTCAAATCAATCAACTCTGCCAACCCTGAATGAGCGTCTGGAAGAAAAGCCTGTCGGCAGATTGCCGGTTGTGAAAAGCTTCCGGAAAGTAATCGAGTCCCGCAACATGGAAGAAATGACCAAAGAGCTTTACGATTTCCTGAACCTCTACTGCGGTTTTATCGCCCATTACAATATCCATGGGTTTCGCCAGGCATATGCGGCTCCGAGGGATTTCACCGATGTGTTCATAAGGCATTTTGACAGGGAGCATCGGTATTTTAACGCTGCTTATCGCTGTCATGAAGAGCCTTATCGCGACACGGCGTTTACCAAGGCGGAGATTAAACAGGAGTTCTCCCGCATCGTGGATATGCATAAGGAAGCGATATCAAGGTGGGCCGACGGAGTGGAAAAGGACCGCCGTTATGCCGCATTCCTTGTGCTGAAAAACGAATTCGAGGGAAATGAAAGAAATGTCCGCATGGAATGCGAACTGTGCGGGGAAAACATCGACGTTTTGATCAAACAAAACAGCCAGGACAATCGCGCCCTGAAAAACCTGTGTTGCATATTCTGCGGGCAGCCCGTTCACATAAAGGGAGAAGTCAATGGATAATTCACAACAGGAGCTGCTCGGTGCGGCAGGCCAGGGAAAGAATGATCTGCAGCAACAACTCGTACCCGTAATAACGCGAGCAAAGACAATAATAGTCAGTTCTGACGCAGAGCTTGTTATTGCGAAAGAAGTTGTGCAGACAATCAAGACTTTCCAGAAAGAAGTCGACTCGACGTTCGATCCGATCATCGAAAGGGCTCATGTTACTCACAAAGAGGCCCTGGCGCAGAAAAAGAAACACATGGATCCGCTGGCGGAGGCGGAAAAACGCATCAAGCAGCTTATCGGCGATTATCTCACTTTCGTTGAAAACGAAAGGAAGAAGGAAGCCGAGAGGCTGGCCGGGATTACCCGGAAAGAGCGAGAGATCGAACTCCAGAGGATCCAGTCGGAGATTGATGAAAAACTTACTCAATATACCGGGATAGAGGAAAAGATCGGAGCGCTCCAAGAGGCTTTAGCCGATGCCGATCATGACAGGTTCACGCTGGTCAATGCAAAACTTGCAGCCCTCTATGCAGAGCAGGAAAAGCTCACAAGCGAGGCTGCGGAGAAGCAGGAATCGGTAAACGTCCTTAATCTCATTCCCTCTCCGGTCATAAATGTACAGGCGCCGAAGGTCAAGGGCCTCAGTTCCAAAGTGAATCTGATTCCGCAGGTAGTCAATGCGATGGCGCTGATAAAAGCGGTAGCAGAAGGGAATGTACCTCCATCTGTTATAGACTTCAACATGTCTAACATAAAGAAACTGGTCAACGCAGGCATGAAGCTGCCCGGTGTAACGGTTACCGAACAGCGGAATGTATCGGTACGCAGCGCGGGCTAAATAAAGTTGGAGTAGCTTGCATGGCAAGGCTGCATCACATGGAATTGGAAGAACGGAGATAGCCTATGTTTGGAAATAGGGGGCTTACGTCTATCCTATCGGGAAAATGTAACGGCAGGAGTATCCATGATCATCTGATGAATGGCAGAATCACCATAAGGGGTACTGATGAAAATAACGAACCATTCCAGAGAATTGTAATGATCAAAAACGGAGAGGTCTGGGACAATAAATTGCAACATGACGGTAAAAGTGTTCATCATATCGTTTATGGTGCATTTGAGTCTAAGCGAGGGGAAAAGGGGCGAGAAATTGTCCATTTTAAAAAAGGCAGTGGAACCGGCAGACACGGAAAAGCCCGAAGGCATGAGAAAATATTCGGGATGAAGGGAGTATGCCATAGCTGGTATAAAAACGGACGCTTAGTACGACAGAAATTCATTTACGACAACAAAAAGACTGCCTATGATTACAACGCCTTTCGTAAAACCTGCACAATAAGGGACAATGCCGGCAAAATCCTCTATGAAATAACAGGCGTTCTCAATGGAAGAATGAACGCTTATTTCGGTGGTCATTCAGTATTCCATAAGAGTATGACCGATTGGTTTTGTGACGCTCATCCCTTTGTGGTCAAGAAAAACGGAGTCATCATTTATGCAGGGCAGATTAAAAATCAGCAGCGAGTCGGCAAGTGGGTCGAAAATGGGAAAATCTTTTTCTATGAACGCGGCGTAGCCATACCTAAGAAATTGTATGAAACGCCCCCTGATAAGCTCGATCCCCTCAAAATCCTGCCACTCTCCAATGCTCAACTCCGTATGGCCCTTATGGCGAAAATTACTCCGGAGAGAATTGCTGAAATAGGAACAGTAATACACAAAAATCGGGAAATGTGCCTTTATGACATACCGAAATATGAGGTGCGTATCCTGCGGGTGCAATGCCCGACAACAAAAAGCTACTATTTTCTAAAAGTGCCAAAGGATTCCCAAAAGTGTGAACAAGCCCGACAATGGACATTCCATGTCGGCGTAGATTTTGAGAAACCGATCAAGTTCGCGGTAGAAACATAGGGGGATATAAAATGATTATATACGAAAAGGCATATCGGCAGGGGGAAATCCTGATTTTCAAGGTTAAGAAACTTCCTGCGAGTTACGCCTATAACGCCAGGCCAATCCCAAATGGGGTGATCCGCGAAGGTGAAAAGGAAGGACATGAACATAAGGTTGAGGGTGGAAGCGCTCAACTTTCCCTGTTTGGTGATGGTGAAACAGGAACGCTAAAGGTGGATAAAGCTACGACCATCACGCATCCGGAACACAATAGCATCAATCTTCCAAAGGGTGAATATGTCGTAAAAGTTCAGAAAGAAGCAACAGGAAAACACTCCCATTCTTCTGTGAAGGATTAAAAAAGGGGTGAAGAAAAAGGACAGTAGCATGCTGTATCACATGGAGTTGGAAGAGCGGAACGGCGAGCAGGAATATTCCTACGACTTTCTGATCTACGCAAAAGACGAGGAAGAAGCCTGGGAGATTGCGAGAAATTATGCGCGCACGTTTTACGGCGAAGATGATTATGCCGGCAACGAAACGGAAAATAACGTGTTTGAATTCATGTGCGGCTGCATAATCGTTGAGATCAAAGGTCTCTATGAAACGACGAAAGACATGTTCATTGAACATATGCTCTCTCGTTACACTTTAAACCCCAACTAAAGAAAGAAAGGAGGATCTACATGGTAAACCAGATAATTTTAATTGGCAGGCTCGGCGGCGATCCGGAACTTAAGTATCTGCCGTCAGGGACATCCGTAACCAACTTTTCACTCGCCACGTCTGAGAAGTACAAGAAGAATGGCGAGATGCAAGAGGTAACGACATGGCATCGCGCGGCGGCTTACGGCCGTCTTGCGGAAGTATGCTCAAAGTATTTGAGAAAAGGGTCGCTGACTTTCATACAGGGAAAGCTCCGCAACAACACGTGGGAAGATAATGAAGGCAAAAAACATTCGGACTTGCGTGTCATCATTGAAAAAATAGCTTTCCTGGATCCCAAAAAGGTCCATGAACGCAGCCCCGACGACAGTATACCGGATGATGAAGTGCCCTTCTGAGGCATCACAGCATAAACATCCACGTCTCATCTCCTGAAAGAACCCGCAAATTCCTCCAGACAACACTTCATTCCTAGAGCGGTAACACGACCGCAAGGGAAGGCTTTGTCTGGAGGAAAGGAAGGATCAAAATGCATTACAGAAAAGAGAAGACGGTATACAAAGGAGAAAGTAATGATTAAAGGAATATCGGAGATCCGGAGGCTTCCCCGCCTGGGGAAAATCCGGCTGGGCGAAAAGAAAACGGCGGAATCAGGCAAGGAGTACCCTGTAGAGACGAGTCACTTCGTCGTTCCCGGCGAAGTGGCCAGAATTTACGGAGACAAACCCAATTCACTGGATATACTTCTCCCGGTGGAAAACCTGGGAGTCGTCTTTCCGCAGGCCATGAAGCTATACAGCACAAGAGGTTTAATCTGTGCCGGCAATGGAGAAACAGCCACGTTCTACAACCCTGCCAGCCGTAACATGGAAGCAAAGACCTGTCCCTGCGATAAGGCCGATGAAGATTGTAAACGTCTCGGCAGCCTGATGGTGATTCTGCCCAGGGTATGTCTGGGCGGGATTTATCAGATTGATACGAGCAGCTTCAATTCCATCGTTAATATTAACAGCAATCTTGCTGACGATGGCTACATCAAAGCACTCTGCGGACGGATATCTTTTATCCCGTTGACACTCAAACGTGTCGCTCAAGAGATGCAGTACGAGGATAAGAAAGGTGAACTGAAGAAGTCCACGCATTATCCAATGACGATCACGTTTGAAGGGACCTTGGCTGACGTGACGCAATACCGGCAGGATTTCGAGGTCCCCTTTAAAAGATTGTATGGGGATGAGTATATGCTTGAGGCACCAGCCGCCCTGTCAAGAAAGGTATTGCCCGAAAATGTAAAGGATCATGAGGAAGAACTCGCAAACAGGACTACGGACCTGGCTCCGACTACAAGGTCTTACACATTGCAATCTGACAAAGGTTCGGAAGATACTGCTGACGCGTCTGCAAATCAAAAAAAGGATCCGGAACCTCGGAAGAAACCAGCCACACCCAGTCAGCTGGCGGCTATCGGCAACATGGCCAAGAAGCTGGGCGTGGAAACCCTTCAGGCAATAAGGACCTATGCCGACATCGTTGTAAACACTGTTGAGAGTCTGACATTTGTTCAGGCGGAGTCCGTAATCAGGGCCTTCAACGGCAAGGTGGCGGAAAAAAATAAGCCGAACCAGCCGTTGCAAAACGGCAAATTGTTCAAGCCTCCAAAGGCTTGCACGGAAGACCCCCTTAACTGCCCAAAAGTGTTTTACACCGGGTCAGGCAAGGACGCAAAGTACCACTGCGGCGACATAGTTGGACCGGAGTGCCCGTATGGGAGTCAGAAGCACAAGGCGGCATAAAATGGAATTATTCAACTTCATGTCGGATATGACCAAAGCACAGCGGGACGTCATTGTCCTGGAAGCTCAATGCAGTTTGGAGTCTGGAGACTGTGCCTGCCGCGAGGATAACGCTTATCTGTGCAACAGGGATTATCTGCGATGTCCGCTTTTGCAGGATTCGGTAAGAACGCGATAAGGATATATCAATGCCAGGATCAAAAATCACGGCGAGGGGACGAAACGGTTATTTCCGCGTCTCCGAAATCGATGCGATTGTCTGTATGGATGAATCCGCGCAAATCTCCGTGTATTCATCCCGGCATGGGAAAACACCGCCTGTCGTTATCACAGGCCCCCTGGAACATATGCTCAGTATGCTTGATAAAACCAGAGATGCGCTTTCTTCCACGAAGCAGGGCAACTCCAAGACAATCAAGCTGTCGAGCGAATGCGGGCCTGGGGGAGAATGATCAATGGTTCAACTTTCTCCGGACGACTGGATCGAGATCTACTATGCTTTACAAACGAAGCTGAATGCCATTGAATCAGGCAACTACGGCGAGGGTGACGTGGATTGTGATATCGAAAAATGGAAGTCACATCTCAGCTCCGTCATCAAAGAAATCGGTGACGACGCTGAACACGCCATCAGGCTCGGTATCGCACCGGTAGAAAATACCATAAGATCGAACGCGCGGGAAGACTGTTGCCCTGAGTGCGGGAGCGACGATATCACCGGCTCGGGAAGTACGGAAACTGACGGCCATTATTACTGGACTGATCCATCCTGCAACAAATGCGGATCGGTCTGGCGGCAGACTTATGTCCTTTCCTTCGAAGGAAGTGAAATTATGGAAAGGAGAAAAACACTAAAATGATGTCACAAACAGAAATAATCGAACAGTTGAAAAAACTGGACGGCAAAAAAAGCAATGAACGGCAGAGAATCCTCACACGTATAAACGCGTGGAAGGGCGTTCATGAAGAAGTACAAATTAACTCTGACATGTTTAATGAAATCAATGGAAGAGGAGGTAAATGAAAGCAAGGGTACATGTAGATGCCGTTCGCAGAGACGGCAAAGCGGTCAAGCTTTTCAGCAGAGAGATCAATCCCGAAGGCCTTTGGTACAATATTAATGTGAATACAAAAGGAGTTGATCTACTGGAAGAAGGTGCGCAAGTCTTTGCGTACCTGAAACCGCCAGTTCAAAGCAGTAAAAATGGCCACCTCATTGCCGCGTATCCCGTCAGAAACCCGTCTAATTAAAAAATCCGGAGCGTTCTTAAGAGGAAATAGTATGGGAGAATTTCTCGTTATTTGGGAAATAGATATATCTGCCGATACATCGGCAGAAGCCGCAGCGGAAGCTCTCCGTATACAACGAGACCCATTTTCAGAGGCTACGTTCTTTGCCGTCGTCGATAAAAAGACCGGAGAAAAAAGAACTGTGGATTTGGAATATCTCGATGAAAGCCAGGTTAGTGATCATGGCGAAAACCACCAGGAAATATAATCCGACCGGGGAAGAGCTTAAGACCGTCCGCGATCTTTACGACGGCACTACCGTGAAGATCAATGTCATCATGATGCGCCTCAAGCGGAAATATCCCCGCTGGTATATACGGAGGCTCGCACAGAAAATGGGGCTTGCAAGGACCAAAGAACCTGACTGGAGCAGGCAGGAGATCATGTATCTTCTCGATCATTACCACATCTGCGGCTATGCGGCCCTGCGGAGCGCCCTAAAGAGAATCAACGGCGGTTTCGCCAGGTCTACAACCGCGATCTATCTGAAGGCCAAGCGTCTCATGATCTGTAAATCCGATCAGGGTTATACGATGCTCGGTGTCTGCGCTCTTCTTGGCGTCGATCACCACAAAGTCAGGAAGTGGGTTTCCAAAGGTTATCTAAAAGGCAAACCCAGGGGGACAAAGCGTAAGAAGTGCCAAGGCGGCGATATATGGTTCTTCGATTCCGCCTGGTTAAGGTCGTTCATCATCAGGCATCCGGAAGAGATTGACCTGAGAAGGGTCGATAAAGAAGCCTTCATCGGGATCCTCGCATGCAATATCGAGGATCTCATGACTATCTGCCGTTGCCCGAACTGCGGTGATGAATACCAGAGAATGATGAACTGGACTGGTAAAGGCACTCCGCGGATCAGGTGCGACAGCTGCCGGGAGCTCGAAAACATCCATATTCTGGACTATGAACTCGGTAGAATGGAGGTAACAAATGCGAGTTTCTAAACTGGGAGACCTCATGCTCGATGTCGGGATTGCTGTGAGGGTTCTTAACCGGTGGTCTTTGACCGAGGTGGAGCCTGACCTTTCTCTAAGACAGGCAGAGGAAATAAGGGCAATGAAGGTAGAACTGTATCGCAATACGGTGAGCGAAATTGCCGACTTTCTTAAAGACGAAGGATATATAGTCTTTCCGGGCGAACTGTCCCTCCCCTGTGAACGGAGCGTTCCGGCCCCGGTAAATGGATAACACAAAAAAGATCAGCGTCAACGAGCTTTTGAACCAGGTCATTGACGCGTTCAAGGAGCCGGGGAAGCTGGCTGTAACGATGGCGGAAACCCAGAAATGGGTCACGCCGTCATCGAAATGGTCCATATCCAACCAGATGCTGCTGGCGCTTGCGAACACAAGGGATGCCCGCGGTATCCAGCAATGGAATGAAGCCGAACGGAGAGTTAAAAAGGGAACTAAGGCCGTTTATATCCTTGCTCCCATCACCGTCAAAAAGGAAGTGCAAGAAGTTATCGACAATCCTGACGGCACAAAGGATACAAGAATTTCCGAAGTTCCTGTAGCCACCGCGTTTCGTCCGGTCCCTGTGTTCAGGGTTGAGGACACGTTGGGGTGGAACTCGGGAAAACAATGCTGGGAGGAGATGCCGCTTTCGTATAGACCCAGAACGCTGCCTTCTCTTATGGGCAAGGCCGAGGAATGGGGTCTCCAGGTACATTACACGGCCATGGAGAACGGGCTATTAGGCGCGTACTCGCCAAACAACCAGAAAATACGGCTGTCGAGCGAGGAGCCAACGGTATTCTACCATGAGCTTTCTCACGCCGCGCACCACAGGCTGACAGGAGACGAGTTCAAGGGCATTCCAAAATGGAAACAGGAGGCGGTAGCCGAATTGGCGGCGACCGTGCTCACGATCCTTTATGAAAAGGATTATCCTACGCCTTCCAAGGCGTCTTACAACTACATCAGCGGATACGCCGAGGACTGCACCAACATCCCTAAGCTCTGCATGAGTATTCTCAAAGACACCGAAAAAGTTCTCCGCGAGATACTCGATCTGCCAAGGGCTTCACAGGAACTTACATCCGTATCAGGATAAAGGAGATGCAATGGGAATGATTGATTTTTTCAAGGGACAGGTGCGCGAAATGGGATTGGCAAAGGTGGCGCTGCTGATGTTGCGCGATCTTACAGTATTGTTTCTCATTATAGCGGTCGCCTGGATCGCCTTAACGGGAGCTTTGTTGAAATAGAATCAAAGAGCGGGCTCACGGCTAAGATATATATCAGGAGGGTAGGCTCAACTACCCTCCTGCCCGCAAGAAAGGAGAAATTTAGAATTGAGGTTTGCTGGCCAAGCTAAGATGGGATACTACCCGACACCCGGGCAGGTCATCCCTTTAATAGCAAGCTACTTGAAACGAGAGTGTGAAGGTTTGATCAGGGTACTTGATCCTTGCGCCGGTACTGGTGTCGCTGTGAAAAAAATCGGAGACGCCCTGCAGGCGGAAACCTGCGGTATAGAAATCGACCAGGAACGCGGCGACTTTGCAAAAGGCGTCCTGGATCGTTGTCTTGTCACCGATTACCAGAACACCAGGATCAGTCACGGGTCATTCAGCCTGCTTTGGCTCAATCCGCCTTATGACTGGGCAGCCCGTGACAATGACATCGAGAAGTCTGAACGGTATGAGAGGACATTTCTGCGCGACTGCGTTCCATATCTCTGTTCCAGGGGGATCCTGGTTTACCTGATCCCTCAGGGACGGCTGGACGGCCGTATTGCCGGCATGCTCTCTTACCGTTTCGAGCAGATCGGCGTGTATCGCTTTCCTGAAGATGCTTACAAAGCCTACCGTCAACTTGTCATCATGGGCGTATTGAAGAATATGCCTGATAAGGACGATGCCATGGCGGAGTACCTGAAAAGCTGCGGAAGCTTCAAAGTAACTGTTCCTTACCTTCCGGAAAATCCACCTCATGTTTACGAGATCCCCCTGACACCCTCGAGAACTGATTTTGTGTTCCGTGCCAGAGACATCGATCCACAGGAACTGGGGGAAGAAATCCAGCGCTATGGTTTGTTTGATCACATCCGGGACATAACAACACCTTTGAGAATGACCGAGAAGATCAGACCGATCATGCCCCTGCGTCATGGGCATCTTGCCCAGATCCTGGCATGCGGCTTGATGAACGGCATTGTCTGGGACAGGAAAAAGAAGAAGCCTCTTCTGATCAAAGGAATCACCAAAAAAGAGGTGGAGCACACCTTCGAAAGTGCGGGCAATTACGAAAAGCATATCGAAACGGACAGGATCAAGATCACCATCAATGCCTTCAACAGGCGAGGTGATATGTTTACCATCCAGTAACAAACACCATTATAAAACAGAAAGAATAGAATAGAAAAAACAGAAAGGAGGCATCGGATACGCTCTATTGTATACGTGCCACAGGCATCAAAGCATATTGTTCGGACCTAATCGTCGACCATGACATGGAAACAGTCTGTTTCATGTCTGTATGCGGTTACCAGGTTGCGGTAAAAGGGATTATCGCCAATTTTTTGGGGAATAAAGGCATTGCCCTGGATGTTGATGGCGTTGCTCATTACCTCAAGTGTTCACATACGAGCTACAAGGTCCAGATGAAGAAACTTCCATCCGGCCTGGTTCATGCCGTGCTAATCCTTAAACTCGCTCTTCCTTCAAACACAAACAACGGCGGAAAGCAGAACCGCTTTCTTGTCATCACAAAAGACGATCGGGATATCCGTCCCCTCTTCTTCCGGCACCTCGATGAGATAACAGAAATCCCCCTGCATCCTTCATGGACAGGCTGGCTCTGGAATGCATTCAAAGAGCAGGAAGATTGGTTAACAGAACAGCAGACCCTGGCGGGCGACTTCAAAGGTTACCTATTTGATTTTCATCCGACAAATCTTCAGGACCTCATATCAGGGGCCATCAGGAGAAAAGTGCCGGAGATCGTGAAGTGCATGAAATATAACGGAGGAAACGGCGATGGAACAATCGATCGCGCTTAGGGACTTCTTGAACGAGTACGGGGAAAGCATGGCCGAAAAAGTGACAAAGGAATTGACGGTCATTCATGACCCGGCAGTAGATAAGGAAGAGGCTATAGCAGAGCTTCTTGATGACATGACAAAAAAGCCTTTCCCTTCCCAGGCGGAGATAATCAAGGCTTGCTACAAATCCTTGATATCAGGGAATAAGGCTAATTACGTTGTCTGTGAAATGGGTACGGGCAAGACCCTGCAATCCATCGCTGTTGCTCATATTCTCCATAAGATGAAAGGTAGTCGCAGGGTGTTGGTTATCTGCCCGCCCCACCTGGTGCTAAAGTGGATCGATGAAATCAAAAGCAGCCTCCCTGATGCGAAGGCTTATAACTTCAATGGCAGGGATGTCATCACGCGGCTTAAGAATCTGAGAAGACAGCCCCGGCCTGCACGGCTGGAGTTCTACGTCATGGGACGTGAACGGGCCAAAACCGGCTTTCTCTGGAGGCCTGCGGTAGTGACAAGGCGGGGTAAGTACTTCTGCCCAAAATGCGGCCAGGAATTGCTCGATAAAGACGGGTATCCGGTACCGATCTTTGAAAAGAACACTCAAGGACGATACAAGAAACGCTATGCCTGTGAAAACAGGATATCGAAATGGCGTTATGACCCGGACACCCAGCGGCATTACGAGCGTCCTGACGTCTGCAACGAGCAGCTCTGGCAGCCGGATATCAAACAGAAACAGTACCGCAAGGCGATACCGGCCAAATTCATCAAAACCAAGATGAAGGGGTTTTTTGATCTCCTTGTCACCGATGAGATCCATCAGTTTAAAAACGAATCCGGCCAGGGATATGCCTTCGGCGCTCTGGCATGCGCCTGCCGATACGTCCTCTGTCTGACCGGCACCCTTGCCGGCGGTTATGCCTCGGATGTGTACTATCTGCTTTTCCGTACCCACCCGCAGCTCATGATCGAGGATAAACATACATGGGGCAATCCCAAGGCGTTCATCGAACGCTACGGTGTTTTGGAAAAGATCACCACGGTGAAAGAAGAGGATGGCTTGACTACGATGGCGAAGCGACGTACTTCCATCAGAGAAAAACCGGGGATCAGCCCTTTGTTGCTGGGCAGAATGCTTCTGTCCAACGCGGTATTCATGAGGTTGTCGGACTGCATCGAGTATCTGCAGCCCTATGAAGAAGACGTGATCGAGCTCGCCATGCATCCCCGGATGGCTGAGTATTACAGGGATTTCGAGCATACCCTGAAAGACGCTCTGAGAGAAGCCCTGAACAAGGGAGACAATTCCCTGCTGGGTGCTTATCTCCATGCCCTTCTTTCCTATCCGGAAAGGATTTATCAGGGTCTGGAGGTCGTTCATCCCCATACAAAGGAACTGGTGGCCTACGGCCCTCCCCTGGAAGGTGAGATGCCCAAGGAGCAGGAATTGATTTCGATCATCAAACGGGAACTGGCAGAGGGAAGGAAGGTGCTTGTATATATCCAGAACTCTGATACCACGGATATCAGCCCGAGACTGGTCCCCATGATGGAAAAGGAACTGATCAAGGTTAAAGTGCTCCGTTCCGGCGATACGGAAGGCAGGGCAAGGATAATCGACAACTGGGTGAAAAACGGCATGGACGTTCTCATCACGAACCCTAAAAAAGTTGAGGTGGGGATGGACCTGATAGATTTTCCGACCATCATTTTTTATCAACTGCCTTTCAGCACCTATACTCTCAGACAGGCATCCCGGAGGTCCTGGCGGATTACCCAGGAAAGGCCGGTGAAGGTGTATTTTCTGGCCTATGCGGAGACCATGCAGACCCGACTTATGCAGCTCATGGCGGATAAGCTGACGACCAGCCTCGCAATCGAAGGTGAACTCAGCGACAAGGGCCTCGCGGCATTATCGGAAACTTCGGACAGCATGGCTAAGGAATTAGCTAAGTGCCTTGTTGAAAACTCCGGAGATAATAGAAGCCTGAAGGACATCTGGGCGGATTACCGTAAGAAAGAAGTCTACTCGGAATTAAAGATTGCGACGCTCGTGAAGGACCCGTTGCCCAAACAAAAGCCCCTATCCCGAGAAGAGAGGCAAAATCCAACGCCTGAAATCGGTAAGGCCAGCTGCGAAATCGAGCAGATCGGCGATACCGTTATAAAGGTTGAATTTGTTGAATACATCGGGAGAAGGAAAAAGAAGGTGACGCATATAGAAGTCAAGCATTCTGAGATCGATCAGGCCATTGAACAGTCGGGTCATCGTGGCATGGTTCAATTCACAATGTTCTGAAATAAAGGACAGGCAAAAAACAACATCGAGGGTGTAAAGCCATCCTCAAAGCGCGTCGGGGTCGTGTGGGCCCATCGCGCACTATATCATTTAACTTGAATATCATTTAACTTCTTAGGAGGGGAGCGAAAGCTGCCCTCCTTTTTTTATTTTCGTAGTAATACCATTTTATATAGCTTTTCCTGAAGAAATCAGCAGCCCCATATCGTCTCAAAATATACTCAATATTACAATCGATAGCATATGCGCTATTGTTCATTTTTTGCATTGACACATAATGCGCTTCTTTTTATACTTCGTTTGCCGAGGTGAGCCCTTATAAAACGATATTGAAGGACTGAGAGGCAACATGGCGAATGAGGGGACATTCCCGCAAGATATTCATGATGCGCTCGACGAGTTTAACAAGGAATCCGACCGCATCAATGATGCTATTGGAAAGAAGTTGGCATCGAATGGGGAGTTGCCGCCACTCATTTATCACTACACCAACGACCTCGGACTCAGAGGAATACTAGAAACGGGGGTATTCTGGCTAACCGATATTTTCCATCTCACTGTCCCTCCGGCATCATATCGACTACTGGTATTATTACGCTGGCGATGGTACGGGTAACCGGCACGCCTTTCTTAATTCTTTGTTGCACCCTTTGCCCTTTGTTATCTGCTATTGTAACGTAGATGTTATTGAAGGCCGTCCAATAGCAAACGAAGTGCTGAAACGGCTGGAGTTGTTCAAGTATGATCCCTTTCGTTGAGGCAATTATAGAATATGCAACGGGTAACTGGTATTTATAAAATTTCATTCACAGTCTCGATTAACAGACGGTCTAACACTCCGCGTCAGGCGCGCGGACAAGGACTAAACGAAAATGCCACCACATGTCCCCGCATGTCTGGTTAATTCCATGGTTAGACGCCGTGCATGCTACGATTCCTAGACTGACTTCTCGCCTTTAGGTGGAACCTTGAACGGTGAGATAGCAGGATCAGGGCCTTTCAATTCAAAGGTAATCCAATCGTCGTCCTCAGATTCTGACCTCTCTATCGAAATCCCATGGATCAACTGGCCTCTCTGCAGGGCAACGCTAAAGGGATTTGCTGCATGTGTTGTGCAAAGCTCGGAGGGACTAAACCTGTGAGCTTCAAAGAACTCCCGCTGATCCACTTTCCCTGCAAGTAACTCCGCCAAGTTTCTAGCGGAGATCCTCACTTCTGTAGTCTTTTGCCCCAAATTCAATTCCATGCCTCCCCAGTTTGACCTACCTACATCTGGATTCCTACCCTTTAACCAATACAGAGCATTACGTGGTTCGCTTTCTGGAACAGGAAGTTGCTCTTCCATTCTTTTCAAAGTTCCCTTAAGATCGAAGGCGACCTGATTAAATCTTGGGCCATCATAAAATCGGATATGGGTTATAAAGGGATTGTGTCCATGTGAAAAGGTAGCATACGGATTTTTGCGCCCTGTTGTATATGTCACAACAAATTGGATCTCCTCATGATTGGCTAGAAAACATCGAATAACATCATCTATGGAATAGGATAGCCCTGCCGTTGATCTCCTACTGAAAATACTAGACCCACCGTCACAGAGGAATATTCCAAGAGGCCCCCTAAAATCAGTTCCCAACAGTTGAGATGCCTTGTTCTCAAGAGCTTGGTAGACAGGATTATCGGTCATGGAGTACAGCTGTGTGTAGCTAGAGTACCCTCCTGAGGCATATCTTTGATTTGGGATGTACGAGATCTCAACGTCAGCGTCAACTGTTTTTACTTCATGCCGATCAGTTACGAGAGGGTTCTCAAGAATCCGGTGGATAAACATCTCAAAGTCTTTACCAAAAATCGTCTGTGAGAATCTGGCACGCCCAGGAAGTTTGAGCCTCACCTTGGGACCTCCCTTGAAGGCAAGACCAGGATGCCTACCAACTCTAAGATTGAAGGAATTTGCCCTAAGGCCAGATTCCTTCACCAATTTCTGTAGCATATTCGAGAGAGCCTCGTATGGGTTGTTCTCGTCCACTCCCTTATCAGAGATAGCAGTGATGTCTGCCACAAAATTTGCCTTGGGGTTATTGAACGCTTCAAAGTAAATGTCAGCGGTCCTCCTACCGCCAAAATTCCTCTCATGTAGAACCTTTCCAACTTTGCTCAGAGCGTTAAGGAGGACTACCTCCCATTCATAAGCAAGTGTTAGGTCTTTGGACATTCGGTTCAACAGTTGGACGTGCTTCTTGGTTTGCCTTTCAAGCAGAAATTGGGCATTCTCGTTTATCAGGCGTTGCAGAATTCTGCGTGAATAGATTGCCATTTGAAGTGATCCACCATCTGATAGATATAGTACAATTAAGCAAACACGCTAATGCAGCGCGTCACCCGCTGCCGGGCCAGAAAAATACCCTACATTATACAATACTTTCCCTGGCAAAGTATGGTTGAAAAACTGGGCGGCAGGCAATCTTATACATGCGCTTGGTATATGCGTTTTTGCCTTACCAATTTCCTCAATAGATACGAAATATTTCAACTCGTGTAATCTGGGATAACGAAAGTGCCCTTATGACCTGCCCCCAGAAGATGTACCACATTTTAAGTACTGCCATTTACAGTATGAATTCAAAAATAAAATGATCACTGCATATTGTTTGTAATAGTGAATCTGCCCTTGCCTTGTTTTTTATCCGTCTATGCGAAGGAAGACCGATTCATTCCATAACGCAGTTTCATACCCGTGTCTTGCGAGAAGGTCAAAATCACTTTCTCTCATACGAGTAAGCGTCGTTTTATAGGCGACTGCTATCGATATTCCCTTAGCAGACAGCCAATGATACTCATTTGTAAGTTTTTGGATATCACAGGTCTTCGCATATCGGTTGATACATGAAACAGGATTTGAACCTATCTGCAAATACATGCCTGACTTAGAGTTCTTCTGTAAAAAATTGACGAAGGATCTTACTCGTAGGGATCGTGCTTGATCAAACGCGATATCTACAACCCGCTTAAGCCTGCCGGGATTAAATGGACCAGGAATAATACCGCGTGAGAATGGTGCACCCGCATCCGATACGATAAGGAAGTCAACAGATTCATCTGTATTATTTTTAGGAATCTGTTGGCCGATATCGAAAAGAGGCTCTAACCCGAGATTGTCATATACACCACCATCATAGAGATGAAGGGTTTCATATTTGGGGTTTATGACCTCTAAAGGTTTTGTCACGTTCCACTGTTCACGTTTTCGCCACTGATAACGTGCTGCATTGATCATAAGCGGCCCGATTCCTCCGGGGAATGCGGCCGAAACAGCCATAGCAGCAGCAAGTTTGAAATTCCCTGCGTCTGCATAACCGATCTCATAGTCGCCAATTTCGGCACCTTTGAAGCGAAACCGGCGTCCGCTTTCTGCAGTTGTTCCGTTGATAGACCAGATAGGGTAATGAGGTAATTGATCAAGTGTTACTGAAATACCCCAGGAACACTCGATACTCTTTGCCAAAACATTCGCACGGGAAGAAATAAAGCGCCAATTGACTGGGTTTAAAAGAAGCCGACAGAGAGCATTCGATTGGAGTGAGTGGCTAGTCAGCAATTTCCGTATATATGGCAGTGTATGATCTATGTATTGGTCTGATGTCGGCCATTGATTTGCAGACCCTTGGAACATTAATCCAGTAAAAAGACTCCCGCCTGACACGGAAGAAACGTGTCCAATTTTATCGAGCAATTTGTTTTCCGCAAGCCATCTAAGTACGCCCGCGTGGAAGGCAATTGCGCGGACACCTCCTCCCGACAAGGCAAGGCCAATTTGATTTTGGGATATTTTAGTGGGTATCATTAGAACAGGCCTCTTTGACCGATACAGAAACTTCGCCGGTCGAACCTACGATGATCATCAAGGCGGGTTGACCATCAAGCTCCAGCGCGTCCGCAAGCTGTTTTATAAGGGCACGGTCAGCGCCACTTGGATAGGCTGAAGTAAATGCTGGGTGTGAGTGCCATTCACCTAAATAGTGCACAATATTGTTTGTCCTTCGCGCAACCTCATCCAGAGTAATCTTCAAGCCCTCGACACCTCTCGTAAAGCCAGTTCGATCCGCTTCACTATCAGGAGGAGCATTTAAAACGTCCACAACGTAAATATGTCTCAGTTTCTGATCTATATACCCTAGGATGACACCGCCAGTCTCGTTTGGAAGATGAGACATTCTTGTTCTAGACAGGCTCTCCTGGAGACCAGTATCCATTATTACTTGCCAATCTCCACATTTGAAACGCAAACAATCATAAACAGAGACCTCATGGGCCGCCAATGCGCCTGTTTCAAAATTGGCCGACCAAACCCGGATATAAGACTCAGGCTTATCTCGCAACAACCTGACCTGCCGTGCCAACATAGCGGCATGAAACTGGATGGTTTCATATGAAATAATGGCAGAAACGTCTCTGCATCCAGTGCCGACTCTCACGTTACCTTTGTGACCTTCCAAATGATCTTTGCCCCAATCTGCGTTGATAATAGATCGGTAATACTGCGCCTCCAATACATCCAGTCTCAGCGAACGATCTGATGATTCCATGAGGAGGATAGACGCTTTTCCGGAGGGCGTTAAAAAAACAGTCGCCGATCGAGGAACGTCATCCCGCTGAGATATATCTCGTGGAACTTCAATAGTTGTTGTTGCATCAACGAGAAAATCAGATTTTGAAATGGCATCTTTTACATCTTCAGCATCAAAGTCATTCGCGCTTTTGGAAATTGAGTCGGCATGATAGTAATTGCCTTGGTAATTTATTTCCACCATGTGTTTGACAACATCAACTTTGAATGATCCTATGTGAACATCTTTGGCAATGTGACGTATGATGTTGTGAGGTTTCACAAAGTCGGGATCAATAAAGCTCCAAGCACCCCAATGTTCTTTTGCCCACAACTCAGCCATGGCACTGCCAAGGGCGCCGACACCTGCAAGGACTCCCCTGAAATCTGCTGTCTGCATATCAACATCTGATGTTATGCGTGCTAAATTTCCTGTGACTGCAGTCTTTACAGTAATAGGACATATTGAAATCTCGCGCCATTCTTCACGATCATCTTTTTTATCTTCACCTAATAACGATAGCGAATAAAACCCCCCATCAGGTCCCTCCGTTAAGGCTCCTGTCTTTTCACCGAGTCCTGTAAGATCTATGTTTACATCGAACGCTTGTATACTTTTCTTCTCAGGAGGAGTATTAATTGATCGCTTCAATTGAATTGAAAGGACGAGCAAACATCTGTTTGAGGCATCTTGTAACAATCCATTATTCCCCCTTTTCTTTATTTCAGTCCTGAGATTATCCAGGAATGTGCCCCCACGGTTTGCAATTTGGTCATGAAGCTCACCAAGTGTTTGTGGATATTTTTCAATGATGCCATGAACAATAGGAGGCACCTTGATAGGTAAGAGTGTGTAGTACAGCAATTCATAATTATGAGCACTTTTTTGGGGTATCCAAAGTGAACCTCTGGCCTCATATCTACCAGATGAAGGTGCAACAATTGGCACTCTTGAAATCTTGTTGTTTGGTGTTTTCGCAGCTTTACTCGTCTCCCTGTCATGAAAAAATCCTCGAATTACTCTGAAATTATGCGTCTGCTGTTCAGTATGTATGGGTATGGGCATGGGCAGCAAGACGAGATCGGGATTATCCAGCTTTTCTTCAAAGTCAGGAGGAAGAACGATTTCGAAAGGGCTCTCGAAGTAAAGGGGCTCTAAGGTTTGGTCTTCTCGGTGGAGAGTTCCTCTGGCCGCTTCTGTTAGCCACCATAGGATTTGCTGAAGGTGCTTCTGAGGTGTCCAAGTTCTTTGCAACGAATGCCATGACTCAGAATAGAGGCACAGAGAAACTGGTTCGCCCGGTAGAACGTGATTCATATGCGGCAGATTCGGAAAGTCACTCCTGAGTGCCCTTACTTCGGGAAGTTTATCCGGTGCAAAGACTAGCGCAAGCCGTTCCCGCACTTTTATGCCAAACCGGTTGTGCGTCGGCACTTGGTCGTTTACACAGTCAACGACAATGATATCGGAAATTGTTCCGCCTTGGCTCAAGCGCCGCAGTTCATTAATTTCAAAATCTTTGCTTACGAAGCATGCATTTATCGATTCTCGCGCAATTGTATGCACGAGTACATCATTAGGGCCATGATAAGACTCTCCAAAAGGAATGAACTCGACGGTCACTTAACCAGCCCTCCGCGCAGGTGATGAGATTATCGGCGGGATGGCCGAGAAAAATAACTTACCACCTCTGCTGATACCACTGTCGTCGATTTCAAATATAATAGGTTCCGGCTTATTCGTGTTTGGCTCCTCCATAGTAACCAGAACTTTTGCACCATAAACCTCCCTTAGATAACGCTCATAGCATTTTTTAGCCTGGATATGGGGAGGAAGCTTTTGCTCACGCCCTTCCTTCGTGTCTTCAATGGGATTACTGGAGCTGACAACGTAAGCGTTCTCTTTTCCCAACAACAGCAACTCTTTTATTAAAGGCGTTGGTCGAGTTTCAGTGTCGCCTTTATCGTCACTAAGCGTCAAATAGCTGCAGTGGTGTGGTAGACTATAGATGTCCCATGCCAGACGGTCAATATTTCCATGATATTTTGTCGCCTCAATAATTTCTTCTAATACTTCCCATTTGGAGTCACCACTCGCTAAATAGTCAAAGGTATTGTTTCCCGCCTTGAACCTAACATTAAACACAAGAGCAGCTTCGTTGCGCAGGTCATCGCTATCATCAACATGTTTGATAAAAGGAGAGTGGCAGAAAAATTCAACGCCGTCTTTATCAAGCGTGAAACCTGGAACAACCTTACCTGCATCCGTAATCATATTGCGGCGTGAATCAAGAGTCAGACCATTTTCCTTCAACCAATCTTTAAGCTTTTCAGGCTTTGAGAATACCCGGATACCCTTCCCCTCTGTAAGACGGTATCTTGCCTCCTGCCGCCAAATGACAAACTCACTGCTCTGTTCATCACTCGAAGCCGTTTCCAGAATCATTGCAGCTGGCACCCAAAGTTCATCGATTATGATGCGGCCCTCACCTTGATATTTATCTGCATGCAATAATTCAAAGAATTCCGTACTATTCTCCATGTGATCTTTGTCGCCGTGAGTGAATGCAACCACGTCAAAGGATTTCTTCTTCGCTTTCTTCAGTTCGTCCTTCAGCCGATCTTTCAGGTTGATTTCTGGTTCCTCACCTGTCTCTGTTCTTTTAAGATGCCTGAAGTCAAATAGGATGCGTTTGCCGTTTTCCAAGATAATCTGGCTTGTATCGCCGTTACCTACTGGGTAGAAAATAATCTGGTGCATATCAGTACCTCGCTAAAATTATTCTTACAAGAACCTGCTTTCTAAATTCACATATCGCCGTCTGAGAAAATATGTTGCTTCTGATTCTCGAATATGTTATCAAGATAGCGAAGGTGAATTTTAAAGCATGTTCGCTATGTAATATACTATTCGCTATAGTAAGTGTCAAGTACAAAATATGAATTTTCTGTTTTATGGTAAAAATTAACATGTTATCTTACTAAAGAGGTGTATAAAATGACCTTAGGGGAAAGAATTAGAACTATAAGGCAATCGCTAAAATGGACACAGGATGAATTGGCACAGGAGGCCAAAATAAGCAAAAGCTTTCTGAGTGAGATTGAAAATGATAAAGCAAACGCTAGTGGTGAGAATCTTCTTAAGATTTCAAATGCAATGAACGTCTCGATGGACTATCTAATGAAGGGCGAATCTGCACCATACGATAAAATGCCCCAAAAAGTGGAAATACCGTTTACTCTGTCCGCTTTGGCGGAGGAAAAGGGGCTATCTTACAAGGCAACTTTAATGCTGCTATCTACACATCAATCTCTAATTGCTAAAAGGAGCAGCGTAGAAAAATCTGAAATGACAAAAGAAGATTGGTGGAATTTATATAAAAATCTGAAGGGTTACCTAGAATAAATGAAGTTAAGAGATGAGCCAGAAGTTAAAACAATAGCAAAAGAGCTCGGGCTCGCTAGGTTTCGAGATGCCGAGAAAGCAATAAGGGAATTTTGCGTCCAAAGGATTGAGGAAATTATAAAATCTTTTAGCAAGATAAATGACCTCGATCAATTTCTCGATGTAATAAGTTCCAATCTGGGTATAAAATTTGAAGAAATCAATGACACATATGATTTCGAAAAAATATCAGCAACGTATGTAGATGAAGGAGAATTAATATTCGCTGACCTTCGTCACCACTTTGATGCAAATACCGATGCAATCCTGATTAGCCTAAGACGATTGAAGGGTTGGAAGTATGTAGCCGTTATTGATTGCAGAGAACAAAAAAAATGGCGGGCATATTTTTCGAAATGGCATGAAATCGCCCATGTCTTAATCGACTCTCCTCAATTATCTTTTTCGTTTCGAAAGACTCCTATTGATAAAAAGAAACCCAAAGAGCAAATGGCGGATAGGGTGGCAGGAGACCTTGCATTCTATGCACCCCTCTTCTTGCCTGAATTGCTGGCCCGGATAAAAAAGGAAAAAAGAGTCACATTTGAAATAATTGAAGATTTGCGGCAGACCGTGTGCAAATCTGCCAGTAGAGAAGCAACTATTCGTGCCGCTGTATTGCGGTCACCTTATCCACAGTTGATGGTTATCGCCGATTACGATCTTAAGGCGCATGAAAAAAGGATTGTAGCTTCATTACAGGGTGATCTTTTCCCTGAAGAGGAACTTCCGTTTAAACCTAAATTGAGAGCAGTGGCGGTAACGGGCAACGTTGCCGCGTCAGATTCCGGATTATGGATATATCGCAATATGGAAGTCCCGCGAATATCAATTATCTTTGAAACTTATGTTGATATGATTTTACCTTCTCAGGTGTATTCTAATATAGAGAACCTTAATTGGTGGAAACACTCTGGTGGACAGTTAGAGGACATAAGTATTTACGTCGAGGCAAAAAAAATCGGTCATCGGGTATTTGGGTTGATAAGCTGCATTGATAAGGAACATTGATAAGAAATAACACGGGTAGTCAATATAATGGACAAATTGACGGGCGTGCATGAAACAATTCTCCATGCATTTGAAAAACTGGTATTGCCAATAACGACTTTAAGTTCCCGTAAAAAGCAAAAGATTAAATTGCTCGGTACGTCAAGTCTTATACAGCATAGAGCTGTCAATTATATACTGACCGCGGCGCATGTTTTCATGTCGTTGCCTGAAATGAGTATTTGTGAAACCTTCCCAATCAGGAAGGCGCTTATTGCGAAAGACGCAACGGCTAGCGTGTAGATTACATTCTGGATCCTGTTGCGGTAAATCCTGTTTTCTGTTCTGTCTTCTTGTATGAGCGTCTTTAACACATCAACTGCGTAACAAGCATTTAGTTTCATGAATTTCTCCCTAACGAGTCTGTAGAAAAAGTCTCTTTGATGATTATGGCGGTATTTTCAGCGGTTATTTGACCCCTCCCTATCAGGAGATCGTCAATTGTGGAGCCATTTACGAGGTCACTTTTTTGTGCTTCTTCCACAAAAACTGGTCGGGGACTTTTCCTACAGCCTCAACGTTAAAGTGCGCCGGTCGGTGTGACGTGAAGCGCAGTAGCCGTCCAACAGAACGTGTTAGGCAGCTTAATTTGAATCAAGATGTCTCCAGAGATACCACGACGCAACAGAACAATAAGGCTTCCATGCTTGCCCAATACTTTCGAGCGTAACTGCTTCGCCGTAGAGCATTCGGGCGGCACGTTGTAGGCCGGCATCCCCTACTGCCAACACGTTCGGACGTTTCAGACCGAAAATCAGGAACATTTCAGACGTCCAACGACCGATACCAGGCAACTCAGTTAAAGCGGCGATAACGTCATCGTCAGACTGGCGGCACAATTCGCCGAAGTTCAACCGCCCATCACCTATCCGCATTGCCAGTTCGACGATGCATTTTGCCTTGGCTGTCGATAGTCCGGTATTGCGTAGCTCCTCAAAAGGAACGGCAAGAAACCCCGACGGGCAGAAAGACGGTACCACTTCGAGAACACGGCATTTTATCGTTTCCGCAGCCTTCGCGGACAGCTGCTGACTGATAATCGAGGTCGTTAGTGTTTGAAAAGGGCGAAATTCACGGTACGCAAGCTGGCAGGTCCCATGCGCGGCTACCAGTCGTGCCATGACTTCGCAAGAATGGGTTAAATGCCTTACGGCTTCGCGCACGACCTTAGGCGAGAGGGTGTGATGCTTGCGCGTTAATGTTAATATAGTGCTCACGTCGTTAATCGCCGCTTTCCGCGGCTTGACGCAACGCAAGGAAGGCCTCCTTGAGGGCCTGGCTTACTGCTGAATCCGGTTCGTTCAGGACCAAGGTTTGATATGCATTGAGGTAATCGACTCGCACCCGGTGAAACAGGTGCAGGAAATGGCGCAGAAACCCGATGCAATGGAGAATCGCAATCTCGGTGCCCCCGGTTTCTTCGTAGAGCGTGGCCGCATATTCGGCCACATCCGGGTCTATCTTGTCTGTGGTAACAAAAAGGTAATTGTTGATCCGCTTTGACGCCTTCGCTATCTTTGTCACAGCGGCATCGATGTCGTCTTTCGTTACCCGCTTCATCTTCATTTCGTAGGCGGTCACGACAGAATCATCCCCTACAAGACAGATTTCCACATCGCCTATTGAGCCGGTTTGCAGGTCTGCCGCATTGTGCGAATGAAGGGGTAGCATTCTCTCAGCCAAACGTTCTCCCGCTGCTTGGTAGGCTGCGGCCACAATCAAGACCGGCAAGCGGCTGGCGTTCTTGCAGGCAAGGTGCTGGCCGATGAGTGTAACAGTTGCTTCCGATGACAGGGGCAATGCCCCTTCGCTACGCTCCAACGCAGAAAGAAGGGAAGCCATGCGCGACAGCTTTTCATCACGCAGTTTCAGTAACACGCGAATCGTTTCAACGAAAAGAACATCGGCGGCAATCCGGTTTTCTGCGACGTCCTCCAAAAGTTGCAGGGTCTTTTTGTATAGGGCGCGTGGTCTGCCGACAAGCTCCCGGTCGGTGGTTAGTGCATGGTCGATGTTCCGAAGCGTCGGCGTCAAAAATGCCGTTGTCGGATTGACTGGCAGGCGTTGTTTGTTTATGAATTGCGTAAGGTATCGCTCATCGTAGGTGCGCCCTGAAAAGCTATCATTCCCACCGATTTCGGTATAGGGCTTGCGTGGGTCAACATTTGGATCACACAATTTTCCAAGAAGGCACGACATGAGCAAGCGTACCCCGGCGCGATTACTCATACAGAGGCAAACATAGTTGACTCGCTCCAGAATCGCGGCATCAGTGATGACGGTATTATTAGCGGTAGCGGATGCACGATCATAAATGTCCTGCAATATTTGCTCGGGTGTTTGTTGTCGTGGCGTCATTCAAAAAGGCTCTCTTGAATTTTCGGGTTGAAGTTCGTCCAAAGTACCTCTTGCCGCGTGCCTTTGGTGGAATGAATGGTCTTGTTTGGGCCAAATGTCTTGAACCATCGCCCCGGCTGGAAAAATTTGTCCATTACAGGATGGTCGTAGCCTGAAACGGCAACCTTGCCCTTGCATTCGTTCACTGTGTTTGCAAACTCACGATGCTGGCTCTCGCCCATTTCAAAGCCGTATGCCTTGGTATCACCGCGCGTGGCATGCAGATAAGGCGGGTCGCAATAAAACAGCGTGTTAAAACTGTCATAAAGCCGGATCACATCAACGGCTGGTCGGTTCTCAATCTGGACACGAATGAGGCGCTGAGCAATGTCGTCGAGGGCATCTATACCCCCAAGCCACCTTGATACAACGCCCGACATCCCTGCGCGGCTGGTATCCTTGCAGTTCGCCCAACGACCAAGCGATGCGGTTTGTGCAAGGCCGGTGCGCGTCTGGCGAGCCTTGATGTAAAAGCGCCTTGCGCGTTCGATGTCGCTGATGCTATGCGTTGATCCATAGATGGCTAGGTAATATTCCTCGCGTGAGAACGGCGTCAGCGCAATGGCCCGGATCAATTCTTCATGCCGAGCACGCAGCATACGAAAGAAATTCACTACATCGCCGTCAATGTCGTTGTATGTCTCGACTGGGGACGATTCCCGATTGAGCAGCACAGCACCTGAACCTGCGAAAGGTTCGCAATAGTGATGACATGAAGGTAAAAGCGGCAATAGCCAGTCAAGATGACTGAACTTACCGCCGTACCATCCGAATACAATGCGGCGCTTGCGTCGCGGTCGGAGATAAATAACATTAGAATCTTCCCTGACGTCATCTTCATCTAAATAAATGGGAGACAATCTTTTTTTGTTGCATGATGTTTTTGGTTTGACCGATATTCCGCTGAGTGATTTTTGTTCCATAAGTATGTTTCTTTCAAGATATCATGTTGTGATGCAGCGTAAGCAGTTTAAATGGATGACACACTGTGAACTTTTAAACGAATGGAAGGAGAAAAATTACGATATATTGTGTTGCTGCCAATTTAAACATCAATATATTGTGTTTGTCAAGAAAAAAGAAGAAAAAGAAGAAAATCAGTTGATGAGTCAGTTTTCCCCTTGGGGAAGGAAATAATATTTATCCTTCCCATCAAAGAAATCTCGGTTTTATAGTAAATGCCTTTCTTTATTATTCTAAAATTTTCTGACTTCCTTCTATATTTTTCTGAGATCTGAGAAGCTTTGCCCAATAATTTCAATTAGACATTCAAGATACTACGTCTTGTCTCCAAAAGTTCCAGTTCGGCCCTGCTAAACCCGCATTCAATGATCAAATCTACCATTCGGAACTGGCGACTTAAGGGTGAATCTTACTCTGTATGCAGCTCCTATTGATAGCAGGAGGAAGTCTGACTTAATCATCTGTCACGAATTCATCCATAATGTGCAAGTAAGATAAACACCTCCTATAAGAAACATTCTATATAAATATCTTACCTTTAGGTGTCTGTATTCGACCTTCTAAATGAAGTATAAAATCATCGGAGGCCGGAAATGGATATCGAAGGAATCAAATTGCAACTTGGATTGCGGTTGAAACAACTGAGACTGGCAAGGGGATTAAAACAAGAAGACCTAGAAAGATGGGACTTTTCGTACCGTTATTACGGAAAGTTGGAAAGAGGTCTTGTAAATCCGACCGTAGAAACCCTTGCCAAATTGTGTAAAATATTTAACGTCACATTATCCGACTTGTTCCTCTTTATGGAAGGAGACAAGAACACCTCGGACGAGAGGGAGCAGGTTGCCATTAAATTAGCAGAGGTTTTAAAGGACAATCGCAAAACGAAGATCAATAAATTAAGGGTCTTCTTAGATGAGATTTTGTGACAATGACAATGTGACACTGATTGTCTGAATGATATGTACCTGAAATTGGCCATTGCATTTATTACTAATGGCTCATTTGGAGGAGAATCCGCACATATAGGGCTGAGAAAGGTAATATATATTTTACTGTAATTATTCGGTTATTTAGATTTTGTAAGCACGTCATTGGAGAGCATATTGTCGGTTAACAACAAGAGCCTTGCAGCATTCGAAATAAATACGGGAATGACAAAGGAAATCATTCATCCGTATACCGGCCATGATACCGCCATAGACCACGAACATCTGATACGATACTCACGGCCAGAGTCTCGTAAAGCTTTCCTTAACGACAAAACGAAATTCACGTTTGATGTAAAATTCCCGACAGTCCTTCACGACTACATCCCGCATCAATTATCCAATCTGTTCGGAATCACCTATTTTTAACAATATCACAACTGGAGAGATCTGCATGGTGAAGCCACTATGAAAGAAATTCACAGCCTGCTCAAACGTCAGATAAAAAAGCATTTGAAAAGCATTGATACTGGCAGCATACCCGAGGCATGGGAGAGATTCATTAGCTCAATCAATGAGTCTTATTGGCAAATGGATGAGGATCGTAAGATGCCGGAGAGGTCGCTCGATATCAGCTCACAAGAATTACTTGAGGCGAATTCTGAAATGAGGGCACTCATTCAAACATTTCCAGACCTGTTGTTCCGGACAGACTTCGGGGGCACTATCCTGGACTATTCGGCGTCCAGTGCAACGGACTTGCCCTTCTTCCGGGAAGGAGTGATTGGAAAGCATATCCACGACATCTTCCCGGCGAATGTCGGGAAGAAGCTTAGCGATGCAATTGATACTTTTCATAAGAAGAGATCACTCATGAGCACAGAATTTTCAATTGCGGGGCATGATAGCGAACACGCTTATGAGGCAAGATTGTTGCCGCTCCTTGAAAGCCAGGTCGCAATCATAATCCGTGACATCACCGACCGCAAGCTGGTGGAGGAGGCGCTGCGGGAGAGCGCGGAGAAGTATCGTCAGCTTGCTGAAACGTCACATGATATTATTCTCACCGTGGATCTTAATTTCAAGATTACGTATGTGAATAGAGCACTTCTCGATTTTAGCGGGGGCGTGAATCCTGTCGGGATGAGCGTCATAGATTTTACACCTCCACATTTGCGCCAGCATCAACCAACAATGATGCAGAAGAGGCGGAAAGGTGTTAGCGACGTGTGGTCTTTTGAATGGGAAGTAATTCATCCTACTGGTAAGAGCGTAACATTTGATGCCAGATCGACTTTACTTACAGCGGATGGAAAACCCTCGGGGGTAATGTTCGTCTTGAGGGACGTCACCGGACGCAGGCTGGCGGAGGAGGCGCTGCGGGAGAGCGAGGCAAAGTATCGTCAGTTTGCTGAAAAGGCACATGATATTATTGTGACCGTGGATCTTAATTTCAAGATTACGTATGCGAATAAAGCAACTCTTGATTTTCTTGGGGGCATTGATTCCGTTGGGATGAGCCTCTTAGATTTTATACCTCCACATTGGCACCAGCTTCAATTAGAAATGATGAATAAAAGGCGTGAAGGCTTCAGCGACGTGGTGATTTATGAATGGGAAGCAGTTCGTCCCACCGGTAAAATCGCAACATTTGATGCCCAAGCGACATTACTTACGCAGGATGGAAAGCCTTCGGGGGTAATATTCGTTGCAAGGGACATCACCGGGCGCAAGCGGGCGGAGGATGAGCTGCGCGATTCGGAGGAGAAATATCGGTCTCTGGCCTCTAACGCAGATTTGATGTTTCTCGTGGACAGGGATTGCAGATACCTGTTCATGAACGGGGTGTACGCAGAGCGGTTTGATCATCCAATAGAGAAATTCATCGGCAGACCTTATGGTGATTTCCATTCAGAGGAACACACAAGAGCGTTTTCTCAGATTGTAGGGACAGTTATAAGCACCGGAGAATCATCACAGCATGACTATAAGAGTGAAATAGACGGAAGGGTTTTTCTCCAGACATTCAGTCCTGTTAAAGATCGAGAAGGAAAAGCAATAATAGCCGTGACAGTATTGTCTAAAGACATCACCGAGCGCAAGCAGGCGGAGGAGGCGTTGGAAAAAAGAGAAAAAGAGTTGGTTAAAAAAGCCGGTGAGCTTGAGGATGTCAATGCTGCCTTGAGAGTCCTGCTGGAACGCCGGCAACAGGATAAATATGAACTTGAAGAAATGGTGTTACAAAACGTTAAAATAAACGTGTTGCCTTATGTGGAAACATTAAAAAAGAATCTTTCAGCTTCAAAAGAGATCACATATGTCGGTATTATAGAATCAAATATTGAAAACATTATATCGCCTTTTTCGCAAAGACTATCCTCGAAATATCAAGATCTAACTCCCAAAGAAATTCAGGTTGCCAATCTTATTCGAGAGGGCAAGAGCACCAAGGATATAGCTGAAATCTTGAATTTGTCATACAAGGCAATTGATACCCGCAGGCATAATATCAGAAGCAAGCTCGGATTGAAAAACAAGAAAACGAATCTGCATGCATACCTGTCAACGCTTTCCTGATGCCGGGTTCCGCTCAGACTACTAATCGCGCATTCTATATATACCGAAGGAACGCCGTTATTTCGGTGAGCCGGAATCTCGTAGGGGAAGCGAGAAACCTTCACAAATAATGTTATACGAAAATTTCCCTAGGGATCAAAAGGTAGCCCCTATCATATTGAAATAATCAATTCACAACATACTGATTTCACAACACAATAAAGCATAATACTGTTTTTGCCCGGTATTTTCGGTGTGTTTTTTCAGTATGGCATTCTTCACATCATATCTTTATACCATTCCACAGATTAATCTACTTTGCAGGATGGTGATCTGGATTTCATGTTCAGATGACGGAAAGAGGAAGTAATATATAAACAGAATATCCGCGAGGAGCTTAGTCACTTGAGAAGGTAACACATCACCCTTTGCCATCGGAGGGCATTCATGGCAAACAATGATAATAAAAGTCTTCTAAAACATATAAGGATAAACATACAACGGTATATCCACCTCGACCTTGCCGCAGCGACTGCGTTTTACAAATCATCTTACAATCCAATAACAGAAGCAATCACTAACCATCCCCTCGTCCGAAAAATAACTATTATCGACGTATACAGTCGCGCGGAGCTTCTTAAAAAACTCGACGTTGCAGACGTTCTCAAACGAATCATCAAAAATATGGGTATCCATGGGATCGCGAACATTGAGGGCGGCTGATTGAGAATAATCGTAGAAGAATTGTAAAACATAGCATCCGCGGAAGTAATATATATCCAAAGTAGGATTTCACTTCAAATAAATGAGTTAGATGATGGGGGTGAAATGGCAAAAAGTAAAAGCATAGCCCTATCAACGTATTTCAAAAGCAGAAGATTGATAATAGATGAAATTCTGCGACTCGTACCTTTCATCTTCAAACCTGTCGTTACCAAATCGTGGGAAATCCCAGGCCAACCAAACGAGGATTCAGTACAACCCTTAAAATTTCTTTTTAAAAATAGATGTAAGCGGCCATTAGTTCTAGATCCATTTTGCTGTTCTGAAACAATAAAGGTGAATTTTTAATCAATAAATATCCGAGGGAATACAATCATGGAGAAAGACAAAAAAAACGGGAATAACGGCAATGGGGCATTCACAGTATTCGCAACATCAAACAGGGGCATGATACAACACATAATCGAAGAATTTTACCGACGGAATCGCAACATGGACAAAGAAGATATAACACAAGAGACAAACCTTGCAATTCTGGAGGCGCTTTGCAAAAAAAAGATTGCTCACCATGGGTTAATAGGAACAAAGGATACAACATTTATTTTCAACCACATCAAGTGGAGATTGGCAAAACTGTATGAAAATGATCACGATATAATAATAAAGTTTCCCGATGACTCATCGCCATCAAAAGTAGTGACGTTAACAGAATTCATGAAAATGAAAAATACCTTACCAACTGGCACCGAGTATGAAACTCGCAGCAGATTTGTTTCATATACCGAAGAAAACAAAAGCAACGATAGACGTGCAGAATAGGGTTATTTGAATCCGAGATCGGAGGATAAATGAACTGCGAAACGACGGAAGAGGTCTTACTGACACCACCCGTGTCGACAGAACAACTCCCAGCGGGAGTACCCGTGTGTACAGAACAACTCCCAGTGGGAGTACCCGTGTGTACAGAACAACTCCCAGCGGGAGTGCCCGTGTGTACAGAACAACTCCCAGTGGGAGTACCCGTGTGTACAGAACAACTCCCAGTGGGAGTACCCGTGTATACAGAAGAACTGCCACTGACATATTGCAAAATTTCTGAATTTCTCCGCCTATGCCCGATATTTTCTAGTACTACTTTATTTCGGCAAGTAGAAGAAGGGAAAATAAATGTTCGGCGAGATATTCAATCCGGTCTACCGGTACGTCCATATGAGCTCGCAATTTACAGCATGGAGATGTGGGAAAGGCTTATAGAATTAAGAAAGTCCAAACATAAAATAAATAAAACATCCACAAAGACAATAACGGTTCGTATTTCAGGTGAGACATTAAAGTTGGTTGCCAAGTATGCAGCCAAAAATGGCATCAAGATAAGTCAAATATTTTCTAAGACAGATATCACAATAAGAGGAGAAGAGTTATGTATTTCAAGGAAATCCCGATAGAACAAATTGAGGAACCGTTGCTTCTTTCTAATTCCCAGGAATTGCCGCCCCTATCATCGGGCGAACTGGATGAATTAAGGGATAGTGTCAGAGAATTTGGAATCATCCAGCCACTCATAGTTACCGTAAATGACAATGGTGGTTATCTTAGAAGAGCAGGCAAGAATAGATATCGCATCGCACGAGAATTAGGCATGAAACTCGTTCCGTGCTATGTTGCGGGTAATAACGATGAAGTCACTGAAATAAGAATGGGACTGCACACGGACGTGTATAGAAGGCACTTGACGCCCGAGAAAAAGAACGAAATAGTGAAATGGCTGAAAGGTATTCAAGGTAAAAACATTAAACCGCCTGTATCACCGCCAAGATCCCCTGGCAAGCATTCAAAAAAAAGAAGCGCCAAAGCTTCACCGAAAAGTGAGGAAATGTCAAAACTGGAAAATAAACTCCAAAAGAAACAGGAACGGATCGAAAGCTTGGAAATAGAATTGAAGGAAACGGAAGATTTACATATCATAAGAACTGAAAACCTTGAAAAGGAAATAAAAAGCAAAAAAGACGATATTAAAGGGTTGCGCGACGAACTCCAAAGAGCAAGAGACGACGCAGAGGAGGCAAGGTTCCAGAAGACACAGGAAAACGGTCCCACAAAAGATGAGATTGTAAAAAAATTGCAAAATGACGTTGAAGATGCCAATAATCGCGCCAACAGGATATCAGATGAATTGGAAAAAAAGAGGAAACAGATGGAAGACCTTGACGCCGAATTAAAAAAGGCGCAAAGCGAATCCGCCCACATAGTAAGAGAACATGTTGCGATCCTATATAAGGAGAAGCAGATTCATGTAATTGGGTATGAATCTTATCACATCCGGAGATCTTTGGCAGAGATCCAGAATCAAATTGAAGAAGAAATTCAAACACGGATGAAAAAGATAGACGACCTTGTAAAGAATATTAAAATACATTTCGACAGGAAGGATCTCCTGAATGCGTTGGGAGCAACGAAGAATTCGTTGGATATGGCGATTAAATCGTTGGCAGAAATACCAGAGTATCAGGAAGAAGAAGGAGAAGAAAAAAAGAGGCATTAATATAGCCCTATAAGAAGTAATATATAATCAAGGACAGGGGATTTGCTTTTGCCGGCAACCCTTCCCGTTTCGGGGGAGACTGTTATAAACATGTCTCCCCTTCTAATTTGTAAATGAGGTTTCGACGGCAATCAGTGAAATCAAGATGAGGGGGCATACCATGTACCTTAGTCGCATAATGGAGAATAACGAATTCAATGGAATCCGGGGATTACTCGATGCGTACAGGGGCACACTGAATCATGGCGACTATTTCTTCCCTGGAAAGCGGGATGGCGATAAACTGGTCGGCATCGAGGGAAGCGTAGAGTCTTATACAAGTGAAGAATTAAAGGAACAAAATGGCGTCACGTTCGGATACTGGCTAAAAGGGACAGGTAATGATGAATTTATGAAAATGAGATTACCAGAAGCCGTAACGGTACCTGCAGTATCGGTGATATAAAATGAAGTGCACACTAAAAAGAACAATTGCGATAGCAGCTATACTTGCCATATTGCCCTGTTACGTCAATGCAGGAGAGTTCTGTTTTGAAGAAGCTGGCCGGCTTTACAACATTTCGCCATTTCTTCTATGGTCAATTACGAAGGTAGAATCTAATTTTCAGACCAATGCCATTAACTGGAACAGGAACGGAACGTACGACTATGGAGCGATGCAGATAAACTCATCCTGGTATGCGACGTTAGGGCATGAAAGATGGAATATGCTGGGAGACCCATGCATGAACGTAAAAGTCGGAGCATGGATACTGGCGCAATGCATTGCCAGGCATGGCTATAACTGGCAGGCAGTGGGATGTTACAACTCGGCAAAGAAGGAAAATAGAGACAGGTATGCGCGTAAGGTGCATGCAGTAATTACTCGTTATGGGAAAACCGCCAAGGATCCTAAGAAGAAAAGCGAAATCATTGCGAGAGAGTCAGCAATCCCCACAGATGAACCAGGAAGCCTGTGAGGGAACGCGGACCAGTTGATTTGAGCGTTTTTAGCAGATTATCACACCTCTCCTTATTCAAAGCCGGAGAATTATGAGAAGGAAAAATTAAAACAATCCGGGCAAATCATATCGAAAGCCCAACCCGATGAATACAAGGGCAAGGTGTTCGGCTTCTTGTATCCCTGCCATTACAAAAATCCGCGAACCGCAAAACTTATCATCATTGAGAAGTAATATACACAGAGAGCAGTGTTATTTCCGCGTCTAATAGAAAACGGCTTTTATGTGAAAACAAAGGAAAGGGAATCAGTTTATGGATAAGGATAAGATTGAGATATTTCGCACACGCATAAAAGCCCGAATAAACGAGTTGAAGGCAAAACGCCCCACTCATGTGATGAACGCATCGGACATACCGCTCGATGACGCAGAGCATGCATCACGCGAAAGTGAAAGGTACGTTACTATAACTTTATCAGAGAAAAAAAGAAAGGAACTGTCTGCGCTCGAGGTGGTTCTGAAACGGATTGAAGAGGAGACCTTCGGTATCTGTGATAGGTGCGGGGATGACATCTCTGAGGCGAGGCTTGAGGTAAACCCCCATTCGGTGCTTTGTATGCCCTGTCAAAGGATAGAAGAGACGAGAGAAGGTCTCCGGAAAAGAAAACGGCAAGATGCCTCGTTCTATCCGCAACGTGACACACAACTATGATCAGGTAGATAGTTAAAGGACGTTCGGGGAATGTATCTGGTGAAGACGTCAGAGAAAAAAGTTCTTGTGAATCTCATGCGCAAACTATGTCTCGAAGTATACACTACGAGATTTTCGGACCTTATCGTTTGCCCTCAGGAACCGCCCCAGTCGTTTATGAACAATGGGTACATCAAGGATATCCAGCCAATCTCGGAAGAGATGGCGAAAATGTTTATAGAAACAATGCCTGAGGCGCGCTTCATGATCGGGGAGGCGGTAAATATCAAAAAAAGTATCGGAACGATACATGAGATAAACGAAAATGAAAATGAGGCAGTGGTAATGGTCCAATTATTCAAACAAACGCGCCTGATTACGGTGGGGTTGGATGAAATAACAAAGTATGAAGTCGAAACTATGTGATCCGGCCGGATAGTCAATAATGCAAATCCGAAAAGGAATGAAGGTGACATATCTTACCCATGGTCTGTGGGGCACGGTCGTCGGGCTGGATCCATCGTCAGGCCTTATTGATGTATATTTTGGGAACAGCGCAAGAGTATCCAATGCTACCGTTAGCTGTAAAATTAACGAGTTGAAAGCATGCCACGGCTTCGGTGAATTGACCTGGGGACCCGGTAAAGTCCCATGGTGCTTGCCTAACATTATAGCCGTGACAATCATGGCCTTCTTCCTTTTAAGAGTAGTAGTACCTTATTTGCTTGAACATCCAGCAGATCGATTACGCCCCTTTTTGATCTTATGGCTTAAAACGAAACTGGCTCTGCTGGAGATGCCAGTCATAGGGCTGTTTTCGTTGGATACGTGGATACTGCTTGTCTTATGCAGCATAGCGGCGGTGATTTGTATCCGACATAAAAAGCTCAGGCAAGAATGGGTTAAAAACCAGGGATCAACGCCTGAAAAAAAAGAAAACACAGAGGGATCATCAAATACCATTGAGCGTTGCGATGAAACGATTGCCGACAATATGAAGGGTATGCCTGCTGGGAGTCTTTGGGAAGCAGTGACAGGCATAATCAAGAAAATAAGAAGTCGTATTGTCGTCATGGCGCCGCCGAGCGAGGTCATAATTTCTCTGGAGGAATTATCTCAAATATGGTTGCCGCGCGGCAGGCAGTCAATGGAAAACAAGGCTCCAGTCACACTGCCAGCAGGGCAGATCGTCAAGTCCTCTGCCGAATCCAGCGTGCCTGGGGTTCAGCCTGAGGCAAAGACGGCGGAATCTAAAGCAGCAGACGCGTATTCTGCGGAAAGAGACATAGTTCAGTACCAGCCCTTTGAAAAATTCTGGAATGAATATATCGAACCAAACATCGTCTCCTTTCAAAAGGACGGTTCCTTACCGGTAATAAGTGAACTGATCGAAATCCTGACAAATGAGGGCAATTGCCCGTCAGTAGTTGTCAGCGAAAAGATATTTAATAAAAAATCGGCGCTTGATTTGTGCAAAATAACCCTGCAGCAACACTCTCTGCGCGTAGCGGTAAATATGCTTGAAGCAATACGTGTTGCCCTGTACGAAAACGAGTACAGGCTTGCCATTCCACCCGCGATTACCGCTGCATTAGGGCATGATATAGGCAAGCTGCCGAAATACAGCAGCGACCCGAACTATTCAAAACATGACCATCCCGTGACCAGCGCCAATTTAATTAAGGAATTATTCCAGAAATATAACGCGGATCCTCCATGGCTGGATAATGTCAGAGGAGCGATTCTCACACAAAATACCGGCATAACTTCGGATGACAACGATATCGCAGCTCACCTGCTGCACGCCGATTTCAAGGCAAGGGAACAGGAACTGGCCAAGGTCAGGAAGATGCCTGTAAAGGATTGTGCAGAATGGCTTAATGTTGATGAGTTGCTAAAAAGGATTGAGCAGAAGATCAATGTACTGGAATCAACCGGCAAGCATACCGAGTTTCATTCATTTACGCACAAAGGCACCGTGTACGTGCGAAGCGAAGCACTCTACGATGCTGCGAGGTCTATGTATCCGGGGGCCAATGCGATAGATTTTACATTCGAATATCTTACTGACGCAGTTATCACTATGGCGAAAAAGAATATTATAAAAAAGCTGGGTGACAGTAAAAAACTACAGCGAGGGTACGATGCGAACGTATCTCCGACGGGCAAGTTGTACGTTGTTACTATAGTTGAAAAAGAAACCAAGCAGCCCAGGTATTATCTTGTTCCTCTGCCGGTGGAACAATTCGGGATTACGTCAGGAGAACTTGAGAAACGTAAGAGCACAGATGGGGGCTGGCTGTTCAATATAAAGGACGTCTCCGAGCATAAAATGCAGAAAAAAAACAAGTAGATTAAGAAAGGGCGGTTTTATGAAGTGGAGAAATCATATGATAACCGGTTACGCACTTGCCTATGCGTTAACGGGGAATTATGCAATATCGTTAATAAGCCTGCCTATGTCGATCATGCCTGACATTATAGAACACATCCCCAAAGTTAAATACCTGCAACAACAATTCCTGTCTCACAGCATAATCGTATGGGGCACCTTATCCCTTATCGCATACATCATTTCCCCGGTCGGAGGTCTGCCGGCAGTGACTGCCGCATCTACGGGCGCCATATCACATCTCCTTTGCGACAAGTTCTTATGGAGGCTGAATCAATTGCCGGCGTTAAGGTATTTAAAGGTCAGATCTGCCATCGAATGCATTATTGCGCTTGCGGCGGCCATCCTTACCTTATGGTACAGACCCGTGGAGATACCATCGGCGGAGGATGTGTTGAGGTACGCACAAGGAATAATTTATCACTTTACGGATCTGCGATTTGCGGACCGGGTTATCAGCATCCTGCCGTATAACGTAATGGCGATTGTTTCCCTGGGAGTGGCCGTGTGGATGATTATATTCCGGGATCTGGTAACCTACGGCATGGGCGTCATAGTTTTGGCGGTAGTCTTATTTTTCATAGGACAGGCATTGGCGCTCCCGATCCCATGAGCCCGGGATCCCTCAGCGGGTTAAGTCATCGTAGAAGTACATATTATGTAAGGGAGGTATCTTATTATGGCCGCAGGACAAGGACCAGACTCAGTACTTTTTGGATTTTCGGGGACTCCGGTAAGATCCAAGACGTTACTTGATGCCTTATCTGAAATACAGCAGTACGCTGCCGCGGAAGCCAAAGGAGTAATGCCCAGAGAGTATTTGACCGCCAAGGGGGAGGCGAGGCTTTTCGGCATCGGTTTCGTTGCAAGTTTGAGTAGTGTGATCACTACCTTTTTTCTTGTCCCGCTGGGTATGTACGTTTTGCTGTCACCCGGCGATAAGGCGACAGCGGTAATACTGTTTGCCTGGGCCTTGATGGTTTTTATGCCGTTGTGTATGGCGGGGTTGTTATCGACCTTGGCAAAATATCACAACAAAGGCCTCGCCGGATTCGCGACCAACTGGCTGTTATGCGGGGTATCAGTTGGAGGGGTTATCAGTTCGATGGTCGCTTTCGCCGGATTATACCTTATTCTTAAAAAAGTACTTCTTGGCAGTTATATATTGCTGAATGCAACGTATCCGAAACTGCCGGTAGTGCCCCAATACATATTAGCCATACCTCTGCCCTCCGCATGGTTAATCCTCGGACTGCATGTCTTCTGCCCGTTGATCCCATGTCTATGTATTCTGTATTTCAGGTCAAAGAACCGTGAGCGACAACTGCAGACCGGAAGCGAATCGGTCAATCAGCAGGCAAGCCAATCAACCGCCATATTACAATGAAAGTATATATGCCGTGAGTATGCCGAAATGATTGACCCCCGGTTACCAGGTACAATGGTGATTGCATATATTCAAAAACTGGACCCCTTCTTGCCGGGGTTCAGGGCATATTTGCCGGAAATATGCCGACGCGCCATACTGCCTAACCGGAATGTTTCACGGAGAAATCGGGTTGGAGAGTTTACGTGGGCAGTCATTATGTCCGAAATGGACGATGGGAACGTATTAATATCGCAAAATGCGGCGCAATACTTCCGTGGCTTGATTGAATGTTTCCTCTGTGTGGATGATTCTGAATACGTCGAGGTAAAGCGGATAGCGCACGTAGCCGGAAGTAAGTTTGTCAAAGTTGCCGTTACTTCAAGCAGCGGATTTGACCCGGTAAAGTTTTGTCGTGAGAAGATAGAAGGACAGATTAAAAGATACACGGATTTGAAGATGATATTCGTGCAGCACGAAAGCGATATCATCCAGTATATAAAAAATTCTTTGTACCCGTGCCCCAAAAACTCAATTCGAGAAGTAATATATAGACAGCGTGACCGAAAAGCGACGGTGTTTGTCGAAGAGAACAATTTCCCTCTTTGCATAGGGAAGGGCGGAGTTAACGTAGTCTCCGCAGTAAAATTGCTGGATATTGCATTAGTTGTTGAACCAATTGTGACTGAGAAAAAATAAAGAAAGGGGGTCGATCTGTTTGAGTGCACTGTGGTACCGGGAGCCCCCCGGGGAATTGATACGCCTGTAAAAGCCAGACACGCGGGGAAAAAGAAGGCGGCGCGGTCTGCTGATAAGATCAAAATAACACGTGAGGAAGGAATATTATGATCGAAGAATCCGAAAACATCTTAAGACTAAAAAAAGAACTATTAAAGGATCCGAACCACATCCTGTTTGTGACCAGGTCAATAGAGGGGTTTGCACTCGGAAAGGTGGCCCTGCAGACAGACAAATTGATTAACAGATTAAGGTTCCGGGCAAGACCGGCAAATAAAGAACAGTGGGCAAAGACGGCTGGCGTAATGGACCAGATAAGCGAGATGGTGGAGAAATTCAAAGGCGCAGTTGCTGAAATGACGGAGTACAGGGATACCGTCCGTATCCAAAATAATGTCATAGAGAACGAGGAGGAGGCAATAAAATCAAGATATTCTTTCGTCACTGTTCCGCGTACCACGGCAGGGAAATCGCTATTCCCCCTGATATGCAGAATTGACGACATAATATTCTCATACCGTAGCAAACACGAAGTATGGGAATCGGTCGCCAAGGCTACAGACATAGCAAATGATGCGTTGCGGAAACTGAACGACTACACGGCAGAAATAGCTGGAATATGCAACGTGGACTATAAACCTGCCCATGTCGTTCGTAAGCTGCTGGAACTGGAAGATGGGAATGGTACCCGCGCCGACAAAGAAATAACGCAAGAAGCGAAACTGGATGAAGGCGTACATGTGGATGAAAAACCAGAAACATCTAAAAAGGGCGGTAGAAAGAAAGTCCAGGTGACAGAGGATACCGGGATGTCGCAGCAGGAGGATGCGACACTTTAATCACCGCCAAGAATGTGTAAGGCTCCGGCAGAAGCGGATGTGTGATGAAATATATGACGGAGAGAGAAGGTGTGTCAGGTATGAGATGCATGATGTTAATTATAGCAGCAGTAGTTGTTGTAACAGCTATATACAAATACGATTATAACTCAATTGCTGAAACTGCCTCCATGCCGATGTTTATCATCTCATCTGCTGACAATAACCAATCACATGCGGTCTCGAGATATAAGCAGTCTGAAGCTCCCGTAAAGCTCAAGTCATATACCCCAAATCAGAATATTAATAAGGACCATGAGAAAAAGCTCAGTGGTCAAACCCATTAACCAAAGGAGAAAAGATATGAAGGTAAAGTTGCATAAAACCATTATAGCAATCGGCTTGTCAGTGTTTCCAAGCATGCGAGTTTATTTGCGACGGCTACTGCCGGGTATCGTCCCAATTTGCGTGCTTGCAATAATTACGCTGTTAGTTGACGCAACCGCAGCTCACGCTTTTATCGCACCGGCCGCAGGAGATCCGTTTTATCCGGCGTATAACTTTATGAAAAACACAGTCATCGGTGGGGCGCTAGGCACCACGATAGCCATAGGCGGCGTGGGCTATGGGGTATACCAGTTCGTGAAGCACCCGGAACTGGGACTCTTGGGTACCCTCGGCGCAGGTGGCGCAGTTGCTTGTCTTGCACAGCTCCCGAACATCGTAGTAGGCCTGGGGATGATCATCTAACCAAACCAATCTGAACACAAAAAGGACATTTTTATGATCAACAACCGTTTCCCCCGATACCTGCACTTGCCGGTAAAGGTCGCCAACAAGGTGGAAATCGAAGACATAGCAATTGGCGTCTCCATATATGCGGTAGGCTACATGACCTCATGGGTGGTGTGGGTTTTGGGGCTATTCGTGATCATTAAATACATGAAAGCTAAAAAAAATAATCCCCGAGGATTCTTGCATCACTGGATGATGAAAATCGGGATTAAAAAAGTGCCGGGTTATCCGCCTCTTATTGAAAGCAGATTTATAGAGTGAACAACCCGAACACCTGCATTGAGAGAGGTGGCCGAACCCCTCAGCGAACAAGGAAGTTTCGTCTGGAAGGACGGAGTAGTTGAAGAAATTCTTGAATAGAAGGAGGACGGTGCTTTTTTTGATGAGAAACAAAATATGCGCCGCGCATTATAGATGAACTATAAAAAATATCTATCTAAATTCGACAAGATTCAGGCGTCCAATAAAGTATTGACGCTCTTTGTGTTCATAATAGGGGGTCTTGTCGTAATAAACATATTCGTGACAATCTCGATTGCCACAAATGAAAAGACTGTCCTGGTACCTATGGGTCTCAATGCAAAGGCGGAAATATCCGAAAACAAGGCAGACCTACAATATTTAAGGCAATCTGCGAGGTACGTATTAGGACTGCTCCTCAATTACTCGCCAGCCACTGTGAAATCTCAATACGAAGAACTTCTTTTGGTGTACGATTCGGAGTCTTATCCCGCTGCCCGGACACGTCTTTTTAATTTAGCCGATGCGGTAAAAACCTCACAAATCTCCAGTATATTTATGCCGCAAACTTTTTCTGTCGATCAGTCAAAATCTTGGCTCAAAGTTCAGGGAGCGAGGAAGATTTACAAGGATGACCGAACGAGCACCAATACGATGGAAACATACCAGATATTTTACAAGATAAAGGGAAGTACGTTCTATGTTTCCGACGTGAAAGAGGTAGAAAGAATATGAAAATAACAACAATCACCTTATTAATAGCGATGTTGCTGATTGCGTCCGGGACGGGTATCCGGGCACAAAATGCAGCGCCGCCAGCAATGCAACCGGGTGCTCTGATAACGCAGCAACAGCCCGGCACGAACACACAAGTAATGACAAAAAAGCCTCCTGTTACGTCTGAAAAGCCTGCAAGAAAGGGCGGCTCTCCTACGGCAGGCGATTATACTGATTCGGCTTCGAATGTCAGCGCGGAAGAATTGCAGCGCGCACTGGGAAATAACAGTTACAACGGTGTTCTACCAGATGCGCCCACCGCCGTGCAGGTGTCGGCGTCCGACGTGAACCGCGTAACGTGCTCGAACGGAATGATCTCGGACGTCATTTACTCACAGGAAAAAGGTGTAACAGTTAAATACAGCGGTAAGGACGCATTTATTAAGTTCCAGGTAGTAAAAGAAGGGGGCAAAGGCAGTCTTCTGTATTCAAATACACCTACGGAGATATATTTTGTCTGTGGAGACCAGGTATATACGATTATAGCCCTTCCAAAGCGTATGCCTGCGCAACAGATCAGACTGGCGAATACAGTCATCGACAGAATCAAGCAAAACAAAGAATATTTCGCGGATATGCCTTATGAGCAGAGGATTGCCACGATTATACAGCGTGCCTATAAAGACGAATTTGAAGATTCGTGGACCATTCAGGGTATTAATCGAAATATTGATGATTTCAGTAATTATCAGATAACGCATTTCCGTAATGTGGTGATTGATGGCGAAGGAATCATCCTGAAGGAATACCACGTCAGATTTACGGATGCTGTGAAATACCCCGATGGGGGCAGGATCGATGAAAAAATGTTCCTTGTGAATGACCTGACCAGTAATACCGTTGCGATAGCGCTGGACAAGACGATTATTAAGCCTAACGATCTTGCCCGGGTGTTTATCATCGAAGCGAAAAAAGAGTCACGTGGGGTACGTCAATGAAAAAGAAAATCGTCGATTGGTTTAATGGCCTGCCACTGCAGCAGAAAAACAAGGTCATTAGATACGGCATTATAGGCGTCGTAGCGCTTTTGATCGCGGTAATATTTTTTTCCTCAATGACGAAAAAAGCGGAACAGAAGCAGCAGCAAAAGAAAGAAACTGGCCAGAAAGAAATACAGATAGACCAAAACCTCCTTGATAAGGCTGCATATCTGGAAACCAACAAAGAAATGCAGGATCTCAAGGATAGGTTAACTAAAATAGAAAAAGGGGGCGGATCACCTAATGGTGGACAAAATCAGATAACGCCTCCGGGTACTCAGGCACAAACGCCGCCTGTAATGAATGAGATGAAGGCTGCACCTGCTGCATCAAATACAAACGCCGTAAACCAAAAGGTCAATAAACAAGGCCAAGCACAAGTGATGCCGCCTCCACCACCTCCGCCACGGCAAATGCCGCCACAGGCTTCTGTCAGCATACGGCCGCCTCCGGTTCCCGGGGAGCAGACCAGAGAGACCATCGGCGGAATAGAAACCGTTAAAAACACGGAAGCAAAGCTGACAACTGAAGAAGCCAAAGACGTAAAAAAAAAGAACCGAACGATATACATTCCTGCGGGGACGATTATACCTGTGACTTTGTTATCGGGCGTTGACGCTACCTGCATGGAAGATGCAAAACGCCCGAACGTTCCTGTTTTGTTGAGAGTCGACAACCTGGCGTTTTTGCCGAACGAATTCAAGGCCAACCTGAAGGGCTGCCGGATACTGGCGCAAGGAATCGGATCGCTCGCTGATGAAAGGGTTCACCTTCGGGGCATGTCCATGACATGTATCTCCAAGACAGGGAAAGCCCTCGTCGATAGCGAAATACAGGGATACCTTGCGGATACCGATGGGAAGGGCGGCGTCCGCGGGACCGTAGTGAGCAAAATGGATTCTGCACTGTGGCGGGCCTTTTTAGCTGGGCTTTTCGGTGGAGCAGGTGACGCCATAAGGTCAACGTCACAGCCTCTAACCACGGTAAGCGTCGGTGGGACAACAGGTATGCAAACCCTGAATCCGTCACAGATTGGACAAGCAGGGGTAGGCGGAGGATTGTCTACCGCGTCTGCAGAGTTGCAGAAATTCTACATGGATCTCGCGCGTCAACTCAGCCCGACGATAGAAATCGGCGCCCTGGTAAAACTCGCGTTTATCACAACGAAGGGCGCGGAACTTGAGATAAAGACTATGAACCTTGTCAGATGAGAGGCACTCGTGACGGCAAATACACGGAAAGGAACAGAAAAGTAATGAATATAAAAACTACTGTCATAGCAGCGATATTCCTGCTGTTTGCAGGATGCGGAATATTCAACCCGTACAAAAGCGACTTTCAGTGTCCGGGCGGTGTTAAGGGCAAATGCGTTAGTGTCACCGACGCAATGGAAGAATCGAAGAACGGTGCGCCCCAGGGCATTAATGGCAATAACGGGAATGACAAACCTTCAAAATACACCGGCAAGAATGACAAGGCGGCCAATCTGACGAATAGCGACCCACGCGATATATATCAGCAGGAAATGGCAAAAAAGCTGACAAAGTATATCAGACAGCCCGATACGCCGTTCCTTGCCCCTCCGACGGTGATGAGGGTTTTAATCCTGCCTTATAAAGCGTCTCCGAAAGACCTGTATTCGGAACGATACGTATATTTTATCGTCGACGAACCGCAATGGGTCGTAGGCGCGTCCAAGTATGGTGAGGAATCAAACGATATGATTTTAGAAAAACCAGGCGTCCCAACAAAACAAAAATAAAAAAATGAACCACGGGCACCGGAAAAGGAGCAACATTCACTATTAAAGGGAGACTTTTAGCAAAATGAAATCAGCGGATATCATGAATTTGGTGACGCGCGAATCATACTCAAAATATTTGCCTTGGCGTTCATACGACCCTGAAACGAAGATTTACAGGAACAAGGATGACAGTGCTGGGTATGCGTGGGAGTGCACGCCACAGGTATTTGCCGGGGAGAAAAGCGCACAGGCGCTGGAAGGACTGTTCCGGTTGGAACTGCCAGACGATACGGTCATACAGTTTATGCTGTTCGCCGACGACTATATTGAACCGATACTCGACAGATACCGTCGTAAAAAAACCCGTAAGCTTGACATCATCAACAAGATGGTCGAACACACATGCGAATTCCTGGAAAAGAACAAGCAGGGCATGTCTTGCATGCAGGGTATACCGTTGCGCGACTTTCGCATGCTGGTAACGGTAAACATACCGAACAAAAAAGTGCAACCGAAACTGGTGGCGAGCATTTACACACAGTTCAAGGAAAAGCTGACTGGTGCATTATTGTTCCCAAGGGATTTTATGCCGGAAGACCTCATTGACTGGATGCGCAGGTTTTTCAACGACGAGCCCTCTCTCTATAACAGAACATATAACGACGATGTACCTATAAATAAACAGGTTATTTTTTCCGATACGATAATAGAAAACCACGTTGATTACATGAAGACAGGATCCAAACATTTACGGTGCTTAACAGTGAAATCTTATCCTGAAGAAGTGCACCTGTTGCAGACCAACGAGCTTTTTGGGGGTATATGGGGTGGCATATCAGACACCAGCCAGATTACATCTCCCTTCCTTTTTACCCTGACCATACTTGTTCAACACAACCTGAAAGAAAAATTAGAAAGAAAGGCGGAATTTTACCAGAAACAGCCGGCATTCGGCAGTTGGGCAAAGACCATCGCCACAATAAAGACCGAGTACCGAGAAGCAATACATGACATCGGAAATGGCATACCATATGTCCGCATCACGCCAGCGCTCTGGGTGTGGGGATCAGAGGAACAGTCTGTAGCGGCTCTTGCACGAGTCAAACGCATGTGGGAAGAAAAAGGCTACGTCCCGCAGGCTGATAAGATAATATTGCCAGCCCTACTGATTGTATGCCTCCCGTTCGGGACATATACAGAAACAGGCATACAAGATGCCCTTGAGCGCGACTACACTGTCTCCTCGGAAACGGTTGTTAATATTCTGCCGACACAAAGTGACTTTTCAGGCGCGGAACCATCCATCGTATTTGTCAGCCGGAAGGGCCAAATATGCGGGATAGACCTGTTTTCCTCGAGAGCGAATAATTCCAACGCTTTTATTACGGCGGGATCCGGAGCAGGGAAATCATTTTTGGTGAACTATCTGACCTCAAATTATTATGGTGAAGATGCCCTGATACGCATAATAGATATCGGACGATCATATAAGAAGATGACGCATTTGTTTGGCGCAAGGTTCCTTGACTTCGATGAGAAATCCAATGTCTGCCTTAACCCATTCACTCATATTCCTGTAGATAATAGGGATCAGGCGGAGTCCGAGTGGGAGTCAAAAGAACAAATACCGACGATCGGCAGCATGATAGCAAGTATGTGTTATGCCAAGACCGGTATAGTGCCGGCAGCCATAGCGGAAACGGCAGGCACGCTGACACAGAGGGCGGCGGAATGGGCATGGAAGGAATATGGGCCAGACGCCGATATCGCAGCGGTACACCGCTACCTGAACGACTTTCCCGAATTATGTGACAAATCCATAAAGGATCAACGTTTCCCCACAAATATGCAGGATATTGCGCGCACGCTTGCGTATAACCTGACCGATTTCACGCCTTGGGGTCCTTACGGGAAGTGGTTCAATGGTAAAGCGACATTCGACATCTCAAGCGATGAATTCGTGGTGCTAGAACTGGAGAATCTAAAAGCGCATAAAGCCTTGTGGAATATCATAACGATGCAGGTAATCAACGCTGTTACGCAAGACCTGTATTTGTCTGACCGTTCCCGGCGTCGCCTGATCGTATTCGACGAAGCGTACCAATTCGTAAAGGATGAGAATTCTTTACAGGACGTTTTAAACGAAGGTTACCGCCGATGCAGGAAATATGGGGGTTCATTCTCAATTTGCACGCAATCAGTGCTGGACTTAAAGCTGTTTGGCAAAGTCGGAGGGGTTATTATGGCAAACAGCGCGTTTCGGTTTTTCCTCGAGTCAAACGACTTTGATACAGCCGCATCTGAAAAACTTATTACATATCCAGATTTTGTAATGAAGCTTCTCAAAACGATCAAGTCAAACCGCCCCAAATACTCGGAGATATTTATTGATTCGCCGATCGGTATAGGGCCGGCAAGACTGGCTGTTGACCCTTTTTCTTATTATCTGTTTACATCCGATGCCAGGGAAATAGCCGAAATAGAACAAATGGTCATTGACGAACGCATGACATACGAAAAATCCATCATCAAGATGGTAGAACTACACCGTCCTAATGAAATGCCTGTTCCTATGGTTGCCGCTGCATAACATATGAATAGGTCCTGCATGTCTTGTGTTTCCATAAAAAAAATATTAATCGCCATCGCGGTCATCATTATACTCAATGCGCCCTTATGTGTGGCGCAGGACGCCAATGACGCCGCAAATTCATCTGCACGGCAGGCAATTGGCGCCTTTGGATCTCAGGACGCTTTACGGCAAAATGCCGTAGCACCACTTACAAGTGATAAGAAATTATATACGATCGACGGCACAAATTCGGGAATGGTCCGGCTCTCCTGCCCTTCATCGAACAAGTTTTTGGCGGTCGTGATACAGCCTGCCGCTACGAACGACCTTGGCATGGTGAACATAGCCCAGGACACGGATCTCGACGGCACCGTGGAATACTCCTATACGCTGCCCTTCCCAGTTTCAGGAATATGCGCCAACGGAGTGATATCATGCACTCCCGGCACATGGTTGGGCTGCAACTATTATATATGGGTAGCGGACGCGAACGCACATGCAAGTGTAAATCAAACCCAGGTTGAAGCTTTGGGCGGCTGTTACTGCATTAACAATTCATGCGGAAGCAATCTCACATGGTCGAACATGGCCAACATACTGAAGGACCTCGGTGGAGGCGTAGTGGGCGCGGTACAAGCAAAGAAACCGCAATTCATGATCTCCAGTGTGAGTATAGACACCGCAACAATCTCCTATTCCGGACAGGACGTAAAAAATTGTAAAGGCGGCAGCCAGGCGTCTGGAAGCGCCATACAACAAGGACCGCAGGCGAAGACTACGCAGGCGCAGCAATACACTAACTATGCCGCGAACATGGAAAACGCCACGTCCCAGGAAGTCACCAGCGAACAATCCGACCCGAAAAGCTATTACAATTTGCTTACGCAATCGGCAGCCGCCCAGCAGATGCAGGTGGATATAAAGGACTGTACTATAAAGAGAGACATAACAGTGCAGAGAGTCACCAACTGTCTTAACGGCGGCGTGTACTCGGGTTCGACGGATAACTGTGTTATCAACGCGAACGACAACACGCCCCAAATTATTCCCACAGGCGGCTGTAACAGGGGATGTTATTTTAACGTAAGCTTGCCCGGTGGAGGAGGATCGTCACTTAGCATGGGATACGGTTCTAATTACCTCTGCGGCGATCCATGTGTCGGAACCGTTAAAAATGGGAGGATAATTTACACATGCGGGGGTGTGCAACATATAATCTACACATCTGAATACCAAACAGTGACTTTTCCTTCCTGCCCGACGAACGATATGACTTTCGTCCAGGGCTACTATTACACGGCATCGTCGTGCTCGATCGATTGCAGCCATTATCCCAACTCAACTCCGTCAAACTGTAGTGTGTGTGCTTATAGTGCGGACAAACAAGATGTGCTGAATGAGTCAGTCAATGATCAATGCAGGGCAATCGATAGCGATCTGAACTGCCAGCTGGACAACGAAACGGTCGATAGCGTGTCCACTTATCAAAACTTTCAGCCATCGGGACTCATGCCCCTTCCGACATGTAAGATTCTTACGGGCGGCTTTTCTCCTGAGAATGTCTGTAGAGACTGGTGGGTAAAAGACAGAATCTATCAGTGCAAAGAGACGAACGGTTATGACTTTAGCGATCTGAAGAGAAGAACGGGTGTTATCGCCAACTCCTCGACCGGAGACCCGAACAGCGGAATGACTTACGGTGACGCACCGCGGGACGCAAACGGCAATATTATAAATACGTCAGGCTCCGCGAATCTCTCCCAGTTTAATATGAGCGGCAATACCTGCGAACAGGCATGCAAAACGAAAATAGCCGTTGCCAAGACCGACGCGGGAGCATCGGGCAATGATTCGCAATATCAGAATAGCGCCACGACTTATAAATTCAGCTATTACAAGTGCAAAAACAACGCATGCCCTGCAGGGACGGGCGAACAAATCATCGTGAACTGCCAATGCATAAACGATTTTGCGGAAGCGGTGAGCATTCTTGCCGGGCTGAATGCCGCAAGCCATGACTTAATATGTTCTTCGGGAGCCAAACAATAGAGTTGCATATTCTGAAAATATGACAAAGTACGCCTTAAAATATTTCATAACATTATTGTTCACGGCAGCAATATCGATATCTCCCGCTAATGCAATGATATGCGCGAACGGCGGGCAGCAGTATACATGCGCAGGCACACCTCCCATCTGCCCCCATAGCCAGTCAGCGTGTACTTCCACTCCATACTCCATATCTGGATCGGCTTCTGTATCACCCACCCCTGTAAGCAACCAGAACGGGTTCGACCGCATCACAGTCAACTCTGGCGGCATATACTTCTATGGATGGTCCTGCACCGGTTCAAGCTGTTCAGAAATATCCGCCTCGGGCAACCTGGCTGTTGCCGGAGATAGCGTGTCCGGTTCAGTATCCGCCGGCATGATCACGTCTGTCACTGGTAACGGTGGAAAACTGGATTTTTACAATGGCAGTACCCTCGCCGGTTCGATCACCGTGTCCGGGAGCACTTTTACGGGAAGCGCAAGCGCTTCAAACGGGCTGCTTTCCGTATATGCTTCAGGAAGGATATTGACGTTCACCGGCATGAACTGCAGCGGTAACAATTGCTCTGTTTCTTCAGCCGGCACAATCAATATAGCCGGCATGTCCTACTCATGCCCTCTGGGCTCGCAGTACCCTTGCGGCAACACTGGCAGCGGATACTTCTGTTCGAATATTTCCTGCATCGATGACACGGTAGGCGGACAGTTTCCATCCGGCGCTCAGGTATGCGCTAAAGACCTGAATGGAGATGGAACCCTAGAACAAAACGAGATTCAGCAATGCACCCTGGTTAACGGCGGTATGTTTTGTCCAATCGACGCTGTGGACTGCAGCAAGACATATCAGTGTTCTTCGGGAACATATAATCCATCAACTAAAAGGTGCGAGTCTCCCGCATCGGGGTATAGCTGCCCTACGGGCTATACTTTGAGTGGAAGTGTCTGCCGGGCGGCTCCGCAGTGTCCAAACGGAGGCGCATTTAATACTGTAACAAAGAGGTGCGAGCAATCTGCGACGGTTACTTACATATGCTCATTGGGGGGACAGTACAGCCCTGCACAGGATATATGCATTGGCCCGCCCGTCTCAGTCAGCCCGTCTCAGTCAGCCTCGTATTGGTTTTATAATGGTGCCTACAGGCTGTACTGCAGCGGGTCCGGCATGTACCTGATGGCTAATTCCGGGGGTTACAACCGAAGCTGGACAATAACTGGCGCAACCTGTTCGGGCGATGCAAATGGCGGAGCGGAGTCGGCATGCATCACTTATCTTGTGGGAAGCGGCAACCAGCTCCTTGTTTATGCAGTCCCCAAGACCCCCTGGAGCTGTGATGAATTTGGCTGTACCGGTGGTTGTGGAGGTACGCCAATGTACCTCGGGGCCCTGACTTTTTCGCCTGCCGTAGTAAGCGGATCCACACGTTCGCTTGGTTGCCCCCTGGACGACGCCTCTGGTCTTAGCTTTCACGATCAGTGTGTCTGGTCGACATGGACGAGTATCAGTATATCGGCGGCAACTTATCCTCCAAGCAAGCAGGCATATTCATGTCCTGCGAACTGGTCACTTTCCGGATCGATCTGTTACCAGCCAGCGACCTGCCCGGTCGGCGGATCACTGAACACCACTGACAACATGTGCCAAATTGCAGGAACGGCGCAATGCTCAAACGGGCAGACTTACGACAGCGCCAACAATGTCTGTTACACTTCAGCTACCGGCATTTATGCTTGTCCTTATGGTTCGCAGTATACTTGTCTTCCTAATCCGTCGACCGGTAATCTGCAATGTTCAGACCTCTCCTGCTTTACCATAGCGTCCCAGCAAACGCAGCAAAATAACGCGAATACAACCTCATATCAGAATGACGGGAAGGTTGATCCGTCTACGGGAAAATGCCTGGGCCAGATTTATATTTTTAATGGCAAACCAAGCCAATGCCGGCCTCCGGGAATAAGCACCCTTTATTTCAACTGCTGCGATACGAATCCGGGGAGCCTCTGGTTTATCCAGAGCCGATGCGGAACTCAGGAAGCAATGACAGTGCAGCAAATAGCTAAAAAGCAATGCCATTACATAGGCGATTACTGTCAGGAGGACTGGTGGCTCGTCGGATGCGTCCAGAGCGCAAGCGTGTATTGCTGCTTCAATTCGCAGTTGGGAAGGATTATCCAGGAACAGGGGAGGCCTCAGCTTCAAACGTTTCAACGCGGATTTGGCAGCGCGGAAAATCCGGATTGCCGGGGTTTTACACCGGAAGAGTTTCAACATCTGGATTTCTCTAAAATTGATTTAAGCGAATACGTGAACGGCATTGTGACCACATCTCAACAGTCGGTAGCGAACACGATGAAAAAAGGCATTACGAACTACTACAACAACGTGCATATCAATAAGTAATGAAAGCGTTATTAAGATCAATCATCATAATTTTATTTTTGGCAGCCGGGCATCCGGTGAAAGCTGAAGTAGTGGGAACATACGGAGCGACATACGGCATCGCCGAAAAAGACGCCCTTGTTGAAATAGAGGAACAGGCAAAAAAGATCAACTGGGATGACAAAATAAATAAAAAGGCGACGGAACAGAGAATTAAGGGATACAGGCCAGGAGGGTTGCCTGATATCCCGGTCACAACGGAAAACCGTTCATTCCTGCGAGACATGACCTATACCACCGAGATAGACGTGCCCGACGGCAGGGGCGGCATCCTCTACCCAAAGGGGTACACGTTTAATCCATTGGAGTATGTAACGATGCCGTATGTCCTGGTATTTATAAACGGCTCCGACAGGAAGCAGGTGGAATGGTTCGACAATTCACCGTACATAAAAGATATGAAAACCACGTTGGTACTGACTGGCGGATCTTACTACGAACTAAGCAAGCATTTCAAAAGGCCGGCGTATTACGCGGTAAGAAACATTGCGGAACGACTTGGCATCGAACACGTTCCTTCCGTAGCTGTACAAAAAGGGAAATACATGGAGATATCCGAATATGTTCCCATCATAGAGGAGAAGGCGCGAATAACAAAGGCAAAGAAAAGGGAGAAAAGGTGAAAAAGGCATTTATTGCATTAGTATTATTAATGACAATTCTTACAAATGCGCCGTCGATTGCACATGCGGTATGCCAATCAGGGCTGCCACTAAACCCAATAACAGATGTATGCTGGGAATGCGTATTCCCAATCGAGTTTGCAGGGATTACGCTTATTGAAGGCCCCTTTGTTAACAACCTGCCGTCAGCGGCTGATGTGCCCATTTGCGAATGTCCCTTTCCACCCCCTATATTTGTTAGAATAGGACTCCCGCTATCAATGTGGGAGCCTGCAAGGTTTGCCGAAACGGTACGAGACCCGTTTTGTTTCCCTTCTCTGGGTATCGGGTTGGAATCGCCTACGATATTCGGTGCGGGCTCTACAGACCAGTCTTACGAAGCGACGAAAACATACCTTACATTTGTACAAGCGCACTGGTTCATATTCCCGGTATGGACCATGCTGGAGCTGTTAAGCGACTTCGCATGTATAGAAACATCCGGTTTCGACATAGCGTTTCTGTCGGAGGTCGATCCTTTATGGAATAACGATCTGCTTAGCTTTATCGTATCGCCGGAAAGCCTCTTGTTCGCTAACCAGGTAGCGCAAGAGGCCTGCATGGTTGACTCGGCGAGCACGATAGGAGGCTATTCATCAGACCCCATGTTCTGGTGCAACGCATCGGGCAACTCTATATACCCAATAACCGGGAATGTTGTGGAAAGCGATGCCCTGCAAGCAAGCAATACGGCAGCGGCAAGAATGCAGTTCTGGATGCTGCGCAACATCTCTGAATGCGATACAGGCATAAGTTTATGCTTATGTGTCCCTACTCCAATATGGGTAAAGCATAACTACAGGGTGCAATTAGCAAAGCCCATACGAGATTTTACGTGCTATCCATTTGGGCAGACAACCCTACTGTGGGGTGAGGCGATGAACCCGCCTTTTGTCAGCCAGGAGAATTTCGTATGGATGGTCTTCCGAAGGAGGACCTGCTGTGTATTCTAAACTATATATCGCATTGCCTTTAATATTTTTGCTCGTGTGCGTATCCGCCTGTTTTGCCGATACGCCTATCCAGGAGCAGGCCATGGAAATCGTCGATCAAGCGAAGAATACGAAAATCGAGATGAATATCGATGACATCAGTAACGTGATGACCCGGGCGAAAGATTATCAGGGCAAAACGACTATTCCGGACAATCTGAACAAGAAACAAGGCGAAGAAAAGGCGAAGGAAACCTTTAAGAAGTATAAGTCGGAAGAGTTTCAGAGCAAACTGAAAGCGGAAATGGAGCGAATACAGAAGGCACTGACAGGCGAAACAGGGAAGCAGTATTACAGGGATGCGATGAAAACAGATACACACGGCATGTTATCAAATGAACAGATATACATTTTTATATCATCCTCGATGCCGGTAAAGACAATAAGAAATTATGTCCAGGACGTCGCCTTTCTGGATGACCCGAATATAAAATTTGTATTGCGGGGCTTTGTCGGCGGCATGAAAAAAATTCAACCCACGACGGAGTTTATAAGTAATATTATAAAAAGAGACCCTGCCTGCACGGGGAAGTGTGAGAGCTATAAAGTTGCGGTGCAGATAAATCCCATGCTGTATCGTCGTTACAATATCGACCGTACTCCCGCTATCCTGTATGTGCAAGGCGTTTTATCAAAGGAAAAGGCCTTATCAAAAAAGGATGTTTCAAAAGACGAGGAGTATCCTTTCTGGTTGATTTATGGGGATGCGTCATTGGAAACCGCAACAGAACTTTTTGCGGATAAAACAAAACGAGAATCACTGAAAGCGTTTAACAGGAAATTAAGAGGAATAGATTGATGGATAGCAATGGCAACATTGAGGAAGATATTCAGGAATCCACAGGGGAAAAAGATGCAACGCAAACGGAGAACATAGTCAAGGCGGAAAAGAGTGCCGGTAAAATAGGGCTCATGAGTTGGGTAATGATCGCATTACTGATGTTTATGTCTTCGACGGCATCAATAATGGTTTATGACAGATATTATGCGCAGAAACTCGTGGCTTTCGACCTTCAAGAATATCTGACGAAACAGAGAATGGCATTGCAGAATAATCAGATAACTGAAAAGCAAATCGGGGAAAATCTGGATGTATTAAAGGCAAAACTGGACACCATGCCTAAAAATCAAGCCGTGATCACCGCGGATGTCGTTCTACGAAATATCCAGCTTTTAAATTTGGAAAAGTAGAAATGAAGCCAGGTGAGATAAAACGTGCAATGGTCGCCCTATCCGTCCTGGTCACTATAACTCTTCCGTCCCATTGGGCAGCAGGTAGAATATTCTATGCTGTGTCTCCTTCCCTGAACCACAGGCTGTTTTGGCTTACCCCGGTCAAAACGGGTCAAATAATAGAAGTAGAAACATACGTAGTATTCCCCACCCCCAAAAAGTATAGCCAAATGGCAGGCGTACATTTTGCCGCATCGACCAAAGCAATGAAGCAGGTTAAATGCAAAGGGGGTCAAATGTTGACAGTCCAAGGCGGAAAATTCTTTTGCGATAGCATTTTCATCGGAGAGGCGAAAGAAAGGTCGCTGTCGGGAAAACCATTGCGCCTGTTTCTGTTCAATGGGGTAGTTCCCGGTGACAAACTGTTCGTCATGGGAGCACACAAAGACAGCTATGATTCACGCTATATGGGCTTCATAGACAGAAGCACGGTGGAGACAACGGGAACGCCGTTGATGTAGTGATAGGAAGGAAAGATTATGGATCACGTAACAATAGAAATAGCATTTTGGGATGATCCGGTATTTTTAAGTCTTAAGGACAAGAGAAGGGTCGCATATATATTTCTGAGAGCAAACCGAGTGATTAAGAAGAGCATGTCGGGAATATATCAAATGTCATTATCGGAGTTAGAATCAAAATTAAATACACGTAGGATTGACGCGCTGGAAATAATGAACCTGCTGCCGGGGATCGAATACGATCAGGAACGCAGCATTGTTTTTGTTCGGGAACGGTTTCGCACGATGAAGGAAATAGTAAGGGGGATTCAACAAGAAATCGAAGCAGAAAACGCACAGATTGCAACATATCTCTGGAGATCCTTCGTAAACGAATACCCCGAAACCGCCACGCATCTCAATCTATATTACAACATCCCAATGCCTGTCTGTCAACGGACATGGCCACGGACATGGCCAACGTTGTCCGGTCAAGTAGGGCATAAGATGGCCTATGCAAGCAATGTTTATGTGTCGCAGGAGCAGTATGACGGACTCGTTCGTAGTCACGGTCAAGACAAAGCGGCGAGAATCATACAGAGGCTTAATGCTTTTAAGGTTGGTCAAGGGAAAGAGTATGAAGATGATATGCAGGCGATTAAGAACTGGGTTATTAAAGCGGTTGAAGACGACATAGTAAAAGATGAATTATCCGGAGGCGTTAAAGAGCGGTGTGGTCATTATGTATGGCTGAGGAAAAGTGAGTATGAATATCTAGTAAGGGAATACGGAGAGGATCAGACGAAACGACTGGTTGAAGAACTTGACAGGAACAAAGTCCAAAAATCCTGGGGTGTCGGTAACGACTACAAGGCAATCCAGAACTGGGTAAATAAGAAGAAAGACCGTGAATCATCGGCCGGCGCAGGCAGTCAATCGACCGCCCATGAACGCGAAGTGGCAAGTACATAACGGGTAAACGATGATCAGAAAGATATTATCATTAATTATATTGATATCTATGATTATTAGTATGTCGTCACATACGGTTGCTCAAGATAAAGCAGGCGGGTACACAGACAGCCGTAGGGACTGGTATTTTTATAAGAAGGAGAAAATTAAACCGGAAACCGAAGAGAAAAAGGCAGAGTCAAAAAATGAACCGTCAGACTCCAGTATGTCGCAGGAAGAACTGTGGAATATGCATCCCGACAAATTTAGGGAAGTGATCGAAGCGGCGCATAAACGCATGGTCCAGTACCCGGGTGACGATAAGATCATGGGTGAATGGGTATACCTCAAAGATATTGCAAGAAGAAAGTCTTTGGCTGTTACCAGCGCGGAGATGGCATACCTGCAAATGCACCCGGAATATAACATGAATAAGGATGCCCCTAAAATAAACAAAGGCAAGGCTGCGCTATATAGGGAGGAACATGAAACGATCTCGACACGCCTGAAACAGGAAAAGGGGAATTTCGGGCTGCTATATTTCAATGCGCCGAACTGCGGCTATTGCGTCGAGCAATCAAGCATACTGAAATTTTTCATAAACAAATACCAATGGGATGTCAAGGGAGTGGACGTAACGCGGGATCCTGACGCAAAAGCGTTATGGAATGTTTCTACTACACCTACTCTTCTTCTGGTTCAGCGGTCGTCAGGCGAATCAATCACCATATCGGTAGGAGTCGTGAGCCTGGATGAAATAGAGGCTACGATTTATAAGGCTATCAGGTATCTTAAAAAGGAAATTACGCCGGAGCAATGGAACGTCTACGAATTCCAGAAGGACGGACTAATGGATCCTCTTGCAAATATGAATACAGGAAAAGGAAACAACCAAAAATATTAAGCTCAAAAGAAGGGAGATATATTTTATGACTCAAACGAATCATCTAAGCACTATTCCAATATCCAGGCCTACAGCATTAAGGGAAAACTACATAGAGGCTGTTGCAGAGGCTCTTGTCCCTGATGTGATAAATTGGCTTGGAAGCAGAAACGGATGCGAAGATACGGTGAAAGAATGCCTGATAGAGGCAATGAAACGGTGTGGCAGTTGGGGCGGATTTGAAATTGCGAGGGAAATGGAGAAAATTGGCGGCTATGATCCTGATATATACCTCGCTGAAATCCTTCATTATGCAGAAGCCCATTTTATCTCAGCATATGATGCGGATTTAGAAAGGTGGATTATAAGAGAAAACATTCAGCCAGCGTATTGTGTTGGAGATGAAGTTTGGGTCTACCATTTGAAAAATCAGTACGAAGGAAAAATAATAAAAATCTTTCCGAAACGCGGACGTTATTGTGTGAATATACCAGAATTGGGTCATGTAATGCCGCCGATGTCAGGCATCAATGGGATTATTGTTGACTATGAGCAGGTATTTGACGGGTTCGTATATGGGAACCTCACGGTCTCTGACAGCGTCAAGTTGGTGAACCACGAAAATATAAAAATTATGACGCAATTGTCTGAAACGGGATAAAAAATAAGTAATATATAAAAGGGGCGGCGTACTCCTGCCATAATGGCGATACTAACGCGCGGAAGGTGAGGCTGCAAAAGATGAGAAGAGAAACACTTAGGCTTTTATTAATAACTTACATGGTGTTGGCCATTGCACTAACACCCGTGTTGAGTTCAGCAAGCTGGCTGGATAATTGGTACGCGCAAAAAACGTCATCCGGACCGTCGTATTATAGTGGCCAGGAGCGCGGCTATTGGACGGCAGGAAGTTTTTCCGCACGCACACAGACGAGCATGATCTATCCTGTCAGCGTAGCATCTCCCTCCCTAAGTATGGGATGCGGAGGTATAGACTTTTTCGGCGGCGGAGTCGCCCTTCAGAATTTTCAGTATTTAGTCAAGAAGCTGCAGGGTATTCTTTCCAGTTCCGCCGCGGTTGCTTTTGATATGGCATTAGATACATTATGTCCAGAGTGTTCAAAAGCGATGAAGTCCATAGAGTCTATCGCGAATCAATTGAATAGCGCGGGTCTGGATAGCTGCAAGGCGGGAAAGGCCATAGTATCATTCGCAGCTGACAAAATTGATGATGCCTTCGTGACCGATCAAGCGACAAGTGATCGCATGACAGATTACCAAAACAATCACGGCCTATACGATTCGTATCATGGTTGGGCTGAGTCCTTCACGGCTGCGGGGGGAGGTATGAATAATTTGCTTAGTAATTTAGGCGCTTCTCCGGCAATAGATGCAGCTAACACGAGCACCGGCAAAGCAGGCGGCGCAAACGTGATGACGCAAGGATGCCCACAGGATTTTCAAGATATATTCACCAATAAAGGCTCTCTATTGAATAACCTTGCCATGAAACTAGTAATACCTACAAACATAACAGACGCAGTGCGGGGCGCTATCGGGGATTATTACTTGGTTTCTGACCAGGCAAAGGTGGTAAAAATACCGATATGCTCCAATCCGGAGAGTTCGCTGGAGGATGTCATAGATGGAAAAGCGCAGGTGAGGGGACCGGGTCTAAATGATTCATGTGTGCCTGTAGCGACCGGTTCAAGCACATTCAGGCAGGTGGTTACAAATGATATACAAGACATCGCAAATACTCTGCAATCCAAAGGTTCAATAAATAATCCGGTCCAAATGGCCTTTATTAATAATAACCCGATGCCGGTTCTTCTTGTTCTTAAAGCATCCATTGGAACACAAACTCAAGACCTTATGATCGATACCCTTGCGGATGTAACTGCCAAGGCCATGGCGTACAGGGCTATCAGAGACATTCAGGGTACCCTTTATGCGATGCTCCAATACGCTCACACCGTGCAGGGCCAAACCAGTAACGATCCAAACGGTTGCAGTATGCCTGCAAATGTAACTGCAGCCGCTACACAATTACAGAATGACTTAATGACATGGCAGCAAAGTTTAAGAGGGCAGCTACAATCAGTTTATGCAGAATTATTGACGATACAAAACGTAGTGGCAAACTGGGAAAAGATGCAAAATACCTTAAATCGACAGGTTGCAAACAGGTTTGGCGCATCAGTGGCAAGACGCGCAATGCAGAGGTAAAAATCAGGTTTCACCACAGTGGTAATTATGAAATGGTTTGAAGAATTGATTATTAAGAGTTCGAGGGAAAAGTATTCAGATATTCATATCACCGGCAGACAGCCGCGGGTCTCTCGCAAAAACGGGAAGCTACATATAGACCGGACATGTAGATGCAACGGCAAAAAGATTGATGCAATAGTGATGAACTTGTCGAATCCACTGCATCTGGAGATGCTCAAAAAAAGACAATATGTTGATGTCACCACGGAAGCAAAGCATATCAGGATCAACATACATATCACGTCAGAAGGATTAAGCCTTAGCATTTATTTTACCCCCAATGCGGGAACCATTTCTCGCAAATTGGAAATTGAAGAAAAACCTCCGTCTTCTGTTCCCAATGTCTTTATATTGAATGCTTTAAGGGAATTTCGCCCATGGTTTGCGAAAGCAGCGATCGTAGTGATGTTATTCGTATGTTTGGGATCGTGCTCTTTATGGGATAAATACGTAATGAGAAAACAGCCCGAGAAGTCGGGCGCCGGGATTTCGCCTACCGAACGTTACAGTAAAGACGTAACACCGGGTAAGGCCATAAGGTCTCAAGAGATGGTGGTACCGAGTATTTATGGTTATGAATACGGCGGGACATTTAAAGTGACCAGTAAAGGACAAATGTTCGTGATGAACGAAAAAGAAGGGGTAGATGTGTTGCCGCTCCTTCCAGGATTGGCGAAAAGATTTACGGTAGCATTGGCCGCAAGAACAACGGAAGGAACTACGGAGAAGACCCGTTCCATCCAAGAGCCCGAACACTCAGCATCTGAAAAGGTGAGTGGTGTTGTCGAGGAAGAGGCAAGGAACATAAAACAATGTAATGAGATATCCGAGCCACAAAAAGAAAAGGGCTGCGAAGCGAAAAGAGTGGCAAAACCGCCGGTACAAACCGACGCGGCACGAAGTGTAATGGTACCAGTGTTCGGAAAGGCGGTTATATATTTTCATGCAAACCAATATCGTTTGACAAAAAATGAAAAGGAACAGATCAACCAGTTCATAGTGCCTTACATGAAGAAGAATTCTGGCGACAGCCTAAAGGTGGCGGTGCGGGGATTCATCCACAGTAACGGGACGAAAAATAAAAACGATGACAGGGCAATGGCGAGAGCTAAAGCGGTTGCAGAGTACCTTGAGCAAAATGGCATTAAAGTATGGGCGGTAAAAGGAGAAGGCGAGAACGGCTACATCTCAAAATTCAGCAATATTAACCGGCGAGTCGAAATCGAGGCTTTCGAAACAAAATTTAAAGGTGAAGGAGATAAATAATGAGCAAAAGGACTTTAGGCATTTTATTGGCAATTGTCATGGCTATGCTTCTCGCGTACTCAGGGGTAGACGCTGCGGCCAAGAAATCTTCGAAAGACAAAAATGAAGTTGCACAGAAGGAAATGTCTGATGCCGAAGTAATGGATATGTTCAAAAAGCTCTTCCCGAACTTCAGTGGAACCGATATCAGGAAGGCTCCCATTACAGGTCTTTACGAAATTGAAGGGGGCGGAAATATAATTTACTTCGATCCAACGGCGACTCTGATAATCTTCGGGGAAGTCCTGGATAAAAACGGGAAGAACATGACTGCGGAAAGAAGAAATGAAATATCTGCGAAAATGCTTGCGCAGATCCCTATTGATAAAGGCATAAAAATAGGAAATGGTCCCAAAACGGTGGTCCTCTTCACCGACCCGGATTGTCCCTACTGCAGGAAAGTGTCGGATTTTTTCAAGACAAAAGCGGCTGATATTACTCAATACATCTTCTTTTTCCCATTGGTACAAATCCATCCCAATTCTGAGGCAAAGGCCAAGTATGTATTGAGCCAAAATGATCCTGGAAAAGCCTACTATGAGGTAATGGCAGGTGAGTTTGATAAAGCCGATGTAAAGACGATTAAATTTAACGATACTTCCGCGGCAAAGCTGGCCGAGCACATGACATATGCTAATAGAGTAGGCGTCAGAGGAACGCCGGTAATGTGGGTCAATGGAAGGTATGTACCCGGAGCAAACATGCCTTTGATTGAAAGCCTGCTGAAATAACTTTGAAGCGTGAGATTGTAGCTTTATCTGTAAGAAAGTTTCTTCCCCGGTAACAAAAGATATAAATAATGGTGCATTATTTAAGAAGAATTTGGGACGAAAAACTGAAAGCCCACGGCAAGAAGAATCTTTTCTGTCTAGCTTTATATGCGTTGATCGGAATCCCCTTGATGCTTTACAGCATTAAGTGTGGAATACTTCTGGAGGCGAGATATTTGTTTATATGGCTGATAGCGATTGTCGCATTATGTTTTGTGATGAACGCTACAGATATCTACGATAAGTTGAGACATCCAGGCTTCCATATCAAACAACCCATCCATAACGGGAAAACAGCCAGAGAATTTAAAATCCTTGATAAAGCGGCTTCGCCAAGATGGTGGTATCAAACAGGCCTTTATCTGGGAGCGGGTTTCTGCTGCCTGCTCGTAACTATGAACGTCAGATGGATAGTCGAAGTATTGGGCTGGAATCCCAAGTCATCAAGTTTAATTTGTTTGATGTCGTTGGGCCTAGGATGGATACTGCTTTATGAAGCATGTACGCGCCGTTGGAGCGCGACCATAGACTGCTTGAAAAAGATAGAATCACCAGAAGAAAATGAAAGCAGCACATCAAGAAAATTGAAAGCCCTCCTGAGCCGGAGGATAAGCGAAGGTAAAAAGTGGAAAACATTCAAATGGTGGTTTAAGACGATTTATTTAGTCGTGGCGGGAATGGTCGCCGTTTTTATAGGTGTGAGGATTATAATTTTCGCATTTCCACATCCCTTGAAAAATAGGGAGGATTATATCGTTTTCTGGATAGCTGTTTTCTTGATTGGAGGCGGAGTTATCTATCTTTATGATGCCCTTATCAGTCGAGGGAAAACGATATTAAAAAGATGGAGGGCGATGCAAAATCTACGTGATAGAGGATAACCGGATGCGAAAATTCACGTTATTATTAACAGTCAAAATTGCATCCTTTATAACCGTCCTTCTTTTTCTGTTTGATTCTGCTGTATTCGGATATGATGGCGATTACTATACATATGGCACGATCAATATCGTCGCACCCGCATGGCAAATGATGTCGCTGGTATTCAGCGATACCAGTTACGGCAGTTTAATAACAGCCGCAGTTTTGGTCTCAGGGTTTATAGTTATAGGAGGAGCCTTCGTCAGCTGGTACAAGACCGGCAAGGCCTCATTCTTCGCATGGCTGCCACAGATACTTATCGGAGTCTTTCTATGGCTGATCGTATTTAACGGTTATGGAAATCTAACTATATATGATCAAACGTTGAACACTTTTAAGCAGGTACCCGGCGTGCCAAATGGCCTTATTTTTGTTGCAAACATAATGTCCACTATAGAAAAGAACGTAGTTGACATAGTGACGACAGCAGGATCACCGCTGATACCATATGCCGACGGAGGCAAGGGGTTGGGCTTCAACCTTTTTCAAGCTGCGTACGATCTGGAAGTGCAGGGAGTCCCGATGCAGGAGAACTTAGATAAGAGCCTGAATCAATATAACAAGGACTGCCTTATGTTCGAACTTTCGCAGCCGAATCCAAGCATCACCCCGGACGCCATTATGAATTCAAGTGACCTATTCACTACTATATGGGCGCTGGCGGGAAATCCAGCTGTACCAACGCTATATTATAACGACGCCAATCCCAATGGTACTCCAACAACTTGCGACCAGGCATGGGCAAATATTTCGAGTGACTTACAAAACTCAGTAACATCGAACACCCTCATGCAGTCCATTTGCCAGTCACAGGGATTTAATAAATCTGATCCGAATCAAATAGCACGCTGTCAGACAATCACGAATGAATATATAACGGCGCTGATGAATAATGCCAATATCACCACTGTCCAGAATTTTATGATACAGAACAAAATCGCGCAAAAGCTCGACAGCACTATAAGAGATATCGATCCGATTGCTGCATCATCGACGATGGCGACCTACAACGCGATGCAAAGCATGTTAGGGGCCGGGCAGACAATCCCGCAATGGATGCCCGTGGCAAGGGGCGTATTCACGGCAATAGCTGTCAGCTTGATGCCTTTCCTGTGCCTGGTTATCCCGACCGCGTTGAGCGTCAGGGGTTTGAAGATGATCATCGGGTTTTTTGTTTTCCTTTGCTGCTGGGGAATTTGTGACGCTATTCTGCATACATTACTGTTAACTTTATCATTAAACGAATATGCATTTGTACAATCACACAACATCGGGTTTACCGCTTTAATGACAATGCCGGAAGCAACAACTCGTGCTGTTGCTGTGTATGGGTACATACTATCAGCCAGTATCCTGTTAGCGCTATTTGTCACCACTATATTTGTCGAGTTCGGCGGTTACGCCTTAACGTCTATGGCTTCGAACATCACCGGGACAATAGAAGGCGCTGGAGCGAGGGGCGCAGAGACAAGTATGGATCCGGGAAAATCAGGCCAGTATCGCGATAGTTTGAGGGAAGGCATCGCCAATACAGGGAAAGCAGACATGACCAACTTGCACGAAGACGTGATGCAGAGAACAGCAAGGGGGGTAGGTGATACACGGGCAAATATCAGCACGCTTGAAGATAAAGGCTTCGGCGGCATGGTCGACGGTGAATTTGGAAAGACAGTTTATAATACTCGCAAAGGCTTTGGCGAGGGAACTGCGGCTATTGAGGCAGGAGGTGGCAAAGTAGAAGATAAGTCTTATCAGGACACGGCAGCTGGCCTGTACCAACATAAAGAAGTACTATCAGGTGCTACAGGTGGAGTTTTCATGTCAGAAAATTTAGAAAAGGATGACCAGCAATATGCAACTTTAGATACCCCTTACGCTAAGGGGATAACAATGGAAAATGGCAAGGTCACGAATGTAGATAAGGCTACAATGTCAGCAGGGTTTGCTCAGGACGCAAAAGAAACTGCAACTAAGAGCGTTGGAAAAACAATTGCATCATCAGTAGACACGAGCACAATGTGGGGCAAGACTGAAGATCTGGCAAAAACGATCGGCGTTTCTGAAAGCGATGCGCACAAATTACAGCAAAGTGCTGGTCATGAATTTGCTAAAAACTATGCGAACAACCGGGCCCTGCAGGAAGCAAAGGATGCTTCTACGGGACAGTCTATGGCAGGGTGGGCTCAAGGTACCTTGGGGAATGACGGCCTCATGGGTGCTATTGCAGGAGGTGCCTTGGGATGGAAAGTCCAGGCTGGAGGAAAGGTTCAGATCGAGGGCAAACAGACCAACGGAAAAACCTCTACGTTTACCTTAGAAGCAAGAGATGCCGAAGCATTCAAAAATGCGATTAGTGAATCACAAGAGAAGGCTTTCGTAAGTACATTTAATTCATCTGATGGACTTAAACTGGCTAAGAATATTTCGCATAAGCTTGGACTTACCGAGACAGAAAATATGGCTACACAATTTCAGAGTGCAGATACCGCGTCTGCGACCATTCAGCAAAACATACTGCCACGAATGATAAATGAGGCTATGTATCTCGACCACGATAGGTTTGCAGGAATATCTGATCCCCGTGTAAGAGCGTACGAGGCTGTTAAATGGTTGAGCAGCGACGATTTAGAAGCTAAGAAATTCCGAGAGGACTTCATGAATAGAACTTTGCATGAAAACGCCACGAGCCAAAAAGTGCAAGACGAGGTGTCACAGACAGAACATAATTTGAAAGAAAAGAAAGAACGAGCAGATGTGACCGGCGAGCAAACTGTTGGGCAAGTTGATAGCTCTATACGTGAGGCAAATAGTCTTGAAAATACGGGTAAACCAAAAGATAGTATTCCCAACGCGGACTGGAATAATATCCAGCAACAGGTTCAAGACAAACAAGATTATACGGTCGAGAAACAAAAAGAATTTGAGCACGGTAGACCTGTGGATGCAACGATAGATTATGTAAAAAATATACCAGGTTATGCTAAACAAGGCATTTATGGTTTGAACGATCCATCGAATCAACCGGGAAAAGAGGCGGCCAAAGATGATAAAAAGGGTAAACAAAAAGATGGTATTACCGAGCCGGGCGACTGGCCTGGTCGATGAAATAAAATAAAAGCCCCACTCTCTCGTGAGTAACGGGGTTTTTATTATCAGATAATTTCACCCTTAGCGAATAAAGGGGTCATTTTTCAAACATGCTCGGATGGTTGTAAATATTACCTTCACAACTGATATATCCAGGATCATTTACCATATCTCCACCTGTTCGCTGCTTTGCACTTTGACTCGTCCGGCGACCACATAAAATACTGACGAAAATCATACCTATGAAGGTGATGCCAAATAAAACAAAACTTCCAGTAGTAATTGCGATTACGATAAGAACAAAAAAAATCACTACCATTGTTGTTTCATGCTGTTTCTTTCGTCTGTCACTTTGTCCCTCTACGCCTATCCCCATACTCTCCGCTGCAGTCGTCATATTCACATCGGTAGTCATCAGGATCGCTTCCGTGTAGGTTTCTTTAAGCTTTGCTGCCGTTCCCAGGATCACGTTGTCTGCATTGTTGTCTAGCATATCTACCTTGTTGTAATCGACGCTGATCGTCAGTCTGCCGCTTCTCTGCGCCTCGATGATAGCGTTAGAAGCTGCCCTGGCCTTGTGAGCAACGCCTTTCTTCTTGCTGTTCTTCAAGCCGTCAAGCTGTTTCAGGACAATGGCAGGGACCACCAGGTTGCCCGTAAGTCTGTTTATGGCATCGGGATGCTCTATGAGATAGCTGGTGTCGAAAATCATAATTTCCATATCTTTCCCCTCCGCTGGTTTCGTTTTTCAACCCCTTATTGTTTGCGATAATTATACAATGAAGTGGCATATTTCGCAATGAATGGTCACTTGATCTCCACTATCCGAGGGTATTTGATTAATATACGCGAAAAGAAAAAATTCATGTCTATATTAAGGCGAACATAAATGTATTTCCCGGAAGAAACGCTTAAGGAATTAAGGGGAATCGCCAAATACTGGCGAGAAGATCCCTTATGGAAAATGAATGGAGCCGGGGCGTCAAAGTGAGGAGACATTTCTGTCCACCACAATAAATACCTACATGGGGATAATGGGAAATATCATGAAGACCTTTGTCAATTTGTGAATTATTTAAGCGGGTTCAGTCAAGGTGGGTTTGTGTTTTTTTATCATAGAGGTCCAGAACCGCAAAAAAGGTCCAGAACCATAAAAAAGATAGAACCATTGATCTAAATAAGGTTCATCCGGTTGATGCGTGCTTCCTCCTACCATCCGACATTGACAAAGACGCTAAACTTCAATTTGTAATAATTGGTGTTCTTTTCGAAAATGTGAGATAATTATTTCCGAAGTTTGTCGATACTTCTACATATATGGAGGAAATTAGACATGACGCCGTTCCAGAGAAAAGTTTTAATTTTCTTCTTAATCATTCCGCTAATCCTTATTATTCATAATCTTTCTTTTGCTCAATTAAGCACATTCAAAGGCATCAAATTAAATGATGGAACAGTCATTTACGGAAAACTTCTAAGTGTGAATGTTTACATCGTCAAGATGGAAACAACAGACGGCAAAATAATATCTATTAAATTCGATGATGTCCAAACATTCATCGACAAGGCAGAAGAAGAAACTAAACGGCAATCCCCGACGCCCCTAGTGCATCACGATTTTAGCAAAGAAAAGACTTCCAGTATTGTGCCGAGTTCAACACCTTCCGATGCTCAATTAAGCACAATCAAAGGCATCAAATTAAATGATGGAACAGTCATTTACGGAAAAATTCTAGATATGAAGATGCAAACAACAGATGGCAAAACAGTATCTATTAAATTCGATGATGTCAAAACATTCATCGACAAGGCAGAGGAAGAAACTAAACGGCAACCCCCGACGCCGCTGGCGCATCAAGGTTTTAGTAAAGAAAAGACTTCCAGTATCGTGCCGAGTTCAACACCTTCCGATAAGATTATCGAGATTATTGGACAACCATATCCAATCGGGATGAAAGGCCTGCTTTCAAATTTTAAAAGTTGTAATTACACTGCAGCACTTCAGTCCGCCGATTCTTTTGTGAAATTAACCCTTGATTCTGATAAATCTAAACAGAACAAACATCTCGCATTATTGGAACGCGGCAAGGTAGCACTCGCAGCCGGTAATCATGAACAATGTATCGCTGATCTTCAGGAAGCTGAAAGAAGATTTCTTACAATAGAAGGAACAATATCATTAACAGAGGGGTTCGGTTCTATTCTGACTGATGATACTTCGAAGGAATATGAAGCTGAAACGCATGAAAAATTGATGATCAGTCCATATCTAGTGCTTGCTTATCTCAGTAAGGGTGATTTTAATGGGGCAATCGTCGAGCGAAATCGGACCATCGCTAAAATTAATCAATACATAGAAGAGAAACCAGATGAAAGGGCATATCTTGAAAATCCACTCGCAAGATACTTAACAGCTATCATGTATGAGATGGAAGACAAAAATGACGATGCAAAAATCGAGTATAAGAAAATGAAATTGGATCAGGAGATTGCAAGGCTAGACAGTAAAAAAAATAAAACAACCGATCTCGTAGTCTTAGTGGATGTTGGATTAGCTCCTCAGAAATCACAAATAAAGTGGGGGCCCCAGCAAATTCCGGTAGCTGGGCAAACGGTTTCACTAGGGTTTGCGTATGCCACATATGCACCGACACCGACCCAAACCAAAAAGTGTGACATTTATCTTAATGAGAAAATGATCGGGAATGCAAATCTTCTTTATGATTTGGAGAAGACTGTCCTTACACAATATGACAAGGATAAGTCCGCAATGATGGTAAAAATCATTGCTAGAATGACTGCAAAGGCTGCGGTACAATTTGCAGCGCAAAAAGGGGTAGACAAGTTGGCCGGGAAGATGCCTTGGGGAGGAGGATTAGTCAAAACATCTGTGAAAGCAGCAAGTGCGACATGGCTGGCTGTCGAGCAGGCAGATCTTCGTGGATGGTTGACTCTACCGAAACAGATTAAGTACAGTAGAGTGGATGGCCTTGAACCTGGTGAATACGCCGTTAAGATAGATTATGGGAGTGGTGTTGAGACAAAGAAAATTAAGTTGGAAAAGGACAAAGTAAATGTTGTCTATTTTGTATACGCAAAATAAAGAATCGATCCACATTATTTACCGACTAATTACTCGAAAGCAAAATATGAAAATAAAGACCATTGATATTCTGCTGCTCGTTATTATTAGCTGCCTGATTTTTGGTTGCGGAACGACTATACAGCAAGGTATTGCTGACAATGAAACGGTTACTGGGTCAGATTGGTCTGCAAAGGATTTAAAAGAGGTTGCTGACCACATGGCCAATTCAATCGCAAAATCCACAAATTCGTCGGGATCCGAATTAAGCCAGGGAAAACCACGATGGATACTTGCCAAGAATTTACGAAACGAAACGGATGAGCATGTAAATACCAGAACCATCATGGAAAAGATCAGGACAAGATTAATTAATGATGGCATTGCACGATTTGTAGATGATCAAGCATTAAACGACATCTTGAATCAGTTTAAATTTCAACAATCTGGTCTATTTGACAATAGCACTGTTGCTCAAATAGGAAAACTGGTTGGTGCCAAGTATATTCTGAGAGGCACAATTTCCAGCATACGAAAAAGAAGTGATCGGAAAGACGTCATTTATTACAATATTACCTTACAGGTTGTCAGTATCGAAACGGGAGAAATAATATGGACCGATGAAAAAGAAGTCCAAAGATTAACGAGTAAAGGATTGTTCCGATACTAGCTAACCTATTTTCACGTGCGAGAACGGCAAGAATTATCCGATAACCACTCATTATAGAAATGAGGGTGTGCAGTTATACTACTTCAGTATTTCTATCCGTTATTCGTAATCGTCATTTTATAACCCGTGTGTAGACTCGTGACAAAATCGCTTCACTCCTTCCTGCTATGCTCAGGTTCCTTTTTTGCCTATTCAAAGTAGATTTCATTTGTAAATCATGTTAATTTTAAAAAACAAGTTCAACGATATTTATGTTATTTGATTTACCATGGGAGTGGTGACCTTATGCCTAAGGAGCATTTATGGATATTTGGCAAATAGATAAGTTGTTGCTCTTCATTGCATTCGTTATTCCTGGATTCATATCTTTAAAAGTATACGAGCTATTGTATCCAGGAGTGTCGAAAGACTCTGACAAACAGCTAATCGATGCGGTCGCATACAGCTGTGTTAACTATGCATTATTGCTTTGGCCAATTCATTGGGTTGAATCAAGTGGCCTTGTGCAGACACATCCAAATATCTATGCGGCGTTTTATGAGTTCGTGCTACTGTTTGCACCTATTATTTGGGTCGTGTTGTGGATACGTATTAGAACAATGAAAATATTTCAAAAAGTCTCTCCGCACCCTACTCAAAAACCTTGGGATTATGTCTTTTCGAAACGAGAGTCATATTGGGTAAAAGTATTTTTAAAGGATGGAACAAAAATAGGAGGTAAATACGCAGAGAGGTCATTTACATCTAGCGCACCAGCAGAAGAGCAGATATATTTGGAGGAGACATGGATATTGAATGACAAAGGAGGTTTTGAAAGACCAAAGAAACGTACTGCGGGAGTGATAATTACGTCAAATGCGATCTCTCACATAGAGTTTATCAAATATAGGGAGGAAACTAAGAATGACTGAAGTAAAGAAAGGAAGAGCACTTGGCGGGTATGAACCTCTGAAAAGGGGTTACCAGCCAGAAGCAACGCCTGCGACTCCATCTGAACCTATTCCGGAAGGTTATCAACCAGAAGCAAATGGCGGCAACCAAGACAATCAACCCGCCCCACCAAGAGAGGAATAAATGCGTACCCATCAGCTACAGTCATACTGCCAAGGCCGCGTGCTTTAGTAAATTAGGCGCTTTCCTGGGCCCTGGTAGCTTGCAAGCGGTGTCGTTACTTTCTTTCGATCCGCAGTCTTTAGCTGTGTGGAATACAAACGGCTGAGTAGTTGTAGGTGTTGTCAGTAGAGGATCACTTCAACAGATTATCAAATCAAAAGTACGCATGAACCCTAAATAAAAACCGGAGCAAACGATCTTGCAGGTCAACTCCGGTTCATGTGAAATGCAACGCTTTAAAATCGCCAGAGATACGAGTTTTCCCCGGGAATAAATTTACCCTGCTACAGAACTCCTTCCTCAGATACGGCCCGAAATTTAAAGAAGTAAGACCAAATTTACCTTGCTCGTAGCCCGCCGTTTTAGTCAGCTTAGATACCCGTCGTTGTATCAACAGCCAGGGCGGTTTCGCTATTACCCAAAAAATGTGTCTCTGTCGTCGCCATTGTCCGTGGGTGCTGCTGTCTGTATTGGCGCTGATTTATCTATGCCTATGCCTGTTGGATCATTACCGGCATCACGTGCCGCATGCCCGTTGCCTTTCTTATCATATGATTCTATTGCGGCAGCAACATAGTTGCTCCGCCAATGCCTCGGCAGAGAATGTAATATTTCTATTGCCTTTCGGTGTTTTTCTGTATGTAAGGAGATCCATATACGCTTGTATATCGGCGTTGGTTCATCTATGCCTGTTGGACCATTACCGGCATCACGTGCCGCATGCCCGTTGTCTTTCTGATCATACGATTCTATTGAGGCAGCAACATAGTTGCTCCGCCAATGCCCCGAAAGAGGTTTTAATCTTTCTATGGCTTTACGGTGTTTTTCTGTATGAAAGGATATCCTTATATGCTTGTACATTGATAGTAAGTCCTATTATTTGTATTGGGTTCCGTAGATCCAATAACCAATCGCATTTGCATTCTCGGGGCTGGCTACCGTATACAATTTCTTTTTCAGCTTCATCACCTTGCGGAGAACGTGGACACCTCCGCCTCCAGCTATGCCAAGATCCATTACTTGTCCTTCCATGTAATTGTTGATGAGAGCAGCAACCCTGGAAGAATAATTTTTTGTGATCTCATCAATATCAAGCTCAAAAACCTCACCTGACCACTGAACTTCGCGGTTACCAAGAAACGACATGGCGCGGTCACGGCCTATGGGGCGTAGGTATTTGCGGTTAAATTCGTTGTCGATATCGTCCAGCAAGACAGATATCCCCAATGGGTAAGTCTTTACGTGTGTATTTACAAACTTTCCATTATTCATGGTGATCAGGTCGAGCGTATGAAAACCTATGTCTACAACTGCAACCCTCAATGATTTAAAATTAGTGCTATTGTCAGAAACATATTTCAGATATATGCCAAATCCCTGTGGCACGAAATATATATCAGTACTGTCCAAATCAAACCTGGTGCCATTAATGGTTATGCATTTCTGTTTTAACGCATGTATCAGTTCGGCAGACTTTTTTTTGCTGAATTGAGCAGCAGGTATGCCTAACACGATGGTGCTGTCATACGTGTTAAAATTGCAAGCCCTTATCACTGCTACCAGTAATGCAGTCCAGTGTGCAGATCCCAGAAATTCCGAATTGCGGGGATCGTAATACGGATCTTCGCCGCTTACATCAGGGCCAGCATAAAATTTGTTGCCGTCGACTTCAATACAACTGTGAGGACTAAATCCACCGGCCTCAATAGCGTTTGTAACGACTGTCCGAAAAGATACGACGGAATCGTTGCCATCTGCATCCTGAATCCCAAAGTGCGCTTTTGTGTAACCAAAACCGATATCAATCCCTAAGAATCTTGTCATAAATACCTCCTGAAAATTCTTTATAATGAAATATTACTTCCGACTGAGGTGAGATCTGAGAAAAAGACAAGGTTGGGAAAAGGACGACGCGAGGACGAGAGGATGAGGCAAGGCCGAGAAAAGGATGAGAAGAGTGCGCGATAGGGACGGAGAAAGGACAGGAAAAGAACTCTGAAAAAGGAAGGTCAATGTAGTACGGCGTAGCCAATACGCTATAATATTAATGTAAATATATTATGGTTGATGCTGTTTTTTAAAGGTACCGCAGGAATTTCAGGATTAAGACGGGAAAAGCCAGTAGACGTGCGGCTTACATATTGATGACGCTGTGATTTACTGATACTCGGTTGTAGGGCATGTCTGAAAGGCATTTCCACTGGGGGGAAAATCTTAAATCTACGTAAAAATAATATCGCTGGTAAAATAAATTTCTGGGAACCGCATTTTGGGAAGTAATATATAGTTAACGACATTGTTTTTCCGATTACTGCGTCAGCGCCTACGGAAAGTCTGAGAGGAAGTCGAACTAATTGAATCATATTAATCCCCCGAGATTATGGAAAGCCGATGACAAGTGTTGACACAGAAAATTTTTTTTCTGAGGGGTGCTGTGAACAAAGGGTGAAGCGCTAAAAGACATATTAATGTTTTCAGCATAAAAAATATCTTTACCTCATGTCATTATAGACCCGGTTCAATAAGGGGAAATACTAAAACAAGCGGGAAGTAATACGGGTTGTAAAATTGTTAAGTGCGGTAAGTATTGTTCTCTGAGCTATATCACCATTTGCGGATGAACTTAAAATAAGGCGGTTATGGAATCTTCGGAAGTGGATGGAAAAGTTAAGGTTAGAAGAATTCAATCAGGTGATCTCGAATCTGTGTATTCGATAAATAAAGAATGCTTTTTAGTAGATTCAAGTTCGCATTATTCTCGGTTTTTTATATCGCAGGCGTATGAGATATTTACGGATACATTCTTAGTGGCTGAAAAGGAGAAGAAATATTTCAGTGAAATAGAGATCATGCCTAATGTATTTAGAAAACGCTTTGCAGGTATAGAGAAACAAATAGTCGGTTATATTTTGAGCGTCCCCGATGCGCAGACTAAAAAAGCTGCCCGAATACTATCGATGGCAGTAATTACGACAAAGAGACGGAGGAGAATAGGTTTAAAATTATTGTCCGCCTTAGAGCGACGATTTAACCGGAAAGGCATTAGCCCTGTATATCTCTCCGTGACAGAGGACAATACAGATGCCATAGCATTTTTCAAGAAAAATAAATTCGGCGAGGCGTTTTACGCAAATGAAAAAAAAGAATTTATAACAGTGCGCGTTGAGGATAAATTTGATGGCAAGGATATGTCGCGCATTGTCATGATAAAACACTATAAATATAGCGATGAGTCCAAGAAGGCCGTTAGACTCAATAAGCTGATAGATCATATTAAAACGCTCTACCTGGAAGATCATATGAAAATACTCAAATCGATAATTGAGCTTAGCGGAGATAACAAAAAATTCCTACAAAGGTCACATGAGTATTTTGGAGAAGCGTATTACAGGCAAATGGGAGGAAAGAAAGCGGACTACGTAAGACACATCGAAAACTGGATGGAAAAGTATCTTTTGAATTCAGGCCATCCCGAGAAATTGACTCCAAGTCGTCTTGCATACGAATATCGGATACGGTTTCACTGGAAACCAGGCATGAGACCATTTTTGATGAAGGTGGCAAGACGGGTCAAACAAAGGTTGTGCATGCGCAAAATTAGAGATGCCCAAGCGCGCAATGAAAATAGAACGGATGAAATAGATCATATGAATATAGAACCGTGTACATCGTCAGAGGGGAATCAGGATGAATTGTCTGAAACGGCAGTATGCCCGTAGAAGGCCAGAAGATCTGAGAAACAATGTGAAACATGCCATATGAGATCATTGTTATCGTTGCAAATCCCGTGTTTGTTGTCACCATGGAAAAAAAACAACGTCTTCCGGATACAATGAGGCATACCCTTCGTTGAACATCTAATCAGTTTCTTCGAAAAAATCAAAATCAGTCAAGCAATAAAAGTAATATATCTATTAGAAAAGTCCATCTGTCTTAATTTGAGAAACGATAGGAGCATAGTGGTTTGAATATTGAAAGCCAATTATCCTTACTACGGGGAATAAATAAGGGAAACATAAATCAACGCTCATGCAGCAGAGAAACGGTCGTTGGTATCGGTAGTGAGTTAAGACAGGACAGAGCATTTTGCCCGGACGCGAATCTACGATCTGAAAAGATATGCATACCAGACGACATGAGGACCGGCCACGTGGGCGTATTTGGCACTACTCGTACAGGGAAGACAAAGTTAATAGAAAACCTCATAGTACAAGATATCGCAAAGGGCTATAACGTCGTCGTAATAGACCCGAAGGGCGATAATGAGCTTTATTGCCGTATTGTTCAGGCCTGTGTTGAGTATGGCCGTCTTGATGATCTGATGATGCTCACCCCGATATTTCCCCACTGTTCGATGCGTCTGAATCCATTGAGTCATTATTACATGCAGGATGAACTTGTCGATCACGTCGTATCCGGCATTAAGACCAAGGAAGACTATTACATCGGTATCGCAACTTCGGTTTCCCAGGCGATAATTCAAGGTCTGGTGGAACAGGCTAAATATCATGAAACAGAGCCCAAGATTAACTTCAATGAAATCAGGAGACGTGCTGACCAGGGCAGTTTGAAAGAATTCAAGGACTCGATTGTTAGTATGGCTACGGCCCTGGAATTGACACAGGAGCTAAACCAGATACTTGCCGCACCTTCTGACTTTTTTGCAAAAGTAAGCTCGTCGTTATTGACCACATTGAGGGCGCTAACAACTGGCAATATTGGCATGATAATCGGGAAAACTTTCGAAAACAGATTTCTTTCAAGGATCGAGAATGGCCAGGGCGTCGTATTGTTTTGCAATACCGGCAGCCTACTGGCTCGCCGTTCCGCCCACATTGTTGGCAAGGTTATCGTGAGCAGTATTCAGGGCCTGGTAGGCCGATGGCTGTCCAGCGGAAAAAAGCTAAATCCTCCGTTGTGCTTGCACATCGATGAGGCGCATAACGTAATGTATAAAGGCATCCAGGAAATGTTCAATAAGATGGGTGGTGGCAACGTATGGGTGCACATATACACGCAGAGTATAGCCCAGATAGTTGATGAAATAGGGCAGGACACGACAATAAGTATTTTAGACAATATAAATACGTGGATATACATGCTTGTAAATCATCCGGACACGGCGAAGTCCATTGAAAAGGTCACGCCGCAAGTCAGGCAGTTTGAGCCGACGTTTCGGTTTGACGGCGGCGTGATGATGCGAAGCGAACCTGTCCCGATGATAACATCCCAGCAGTTGTTGAGCTTGCAGCGGCGTCAGTTTTTCATGCGACATTTTGGGAAGTTTTATTATGGACGGACCGCGGACGTGGGCCGTAAATGGCTTGACGTCAAGTTTCCTGAGATCAACCAGGACACCATACGAGATCTACCCAAGATATTGGATCCCGACACAGGCCGCGAGGAGGACATGGAGGCTATGGTGATGGAAAGTTTGAAGTCGGTAGGAGCTGCGACTGTATATGCGAGTTAATTTCCTTAACAGAAGCATTCAGCGTTGGGGCTTGAGGGCATATTGAAATCACAAATTCTCGTATGTTTGATGGAAGCGCATACACTACATTAGAGTTGAACGGAAATGAACGTCATAAATCTGAAGATTTACACTTGTTATAGAAATATATTTATCTATGTCCATGGAGGTAAGTGAAAATAGATTATGGTAGCTGTTTTAAGCGGAAAAGATACTGCGGAACAAAATATCCTCATGAAAATACTGGCCTTAAGAAACGTGCCAGAAATAACAGACATGCGTGATTTTGAAAGGTACGAATTGGAGCTGACTGCGACAATCGAATACCAGCTACCAGAACAAAAAAGAGAGAGATTAATTCTTCAGACGACCAACATATCAGCCAAAGACGTTTTCTTTCATACAATGGCAACTCTGCCTGAGGGCTTGCAAGTCAACGTCAGTATCTATTTGCTAGTTGATAATGAACTGGTCGTTGTGAGTGTATCCGGTTGCGTACTGAGACCCAAGGAAATCGGAATAGCCATCAGTTTTGAAAGTAATTACAAAGTGGAGATTATTTCGAAAACAGCCGACGAGGAAAGTATCCAATGAGTCCTGTGCTGATTCTCCCGGATTATAAATTAACAGACCCGTTAATTCGTCATCTCTGGGTAACCGTTACCGGAATGACGTTTGAAACTAAAATTGTGGTTTATATCGGGGTCTTGAGGGGAGTGTGGTTTATGCTGGAGACCTTTATTTTGAAAATTCGTGAAGTATCATCAAGATATGTCAAGGAAAATGACAATCTCAAGCCAGCTGACATGGATCAGTACCCACTTGCCGTAGGCTGTGGGGTTTTACCCCCGGCAGGGTATCAACAAGTCACTGAGGTAGAAGGATTAAGCGATAATTAATGAATGGAGCAGATTCCAGATGAGCAATGTAGTAAACCTTAAAATTCCGGGCGCTGAAGGCGCTCCGGGCGGCAGCAGCGATGGTAAAAAAACCGAATCGGTCGAGAACTACGAGAAACCCCTTCAGCAGTTGATGAATATTATCGAGCACGTCTTAGTATGGCGTGACCCTTATACAGCATCGCACCAGAGAAGAACCACGAACCTCGCCTATGCGATAGCCATGCAAATGAACATAGATTCTAACGTCGCGGCAGGCATCCGCGCCGCATGCTCCGTGCACGATATAGGAAAGATTAGAGTGCCGTCGGAAATTTTAGCCAGGCCGGGCAATCTCTCGAGGAGCGAGCAGCTCCTCATCATGGAACACCCCGTGAAGGGGTACGAAATACTGCAAACCATCGAGTTTCCTTGGCCGGTCGCTGCAATTGTGCTTCAACACCATGAGCGAATCGACGGAACGGGGTATCCATACAGATTGAAGGGACCCGATATCTGTTTTGAGGCGAAGGTGATCGCCGTGGCGGACATTGTCGAAGCAATGGCGTCGCACAGACCATACAGGCCCGCCCTCGGTTTCAGTGCTGCGTGTCAGCAAATCATCAGGAACAAGGGTGTACTCTATGACCAACAGGTGGTGGACGCATGTATCAATCTCTTCGCAAAGAGGGAGGTAGAAGATGTTCTTGGCGGTATTTCATAGTTTCAGGTTTTTTTGCGCGGGCCAGGAAGGTAACTGGGAGTGCTGGTCGATGAGGTGATGCAGCTTATATACCTCGCAAAAAGAGATCCTTTCTTCATCGCGTCAATACCACAAACATAAAGTAAGGACTTTTTAATGAAAAGCATTGAACAGGCCGTTGAAACGCTTAAGCGAAATTTTGATAAGGCACAAAAGTTTTATGAGATTGAGAAAGCGATCCTTTCAATTTTGAATTTCCAAGATTTTCTGGAGAAGTTGGTCGCAGAAATAAAGGAAAAGCGCAAAGTCCACTATGTCTGGATATCTATAATCGATAATAGTGCGGTTGCCGGCATGATCCAACAATCGGTCACAGCGGAAGTTCTTGCCAAAACACAAACAAATCTCATTGACAGGGATACATTCTGCAATCTAATCAAAAATGAACCGGATCCCATTCTGGTCAGTGATAATTTAAAGCTCTTCCACTCTTTGCTCCCTGAGAAGTATAGGCATGCCCGTTCCCTTGCCGTCGTTCCTCTGACTCTTGACGGCGAAATAGTAGGGTCGATTAATCATGCGGATGAATCGAAGACCCGGTACCTTCCAGGCATGGATACAACCTTGCTTAAAAGGCTTTCAACCATCGTATCTATTTGCCTTTCCAATGTGACGGCGCACGAAAAGCTCAATGCGCTAGCATCAAGAGATCCGCTGACAGGACTTTTAAACCGCCGTGTACTGGAACAAACGCTTAATTACGAATTTGACAGATCGAAGAGATATGGGGACCCGTTATCTATCGCGTTCATCGACGTAGACGACTTCAAGGGAGTCAATGATACTTTAGGCCATAAAACCGGTGACGAGCTGTTGCGGTACATAGCCGGTAATATGTTAAACCTGACACGCGGAAGCGATGTTGTTGCCAGATTTGCCGGTGATGAGTTTGTAATCATACTTACCAATACGCCAGCCGTTAATGCTATAGAATTTAAAACCCGTTTGCAGTCATTTTTCGCCGATAACCCCATGCAGCATGGAGACATAACTATACCGGTATCGGTGAGTTGCGGGTTGGCATATATGGATAATGGTGATAGTAGCGCGTATGCCGACGCTAAATCTTTCCTGCAAAAAGCAGATACGATGCTTTACGAAGACAAGAAAGGGAAGGGTACCAGGTGTGCTGGATGAAAAGCAGTTGTGCCAGCGATTAAGTGTGATAGTTTACTGCGAATATTGCACACAGATTATGGACTATGGAAGTCGAGATTCACGCTCAATTAGTCTATGTAGTACCTTTCATCCTGAAATGGACAATCCCGATCATATCAAATCCACATTATGCTGCTAACGGAGAACACCTACAAGTCTTTAGTCTGAGATAACTCTGAGGATAGACGATTACGGGTAGAAATGTGCATGATCAGATGAAGGAGGACTTTTTGTATGTCACCCACACTCACTTCAGGCCAGCCTTGCGCAAAGCGTTAATGTTGGCATCTATTACCGATTGATCCTTGAACGGAGATATCTTTGCCCAGTAATCCACTGAGAACTTCGGATTTATTCTGAGGACTTCAGCGGCTTCAGCGTGAGCCTCCTCATCTCGACCCATCAGACTGTAAGTAACGGCCAGACCAATATGCGCAAATAAGTTGTCAGGCGACCGCTGGAGTGCCTTTTTGAACTCTGCAACCGCTTCCTTAAACCGCCCCGTCACCCGGTAGGCGTGGCCGAGGTGTAAGAAGTTACCGGTCTCACCTAAAGGGTCAAGTCGGATTACTTTTAAGAAAATTGGAATGGCTTCTTCCGACCGGCCTGCATAGTTTAGACTCATGGCATACACCAAATTGACGAGCGCTCCTCCGGGATCCAGTGCCACAGACCGTTCCCCTTCAGCAATTGCCTTGTCATACTCCCTTTTCAGGACATAGAAATGACCCAATAAGCCGTGCGCAAAAGGCATGGAATTGTCCATAGCAAGGGCTTTTTGTGCCAACTCTATACCTTTCTCAATAGATTCCTGAGGGGACTTTCCAAGGCCTAGCCAAAACTCCATCTGGTTAACCATACCCATGAGGACATAATTCATTGGAACATTCGGACACATCGCAATCGCCTCCTCTGCGATCCGACGAGCCTCCCTGGTGTCCCCGACATTGTGACCCCAATAGTAATGCCACCCTTCCATTGTCTTTAAATAGCAATCGAGACCTTGCTTCCCTTTGTAATATTTATCGTAGGTTGAAGCTTGCTCCCCTTCCGTCAACTTCACTCGGATGGCCGTCAACGTCTTTATGGTGATCTCATCCTGCAGAGCAAATATGTCTGTTAGATCACGATCGTACCGTTCCGCCCAGATGTGTCGTCCTGTAAGGGCATCGATCAACTGGGCATTAATCCGGATTCGGTCAGCCGACCTTTGAACACTTCCCTCCAGAACATACCGAACTCCAAGCTCCTCGCTCACTTGTTTAACCTTCACAGGCTTGCCCTTATAGGAAAAGGTTGACTGTCTGGATATCACAAATAAGTGGGGAACTTTGGACAGAGCGGTGATGATTTCCTCGGTGATCCCGTCACTCAAGAACTCCTGCTTGGGGTCCTCGCTCATATTTACAAAGGGCAGTACGGCAATAGAAGGGTCGTCAGGCAAGGGGAATGTCATCTTTTTCTTGGATGCAACCTCCACAGATGGATTAATAAAATGCGGATATAACTGCCAGACGCCATTGGCTAAAGCAATCAGAACTATAATGATTTTAATGGCAGGGTTGATCCGATTCCAATAATTTAACCCAATCCTTTTCCAACTGCGTAACAATGATGCAGTCTCCCCCTCCGGTAAAACTCGGTACACCCGCACGGGTTCCGCGATATTTTTTACAGTCTGCTTTCCAATATATTCATATCTTAATTCTAACTTGTCTTTAATCTGTTCGTAAACAATCCCAGACAAGCAAATGCCCCCTGCATCAGCAAGGATCTGGATCCGCACTGCAACGTTGAGCCCATCCCCGAAAATGTTTTCTTCTTTCTCCGATACCTCGCCAAGATTGATCCCGAAACGAAATTCCATTCTTCGAGGTTCAGGCAATTCATCATTTCGATTTTTGAGTTCCTTCTGAATCTCAACAGCGCACTTTACGGCATCTACTACATTGGGAAACTCGGCGAGAACATGATCTCCTGGAGCATCGATGACTCTGCCTCCATGCTGTTGAATAAGGCTTGTCATCACTTCCTTATAGGCATTAAGTGTACGGATTGTTCCTGCTTCATCCTTGGCAAGGAGGCGACTGTAACCTTTTACATCTCCGCTGAGAATGGCGGCCTGTTTGCGTTTAACTTCTGGTGTGCTCATGGAATCCCCAAAAGGTCAGTTGGGTTGGTTGGGAAGTTAGATTAGACCCTGTAGTTATGTGAGAGTCTACTAATATTGAATGGAGATATCAAGAAGGATTATCAATTACCATTTGAAAGAGTGTATAGAAGGGCAAAACTCAAAAATCACTCTTTCAGGAAGTTACAAACACCCTCTGTCATCCGAAAAACAGCCTTCCATAAATTGCAGGTTTCAACCTGACATCGATGCCGATTATTTTGTGATAGCCGTCAAAAAAAGTAAAAAAGCATTCGAGGAGGTAATATATCTAAAATTTTTAAGAATCCCGCCGTTTGAGAAGTAATATATATTCAAGGAAGGGCAAATATTATCCGCAAATAATACCCTCCCAGTCCGAGAAAGTTCCGTTCCCGTTGACCGGCTTGAATTTAAAACCATTTTCGAATTCACACAGAAGTAGGAATGTTAATATGCAAGCTTAACTGGCGCAATACAATATATTAAGCGCAATCATATTAATTTTTGCGCTGATTTATCTACCCGCCATAGTTCATAATGTTTCTAAGGTTGTATCATCATTTGCTGGTGCATTTGGCGGCGTCTTTAGCAGATGCCATAGCGGGAACCATAATTCTCAGACCTATGATCTCGCCAGGCTCTGTGTTTTAAGACTTATAATGAGATGGAGACGTTAATAAATCGTCACGGAATGGGCTTGTAATTGTATGACCAATAAAAACCGAATAGATAAAGAAATGCAGAAGATGCAAGGGCTTCACAATCCCATGATGGAGGATCAGCTTGGCCGGGTACTACGTCCAGAAGATATGGCTCGTTATATTGGACTTGACGTAAAAACGGTCAGAGCGTATTATGCATCCTTAGGTGGAGTACGCTTGGGACGCTGTATATTGTTCTTTGAAAAGGAGGTTATCAATGCCATACAAAAAAGGTCAAAAATGGGTGGCCCAAGTGAGAATCAACGAGAAGCGGAAGGAGAAAATCTTTCCGAGCAAGAAGGAAGCCATAGCATGGGAAAGCAAGGCCCGATCAAATCCAGAAGAGATATGGCCAGAGAAGATAAGCACGGTATCCTTGTTTGACTGGTCTCAGGCTTATCTGAACTATGCCAATGCTCAGTTTGCTTATGTAACCTACGCTGAGAAGAGGACCATGTTCAAAAGGCTCCTCAAAGAAATAGACCCGGCTCTTCCAGTTTCTGAACTGACACCTGGTTATATTCAGGCCTATATAACAAAGCAGAAGATTGAGCGGTCAGGTTATGCAGCAAACAAGGATAGGAAGAATTTGGTCGCTGCGTGGAACTGGGGCATGGAATACATGAACCCTAAACTACCCGGACCCAATAACCCTTGCCAAGTTAAAAAAATGCCTGAGGTCAGAAGCCCCCGGTATATGCCCCCGGAAGAAGATTTTTGGAAGGTATATAAGTTGGCAAGCGGTCAGGATAGAGTCATGCTTCTAGCTTTTCTTCATCTGGCAGCAAGAAGAGGTGAGATTTTCAGACTGACATGGGAAGATGTCGACTTCAATGCCGACCAAGTGCGGTTATGGACACGGAAACGGCATGGCGGTGACCTCGAATTTGATTGGTTGCCAATGACAAAAATGTTAAAAAAAGCGCTTCTGTGGTGGCAAAAAACCAGACCGATTAAAGATGCTGAACACGTTTTTCTATGCCTTGAAAAGAAAAACTTCTGCATGGAAAGCTATGGCAAGCCTTTTAAGTACAGGCAACATTTTATGGTCAATTTATGTGAACGGGCTAAAGTAAAGCCTTTTGGCTTTCACTCAATCCGTCACCTGACTGCATCAACCCTGTACAAACTGGGTTATATGGTTGCAGCTATTCAGTCTGTCTTGAGACACGAGAGTGCAACTACCACGGCAAAATACATCAAGTCATTGGGACTTGAAGGCGCACGTTCAGCATTGGAAGCTTTATCGCAACAAAAAGGTAGGGTTTTGATTTTCAAACCACGGGAGAAAAATGAGGGAGAAAATCTTTCACAAAAAGAAAAAGCCGTCTCAGGAGCCGTCAACTCCTGAAGGGGCAAATCAAAAATGATTCGGTAATTTGTAACTAATTAAAATGACATAATATTTCTTGGCGTCCCCACCGGGATTCGAACCCGAGTTACCGGCGTGAAAGGCCGGTGTCCTAGGCCTCTAGACGATGGGGACGTGTGATGCAGAAGAAATTGCTTAAGAGTCGTGCCTTTTATCCTATTGTTGACGAAAAAGTCAAGCAACAAATAAGGGATAAAAAAATAAGATTGCCGCGTCACTGCCCCTTCGTATTTCTCAGGGCTATGGCCCACCCCCGCAATGACAGACAATGAGAAAGCAGACCTGGAGGGGCTGCACTACATTTGTTCATATATCGTCTCTTAATGGAGTCTTACTCAAAAATAACCGGTTCCTTGAGAATTGATTCTCTCGCCTTGGCTGCAAGCGCCGCCACCTGGGGATGCGTCTCTTTCAGATTCCTGAGCTGCCATAAGTTGTCCGCTGTACGGAGGACAAGCATTGCCATGTCCCCATCAGAAATCCCGGCAGTTTCGATAATTTCGTCCCAGTCAACTCCTCTTGCCCAATCGTAAATAACTGAAGATGTCCATAGATAGAGCGGAGATACACGAAACCCCGCGGCTTTCATGCGTTCCGCAAGCGGCTGCAAAGTATTAACTATCCGGCTGTAGCACCGCGTCAGTTTACGTGACATTGTCTTGCTCGTCATTCTTATATTATCGTCACCGTCATAAACAAAAGGGGCGAGCGCCGCCGCGAGGAGATTTTCATCATCCGTCGGAAATACATTCCGCTTCAGAGATTCGGCGATGAGAATGGGCTGGTCCAGCCTTAACTTGGATGCCCATAAGCCGTTTTCCGTGAGCCTGTCATTCTCATCTACGAAGCTTTCCGCCTTGAGAAAGATGAGATGCCGCTGGAAGTCTTCCCACAGGCCTAAGCCATGGTCCGGCGCTCCCCCTCCTTTCATCATGCGCGTATGCTGATACATGGCAAAAGAGTTTTCAAAGATGCTCTTTATATCCTCCGGTGTTTGGGAGAGAAGGAGATTCAAGACCATGGAAAAATCATTCTTTATCTGGCTCAAAATATCTTCCGGTCTCTTGAAGAGAAGGCGCCGGATATGCTCTAAATCCATGAATCTTCCGGGAACGACGAGCAGAAAGCCGATCTTGTCCTGCCCCCGTCTTCCGGCCCTTCCCGTCATCTGGTGGAATTCGGTGCCCTTCAAAGGGTTGAATTCGCGGCCGTTGAAGAGATCTGAATTAAAAAGCACGATTGTTCTTGCGGGGAAATTAACACCGGCCGCTACAGTGGAGGTGGCGAAGATGGCCTGGAGATTACCACTTTTCATCATCGTCTCCACAAGGAATTTCCAGGAGGGGAGTTGTCCCGCATGATGGGAAGCGACCCTTGACGCCATAAGATAGTGGAGCTGCTTATGCATTTTCAGATAGGGGAAACGGGAGATAGTCTCTTCCATGGTATAATGGAAGGAATCATCCTTGTCATCGTCCGGGAGCCTTCCGCAGGACTTCAAGGCCGCATCGCACTCCGATCTGGACTTAAGAAAAAAGATGGCCGGCAGGAGCTGGTATTTTCCCAGGACCCTGATGATTTCACCGAATGGGGGAGATTGCCCCCGATGCGGCATTCTCTTTTGCTTATCTTTGAAAAATTCGTTGACCTTGCCGTAAAGTCTTTTCTTTTCCAGGTAGGGCATGACTCGCCCGGAGGGGTGGAAAAAAAGTGGATAGAGAGGAACCGGTCTTTTTTCTTCTCTCACAACGACGCATTCCTTTCCCCTTATCGTGGAGAGCCATTGGGCGATCTCATCGCCGTTGCCTATGGTAGCGGAGAGGAGGAGGAGGTTTATTCTGGCAGGGAGGTAAATCATAACCTCCTCCCAAACAACGCCCCGGTCTTCATCTCCGAGAAAATGGGCCTCGTCCAGAATGACGAGATCACAGTTTAAGTCTTCCCCGCTGTGCATTACATCATAGAGCTGGTTTCTTAAGATTTCCGTAGTCCCTACAATTATCGGGGCGGCAGTATTTTCTTTGGTGTCACCCGTCAGGATGCCGACGTTTTGGCTCTCGAACTGAAGTCCGAATTCCACCCATTTGGCATTGGTCAGCGCCTTCAGGGGAGAAGCGTACCAGCATCTTCCTCCTCCGCTGAAGACAGACAGAATCGCCTGTTCTGCGACCCAGGTCTTCCCCGAACCGGTCGGCGCAATTACAAGACAGTCGGTCCTTCTGACTGCTTCCAGTGCGCGGAGCTGAAAGATATCCGGGGCAAACGGAGTGGAGACGGGTCTTCCTATTTTTGCAAATATGCCTTTCAGCACCGGCTCGGCATCGGCCTGCAATCTTGCATATTCACGTGGTTTAGGCTTTCTGCGATACTTATCTTTTTTGTCAAACCGTTTCGGGTGACGATGCAGCATAGAGATCAGTCACTTTCTCCATTTAGGACTCTGCTTTTTTTGTATCATGAATAGTGCTTGCGGTAAAGGATTGCTTGATTTACCGGGAGGATGCTCTGCAAGTCCCCCGCCTTGCAGGCGCTTAGCTTCTAATTCGAAAGTGATTGTTCGATACAGGAATTCATGGTAGCTTTAAAGCGTTGTGAAGAATAACGGGTTTTGCGACCCATTTGGGGATGTCCGAAACATGGCAGGACGTGCATTTGACGGAAAAGACATATCCATCATCGAAGATGTAGGCAGGATCATCAGCGGTTCGAGCAGCCCGGCGGATACACTTCGCGAAATTGTCAGACTTATTGCCGATAAATTCGGTGTCGATGTATGTTCCATCTATATATTTGACGTGGCTAAGAATCGCCTGTCTTTGGCGGCAACTGTCGGTTTGAGCGAGGACATGGTTGGTAAGATATATATGAGCCTCGATGAGGGCCTGACGGGCCTTGTCCTCGAGGAAATGAGACCTCTTTTTGTGAAAAATCCTGCGCGCCATCCCAGATACAAGTATTTCGAGGGGAGCGGCGAAGAAAAGTATCATAGTTTTTTGGGTCTTCCGCTCGTTTACCGCGGCGAGGCACTGGGAGTCCTGGTTATTCAAACTGTGGATGAATCAGCCATAGACGAATCCGACATCGCCATATTTTCCATGGTTGCGTCTCAGATAGCAGGGGTGGCGGCTTATGCCAATCTCTTAAGAGATATGAAAGAAAAGGCCGGGCATGCGGATGAGACGGCGGCTGTGGTTTCAGGCACGGAGCAGGGAAAGATAAACCGCATTGTGAAAAAGGATTTATTAAGAGGTGTGCCTGTATCCGCCGGATTCGGAGAAGGACATGCCCACTACCTCCGGGAGTCAATCGGATTTTCCGATGTATATTTTCATGAAGCCGATGATGTGGATCATGAAATCAGCAGGCTCGAAAATGCCCTCAAACGCTCCGAGGCCCAGGTCGAGCGCTTATGCACTGATGTAAGATCTGAAGTTTCCCCGGGGGATGAAGACATTTTGCGCACATATCTCAAGTATCTTCATGACCGCGGCCTGAAAAACAAAATCATTGCCCATATCAGGCAGAAGTACACAGCCGAGTATGCACTGAAGGAAGTAATCCTGGACTACGTGAGGCTGTTTTCCAAGATGGATGACCCCTACCTTCGGGAAAGAGGGTTTGATATTGAAAACGTGGGGAAAAGGATATTAAAAAATCTTCTTGGCTTTGAAGATGAGGACCCCAAGAGATTTGCGGGAAAGACAATCGTCATTGCAGCCAGCATATCTCCTGGTGACTTGATCCATCTCAGGCATGAGAACCTGAAAGGCATCATCGTGTCTAAAGGCGGTGAGGCATCCCACGTGTCAATTCTTGCAAGGTCATTCGAGATACCCATGGTCATTGTTTCCAGGGCGCTCCTCAGGGAAATACAGGAGAATGACTTGTTGATTATGGACGGCAGGTCAGGCGTCATCTATCACAAACCGTCGGAACTTATCGTACGGGAATATCAGCGGCTCGAAGATGAAAAGGCAAGGCAGTATGGAAGGCTTGAAGCCATAAGGTCCTTAAAAGCTCAAACACCGGATGGTTTTGAAGTCAGGCTCGGCGCTAACATCAGTCTTCTTTCCGACTTTGAACTTGTGGAAAAATACGGCGCCGACCATATCGGTCTTTATAGAACTGAATTTCCCTTTCTTGTGAGGGAACGCTTTCCCTCGGAAGATGAACAGGTGAACCTTTACCGGCGCGTGCTTGCGGCAGCCAAGGGGAAAGAGGTTACCATGCGCACCCTCGATGTGGGAGGAGATAAATTCCTATCCTATCTGGACTATCCCAAGGAGGATAACCCCTATTTAGGCTGGAGGTCCATCCGGGTGTCCCTTGAGCTCAGGGATGTTTTCAGGGAACAGATACGCGCTATCTTGCGGGCATCAGCATTTGGTCATTTAAAAATCCTGTTTCCCATGATTTCTTCAGTGAGAGAAATAAAAGATACTTTATCAATTTTAAACGAGGAAAAGTCAGGCTTGCGGGGGAAAGGTATCCCCTTTGATGACAGGATCAAAGTGGGTCTCCTCCTTGAAGTGCCGGCAGCGGTCGTTATCCTGGAAAAGCTGCTGCGTTATGTGGATTTCGTCAGCGTCGGGACCAATGATCTCGTCCAGTTTCTTCTTGCCGTGGACAGAAATAATCAAAAAGTTGCGCCCATATATAACCCTCTCCATCCCGCCGTGATTTCCACCATCCTGGACATTACTTCAGTCTGCAGGAAAAATGATAAGCCTATGGTCATTTGCGGTGAAGCGGCAGCAAATCCTAAATGCGCTTACCTTTATCTGGCGATGGGTATCGATCAGCTAAGTATGAATTCACCCTCAGTGCCGATTATCAAGCATCTCATCAGACATGTGAAATTTGCGGATGCGAAAGAGGTCTTGGCGGCCGCATTGTCGATGGAGGACACTGATGAGATAGAGGAGCTGGTGGATGAGCGCGTTTCTCTGGTATTAAATGACTTGAATGCAGATGCTCCCGCAAGAAGCCGCAACACAGCTTGAGAATGTAGGTATTGATAAAATTATATTGGTCCAGACTTCCGCCTTGAACAGGCATGGCGTCCCGCTATCCTTCTACTGCTTTGAAGCTTCCTTTTCGCAGGTTATGAAGTTTGATAGGCAAGCAGATACATCGGAGACCAGTTTTTCAAGCAGTCCCGTGTCCATACCCGGCTGGTAGCGCAGATTGGAATGGTCTCCGAGATTTATGCTGCCCATAATCTCGCTGTTGACGATTATGGGGGCAATGGCGAGAGACTTGATAAAGAATTTCTTCTTGCGCGGGAGAAGTTTATAAAAGGGCTTCAGATCATTGTTGACGAGTACAGGCTTTGTGCTGTCTGCGATGATACTTAAGAATGTGACACGGTCTATTATGTTTAGGCGTTCCTTGATGATGTGCGATGCTCTCAGCACCTGAATCAAGCCTGCAAAATCGGTTTCAATGGCGACCGAGATCCACACGAAAGGAATGTCGAATTCTTCTTCAATCTGTACGAGAAGTTTTTCAAAGAGGTCTTTGGCATTGAGGAAGGAAGGGAGATTTTTCTCGATCTCGCTTATTTTTTTGGCGATTTCCTCGTTTTTCTTCAAGATGTCAACATGTTCATCCATGCATCTTTTCTCCTTCGTCACAGCTTGAATTCGGCGACGACAACTGTATGATCCGATGGTTTTTCCGCAAGCCTCGTATCCATGTCAATTCTGCAGCCAGTTGATTTTCCAGCCAGGGGCGGAGTTGCTAAGATGTGGTCTACCCGCCAGCCCAGGCCCCGCTCGACGGATTTAGGCACCCGGTAGTCAAAGAAAGTATAATGACTCCCTTCACCGGGGTGGAATTTTCTGAAAAGATCGAGAAATCCCCATGACTTCACAAGATCAAAAGCCTCCCGCACCTCCGGTGTGAAACAGACATGGCCCATGAGCCTCTTGGGATCATGCACGTCTATGGCTTCCGGCGCTACGTTGAGGTCTCCACACCAGATCAAGGGCTGATCGGATGAATACGATTTTTTGAGAAACGCCCTGAGCCGCTTGAACCACTTGAGTTTGTATGCGAAGTGTTCACTTTCCCGCTCGCGCCCCTGGGGGACATACGTGTTTAACACGGATATGCCGGAAAACACGCCCCTGATCAGGCGGTCGTAATCGGGCGGGTCGCCGTCATCAAGACCGAAATGGACGCCCTCCGGTTTTACCAGGGATGCCACGGCCACGCCGTTATAGCGTTTATCTCCTCTAAAGATTACATGGTAGCCGGAGTCTTCAAAATCGTGGGCGGGAAAATTCTTGTCTTCAACCTTGGTTTCCTGCATGCAAAAGACATCCGGGCGATTTGCTTTAAGCCACGGTATAACAATGTGGAGGCGGGATCGGACGGAATTCACGTTGTAGGTCGCTATTCTGAAGATTCTCATGGCATCTATAAAGACAAGTTACTGCTCAAACAACTATAAGAAAAACGGTTCTGACTGTCAATATGAAACGGACCGGCCGCGTCTGTCTTGCCGCGGCCCTTTACTTGCTGGCCTTGTGATAACCGGCCTTGATGGCTTCATCTTCTGAGTCAAATGTGACGCGGCGATACTCCAGAACTTTGTCATAGTATTTCATTCCCGGAAGATGATAGCGCTTGCTGTCCCGATTCCCTATTACCTTGACCTTATTTTCATCTGTAGTATGTGCGGCTGCTTCGGAGGTTACGACTTCCACCTTGCTCCATGTCTTTCTTGGATTCAGCGCATAGGCTTTGCTCTTATCTTTTATGGCTTGTTTGCGGTTTCCCATTTTATGATAGGCAATTCCGCGATGGTAATAAGCAACGGCCAACTTGGGGTTCAGTTCAATGGCCTTGGTGCAGTCTTCAATTTCCTGCTCATGGTTGCCCAACTCCCCGTAGGCAACGCCACGATTATTGAAGGCCACAGCGTCTTTAGGATTTAGCTGCAGGGCCTTGCTGCTGTCCTCAATCTGCTGTTTGTAGTTTCCTGTCTGGCCATAGGCAGCGCCTCTGTTATTGTATGCGACTGCATCCTTGGGATTCAGCTCTATCGCCTTATTGAAGGCTTCTATCGCTTCGTTATACTTTCCCTCCATGACGAGTGCCACACCCTTTTCTACCCAGCTTGAAGTCTTAACGTCTGCGACCGAGGACGTCGCGTAAATAAGACAGACACTGCAAATGATGTATAAAGCCTTCCTCTTCATGGAATCCCTCCCCAAGCTCAGTTGCTTTCTGCAAATATGCAGCACAGCCTATTTTATTGCTGCTCGCACATTCGAACTCTTAATTCCATAAGAATATGACGCGGATGATGCAGCGCATGTCACGCATGGTCAATGTCACGCCATTGCTTTCCTGTATTCGTCGATGAGGTACTGTTTGTCGATTCCGTGGTCAATAAAGTCCCACGGTAAAATTTCATCTATGTCTTTACGGCGATACACGTAGAAATCCGCATTAACATTGACTTCCTTGAAAGCCTTTGGCCAGTTGCCTTTGTTTGTATGAGCTGAAAGAAGGATGCCGCTGACTCTTCTGTCTCCAAGGGAGAGCAGAGCCTGTATGTAGTTCCATTTCGGGAGATCGTGGATGACCTTTACAGACGGCTCCTTGCGCAAGGCGTTCTCAATCCTCCTCATTCTTTTTCTTACGGCATTGATATCTTCGAGGGGCAGCCACTGAAAGGGCGTAGCGGGCTTCGGGATGAACTGATTGATGCTGAGGGTAATGCGTTTGAACCTTTTTCGTCCTGCCGAAATTTTCATGACGCGATGCGTTATCTTCTTGATCATATCGATGATGGCATCGATGTCTGCCTCTGTCTCCGTTGGCAGGCCTACCATGAAATAAAGCCTCACATTGGCGATACCATGCTCGATGAGCAATTCGACCGCCTGGAAAATATCTTCTTCCGTTATGCCTTTGCGGATCACGTCTCTCAAACGTTGGCTGCCTGCTTCCGGCGCCAGGGAAACTGTTTCGACACGCGATTTCTGGAGCAGGGAGACCAATTCGGTGTCAAGACGATCCAGCCTGAAAGAGCCGAGAGCGACTTCTCCGTTATTGTCCATGATGTATCGACACAGCGATGGCAGGTCAGGATGATCGGAAACCGCCGTGCCGAGGAGACCGATCTTTTTTCCCCCCTCCATTCCGCGGATGAACGACGGTTCAAGCGTCTCCAGGCTCCTGAATCTCGCGGGCCTGTATAAGAATCCTGCCGCGCAGAAGCGACATCCGCGCCGGCAGCCGCGGCTTACTTCAGTTAAAAATAGTTCCTTGAATTCGTGAGAGGGGGTGCTTATGCATTGTTCGGTCGTGAAAGTGTTTATGTCTGAAATATGTCTTGTCTTTATCTTTGCAGGCAGTGAGGCATCTACAGGCCGGATATCTTCTATGAGATGGTCTGCGTTGTAATATACGCTGTAATATTTTGGAACATAGGCCCCCGTGACTTCTCTCTGTACGCGAAAGAGGAGATCGTTCCGGTTGAGACCGAGGCGGCAGGAACTTTCAATGACATGGAGAAACTCGGGCAGCAGCTCTTCCGCCTCTCCCAAGAGAAATAGGTCGAAAAAATCCGCCAGCGGTTCCGGATTCAGGGTTACCGAGACGCCGCCGCCAATAATTAAAGGCTCCGTTTCTCTTCTTTCTCCGGCGGAGAGAGTAATTCCTCCCATGCTCAGCATTTTCAGAATACCGGGGTAATCATTTTCAAAGGGGATCGAGAAGGCGATGATGTCGAATTCAGTGAGGGGCTTCTGCGACTCCAGGCTGAAGAGGGGGATTGATGAAGAAACGAACGCTGTTTCATCCTCAGGGTCAGGAAGAAAGGCTCTTTCGCAGAGAAATGATGTTTGACTATTTATTAACGAATAGACGGTTTGGAATCCAAGGTTGAGCATTCCCGTCCTATAGTAATTCGGGTAGGCAAGGCAAACTTTGAGGAGTTCTCCCCAGATTTTCTTCTGATATCCCTTTTCATCGGCTAAGACATCATTATATTTTTTTTTGAGTTTCCAGGACATGAAATCCAAAATCCTAATTTCTAAATCCTAAACAAATTCGAATATCGAAATTCTAAACGGTTTGGTCATTCGGATTTTGACATTGTTTAGATTTTCGGATTTAGAATTTCGTATTTGCTCTTCACCTGGTGGCAGAGCGAACTAAATTCTTTAGGATTTTGCATTTACAGCTTTAATTTGTCTCCTCTAATCTGCCTGTCTTCTCAGAAATGTAGGTATCTCAAGGTCGAGATGGTCTACATCATCTACCATTCCCATCTTGACTACATTGACATTATCAATGGGCTTTTCATGCCTTAGA